>Ga0210377_10003227_pt1 | contig 14046 bp, 11 predicted proteins | sample PLM4_65_b1redo_FD_155480 | JGI IMG/M metagenome (GOLD analysis project Ga0210377, IMG submission 155480) | Groundwater sediment microbial communities from an aquifer in East River, Colorado, USA - PLM4_65_b1 redo | ecosystem: Environmental > Terrestrial > Soil > Riparian zone | place: USA: East...
CTGCGCGCCGAGAATCTCGAAGTCCGGGGCGTCGGTTCGGGGTCGGTCGCCGTCGAGACGCTTCGCTCGGGGGAGCCGGTGGACCTCGTCCTGACCGACTGGAGGCTGCCCGGGGCGGATGGGCTCGCCGTCCTCGACACGGCGCGCGCTCTCGACCCGACCCTTCCCGTGATCGTGATGACCGCGTTCGGTTCCATCGAGGCCGCGGTGGATGCCATGAAGCGCGGCGCGGAAGACTTCATCACCAAGCCGGTCGATCCCGACCTTCTGAGGCTTCTCGTGTCGCGCGCGATCGAGCGGCGGGTCCGAGAGCGGGAGTCGCTCCTCTTCGAGGACAACCGGTCCCGCACGATGCCCGCCATCATCGGTGAGTCGCCGGCGATCCGGGCGGTCCAGGCGGAGGCCCAGCGGGTCGCCGCGACGGACGCGACCGTCCTCCTGGAGGGGGAGAGCGGGACCGGTAAGGAGCTGTTCGCGCGCGCGATCCACGAGCTCTCGGCGCGGCGGAAGAAACCTTTCGTCGCGATCAACTGCGCCGCCATCCCCGACACGCTCATCGAAAGCGAGCTCTTCGGGCACGAGCGCGGCTCGTTCACGGGGGCGATGGCCCGGCGCCTCGGGAAGTTCGAGCTCGCCGACGGCGGGACGGTTTTTTTGGACGAGATCGGCGAGCTCTCGCCCGCTACCCAGGGCAAGCTCCTCCGAGTCCTGCAGGAGCGGTCTTTCCACCGGGTGGGGGGCACGATCTCCATCCAGGTGGACGTCCGCATCCTCGCCGCGTCGAACCGGCCGCTCGACCGGATGGTGTCGCAGGGACTCTTCCGCGAGGACCTCTATTACCGCGTGCGGGTGTTTCCGATCCGCATCCCGCCGCTCCGCGACCGGCCGGAGGACGTGGATCCCCTCGTGGACTGGTTTCTCGGCCACCTCCCGCAGGAGCTCGGGAAGAAGGAAATTCGCATCGCGGCGTCGGCGCGGGAGCGGCTTCGCGCCTACGAGTGGCCGGGCAACGTCCGCGAGCTCCGGAATTGCCTGGAGCGCGCGATCATCCTCTCCGACGGCGGGGTCATCGAAGAGAGGTCTCTGCGCCTCTCGCCGGAGATCCCGGAGCAACCGGCGGAGCGGCGCGGCGAGAACCTCGAGGACGTACGCGAACGGGGCGCCCGGACGGCGGAGCGGCTGTGGCTCGCCCGGGCGCTCGAGCGCGCGAAAGGGGATCGGACCGCGGCCGCGTCGGAGCTCGGCCTGACGCGCAGAAGATTCGAGGCGAAGCTGAAGGAGCACTCTCTAGACGAGTGAGCCGGTCGCCTCTTTGAGCGCTCTCTCCAGAATTCCGTCCTCTTCCGGCATGACGGAACGCAGGTCCAGCAGCACCTTTCCGTCTTCCACCCTTCCGACGACCGGCGGGGAGCCCGAGCGCAGTTTCGCCGCGAGGTCGTCGGCGGAGAGACCCTCCTTCGCGACGGCCAGGGCGCGGGAATCGAACCGCTTCTCGGGGCTCGTACCGCCCCCGAAAACTGCGAAGGTCGCGACGACCTCGATCGAGACGCGACTTCCGGCGCCGCCAGTTGCCGCGGCCGCGCGGATTTTCTCGCCGCGGCGCTCGAGCGCTCCGGAATCCGCGGCGGCCGCTCGGTAAACCGGAAACTCCCGCCACCGGCCGGTCTTCCACGACGCGAGCGTGGCGGCCAGCGCCGCAAGCGTCAACTTGTCGGGCCGGACGACGCGCGCCACGGGGTGCTCCGCGAGGCGCCGGACGAGGGCCGCCGCCCCGACCACGAGTCCCGCCTGGGGGCCCGAGAACAGCTTGTCGCCCGAGAAGGTGACGAGGTCGGCCCCCGCCGCGAGACACTCGGCCACCGTCGTCTCTCCCGGCACTCCGAACTCGTCGAGAGGCACGACGCACCCCGTGCCCTGGTCGTGGACCCAGGGGATGCCGGCTTCCCGCGCGACCGCGGCGATCTCGGCCGGCGTCGGGGAGGTGGCGAAGCCGCGGATCTCGTAGTTGGACGGGTGGACGGTCAGGAGCAGCGCCACCTCCGGAGAGACCGCGCGGCGGAAATCCGCGGCGGTCGTCCGGTTGGTGGTCCCGACCTCGCGCAGTATCGCGCCGGACGCTTCGAGGATCTCGGGGATCTGGAAGCTCCCGCCGATCGCTACGAGCTCTCCGCGGGAGACGAGAACGGGTCGTCCCCGCGCGAGCGCGCAGAGCGTGAGAAAAACCGCGGAGGCGTTGTTGTTGACCGCAAGCGCGTCCTCGGCGCCGAAGAGCGCGCTCGCGGCGCGGCGGACGTGATCCTGCCGCTTCCCGCGCCGGCCCCCCTCCGGCTCGTACTCCAGCGTGGAGTAGCCGGCGGCGACCCGGACGACCGCGTCGCGGGCGGTGCCGTCGAGAGGTGCGCGGCCGAGGTTCGTGTGGAGGAGAACGCCGGTCGCGTTGACCGCCCGGACGAGGGTGGGTGCGAACCTCCGCGAGAGCGCCTCGCGCGCCGCGTGGAGCAGCGCCTCGGGCTCGATCTCTCCATTCGCGATGGCGCGCCTCAACTCCTCCTTGACCGCTTCGCGGCCGTACAGGCCGACCGGCTCGACCGCTTCCGGACGAGCCAGGAGAGAGTCCATGGAGGGAGGGTAAAGGGCGCGCACGGCGCTATTATCGAAGAGTGAGCTGGGAACGCGAGCTCAAGGTCTTGAACGAGGCGATCCGGCGCCTGAACGCGGAGTACGACGCCTTCCTGTACGGCTCGGCGACCCGGCCTCCGCTGGACAGTCGCCGACACGTCGAGGAGATGTTCCGCCGGTTGAGCTCGTCGCCGCCCGAAGTGGCGGCGGAGAGATATCTCTTCTCGGCCCTCCAGGGCCGCTACTCGAGTCTCTGTGAGCGCTGGGAACGGCTGCAGGCCGAGAAGGAGGCTGGCCGCCGGCCCGGGGTGCACGGAGGGTTCGTCGCCCCGGTCAAGTCCCCCGACCACCTTCCCGGGAAGCCCGGCGTCCCCAACGCCCCGGCGGCCGGCTCCGTAAGAGAGGAGCGGAGAGCCGGGGAGTCGCTCGACCGCGAGCTCTTCGACCGGTACATCGCCGCCCGGCGCGGACGCGGGGAAGACGTTGCCGGCATCGGGTTCGAAGCGTTTCGGGCCCGTCTTCAGGAGGAAGCCCGGAAGTTGAAACAGCGGACCGGCGCCGCGGATGTGGAGTTCGAGGTCGTCGAGCGCGACGGCCGCGTCAAGGTCGTGGCCCGGCGACAGACCGGTCCGAAGTCCCAGATCCCGGGTCCCAAGTAGTCCGGAGCCGCAGAGGAGCGCGAATGAAGACAGTTTTGATTGGGGTACTCATCATCGTCGCGGCCGGCGCCGGCGGATGTCTCGTCTTCACAAAGCACCACAACAACGAGCCATACGCGGCCGAGCCCTTCTACCGGAAGTACCTCGTGGCCGGAAACGCTCTCGACGATCGGATCGTGAAGGAGGAGCGGCGAGTCGAGGCCCAGCCGGACAACGCCGATCTGCGCAACGACTTCGGAAACCTTCTGGCCCAGCGCCGGTTCGCCGAGGACGCGCGGATGCAGTACGAGAAGGCGCTCGAGCTCGACTCGGCCCACTTCCTAGCCGCCTACAACCTCGGGTTGCTGTGGGAGACCGAAGGAAAGTTTTCGAAGGCGGTTTCCGCCTACCGGACATCCATCTCGCGCAAGCCCGGATTCCCGGCGTCGCACTTCCGTCTCGGTCGTCTTTACGAACAACGGGGCTGGGACGGGCTGGCGGTCAAGGAATACGCGAAGTCCTTCCGTCTGGATCCGCAGATGCGCGACCCCCGGTTCAACCCGCTCGTCGTCGACACGCGGCTTCTCGAGCGCGCGTCGCTCGTGAACTATCCGCGCGACGTCGCCGTCGCGGCGATGAACGAGGACCAGGCGTTCGCCGACGAGGCCCGCTTCCGCGACGTGCCGGTCGATCGACCCCTGTCTTCCTCCGAGGTCGAGGACCCTGCCGCGCCCGAGCCGGTGGACGCGACCGTCACCGCGCCCGTGACCCCGCAGGCGCCGGTTTCCCTCCCCCTTCGGCCGGGTCAGACCCGGCCCCAGCAGGGTCAGCCTCTGCCCCCGGGGACGCAGCCGCTGCCCCCGGGAACCCCGCCGCTTCGCCCCGCGGGAGCGCCGCCGCCGCCGCCCCTGCCGACGGCGACTCCGTAGCGGCTACTCGAAGTTCACTCGCTCGACGTAGAGCGTCGGGGCTCCCACCGGATACGGCATCGGGAAGAACTGCCGGTCTGTCGCGACGCCCGCGATACGGGCGAGGAATTCCGAGATGCGGCCGGAGACCCGGCCTCCCGCGACCGGCTCGGACGCCCGGCCGCCGAGAATCACGACTCCCGTGAACTCGACGGAGAAACGGTCCCCCTCGAGATCCACCGCGACGGGCGCGGTCAGGGCGCGCGCGAAGACCCCTCTCCCGACGCCCGCGAGCAGTTCGGGCGGCGCGACGCCGCGCGCCGTCTCGAAGAAGAGCCGCCTCGGGCCGGGGCGCGGCGGGGTCCGATAGGAAGGCCGGACTCCATGTCCGGTCGAATGAGCGGCCGCTCGGGCCGCCGAGCGCAGGTCGTGAATTCGGGAGACGAGCGCTCCCTCCTCGACCAAGAGAATCCGGTGGGTCGCGGTCCCCTCGCCGTCGCACGGCGCGTCAGCGGAGGCGTCGTCGGCGATCGTCACCCGTCGCGAAGCGGCCTCGCCCCGTTTCAGCCAGCGCGGCAGGTTGTCCGCCGCAAAGAGGGGAGCGAGGGCCGCGAGCATCGCGGCCGAAACGCCGGGGTCGAGCAGCCACGCCCCGCGCGCGAACGGCAGACCCCGTGTCGCGAGCGGGAGGGTGGCGCCGTCGGCGAGCCGCCCCGCGAGGCCGGGGAGGTCCGGTTCAGCGTCCCATCGAAAAACCGATCGCCGCTCGCAACCGCGCGATCCCCGGCGACCCAGGGCCCGCGCGACGCCGTCGAGGCGTGAAGACGCCATCCGAACCGACAGACCGGCCGCGTTCCGGATCTCTTCGACCGCGCGGCCGCGGCGCACGGTCAACGACGCGAGCGTCGCCTCTCCCCGGGACTTCTCCGAGACGAGCTGCGAGAGCGGCGCGAAAAGCTCGGGGGCGGCGTCGACGGCGTCCGCCGAGTCGTCGCGCTGGACTTCGCGCCCCGGAAAAGAGGGGGGCGCTTCCTCCCGCGCCGGCAGCCGCGCTGCGAGCGCGATCGCGGAAGCCAGCCGCTCCCGGTCCGACGCCGAGGCGAAGCGCAGGCCGCCGTCCCACCACCGCGCGGCCCAGCCCTCTTCGCGCCGCCAGATTTCTCCGCGAGCGGCGGCGGAGACGTCGAGCTCCCGCGTTTCCGCCGTCTTCCGGTAAAGCTCCCAGGCGCCGGGCGATCGGCGCTCGAGCTCTCCTTCCAGCTCGCCGTCGATCATCGGTCCCGCACCGCGAGACGCCTCACGATCACGTCGGGCGCCTCGCCCTGCACCGCGACGACCTGACCTGCGCGCGAGCACCACCCGAGAGACCGACAGACGTGCACGTCGCGCCCGATGACCGGCTCGACTGCCGACAGGGCCGCCAGGATCTCGCCGGCGATCGACCCCGGACCGATCTCCTCGGCGAGGCGCCCGCGGCGGACGCGTCGCGCGCGCGGGAACTGGAGGCGGAAGCGGCCGCTCGAGAGCTCCACGGCCCCCGAGTCGACCTCGTCGATCCTGAGCCCGCTTCCGAGTCGCCGGGTCATGTCTTCGGACGTCGCCGCGCCCGCGGACACGAGCGTGTTGGACCCCCGCGCGAGCGGCGGATCTCCCGGGCCGGAGCGACGGCCGTGGCCGCTCGAGCCCCGGGCTTCGCCGTGGGCGCGGTCCGTCAGCCTTCCGCCGACCCGGCCGGCGTCGAGGAGCTTCACCGCCCGCGGGCGAGTTCCCTCGTCGTCCCTCTCGTAGCCGCCGAAGAGGTCGAGCCGCGTGGGATCGTCGCGCACGTCGAGGTCCGGGACCGAGACCTTTGCCGCGGCAAGCATCGAGAGCGGCGACTCCTCCGCGCCGGCTTCGAGCGCGTGGGAGAGGATCTCGTGGAAGAGAAAGGCGGCCGTCCCACGGGCGAAGAGCACGTCTCCGCCGGCGTCCCCCGCGGGAATCGGACGTTCGCGCGCCACCGCGGCGTGGGTGAGCGCCTGCCGCAGCTCGTCGGCCGTCCCATCGGCTTCCGGAGCGTGGAAGGAGAAGGAGCGGATCTCGTCGCCCCGACGCGAGGCGGCGGTGAACGTACCTTCGAGCGAAAAGAGCCGGCGAGAGGAGCGAGCAGGAGACGATCCGGCGGGAACGACGCGGCGCGTGATTTCGTCCAGCGACCAGCGGAACCGGTGGCGGGGAGCGTGGCGCTCGAGGACGGGTGCGAGACGGCGGGTCCACCGCTCGACGGAGGAGTCCGGCTCCGCCTCCGCGCGATCCGCCGCCTTCGGGCCCGGGGGCGCCGGCCTTCCCGAAGGGTTCTGGAGAGCCCGGATCGCCTGCCGGATGGAGGTTTCTCCGGCTCCGGAGACGAACGCGAGCCGTTCGCGCCCGCCGCGCCGGTGCCGCGCCGAGACACCCGCCTCGACGGAAACCCGCGGCTCCCCGGGCAGGGCGTCGCGCCACTCGACGACCGTCTGGCGGCGGGTCTCGACGAAGACGTCGGCGGCGTCGCCGCGAGTCGTTGCGAGCGGGTCGAGCCATCGAGCGATCGCCGCGTCGTCGACTTCCACGATCCCGCGATTATGTGTGATCGTTTTTCCCGCTATAACATCGCGTCCGATCGGAGACGGGATGAGCCTGGCTGAACGAAAAAAAGACTTCGTCGCGGTGCGCACGGCCCGCGGCCTCGTCACCCGGAAGCTCTTCGAAGAGAAAGCGCCCGGCGCGCTCCGCGAGGCGGTCCTGGCCGCGCTCGCGGCAGAGGCGGAGAAGGAGCGGACGCTCGACGAGGAAGCGCGCCGGATGATGGAGGGCGCGAAGAACGAGATCGCGTCCGGGAGGGTCGACGGGCAGGAGCTCTTCCGCCGCATCCGGCGAAAGCTGGCCGAGCAGCGGGGGATCGTGTTGTGAGAGTTCCCGGCTCAAGAACCTCTCCTCGATGACCATCGACCAGCGAATCGCGGACCTCGAGGCTCTCCGCGAGAGAAGTCTCCAGGGCGGCGGCCCCGAACGCGTCGCGCGGCAGCACGCCGAGGGAAAGCTCACCGCTCGCGAGCGCGTCGAGCTTCTCCTGGACCCCGGCTCGTTCTTCGAGCTCGACCGGTTGGTCGAGCACCGATCGCGCGACTTCGGAATGGAACGGAACCGAATCCCGGGCGACGGGATCGTTTCGGGGGCGGGCACGGTCGACGGCCGTACGGTCTACGTCTTTGCACAGGACTTCACGGTGTTCGGCGGATCTCTCTCGGAAACGAACGCCGAGAAAATCTGCAAGGTCATGGATCTGGCGGTCGCCAACGGGGCGCCGATCATCGGCCTGAACGACTCCGGCGGCGCGCGCATCCAGGAGGGCGTCGTCTCTCTCGCCGGGTACTCGCGAGTATTCCTGAGGAACACGCGCGCATCCGGCGTGGTGCCGCAGATCTCCGCGATCCTCGGGCCGTGCGCGGGCGGCGCGGTCTACTCTCCGGCAATCACCGACTTCGTCTTCATGACCGAGAAGACCTCCTACCTGTTCGTCACCGGCCCGGACGTCATCCGCACCGTGACGCACGAAGAGGTGACGAAGGAGGACCTCGGCGGCGCGCGCACCCACTCCGCCGTCTCGGGGATCGCCCACTTCGTGCGGCGCGACGATCCCGGAGTTCTCCTCGCGATCCGGGAGCTCCTCTCGTTTCTGCCTTCGAACAACCTCGACGATCCTCCGAAGCGAGAGAGCCGGGAGCCGAAAGCGGCGAGCCGGGAGCTCGATCGCTTCATCCCGGAGGAGCCGGACAAGCCCTACGACATGGCGGAGTTCATCCGCGCCGTCGCGGACGGCGGAGACTTCTTCGAAGTCCACGCGGCCTTCGCGCGGAACCTGATCGTCGGCTTCATCCGGCTGGGCGGCCGCTCAGTCGGAGTGGTCGCGAACCAGCCGATGCACCTCGCGGGCGTGCTGGACATCAACGCTTCGGTGAAGGGCGCGCGGTTCGTCCGTTTCTGCGACGCGTTCAACGTCCCTCTGCTCGTGTTCGAAGACGTTCCCGGTTTCCTGCCCGGAACCCAGCAGGAGTTCGGCGGGATCATCCGCCACGGGGCGAAGCTGCTCTACGCGTTTGCGGAAGCGACCGTTCCGAAAGTCTCGGTGATCACGCGAAAGGCCTATGGCGGCGCGTACTGCGTGATGGCGTCCAAGGACCTCGCCACGGATTTCAACTTCGCTTATCCGACTGCCGAGATCGCCGTCATGGGACCCCAGGGCGCCGTCAACATTCTCTATGGCCGCGATCTCGTCGGGGCGGAGCCCGACGCGCGTGCGGCGAAGGTGTCGGAGTACGCCGAGAACTTCGCGAACCCGTACGTCGCCGCGCGCCACGGATTCATCGACGAGATCATCGAGCCTTCCGAGACGCGCGAGAAACTGATAACGGCGTTTGCGCTGCTGGAGGGGAAGAGGGCCTCTTTGCCGGCCAAGAAACACGGAAATATCCCGCTGTGATCACCGTTCCCTGTCATCCCGAGCCGCCGAATTTTCCCTGTCATCCCGAGCCGCCAGCAGGCGGCGAGGGATCTACTCTGGTCGTGACAATCTGTTTTCGAGATGTCTCGCAGCTTCTTCGTCTACATCATGACGAATCGATCGCGAACCCTCTACGTGGGGGTGACCAACAATCTGGAGCGGCGGCTCTACGAACACAAACAGAAGCTCGTTCCCGGTTTCACGGCCAAGTACCGGATCGACAAGCTCGTTTTCTTCGAGACGACTCCGAGCGTGCTCTCTGCTATCGAGAGGGAAAAGCAGATCAAGAGTTGGAGAAGGAGCAAGAAAGTCGCTCTGATCGAAAGGGGTAATCCGCTTTGGAAGGACCTCAGCAGCGGGTGGGAAACCGAGATTCCTCGGCCTCCGGCCTCGGAATGACAGGGGCTGCTTCGGCCTCGGAATGACAGGGGCTGCTTCGGCCTCGGAATGACAGGATACAGGGCCGGCAGAGGAACACGCCAATGATCCGTTACGAGCTGATCATCTATTGGAGCAAGGATGACGAAGCCTTCGTCGTCGAGGTGCCCGAGCTGCCTGGCTGCGCGGCGGACGGGCGAACTTATCGCGAAGCTCTGGAAAACGCGGAGAAGGTAATCGAAGAATGGATCGAGGCGGCGCGGGAGCTGGGCCGCGCGATTCCCGAGCCCAAGGGACGACTCCTGTTCGCTTGAAGGGCGAGCAGACCGGATGAGGCTCCTCGTCGCCAACCGGGGCGAGATCGCACTGCGGATCTTCCGCGCCTGCCGCGACCTCGGGATCGAGACCGTCGCGGTCTACTCCGACGCCGATCGCGCGGCGCCGCACGTCACGAAGGCGGACTACGCGATCCGTCTCGGTCCGGCTCCGTCGACGGAGAGCTATCTCTCCGTTCCCGCCATCCTCGAGGCCGCCCGGAAAGCCGGCGCCGCGCTCGTGCATCCTGGTTACGGTTTCCTCGCGGAGAGCGCGGCGTTCGCGCGCGCCTGCGCCGCCGCGGGGCTCACGTTCGTCGGACCGTCCCCCGAGGCGATCGACGCCATGGGAATGAAGACGAGCAGCCGCGCGCTCATGGAGAAAGCCGGTGTCCCGGTCGTGCCCGGGACGACACAGCCCGCTCGCGACGCGGCGGAGCTCGAGGAATTCGCACGCCGCGCGGGCTTTCCGATCCTGCTGAAGGCCGCGGCCGGCGGCGGCGGCAAGGGAATGCGGCGCGTCGACCGCGCCGAAGATCTGCCCAACGCGTTCGCGCGAGCCCGCGCGGAGGCGGAGGCGTCCTTCGGCGACGGCGCGATCTACGCCGAGAAGCTCCTCGAGCGGCCGCGGCACGTCGAGGTCCAGATTGCAGCCGACCGCCGCGGCAACCGGGTCGCGGTCGGGGAGCGGGAGTGCAGCATCCAGCGGCGCTACCAGAAAGTGGTCGAGGAGTGCCCCTCGCCCGCGGTCGGACCGGAAGTGCGCGCGCGGCTCTTCACGGCCGCGCTCGCGGCGGCGGACGCCGTCGCCTACGACTCCTGCGGCACCGTCGAGTTCCTCCTCGCTGCCGACGGCTCCTTCTACTTCCTGGAAATGAACACGCGGCTCCAGGTCGAGCATCCGGTCACCGAGGAGGTCTGGGGGGTCGACCTCGTGACCGAGATGATTCGCGCGGCGCTCGGCGAGCCGCTTTCCTTCGGACCCGACCAGCTCGCTCTCCGGGGACACGCGATCGAGTGTCGGGTCTACGCGGAGGACGCGACGCGCGGTTTTTCGCCCTCACCCGGCGTCGTCGAGCGGCTGCGCCTTCCGGAAGGCCCCGGTGTCCGCAACGACGTCGGGATCGAAGCCGGATCGGCGGTGCCGATCGACTACGACCCGATGCTCGGCAAGCTCGTCGTGGCCGGCCGTGACCGGGCGCAGGCGATTGCGAGGCTCTCCCGCGCGCTCGAGGAGTACGAGATCGGGGGCGTCGAGACGACCCTGCCCCTCTTCCGCGAGCTCGTCCTCGACGAGGATTTCCGCGCCGGCCTCTTCCACACGCAGTGGCTGGACGGCTGGCTCGCTTCCCGCGGATTGAGCGACCGGGACGCGACGGAAGAGGAGGCGCTCTTTGCGGCGATCTCTCTGTCGGTCGATGGTTCCGCTCCTCTTGCCGGTACGAGCGTCGCCGATCGGCCGACGCGGTGGCGGGACACCGCGCGACGCGAGGGCCTGCGCCCGGCCGGCGGGCGTTCCGGTCTTCGCCGGTGAAGGCGCGCCGCCGTTTTCGCTGGGGACGCCCGGGGGGCGAGCCGGCGGAGCTCGTCGTGGAGATTCGCGACGCGACGCGCGCGTCCGTGAAGACTCCCGACGCGGAACTGCTCGCCGACTTCGCGCGCCTGCCCGACGGGCGGCAGAGCGTGATCCTGCCCTCCGGACGCCAGGTCACCGGGCGCACGACTCTCCGTTGCGAGGGGCGCGCCGAAACGTGGGTGGGAGCGCGCCGGCTCGCGATTCGTCTTTCCGACCCGCTGCGCGAGCTGGCCGGAGAAGGGAGCCGAGTCAACTCCGTTGCCGCCGAAGTTCGCGCGCAGATTCCCGGCCGGGTCGTCGAGGTCCGGGTCGTTCCCGGGGATCGCGTCTGCGCCGGGGCGACCCTGGTCGTTCTCGAGGCGATGAAAATGCAGAACGAGATCCGGGCGGAGTCCGACGCCCGGGTCGTCGCCGTCGAGTGTTCGGCGGGTCAGGCGGTCGATACCGGGGCGATCCTCGTCCGGCTGGAGCCGGGCCCGGCTGAGTGACACGCCGACTCGGTTCATCCAGAATTTTGGACGAATATTCCGAAAAGCGAATTCCTGACCGGCAGGTCAAGATGGCGTAAATCTGCTTGACCCTGTCGTTCGAGACACTTAGAGTTCGCAGCAATTCACCCCCGATTGGCAGTTTGATTGCTCTTTAGGGCACCGTGTCGTCCCTGGCTGTATTGTCTTCGTCCCCTGATTCGTCCTTTTCGCATAGAGCGGGTCTCACTTAGCGTCGGAAAAACGGAGGAGGGAGATCTATGAGATTTCGAAGGTACCTAGTGCTGCTCGCGGCGATTGCCATCGTCGCGGCGGCGACGGGCAGCCTGGTGTTTGCCCAGACAACGGGTGACATCACGGGCACCGTTACGGACTCGTCGGGCGCGGCGCTCCCGGGGGTGACCTGCACCGCGACGAGCCCGTCGCTCCAGGGCTCGCGCACGAATGTCACCAACAACAGCGGGTCGTACCGGATCTCGACGGTACCGCCGGGCACCTACAAGGTGAGCTGCGGGCTGGCCGGCTTCGCCACGACGGAGCGGACGGCGATCGTGACCCTGGGCGCCACGGCGACCGTCAACCAGTCTCTCCAGATCTCGCAGAAGGAAGAGATCATCGTCAGCGGGCAGGCGCCCGTCGTCGACACGTCGAACACGACGACCGGCTCCAACTACTCGGCGAAGGTCATGGAGAAACTGCCGCTCGGCCGCAACTACGCGAACGTCGTGAAGATGCAGTCGGGTGTACAGGAAGACACCGGCGACCAGCAGGGGCGCGGCCTCGCGCTCTCGATCTACGGATCCACGTCGGCCGAGAACGTGTTCGTCATCGACGGTGTCAACACGAACAGCGTCGTTCGCGGCGTCCAGGGCAAGGTCATCAACAACGAGTTCATCCAGGAGGTCGAGGTCAAGACCGGCGGCTACCAGGCCGAGTACGGCCGCTCGACCGGCGGCATCATCAACGTCATCACCAAGTCGGGCGGAAACGAGTTCCACGGTGACGTGTTCGGGAACACGAGCCCGGCGAGCTTCCGTAGCAACCAGCGCCACGACGCAGGCGACAAGTTCAACACCACGTACGACGACGTGAAGGATCTCGACTACGGGGCGGACCTGGGCGGCTTCATCGTCAAGGATCGCCTCTGGTTCTTCACGGCGTACGACCGCATCGACAATCAGCGGGACCGCGTGCCGAAGGACTCCCCTTCGGTCTTGAACCAGCACTTCCGCGAGAACGACAACTACAACCTGTTCTCCGGCAAGCTGACCTGGAACATCTTGCAGGGCTCGACCCTCGTCGGGACCTACTTCCGGGATCCGGAAGTCCGCGACGGAGCGGTCTTCACTCCGACGGGGACCGACCCCAACGGCTTCTCCGGCCGGCAGGACATCGGCTCGGAGGACTGGGCGGGCCGGTTCAACCAGCTCTTCGGCTCCTTCGGGGTTCTCACGCTCCAGTACTCGCGGCACAACGACCAGTTCCGGTTCAGGCCGCTCGATCCCACCCGGGCCGGAGTCCAGGACCGGACCGTCGCCTCCGACTATCCGAACCACCCGATCTTCATCGGCTTCGGCGCCGTCCCGGGCTACCGGCTGAACAACGAGGGGGAGCGCAAGGAGTACACGGGCAACTTCACCGCCTACTTCGGCAACAACGAGCTGAAGTTCGGCGGCGACTACGTCGACGCCGTCACGACCGACAACTCCTTCTACACGGGCCAGCAGCGGATCCGCGCGTACCCCTGCAGCACGAACCCGGCTTCCAGCAGCTTCTGTCCGGTGGGCGAAGGCGTGAGTTTCACCAACTACCGGGGCAATCCCGCCCGCGTCTACTTCCAGCACGCGTACTACACGAGTGGGTCCACCACCTTCGACCAGCTCCCGTTCGCGAACTCGGCGCCGCCCTCCACGGCCTGGTCGGCGTTCCTTCAGGACTCCTGGAGGATCTCGCCGCGGTTCACGTTGAACGCGGGGGTCCGCTACGATGCGGAGCAGATCAAGAACGGACTGGAAGAGACCGTCATCGACCTGAAGGACGAGTGGCAGCCGCGAGTCGGCGTCGTCTACGACTGGAAGGGCGACGGTTCGACGAAGCTCTACGCGTCGGTCGGCCGGTTCTACTACATGATCCCGAACGACCTGAACGTCCGCGTTTACGGCTCTCAGTTCACGAGAATCACCTGGAACTACTCCGGCCCGAGCTCTTTCAACGAGGCGCCACCGGCCGGCGGATACAGCGTCGGTCAGGGCGGCGCCGGCACCGGTCCACCCCGGCGAAATACGCTCGTTCAGGGCGCGGCGGACGAGCCGGTGGACGAAGGGATCAAGGGTCAGTACCAGGACGAGCTCACGATCGGCTCCGAGATGGCCCTGACCCCGACCTTCGCCGTCGGCGTCAAGGGCATGTATCGCAAGCTCGGCCGGGCGATCGAGGACCGCTGTGACTTAGACGGCGGCGCTACGATCAACCAGGGCTCGACCTGCGCCATGGTCAACCCCGGCGCCGGCGGACTTTGGGGCTCCGGAGACTTCCCGTGGTGCGACAACGCCGGCGATGAGTTCGTTTCACCGACCGCCACCCAGTGCTTTACGAGCGGCACACCT
>Ga0210377_10003228_pt1 | contig 14044 bp, 23 predicted proteins | sample PLM4_65_b1redo_FD_155480 | JGI IMG/M metagenome (GOLD analysis project Ga0210377, IMG submission 155480) | Groundwater sediment microbial communities from an aquifer in East River, Colorado, USA - PLM4_65_b1 redo | ecosystem: Environmental > Terrestrial > Soil > Riparian zone | place: USA: East...
GGAGCTCCTCCGGCGTCCCCCCGCCGCCTCCTACCTCACCTACCTCCGCCAGGCCGTCGCAAGCCTCCTCGCTCGACCCGCCGCCGACAAAGGTCCAAAAAAAGACGCTTTTACATGAGCGACAACACAGCGGCGCGCCGCGTGGCGCGACGCTTGCGCTCTTCAGCAAGCGGCGTGACACGCGAGTGCGTCCGCTGCACGCGCTGGTTAGACCGCTGATCGCGGCCGCCTCCTGGGACGTCTTCGTGGTGTCTCCCGTTTCAGACGACGGGCGGAGTGCTTGAGCACGTAGACTGTCTGAAGCAAGTGCTCCACGATGTCCATCATTTGGTTCACCAGATCAGCGGACGGGGCGAAGCCACGATGGGCGGCGGCATTACCCGCATCAAGCACACGCTCGAGATGTTCGCGTTGACGCCGGCTGATGTAGCCGCTGGATTGCATCGCTTCCAACTTGGCCCAGAACGGACCAACGTCGCCAACGACCTTCAGGAAGACCAGGTCGAGGACTGTTCGTGCGCCCATGGTCGCGAGGCTCGGGCACCCTGCGGCCAAGGCCCAATAGGTCTCGTGGACCATGAAACGGATTCTGATAGGCACCGAACCCAGCCAGAGAGGAAGACGCCGCGCGACTCGTGGTGGATAGTAATTCAGCTGCTCCTCGACTCCGATGTGGCTCTCATGTCGGATGGAGATGCTGTTGCATCCACGACACTCGAGGACCGAATACTTGTCGACCCAGCACGAATCGAGGTCGTCCTGTTCCGATTCGCTCTGGTCGGGATCACTGACCTCGCGAGCATAGAGAATAACCTGCTGGGTCTCGAGCCCGCAGCGATTGCACGGTGCCTTCGTAGGCACTTCGGTCACCATACGTTCCTCAGCGGTCAACGCCGCGCATCAGCGGCGCGCCGCGTGGCGCGGCCCGTGCGCCCTATGCACGGGACGTGACACGCGAGTGCGTCCGCTGAATGCGCTGGTTATACGGCACGCTACAGCCCTCGATTCTTGTTGGGCCATTCTCGACGGTTCCAGCCGGCGTGTGTCGGGGCGAGGGGGCCGAACGAGAGTTTCGGGTCATCAGTCTGAACGAGGATCGCAAGCCGTCTCCCGAATAGCATGTGACCACGCGCTCGTCTGGAAAGGATGTCCAGAATGGCGTGTGACGTAACCGGGTCTACGGCAGCGAAGCAATCGTATCGCAGTAGAACAATCGCTGTGCCCGAGTGGATTGGAATCTCGATGTCCGAAAGGCAATCGCTGAAAGCGTCGAGGTTCTGCCCATAGTAATCAGGGAACGCGAGTCCCACGCCGAGAGATCGGAGGGCGTCGGATGCTGACGACCAGTGCTCGGTTGCGAACTGCTGGATGTGATACCCATGGTCGCGCAGCCAGGCGCAGTCTGATTCAAGAACGTTGGTCTTCCAGTACATGGTGACCCAGCCGTTCTGGAACAGCGCCCATTCAACTCCCGTCAGGTCGGCTTCAGTAAATGACGCCATGCTCGTACGTTCCTCGTGCCGTATAACGCCCGGCTTCAGCCGCCGGCGGCGCGCAACGCTCGGATCGGGCACGATGCCCGCGTCGGAGGCGCGCCGACGGTCGGCTGTAAGCCGTAGTTGCGCGGCAAAAAGCCTTAAGTCGTTGCCGTCATGGACCCGCAGCCTTACGGACCTGCTTCTCGGCGAAGCGTCGGATCGACTCATGTTCCCGCTCTACGCGGCGGCGTTCGAGAAGGGCCAGCAGCGCAGGTCGCGATAGGTACCACGCAGAGACGACATTCAAAGGTACTAGGACCAGACCTGCGATCACGCTGGGCCGCGCGTTGCCCGCGGCTATTAGCGCCGGCAGGCGCAGGAGCGCGGTGGCCGCGAAGATGACGGCAAGGCTGATGCTGACCCAGATGCCAATCGGCCGAAGCTGGAAGAGCCAAAAGATGAGGAGGATCACGAGGCCGAGAACGCCGAGCCAGGTCGCCTTTACGTATGCTGGAGCCGTCTCCTGCGGTCCGGTGTAGCCAGAGAAAGAGCGAGCCAGCGGCATCACGAAAGCCAGAAACTGCAGGCTGAGCCAACAAGCAATCGCCGTGAACCATTTCGGCAGTTGGGTCATCTCACTTTCACGTCCTCTACCTTATCGTCCGTATAACGCTGGCTTCAGCCGCCGGCGGCGCGCACCGTTCGGATCGGGCACGACGCTCGGATCCAAGGCGCGCCGACGGTCGGCTGCGAGCCATGGTTAGACGCGCTTGAGGGCTTCTCTTCTGAGCCATTCCCGGACGAACGGGTCAATTCGGTAAATCACGAGCCTGCGTCGATCGCGAACCCAAGCTGACATCGCACTAGCAAAGGAATCAGCTAGAGTAGCCGGCAATTTCCCAAATACAGTATCGACCAAGCGAGCGCTCACTGATAGTACCGATACGGTAGCCCCCTCGTGGTCGAGGAGGCTAGGGAATCGTCTGCATAGTGTTCGGCCTGCCTTCTCGATCGCAGTCTTCGCGCGTGCGAGGGGACCTCCTATGCGATCTAGGCGAAGATGCTCCGTTTCATAATCTCGATACGGTTGGCTTGCCAACACCTCCTCTAGAAGCGTGACATCACGGACAGAAGTGATCCGAGTCGGTACGGGTAGCGCGAGGTCCTCAGACTTGAAGGAGTGGAGGAGATTCGACACCGGAACAAAAACCGTGAGTGGCAATTCACGCCGAAGTACTACCAACGATGGAAAGGGCAGAGCACACACCAAGTGCCGTCGCCGCTTCGCGGCAAGGAACAGGCTCGGCAAAAAGAAAGAAAGGTAGGCAGCGTGAAGGCCTCCCTTCCGATCGAAGAGTCCCGGGTCGGATGAGGTGAGAGATACAAGCACCTCAGACACCTTGCGACCCCACTCGCTCTTCTCCTTGAATACAACACGACGCTTGAGGAACGAGGGGAGGTGGTCTGTGTTTCCCTGAGGTCGTAGCACCTCGATGGTCTGGACGCCGGCCTGGACTAGACTCGTGAGGGCAAGTGCTGTGGTATCGATTCGTCCATCGCCTCGCTGTCTTTGCACGCAGTCGGCAGAGGCCTGCAGGAGTGCCAGACCGATATTCTGTCCAAGGTCAATTAGGGCCGTGCGATTTGACATGTCTTGCCCACTCGAATCAGCTGCGTCTAGACGCTCGGCTTCAGCCGCAGGCGGCGCGCAACGCTCGGATCGAGCAGGATGCCCGGATCGAAGGCGCGCCGACTGTCGGCTGCGAGCCGTGGTTAGACGGACGCCGGGAAAGGGTACCGCAGTCATTTGGGCTTGGCTCCGTCTATGTCGGGAGGAACCCGGGATGAATGGTGGTCGGGCCGTCGCTCCGGGCCGCTCAGAAAAACGTGCGCGGAAATCATTCGCTCGATCTCGGAACTGTCTGCGATGCGGGCAGTTGACACGATCTGGGGCCATTCCGGCAAAGACTTAAGGTCCAGCTCGATGTACGAGTCGGTGTTGAAGATGTTCGGGGCGTCCGCCTCGTCGCGTCGGACGACGTGAAAGCCGCCTGGCTGGGCAAAGGGTCGGGCGCTCATGGCATAGGTCTCAACTTCCGCTCCGTGGTCTACGCTGGAAAACGGGCTCAAGGGAGCGGGCAACTTGGTCGGTTCGCCGCCCGACCGCAGCCGCGCTTCCCACTCGTCGCGGCGGACGACATGGATCGTGCGACGAAGCACGTGCGCTGCGGCAGTACGTAGACGTTCGAGTTCTTGAGTCATTTCCGTCTAACGCCCGGCTTCAGCCGCCGGCGGCGCGCAACGGTCGGATCAAGCACGATGCCCGCATCGAAGGCGCGCCGACGGTCGGCTGCGAGCCGCGGTTAGACGACCCCGGATCGCTATTTTGCCTTGAATTTCGCCCCTCTCTTGAAAAAGCCCCCGAGTGGGTCAGGAGAGCTCTGATCACCGGGCTTCGGCGGGGGACACGATTCGAGAAGGCGACAAAACTCGGCCGTAAACCACTCGAAACACACCTGGACAGTGTTCGCCTCATCCTGGCTCACCTCGAGATCAGCAACGGATTTGGGGTGCATGAGCCGATTTCGGATAGCGGTGGCGGAACGTAAAGTCCCCCACCCCTGGGTGTCGACCTCCAAGGTGAACGAGCCGCCCCAAGCCTTCTCGTACTGTGCGAACGTGAATCGCATGTTCCGCGTGGTGCTCAGATGCGCAGGACGAACTTGGGGATTGCCCTTATCATCAAGCTCGTATGTCTCCTCTCGAAGGAGGGCGAGATCGCTCGGTAGAAGATCATACCGCCCCGCTTCATGTCCCGTGATGATGACACGCTTCAGTCTGTACACGAGACCTTCGATATACGCGAACACGGCCCGCACAAACTGACGCCTCGCTGTATCGTCGTGGAGGTGGGCTTCGGCACGCTTCGCGTCGTTCCAGAGGATGCAGCCAAGTTCATCCAGCTCTCGGAACGCTGAGACCACTCCTTGTAGGCTACTCATCATGGTTCGTCTAACGCTGCCGGTAAGCTGCGGGACGGGCTGGCGCGGCCGTTGCGCACGCAACGGCCGTGACAGACCGTACCGACAGCTTAACCGGCGGGTTAGACAGCAGCCGGAATTGTCTGAACCTTGAGGCCAGCAGACTCGATCTCCTTGCGGATTGGCACGAGGGTCGATTCGTCTTGTACGGCCAGTTCAGCGTACTGATCGTGACTCACGAACAACCGGCCATAATCGTGCCGCGTGAACAGGATTGCGTCCCAGCCCAACAACATGCTGAGCTGTAACATAGTCATCATGTCCCGGTGCTCATGTCCGAGCGCAAGGTGCCCGGGTGCCTCTTGGATGTGTCTCAGATCACCATATGATTGCCGAACGCGATAGTAAAGATGGGCGTCGCGCGACGCCTCGAACACTCCGGTAATGAACACCCACAAAAGGGATTCGTCCCAGAACCCCAGGCCATCCATGAGTTGCTGACTGAGCCAAAAGAGACGCCCCGCTGGCTCGTGCGTGAAGATCACCCTGATAGCCTGGAAGCCTGCGGGCCATTGCACTGGCCACCCGCGTTCATCAAGGTACGGCGGCTTACCCTTGCACCAAGCGCGTGAATCCTCGTTGGTAAGAAACCTCATCCGTTCCTCTGCTGTCTAACGCTCCGCGTAACCCGCGGGCTGCGCCGGCGCGGGCCTTGCGCTGTTTGCAAGGCCCGTGACGGTGCGGCCCGACGGGTTCACGCGGTTGTTATGCCGCTTGTCCGGTTGGCTTCTCAACGATGAGCCTCAGGCCTTCGACTTCTCGGACGACAACCGCCGTACCGACCGAGATCGCAACCCCCGTTATGGACCGGGCGAACCACAGCTCAGGACCAACTGTCACTCGACCGTCCGGATCACACGGTTCAACAACAACGGCCTGCCGCCCCACCAAGCCTTCGGCGCCGGCCACGCTGCGAGCGTAGATGGTCTTCACGCGGAGCCGCCCGTGCAAGCGCTCGTGCGAGCGGATCGACCGATATAGGACCCAGGAATAACCCGTACAACTGGAGGCGACAGCGAGGCTGGCCAGCCAACCGACACCTGGGGCCACAGCAAGAAGGTTGAACGTGTACACGAAGACGCGTGGGGCGAACGAACCCAGGTAGAGCACAAGGAGCACGGCTGCCCACAAGGAGTCTTCGAGGTAGGTGACGAGCACAGTGTTGGCCAAGATCTGACGCCGGAGCCGACGCCATGAGAGAAGGCCAAGCCAACAGCCAATGGCGATGCCAAGTGCGACCGTCGTGACCTTCACCGGCCAGGTGGCGCGCGACACGGCTAGCAGCAAGGCCCCTGCTACAGTCGCAAGAATCACCTGCACAAGGCGTCGCGATGATTCAGTGGATCGCACCTTGTCCCCACCTTTACCAGTCGGCATAACGCTCGCCATCAGCGGCGGCAGGCGCGCCACCGACAGCCATGTTCTTCACCTGAAAACGCGGCGCGCCTGCCGTCCGCTGCATGGCGTTGTTGGGAGGCGCGTCGATTCGCCACCGTGTTCGCCACACCTCGCCAGGTCCGGCCACGACACCCTTTTGGCGCGTGCCCAACTGCCGCCCTGCACCAGCTGACCGCACCGGTTCACCACCCACGGTGTTGAGCCCACCTTCGCCACACTCGAGGTCGCCGCGGGATCCGTGGTACTCGTGCAACCCTGTGGGCCTCATTCTGCTTCGCCACCACCTCAGACACCGGTGACGCCTGCCTGACTGCTTCGCGTCTCCACCCACGTTCGTACAGCCGCCCTTGCCAGCCCCGAGGACACCGCGGGATTCGAGGTATTCGAGCAACCCGCGTGGCCTCTTTCTGCTTTGCCACGAGCCCAGACACTCGCGACGCGAGCCCGTCGAAGCCATCGCACGCGTCCGACGAGAGATGCTCTTCACCCCAACTGCAGTTCTCGCCGCCGTCGAGCGTGCTGCCCAGCGGCCGTCCGTTGTCCGCCCAACGCTCGCCGTCAGCGGCGCCGGGCGCGCCACCGACAGCCGGTTGCTTCACTACAAAATGCCGCGCGCCCGGCGTCCGCTGAACGGCGTGGTTGGACAGCGGGAGCCAGATGCTGACCGCACCGATTCGCCGACAACGGTGAACTGCCCCATGCCGGCCGTGCAACCCCGGATGTCGCCGCAGCCCCCGTGTACCACCCCGCACATCGCCCAACGCGTGCTCTAGAAGCCCGGACTGGAGACCACCCAGGCGTACATCTGCACCCGCTGACCGGACCGTTCCATACGATGATGGTCCGGACTGCTGCCTACCCACTGCCCGAGGCCTCGCGGATGTCCGGAGGACCCGGTGCGGAGAACCACCGCGGCGGGACGGGCCGATTAGCGAACCTCGAGGCGCCACCGCCGCGAGCGCCGGCGAACTCGGCAGCCAACCTGGAAGCCGGATCATCTTCAAGGTTTTTCCCTCGCTGTCAGCCCGTCGTCTGCCCAACGCTGCGCGTCAGCGGCGCGCCGCGTGGCGCGGCCCGTGCTGCTCTTCAGCACGGGACGTGACACGCGAGTGCGTCCGCTGCACGCGCGGGTTATGCCGCACGTCGCGCGAGCTACAACATCTCAACGTAGAACAGCCGCATGCTTTCGTCGAAATCGCAGATGAACGCATGACCGCCCCCCTCGATCACAAGGATGGGGTCGCTCAAGTCGTACGGAATCAGGGAATAGTAATACTCGATCTCGGAGGCTGTCGGCGTGCGGACCGACAACGGAAAGTCGCCCGGCTTGACTTGAGCGAGTATGAACGCAGGGAGTATCGCGTTGCCGCGCTTCATGATCGCACCCGCCAAAACCAGGGTGCCTGACTTCGAGGCTTCGGTGAGTACGGAGCGAAGCGTTGGGTCAGTGATCATCGCGATGTCGAGGGGTGCCAGCTTCCATTTCGAGACGATCTCCGGGCTGACGGTGGCGTAGGTATCTTTCGTCTCGGTTGCGAACGGCTTCCGGGCGTCGATGGTGACGGCCCACAACCTGGGGCCGATCGCAACGGTATCGGCAGGAAGCGGTGACTGCCGCAGGGCTTCGGGGCTGGAAAAGGCCTTGCGCGCCGCCTCTTGAGCTGCCGCAGTGACCTCTGGTTTCGCTGGGGCGACGGGGACTCCGGCGACCAGTGCACTGTGGAAAAGGAAGAACAGAGATGCCAGGACTGCTTGCTTCATCTTCTGCCCCTTGTCGGCATAACGCCCCGCATAACCCGCGGGCCGGACTGGCGCGCGCGTTGCGTTGTCTGCAACGCGCGTGACAGGACGGACCGGCGGGTTCATGCGGTGGTTAGACGTCGGGCCGGATTTTATTCTTCGCCCATCGTTCGATTGCACGGAACCCCAGGTACTCAGCATAGTGTTGACTGACATCCTCCACGCCGACGCCAGGAAGCTCGGGGAACCACATGGATTCAGCTCTAAGCTTGAAGTTCTCAACCGCCGCCTCGAGCGCTGCGACATCCCTCAAGCCGAAGAGGCTCAGGTCGGGGCTGGGCACGCTCGTTCGGAGAGGTAACCACGATCGGATCGTAACCTCGAGTGATTTCGTAAAGAGCGGCTCGTTGGATTTCCGATCCGGCTTCCATACGGAGGCGCGAACCTGACACGTATGGAACTGGTCGGCTCTGAGGGGGCCGGAACCGCAGTAGCCTACGTCGCAGAGATAGGTCGGAGCATTGCCTCGCCTGTCGGGATCGAGGTCCCACGCGATCTGGTATGCCCTCCAAAGGCGTTCGCGGACGATCAAGGAGCCCGGAAACGGGTGTCGCAGGCTGAATCGAAATGCCGGATCGAGATCCACCGCGAGGTGTTCTGGGTCTGCACCCGCGGGCAGATCTGAAGCGTACTCCCGGATCTCATTAAGAATGCCGTCAATCTCCTGATGCCACGAGACGAAGCGCATCAGCATATAGTCAAGAAGGGTGGCGCTGTCGGAATCGGTAATCTCCGTACTGGTGACGCGTAGCAGCGGAAGACTGGCGGCCTTGCAGAGCCGGTTCTTCAGGACATCGCGTTCGATCGCCTTGGGATCGTGCAGGTGACCGAGCCCGTCGAACTCGACGGCGAAAATGGGGAGTTCATCGTTGATGACGAGAAAATCGAGATGCGCTTTGGTCAGATAGTCAAACTCTCGGTCCAGGAGTCGCTCGCCCTCATCCTTGTTGATAGCATCCGCGAGCCGGACCTTCGGGTACACCCGGTACCCAGATCGAGACAGCCGTCGCAGCAGGATCGTGTGAACCTCCGGCTCGCGGAAAAACAGGATCCTTCGCTTATGCATAGCAGAGTTGTTCCCGACGTCTAACGCCCCGCGTAACCCGCGGGCCGGCCTGGCGCGGCCCGTGCGCCCTTTGCACGGGACGTGACAGGACGGGCCGACGGGTTCACGCGGTGGTTAGGCGCAGCGCCACCTTCGTTGGATTTCACGTACGTAGGTGCTCTCATCGATGCCTCAAGGGGCTAATCGCCACGACAGCTCCCGGGTACGCATAGCCCGTCTCGGACGTCGGATACGGGCGACGTGTGGGGAATGCCCAAGCCAGCGATAGCCCATCGATTTGGAGCATAGCTCTCATGAACCGGTCGATGCGCACGTCGCCTTCCTCTTGGGCCGACGAAGAGAGCCGCGGCGAAATGAAAACGATGGCCATGCGTCGGTAACCGTAGAACGGCAATAGCCTACGGGCGTCGCGGCGTGCGGCGTCGAGATTGCGCGCGACACGATCAACTGCAGAGCGCGGGTCCCTACCTAAGGCAGGCCAACATTGCTTGGCCTCGGCCATGAAGTAATGGGGGTGTACGTCGAACAACAGATCACCTCGACCAAGTCCTGAGCGCCGCCCCTTGCCCTTCTGGGTCGCGAATTCCTCGAACGCCCAGCTGCCAGTTGCCCACAGCGCACCGGCAAGGATGCTGAGGGAGGCGCGCTCGTTGTACCACCATGGACCGTCGCCTACGCTCCACTCAGGGTCCTTGATGAGATGACACCAGCGCTGAAGCGCAGGCTTGAGAAACCGGAGGCGGCCAGGTCGAACCCCCATTCGCGATGTATTCGTCAAGATCTCGGTCCTCGCGGCGCCTAACGCTCCGCGTAACCCGCGGGCGGGGCCGGCGCGGGGCTTGCGGTTTCTGCAAGACCCGTGACGGCGCCGACCGGCGGGTTCACGCGGTAGTTATGCCGCTTCATGGGTTGACCCCTCAACGATGAGCCTCAGCCCTTCGACGTCTCGAATCACAACGGCAGTACCCACCTCGAGCGCGCCGCCGTTTAAAGAGCGGGCAGACCACGACTCTGAACCGACTGTCACCCGACCCTCCGGATCACACGGCTCGACCACCTTTGCCACGCGGCCGATCAGACCTTCGGCGCCGCTCACGCTACGCGCATAGAAGGTCTTGATTCGCAGCGGCCCGGTCGACCGCTCGTAGTGGCGCATGGCACGGTATAGCGCCCAGGCATAGCTCGTGCAACTGGCGGCCATGAACTGGCCGACAGACCAGACCAGCGTTGGGTGGTCGACAAAGTAACTGAAAGAGAGCACAAAGCTACGTGGTGCGATGGAGCCGAGAAACAGACCGACGAGGATCGCAGCCCAGATGGAGTCTTCGAAGTATGTGATGAGGACGTTGTTCGCGAGGACGCGCTGGCGAAGCCTTCGCCATGAGATCCTGCCCAGCAGATAGCCGATCGCGAGACCAAGAATAACTGCCGTGAGTTTCACGAGCCAAGTGACATGGCCTGAATAAAGCAGCACGGCCAGCACGACCAGGGCAAGACCGGAACGAGCGAGTTGCCGTGGATGCTCGAATCGTATCAGATTGTCCACGACTCACCAGTCGGCATAACGCCCGGCTTCAGCCGCAGGCGGCGCGCAACGCTCGGATCGAGCACGATGGCCGGATCGAATGCGCGCCGACTGTCGGCTGCGAGCCGTGGTTATGCCCGCGCGTCACCATGAGTCACTGGTCCTGCATGGTACACCCGGTCACAACCATTGCTACCAAGAGCCTTGAACGTGAAACGAAGGTACGAACAGACTCGAACGCGGTGCCATTCCGTGCCTACCTGGCGCTCGAGCGCGAACGTCAGGAACAGCCAGCCGCGATGCTGATGAACCCGTGTTGGCGTTGGTAGGAGCAGGCGAACCTGTTCGTCAAATGCCCGTGCCAGCTCGACAGGCGACCCACGAAAGTCGGGCAGCTCGAATGCCCATGCCCAGAACGCGACTGTAGCGGTCATCGCCCCGAACCGAGATGGGATGAGATCGGCGGTGATACCCCGCTCACCGTCGGGATAGAACCAGAGCTGAAAGCGGTAATCAGCCTCGGGTGCGTATGGAAGATCTACGCTGCGAGCCTCCGGCCTTCCCGCCACTCGCAGTTCTGAGCCAGGCAGCAAGCCGGTCAACCACGACAGCGTGTCCTGGACAAGGTCTGCGCTCATCGTTCACTTTAATGGGCATAACGCCCGGCTTCAGCCGCAGGCGGCGCGCAACGCTCGGATCGAGCGAGATGCTCGGACCGAAGGCGCGCCGCCTGTCGGCTGCGAGCCGTGGTTATGTTGCTGACTTCGGGCAACACGCTTGGTTGTCTACGCACGACTGAAACCTGCCAACTGCGTCGGGCTTGAGCTTGCCGACTTCGAGCTTGCGATACGAGTCGTCACGAAACACATACGTGGTGAGATCGCCTTCTCCCGCCCCGTAGCCTGAGTATGCGTCGATATTTGGCCAGCCAGCTTCGGTGTCTTGGACGTGAATAACACTGCCATCAACGACGCCGAGAGTGCGCGCCGGCGAGGTCGCCAAGATACCCCACGTACAGTTGCCTGTTGCGCCGCAGGACAGTGGAATCATGTGCACAACTGTGTCGACGGCGCGGAGACGGAGCTGCACAGAGCGATCGGGCCATGGATTGCCGCCCTGGTGCCCATACTTGGACATCAGGTCCGCAACGATGAGCCGCAGCTCAGTTGAGATCGCAGTATCTGGCTGGGCGCACACGAAGCCGAAGCCGGAGGGTGGCTTGACGGCGGCGGAACCATCGGAATACATCTCGCGCGGGCTGAGGAACGAGATGGCCAATGCGCACAGCGTGAGCATGAGGTTGCTTCTAGCGCTGAGCATCATCGGTCCTCCAGACAACATAACGCTCGCCGTCAGCCGCCCAGGGCGCGTAATGTTCGGATCGAGCAACCATCACCGCCTGAAGGCGCGCCGTGGGTCGGCTGTACGGCGTTGTTCGGCAGCACTGGTGGCCTTGCTCTCTTGCTGACCGCGTCACGCTTCCACCCAAGGTCGCTTCACCCCGGTTGCCATACCCCGAGACACCATTCTGCGCTCAGCCTGCCACGCTTGGATCGTTGATCGTGCCGCCGTGCCTCAGTCGCCGTCTCATAGACACCAACCATCGTCGCCTCGCCTACCAGCAACCCTCTCGGCCCAACGGATCGTAGGCGCTGGTCCCGCCCGTCTCGATGGTCACGACATCACCCGCTGAGAAGCCGTCATCGTCTCGAAGCGGCCCGGAGATCTGGGTGCCCACCTTCGAGGCGCCGAAGTGCGCCTTGGCGAGACTGCTCGGAACACCACCGAGGTCGCCCGACCTCGATCGCCAGCGTCGAGGCGCAGCGTCGGAGAGCGTCCTGGGAGAACACATCACCCGACCTGACTGAAACACTTTCAAGGTTTTCACCCTGAAGCCCTTGTCTGTCGAACGCTCGGCTTCAGCTGCAGGCGGCGCGCAACGCTCGAGTCGAGCGCGATGCTCGGATCGAAGGCGCGCCGACTGTCGGCTGCGAGCCGTGGTTAGGTTTCACCGTTGGCCAGCCAGTGAGAAACCAATCGTGACCGTCATGCGCGTTGACACTGCCTGGCCATCGATGGTGCCCGGCCGGTAACGCCAGCTTTGGAATGCTGCGACTGCCGCCTTCTCGAATTGCTGCTCGTAACCCAGTTCGGTCGCGAAGGACTTGAGTACCGTGATATTTGTAACACTACCATTTTCACTAACGCTTCCCTCGAGCGTCACGGACCCATCGACACCCCGCTTGCGGGCCTCGGCGGGGTATTCGGGGGCCGTCTTGGTAATGGGTTGCGGATCTCGTGTGCAACCCTTCTCGGTTCTGCGCTCACCCTTCGGGCACGAACCCCCCTTCTGCTCACCCGCCAGCGGGAAGACCGTACACGCGCCAATACTCACGAGCACGGAGAGCCCCACTACAGCGGCGTCTCGGGCTCGCTGCCGTGTACTCCAGCGTCGGGTTGGCTTCATCGATACCGTCTCCCTGAAAACCTAACGCTCCGCGTAACCCGCGGGCTGCGCCGGCGCGGGCCTTGCGGTCTTTGCAAGGCCCGTGACGGTGCGGCCCGGCGGGTTGACGCGGTTGTTGGACGGCGCTGCCGATTCGATAACACGGGGCGCAAGGGCGTATATGTGCACGTGCATACCTAGACCTGATTACTCACGGGCGACATGCATCAAGATGATTGGCTGACCGCATTCGGTAAGCTCGGACGCGTCGTCGAGGTGGAGATGGCTGCCCGGTTTCTGCTGGGCGAGCGCCACGAGATGCGCGGCAAGCCGGAGCAGGCCATGAACATTACCCTCAACGACCAAGGCTTCGTCTTCGCGTCGAGTGCCAAGATAAGTGTAGTCTATCTGGTCAACCCTTGCTGCCGATGCAATGCCGAGTAATTCGGCCTGGATTCTCGATAGGTCGGCTGCGTTCGCCATCAGTTCGCCCTCGGCCACGAACGAATACGCCCCGATCGCTGATTTGCCACGTTGGTTCGCATCTTCATGCGACGTAATCCTGGTAGCCTATTTTTCAGGCTTCGACACTGCCTCGTCCGTCCAACGCTGCGCATCAGCGGCGCGCCACGCGGCGCGCCGGTTGCGCTCTTCAGCAAGCGGCGTGACGCGTGAGTGCGTCCGCTGCATGCGCTTGTTATGCGCCGTGCCTGTCACTTCGATTCCGCGTCCTTCGGACTAGACCTGGCCGTCTCTTCAGCCGGCGAACGGCCTCAGGGTAGTCCTTCGAATCGCACCACTCAACATGGACCCGATCATCGCGAATGCCGCAGACCAGCACAACCCGCCGGTCATCGGGATAGAGACGAACCTTCGCTTCGGCGGCCGCGGCGACCAAGACCTGCGGATCGGATGATCGCAGTTCGGACCACAACTCCGGCCGTGATTCGACAAACTTGTCGAGAAGAACATCGTAGCCTCGAGCCCCGTAGCCCAAGGCGCGATTCCAGCCCGCGTGCGCCAGCAGAAGCGCCGCGTGAGCAGCCTCGGCCGACGGTGGAGATTCTTGGTCACGAAGACTCAGCTTCGCGACTCGAACCAGAACCTCGGACATCTTCGGTACGCCTACAGGATGTTGCATCAGATTCTCTTGTAGTGCGCATAACGCCGCGCATCAGCGGCGCGCCGCGTGGCGCGGCCCGTGCTGCTCTTTAGCACGGGACGTGACACGCGAGTGCGTCCGCTGCATGCGCTGGTTATGCGGTTCGTCGAAACCAGCAACCAGCCGCT
>Ga0210377_10003229_pt1 | contig 14040 bp, 11 predicted proteins | sample PLM4_65_b1redo_FD_155480 | JGI IMG/M metagenome (GOLD analysis project Ga0210377, IMG submission 155480) | Groundwater sediment microbial communities from an aquifer in East River, Colorado, USA - PLM4_65_b1 redo | ecosystem: Environmental > Terrestrial > Soil > Riparian zone | place: USA: East...
GTACCTCGTGCTCGAGCAGGTCTCGGGCGCGACGCTTCACGAAGAGCTGCGCGACGCCTCGGTTCCGCTCGAGCGTCTCGAAGCGGGCATGGCGCGCTTCGGCCCGGACTGGTGCCGCCGCCACGCACTGGCGGAGCGGCTGCGCGAGCCCGGCCTGGTGCACGCGCACCCGGGCTTCGCGCACCTGATCGATCGCGGCGGCGAGTGGGTGACGTTCGACCTCGAGTACGCGTACACCGACCCGCGCCGTGTCGAGGCGCTGGTCGCGGTGGAGATCGCCGGCTTCGTGGCGTCGCTCATGCGCGCGGCGGGAGCGCGCGCAGGCCCGCTGCTGCGCGCGCTGGTCGCGGCGTATCCCGATCACGAGCGCCTCGCGCGCGTCGAACGCTCCGCGACGGTGGGCCGCTTCCCGGCGGTCGACGCGCTCACCTCGCGGTTGCCCGCGCTGCGCATGCGCGGGCCGCGGAAGCTGAGGGAAAGCGTTCGCGCTCTTGCCGGCGAGCTGCGCCGGTAGGCCCGGCTAGCGGGGGGCCTTGCTTGCGAAGAGGTGATCGGCTGTCGGGTGTGAGTAGACGGCGCTCGCGGACTGGTAGAAGGCGATCGCTTCGGGGAGTGTCTTCGCGCCGACCTCATCCGCGACGGAAACTTGCCGGCCGTCGGGCTCGATCCGGTACACGTCGACGTGTCGGCCGGGCGAGAGGATGGTGAGCAGACCGTCCTTCAGGTACCCGAGCCGCTGGTAGGTGCCGAGCAGCGCGCGCGCCTCCTCGACCGGCGTCGCCAGGATGTCGCGCCCGAAGAAGCGGCTCCTGTAGCTGAAGCCGAGCAGCTCGAGCAAGGTGGGCGCGAGATCCATCTGACTCGCGAGCGTGTCCACGCGCTGCGCGGGGACGTGCTTCGGCGAGTAGATGACCATCGGGATGTGGTACTGGTCGACGGGGATGTCGAGCTCGCCGGCGCTGCTCGCGCAGTGGTCGGCGACGATCACGAAGACGGTGTCGTCGAACCAGGGCTCGCGCCGCGCCTGGTCGATGAACTGGCCGATCGCGAAGTCGGTGTACTTCACCGCGCCCGCGCGACTCTGGCCGGACGGAATGTCGATGCGACCTCCGGGGTAGGTGAACGGCCGGTGGTTCGACGTCGTCAGCATGAGCGACAGGAAGCGTTCGCCCTTCTCGTGCGAGCGGTTCGCCTCGCGCAGGACGCGCCGGAAGACGAACTCGTCGGCGGCGCCCCAGGCGTTCGCGAACTCGGACTCGTCCGGCGTGAGCTCGCCGAAGTCGATCACGTCGAAGCCGTTGCCGCCGAAGAACGCGCCCATGTTGTCGAAGAAGGCGTTCCCCCCGTAGAAGAAGCGCGCGTGGTAGCCGTGGTCGCGGAAGACCGTCCCGATCGAGAACAAGTCGGAGTTGTTCGGTCGCTTCACGATCGAGTAGCCGGGCGTAGGCGGCACGGAGAGCGAAACCGCTTCGAGACCGCGCACCGTGCGCGTGCCCGTGGCGCGCAGGTTGGTGAACAAGAGCCCGTCGCCAGCGAGTCGATCGAGGTTCGGAGTCAGCCCGTCGGGACTTCCGAACGCCCCGAGGAACTTCGCGGACAGGCTCTCGACCACGATCAGGACCACGTTGAGCTGGCGCTCGGGCCGCGTGGCGCTCACGTCCCGGGTCAGGTTCGTCGCGTCATCGCTCGCGAACGTCGCGGTCGGCTCGGCAAGCAGCTCGCGGAGCGCTCGCGACGCGTCGCCCGAGTCCTCGGTCACGTAGAACGGGGCGTAGTCGAGCTGGTTGTTGCGGAACGCCGAGAACAGGTTGTACAGGCCGTTCGCGGCCAGCTCGTTCGCGAACCGGTTCTCGGCGAAGCGCGGAAGCTGCGCGCCGCTCGCGAAGAAGCACGCGAGCGGTATGGCGGTGAACACTGCCGCCGCGGCAGATCGGCCGCGCAGCGTGCTCGTGCGCTCGAACGAGTCCGCGAGCACGGGGCGGAGAAACACCGCCCACAGGAGCAGCGCGACGACCCACGCCGCAGCCAGCAGCGGCACCACGGGATACGACTGCCAGATGTTCTCGAGCACCTCGCGCGTGTACACGAGATAGTCGACGGCGATGAAGTTGAAACGCGCCGAGAACTCTCCCCAGAAGAACCACTCGGCGATCGCCGCGAAGATCAGCACGAAGAGACCCGTGATGACGGCTCCGTGCGCGATCAGGCGCAGCGGGCGCATGCGATACAGGCGATCGGGAACGAGCAGCAGCAGGAGTGCGAACGGCGCGGCGCCATAGGCCGCGGCGACGAGGTCGAGCGCGAGGCCGGCGCCGAAGATCCGCGAAAGGACCCCCGCGGTCGGCGACAGGCCGTCCAGCGCGCGCACCAGCAGCGCCACCCGCGAGAGCGTCGCGATGGCGACGAACGCGATGATGAACGCAAGGACGGGCCCGAAACGTGTGCGCAACGCGAGCAGACTCTCTCCCCTCACGACGTGAGCCCGAAATTAGAGCGCCGCGACCTTGAGGGGGCAGTGAGCCGAGGATGAGAAACGGCTAATCAGGCTCGGTGTTCTGCAGCGGGAGCTCCAGCACGAAGAGGGAGCCCCCAGGAGACGTGGCGGTGACGTCTCCGCCGTGGGCGCGCGCGATGGCACGCGCGATCGGGAGCCCGAGACCCGTTCCGCCACGGGACTGGGAGTCCGTGGAGTAGAAGCGCTCGAAGACGCGCTCGGTCGTGCCCGGGGCGAGGCCCGGCCCGGTGTCGAAGACGGACACGCGCGCCCGGTCCCGCTGCACCGAAACGTCCACCTCGACCCGCCCTCCCTGCGGCGTGTGCCGGAGCGCGTTGTCGATGAGGTTCACGATCACCTGGCGGATCTGGATCGGGTCGGCATCGACTTCGACGGGCCCTCCGGAGAGCACGAGCTGAACGCCGCGCTCCTCACCGAGCACACGCAGGAAGTCCACGAGCGAGCGCGTGAGCGCGTAAAGGTCGACGCGCTCGACCTTCACGTGGTCGTCGGGACGGCTGGCGAGCTTCTCCAGCAGGAGGAGCTGATTGACCAGGCGGGCGAGCAGGTCGACCTGCTCGATCGCCGCGCCCAGCATCTCGGCTTCCGCTCCGTTCGCGCGCGCCACTTGCAGCTCGAGCGTTCCGCGGATCGCGGTGAGCGGGGTCCGCAGGGCGTGTCCGACGTCCGCGGTCAGGCGCCGCACGCGCAGAGCCTCCTCGCGGATCCGGGTGAGCAAGGCGTTCAACACCGCCGCGAGCCGGTCGACTTCGTCGCCGGACCCCGTACGCGGCAAGCTTCCTTCGGGGAGCGCGCCCAGCGATGCCGCGCGCGAGGCCATCTCGGAGAGCGGTCGCAGCGCGCGTCCCGCCACCCACAACGCTGCCAGCGCGCCGAGCACCGCGGTCAGCATCAGGGAGGTGACGAGAATGCGGCGTAGATTCCAGAACCAGCGCTGGATCTGGTCGAGCCCGAAGGCGAGTCGCACCTCCCAAGGCCCGACTCGTGTCTCCAGCCCGCGGATGTGCCGTGCGCCGCTGCGGCTGCGCGGGTGAACCGCTTCGAAGATCCGCACGTCGCGTTCGGCTCCGAGCGGCCCCGCGCCGGGCAGGCCGTTCTTCGCGACGTTCCTGCTGAGGGCGACGACGTTTCCATCGGGGCCGCGCACCTCGATGAAGAGCTCCGCGGCAAGGCCGTGGATCCGGACGGCGTCCTCGATCCAAGCCTGGAGCTCGGGAGAGCCGAGCTGTTCGCGGATCTCGGCGAGCTCCTCGCGAAGCTCGTCGTCGACGTCTTCGCGGAAGCTCCGCTCGAAGCGGTTCAACGCGTACCAGTTCTGCAGTGCGACCAGGCTGATCACGACCGCGAAGACGCCGAGGGCGACGCGCAGCCGGATGCTGCGGATCATGGCGTGGCCGAGAGCACGTAGCCGACGCCGCGGCGCGTGTGGATCAGCTTCTTCCCGAACGGCTCGTCGATCTTGCGGCGCAGATAGCGGATGTAGACGTCGATCACGTTGGAGAAGCTGTCGAAGTTCATGTCCCAGACGTGCTCGGAGATCATCGTGCGCGTGACGACCTCACCCTCGTGGCGCGCGAGATACTCGAGCAGCGCGAACTCTTTCTGCGTCAGGTCGATCTTCGTGCCGGCGCGCTCGGCCTTGCGCGCGAGCAGGTCGATCCGAAGGTCCTCGACCTCGATCAGGCTGGGACGCGCGGTGCCCCGGCGCAGCAGAGCGCGCACGCGCGCGAGCAGCTCGGCGAAGGCGAAGGGCTTGGGCAGGTAGTCGTCGGCGCCCGCATCCAGGCCGCGCACGCGGTCGTCCACCTCGTCGCGCGCGGTGAGCACGAGCACCGGCGTCGCGCGGCCGGCCGAGCGCAGCTCGCGAAGGACCGAGAGCCCGTCGCGCTTGGGCAGCATCAGGTCGAGCACGATTGCGTCGTAGGGGTTCACGAGCGCGAGCCGAAGACCCGTCTCGCCGTCGCCCGCCACGTCGACGGCGAAGCCGGCCTCGTGGAGGCCGCGCTCGAGAAAGCTGCGCACGCGCAGCTCGTCTTCGATCACCAGGACTCGCATGGCGCGGAGCTTAGCCGCCGGACCAGCCGTGCGCAGCGCTGCGCGCGAGCCGGAATCCCGTAGGGCCCGCGAAGGCCGTTCCGTGGCGCCGGTCGCAGCGCGCCAGGTCGCCGTCGAGCGTCCATACACCGCCGCGCGTCATTCGGTAGCTGCCGTGGTCGGGGTCCCGGAACGACGAGCCGGGATAGGGCCGATAGAGGTCGGCGACGAGCTCTTCCACGTTGCCCGCCATGTCGAGCGCGCCGCACGGCGACGCCCCGTCGGGATAGACGCCGACCGGTGTCGTGCCTCCTACGCCGCCCTCGCGCGTGTTGCAGCGCGCGGCCGAGAAGACCTCCCCCCAGGGGTGGGCGCGAGCGTCGGTGCCGCGGGCCGCGCGCTCCCACTCGGCCTCGGTCGGCACGCGGAACGCGCTGCCCGTGGCCTCGGAGAGCCACTCCGCGTAGAGCAGCACGGCCTGCCACGAGGCGCCGTGCAAAGGATGGTTCGCGCGTCCGCGGGGCGGCTCGTCGCTGGTCCAGTGGGCGGGGCGTTCGTCGACCCCGGTCTCGCCGAGGAAGCGGGCCCACTCGGACTCGGTCACGGGGTGGACGGCGATCTCGTACGCGTCGAGCTCGACCCGGTGGCGCGGCGTCGACTTCTCGAGCCACGCTTCGGGAATTCCCCAGCGGCGCGCGAGCGGCTCCACCTCGGCCTCGTCGGTCCCCATCCAGAAGGCGCCCGCGGGGATCCGGCACATGCGCGGCGCGAGCGCGTCCAAGCGCGGATCGCCGACGAGGCCGAGCGCGTTCCCCGCCGAGATGCGCGCGAGCAGCGGTCGCGTGGGGTCGGCGACGAAGGCGAGCAGCGCCTCGACGAGCCGCTCGCGCCGCGCGGGCGTGAGTGCGTCGAGCGCGGCCTCGAGCTCGTTCAGGCGATTCGAGAGCAAGCGCGGGTCCAGCTCGTCCACGGCGCGCAAAGTCCGCCATCGCCGGTCACGCCGCAAGCCGGCACCGCTTGACGCGCTCGCGCGGCCGGCGCATCACACAGCGCGGGGGGAGAACGGTGCGCGAAGCCGGGACGAAGTCCGCGACATTCCGCCGTATCGCGCTCGCACTCGCGGCTTCGGCCCTGTGCGCGTACGGCTACGGCCAGGAGCAGGATCCGTTCATCGCCGCGTGGAAGCTCGTCGCGGCGCAGGCGAACCAAGGTCACTGGGACGAGGCCCGAGCGGCGGCCCACGGGCTCGACCCCGGTCTGACCGAGGTCGAGGGCGGCTTCGGCTGGCCGTTGCGCGTGCCGATCGCGAAGGCGCTCGCGGAGAAAGACGCGCGCGCGCTCGCGCGCGACCTGACCGTCGCCGCCTGCGGCGCGCTGCTGTGGAAGCTCGACGCTTCGCGACGCACGGGTCTCGCCGACTACTACGTCGCGAAGTACCGGGTCGAGGCGGCGCGCACGTTCTACACCGAGCTGCTCGCGCCCGCGGTTCGACACCAGGATGCGACGCGTCGCGAGGCCGTCCACGACCGCGTCTGGCAGGGCCTCGCGCACGCGCAGGAGGCGCTGGGCCGGCCGGGGTTCCTCGGCCGCGGCGTGGTGCCCGGGGACCTGCACGCCTACCTGGAAGCCGAGCTCGAGGTCGAGGCCGCGCTTCGCGCGGCCTTTCCGTTCGTACCGGAGGTGAAGCGATGAGAAAGTGGGCCGTACCTGCGCTGCTCGTGTTGGCCGTCGTGGTTCCGAGCGGTCGCGCGGGCGCGCAGAGCGAAGTCGAAACTCTGCGTGCCCGGGTGCGCGAGCTGGAGCAGCACCAGCAGAAGACCGACGCCGAGATCGACCAGCTGCGCGCGCTGCTGGTCGGCGGCGACGAGGGTGCTCGCGCGCCGGAGACCGCGCAGCGGCCCGGCGACGACGTCGATCTGAGCGTGCTCGCCGGCGAGGACGAGACGTCGATGCTCGACCGCGTCGACTTCCACGGACACCTCGCCGTCGACTACGTCGGCATCGCGAAGCCGAGCGCCGGTAGCGTGGATCCGGACCGCGATCCCGACGCCGGGCTGCTTCCGCGCAGCTCTTTCACGGCCTCGGACGTGTCGTTCTTCGTCGGGCTGCCGATCTACGACGACGTCTACGCCGCCACGGAGGTCGAGTATGAGAGCGGCGGCGACGAGATCAAGCTCGATCAGGCTTTCGTACAGTGGGACCTCGCCGAGGAGGAGCGTCTCTCGCTGCGCGGCGGGAAGTTCTACTTCCCGTTCGGCATCGACCGCTACTACCAGAACGCGCCGACCAATCCGCTGGTCGACCGCCCGGCGCCCTTCCTGTTCGTGATTCCCGAGACCTACTCCGAGACCGGCATCGAGCTGCTCGGCGAAGTCGTGCTCGCGAGCGCGCCCGAGATCGTGGGCGAGTACGAGGTCGCGCTCGTGAACGGCCTGGGTGACCCGGCCTTCCTCTCCGCGCGCGGCGCGCGCCAGAACCGCGACAACAACTCGGGGAAATCCTTCGGCGGGCGGCTCGGCATCGCCTGGGACCGCTGGCTGCGGATCGGCGTGTCCGGTCTCACGGGTGAGTACGACCACGGCAACGAGCTGGGGCTCTGGGCCACCGGCGCCGATCTCCGCGCGAGCTGGGACACGTTCGCGCTGCGCGGCGAGTGGGCGTTCTCGCGCATCGAGAATCCCGACGCGGTCGCGGCCGACGGCACGGGCTGCGCGAACGTCCCCTGTCCTGAGCTCGGTCCGCTGACACCGCTCGGTGGCAGCTTCAGCCGGCAGGGCTGGTATCTCGAAGCCACTTGGAGCCCGCGCACGGTCTTCGCGCGCTTCCTCGGCCCGCTCGAGTACGTGCTGCGCTACGACGTGCTCGACGACGACCAGCGAGACGTCGAGGTGCTCGATGGCCAGCGCCTTGCCGCAGGGATCGTCTTCCACCCGTACGAGCACCTGCGCTTCAAGGCCGAGTACGAGGTCGTCGACGACGAGTCGAGCGAGATCGACAACAACGGCTTCCTGTTCCAGGGCGCGGTGGACTGGTGAGCGCGTTCGACGTCGCCGTGCTCGGAGCCGGGCCGGCCGGGCTCGCCTGCGCGTGGGAGCTCGCCAGCCGCGGCGCGCGCGTAGCGGTGCTCGAGGCGGCGGATCACGTCGGGGGCCTGGCCGCGACCGTCGAGCGCGAAGGCTATCGCTTCGATCAGGGCGGCCATCGCTTCCTCACGCGTTGGCCGGAGCTGCTCGAGCGCGTGCGCAAGCTCATGGGCGAGGAGCTCCTGCTCGTGGACCGACACAGCGTGGTGGTGAGCGAGGGCCGCCGCTTCGGCTACCCGTTGGAGCTCGGCGATCTCCTGCGCAACGTGCCGCTGAGGCGCGGTCTGCACTACGTCGCGAGCTGGGCCGCGGAGCGCGTGCGCAAGCCGCCGCGCGATCAGGCGACCTTCGAGGGCTGGATGGTGCGGCGCTTCGGGCCCGCGCTCTACGCGGAGTTCTTCGCGCCATATTCGCGCAAGCTCTGGGGCATCGAGCCCGCGCGCCTCTCGTCGGACTGGGCGCCACAGCGGATCGGCAGCTTCGACCTGGGCTTCGCGCTCGCGAGCCTGTTCGGAGTCGCGCGAGCGCGTCCGCGCACGGTCGCGCGCCGCTTCCTCTATCCGCGCCTGGGGATGGGGCAGCTCTTCGACGCGATCGCGGACGAGATCCGCGGGCTCGGCGGCACGCTGCAGCTCGGCGCGCGCGTCGAGGGCATCGCCGTCGAGCACGGGCGCGTGCGCGCGGTGCGAATCTCGGCCGGCGAGCTCGAGGCGCGCGCGTTCGTCTCGACCTTGCCGCTCCCGGAGCTCGCGCGCTTCCTCGGCGTCGAAGCGCGGCTGCGCTTTCGCGGCCTGCGCTTCTTGAACGTGAAGCTGGCCTCGCCCGCCGAGCTCGGCAGCACCTGGGCCTATCTCTCAGACGGCGCGGGGCTGGTCTCGCGGGTTCAGGAGCCCGCGCGGCGCAGCTCGTTCATGGTTCCGCCCGGGCGCGGCTCGCTGCAGCTCGAGCTGCCCGAGTCGCCGGGCGACCCGATCAACGAGCTCGACGACGCGGCGCTCTTCGCGCGCGCCTGGCCCGAGCTCGAGCGCGCGGGCATCGCGATCCACGCGGCTGTCACCGGCTTCTTCTCCACGCGTGCGCCGCACGCGTACCCGGTCTTTGAAAGCACGACGCGCGCCGAGATCGCGCGCGCGCTGGGTGCGGCCGCCCGTATTTCGAACCTCGAGCTGGCGGGCCGGCAAGGGCGCTTCTCCTACGTCTTTGCCGATCGCGCGATGGAGGAGGGGATCGCGGCCGCGCGGCGCATCGCCGGCGTGCCCGAAGGCCTGCCCGAGCCGGGCCGTGAAGAGCCGTGCCTGACCGAAGCGACTTCGCTGCTCGGCTGAGCGCGCCGGCGGCCGCGCGCGTCTGCGCGTGGGCCCTGCCGGTCCTGCTGGCGCTGCGCCTGCCCGCGGCGCTCGACGGCGCGGACAGCGTGAACTTCGCGCTCGGGCTTCTCGACTTCGATCCCGCGCTCGAGCAGCCGCACTTCCCCGGCTATCCGGTGTACATCGCGCTGTGTCGCCTGCTCGCCTGGGCGGGACTTCCCGAAGCGCTCGCGCTCGCGCTCCCCGGAGTTCTCGCGAGCGCCGCGCTGGTGCCCGCACAGCTCGCGCTCGGCCGGCGATTCGGCCTGAGCGAGTCCGCGCTCGTCTGCGCGGCTGTTCTCCTGTTCGCCCAGCCGCTGCTCTGGTTCGAGGGACCCCGGCCGATGCCGGACCTGCTCGCCACGACCTGCGCGTGGGTCGCACTCGCGCTCGCGGCCGGCGAGCGGCCGGGCGCCGCGGGCGTCGCTCTCGGCGTCGCGCTCGGGATCCGGATCGACCTGGCGCCGCTCGCGTTCGCAGCCGCTGCGCTGCCCGGGAAGGCTCGCGTGCGCCTCGGCGCCGGACTCGCCCTCGGCATCGGACTCTGGTTGCCCGCCTTTCTCTGCGCGCTGCCGCACGGAGCGCTGGCGCGCGGGCTCGCGTTCGCGCTCGGACACTTCTCGGTGTGGGGCAGCACGGCTCTCGCCGGCGCGGGCGGAGGCTCCGCCGCGCGGGGCCTCGCGCTCGGGCTCGCGGCACCGGTGCTGTTCGCGCTCGCGCTCTTCGGAGTGTGGCGCGCGCCCGCGCCGCTGCGCCGCTTCCTGGCGTGGGCGCTCGGGCCCTACCTGCTCTGGGTGCTGATCGGGCAGAACCTCTCGAGCGCGCGCCACTTCCTGCCGCTCGCGCCGGCGCTGGGCCTGCTCGCGGCATGCGCCCTCGGTGCGATCCCGCGAGGCGCGCTCCGCGGCCTCGCGTACGCTTCGCTCGCGGCCTCGGCAGTCGCGCTGGTCGCGCTCGCGCGGCCTCCGCATCCGAACGGGCGCGAGCTCTACGCCCGCGCCTCCGCCGCCTGCCCGGACTGCTCGGCGATCTTCGCGGGGCCGAGCCAGCGTCTGCTCGAGCACTACGCGCCTGCCGGCGCGCCGCTCTACCGCCGCGCCAGCCTCTCCGCCGTGCGCCTGGATCTCGAGGCGTGGCCGATGCTCGGCGGGGCGATCGGAATCACCAGCGAGCTCGCCGGCCCCGCGAGCCTCGCGGGGCGCGGGGCGGAGATCGGCGGCGGCCTTCGCCTGTACCGCATCGACGCGGCCGCGCTACGGTAGCGGCTTGAGGTCCTTCAACCTCTTGCGCTACTTCACGATTGCGAGCCTGGGCGTGATCGCCGTCCTGGCCCTCGCCACGGCGTGGACGTTCTCGCGCAACCTCGAGCGAAGCCTGACCGAAGAGGCGGGCCTCTACGCCGAGGACATGTCTCACTCGCTCAACCGCGCGATCTTCCGCGAGTTCCTCGAGCCGCTCGCGCGCGAGGCAAAGACCGTCGACCTCGACGATCCGAGTCAGCGCGCGCGGCTGGCGGCGATCGTCGAGGCACACACGCGCGGCATGCGCATCCTGACCGTGAACCTCTTCGACCAGGGCGGCACGATCATCTACAGCACCAACCCCGACTACGTCGGCTACCGCTCGATCGACAATCCCGGCCTCGCGCGCGCGCTCGCCGGTCACTCGGACTCGTTCCTGAAGCGCGGCGAGCTCGAGGTCGACCCGATCCGTCCCGGTCACGACCTGCTCGAGACCTACACGCCGTTCTACGAGCTGGGCGCCGACTCGAAGGAGCGGGGACCGATCATCGGCGTGCTCGAGCTCTACCAGGACGCGCGCCCGATCACCGCGAAGATCGCGCAGGGCGAGCGCGAGATCGCCATCCTCACCTTTGCGCTGATGAGCGTGCTCTTCGTTGCGCTGTTCGAGATCGTGCGGCGCGGGCACATTCGAATCGCGCGGCTCTCCGAGGCGCTGGCGTTGTCGAATCGCGAGCTCGAGGCGCGTGTCGCCGCGCGCACGCGCGAGATCGAGCAGGCGCGTGCGCGGCTCGAGTCGCTCTTCGACGGCATCGCCGACGGTATCTCGGTGATCGAGCGCGACTTCCGCGTTTCGGAGTGGAACAGCGGGATCGAGCGGCTCTTCGGCGCCCCGAGCGATGCGGCCGGAGCCCGCTGTCACGAGCGCTACGCGGGACGACCGACGCCTTGTCCGGGCTGTCCGGCGCGCAGGACCATGGCCACGGGCGCACAGGCGCAGCGCCGATACCGCTGGCCGCGCCCCGACGGCTCGCTGCGCGAGGTCGAGGTCGTCACCTTCCCATATCGCTCGCGCGAGAACGCGCCGGCGGTGATCGAGGTCGTCCGCGACGTCTCCGAGCGCGGCGAGCTCGAGCGGCAGCTCGTGCAGAGCGCGAGCCTGGCCTCGCTCGGCGAGCTCGCCGCCGGCGTCGCGCACGAGATCCGCAATCCGATCGGCATGATCCGCAGCTCCGCGCAGCTGCTCGAGGGCGCGAGCGGACTCTCGGAACGCGACCGCACGCTGCTCGGCGTGATCCAGAAGGAGGCGACGCGCGTCGCCGACACGATCACCGAGTTCGTCGGCTTCGCCGCGCCGACCAAGCCCAGCCTCGTCGCGTGCGACGTGGCTCCACTGCTCGAGCGCACGCAGACCATGCTGCGAGCGGAGGCGGAGCAGCGCGGCATACGCATCGAAGTGACGGTCGAGCCCGACCTGCCTCCGGTGCTGGTCGATCCCGAGCTGCTCCATCGCGTGCTCGCGAACCTGGTCCTGAACGCGCTGCAGGTGCAGGGTCGCGGCGGATGGGTCGGGCTCTCGGCCGGGCGCGCGGGCGTCGGCGAGGTGATCCTGCACGTCGAGGATCGCGGCCCCGGAATCCCCGAGGCGGATCTCGAGCGCATCTTCCAGCCGTTCTACAGCCGGCGCACCGGCGGCACCGGTCTCGGACTCTCGATCGTGCAGCGCATCGTGAGCGCGACGGGCGGGCGCATCGAGGTCACGAGCGGGCCGCAGGGCAGCGACTTCTCTCTCGTCTTCCCGGAGGCCGAGCCGTGAAACCCCGCATCCTCGTCGTCGACGACGAGAGCAACTACCTGGTGATCCTGCGCGAGCTGCTCTCTCGCGACGGCTTCGAAGTCGACGCCGTCAACGAGCCGCTCGAGGCGCTGAAGCTGGCCGTGCGGCGGCCGTTCGACGTCGCGCTCGTCGACTTGCGCATGGGCGAGCTCGACGGCGTCGAGGTGATGGAGCGCCTGCGCCGTCTCGACGCGGACCTGTCGGTCGTGATCATGACCGCGTTCGCGACCGTCGAGACGGCGGTCGACTCGCTCAAGCGCGGCGCGGCCGACTACGTGATGAAGCCCTTCGACAACCAGGACCTGCTGCGGATCCTGCGCCGCGCGGCCGCGCTGACGCGACTCTCGCGCGACAACGCGCGCCTGCGCGAGGCCGCGAGCGCGGGCGACGACGTCCCGGACCTGCTCGGCGCGTCGCCGCAGATGGAGGCGGTGCGGCGGCTGGTGGCCCAGGTCGCGCGCACCGACACGACGGTGCTGATCACGGGCGAGACCGGCACGGGCAAGGAGGTCGTGGCGCGCGCGATCCACCGGGCCAGCGCGCGCGCGGACCAGCCGTTCATCGCCGTGCACTGCGCGGCGCTCTCGGAGTCGCTGCTCGAGAGCGAGCTCTTCGGCCACGAGCGCGGCGCCTTCACGGGGGCGGTCGCGACCAAGCGCGGCCGCTTCGAGCTGGCGCAGGGCGGGACGCTCTTCCTCGACGAAGTCGGCGAGATTCCGGAGCACGTCCAGGTGAAGCTCCTGCGCGCGATCGAGAGCCGCACCTTCGAGCGCGTGGGCGGGGAGGTGTCGCTCGAGACCGATGCGCGCTTCGTCGCGGCGACCAATCGCGAGCTCGAGACCGCGATCGCGAGCGGGCGGTTCCGCGAGGATCTGTACTACCGCCTGAACGTCCTGCGCATCGCGATCCCTCCGCTGCGCGAGCGGCCCGAGGACGTCGCCCGGTTCGCGCAGCACTTCCTGCGCCGCTGCGCCGCGCGCATGGAGCGCCCGGGCGTGCGCCTCGACGATCGCGCGACCGAGCTGCTCACCGCGTACCGCTGGCCCGGAAACGTGCGCGAGCTCGAGAACGTGATCGAGCGCGCGCTCGTGATCACCAGCGGCGACGTGATCGGGCCCGACTCGCTGCCGCCCGAGCTGCGCGCGCCGCGCGAGGCGGCGCCCTCGCTGGCGTCGTTCTCGGGCAAGCCGCTGCAGGACGCGCTCGAGGAGGTCGAGCGCGCCCTCCTGCTTCAGGCGCTCGAGGATTGCGGCTACGTGCAGGCGCGCGCCGCGGAGCGGCTCGGGCTCTCGAAGAGCGCCCTCCACTACAAGCTCACGAAATACGGCATCCACGGGCGTTCGAAAGCTTGAACGCGAGTTCAGGTTTTCGAACGCGCGCCTGAGCGCCGGACTCGGCCCGCCTCTCGCGCGCGTGGCACGCGCATTGCTCCTCCGCACGGCGCGAACTCGCGCAAACGGAGGCGCTGCATGCGCAAGGCCCTTTCGATCCTGCTCGCCATCGTGCCGCTCGCGGGCTGCTTCACGGTCCGCCACGCGTACGACGGCGACAAGCTGCTCACCACCGATCCGTCGCCGCCCGGGCGGGCGGTCAAGCTGGTGCGCCACTTCGAGGCGCACGATCGGCAGTTCTTCTGGATCCACGGCGGCTTCCCCGTCGGGGAGTCGCTCAACGCGGCGGCGCTGGCGGCCAAAGAGGCTGACGGCCACGACGCGGTCGTCAACCTGAAGATCGCCGACGGACAGAACATCACCGACCTGCTGATCTCGCACGTGCCCTGCGTGCTGACCTTGATCTGTGGCACCTGGTCGGCGTGGGCGGAGGGGGACGTCGTCGACTACGTGCCCGTGGAGGTGTCGCGATGACCAGGACCCTGCACGTGGCGCTCGCGTGCGTTCTCGCGCTCGCCGCGACCGCTTGCTTCAGCGTCGACCACAAGCTCCCGCCCCACGCCTACTTCGGCACGCTGCCGGCCTCCGGCAGC
>Ga0210377_10003230_pt1 | contig 14037 bp, 12 predicted proteins | sample PLM4_65_b1redo_FD_155480 | JGI IMG/M metagenome (GOLD analysis project Ga0210377, IMG submission 155480) | Groundwater sediment microbial communities from an aquifer in East River, Colorado, USA - PLM4_65_b1 redo | ecosystem: Environmental > Terrestrial > Soil > Riparian zone | place: USA: East...
GTAGGGCGGCTGGCCTATCCTCCGGGCAACTTCTGGAGTTTCGAGAACCGCGCCGCCTCGGGCAAGTACAGGACCCCCTCGGCCTGGAAGTCAATCTTCCCAATCTTCCGGCGCCCCTGTCCTGCCTTCACCTTTCGGGCCAATGCCGCTTCGGCCTGGGCGAACTTGTGGTCGGCATATCGCAGGAAGATCAGCCCGAGGACGGGCGTCGAGAACTCGGACGGCCTGAGGTTCGAGTTCGCCCACAACTGATCCGCCGCCGCCCAGAGCCGCTTCTCGATTTCGTTATTGATTGTCATGCTTCCGTTGCCTCGTCACCCTCGCTTCGTGTTGACTGGAGGTGCATCGGCCATCTTTTGCGAATGATCCTGGAGTCACGGACTCGAGAGAAAGGCTCACGTCTCGGGTCTGTCTTACTCCAGCTCGAGCAGCATAGCCGCGACAGCGGCGCGGAGAGGAGGTAGGTCGCGTTCAATCACAGCCCAGATCCGGGCCAGATTGATGCCGAGATAGTCGTGGACGAGAACATTTCTGAATCCGGAGATGTCCCCCCAGGGGATTCCAGGGCGTTTTTCCTTCAGATGCGACGACAGCCGCTGTGTGGATTCCGCCAGCCCTGCAACTCTCGGAGCGTGGCCTTTTGAGTCTTCCTGTCCGTGAGAAACCTGTCCCGACCCTCTGCGGTATATGCCCGGATGGCATCGAGAGACTCCAGGATGTGGCGAAGGTAGACCCGATCGTCCTTCATAGCGGGACGGCCTCCTGGAGGACCCTTGTACGCACTCCTTCGCGTAAGGCGTCGGGCTCTATAACGTCCACGCGGCGGCCGAGCAGGGCCTCCAGATCGGCCACAAGTCCGCCCGGAAACCACGGGGGTGTCGGCCCTTCGACCTCAATGAGGAGATCCAGGTCACTGCTCTCATCCGCCTCACCGCGGGCGAAGGAGCCGAAGACCTGAACCCGAGCGACACCGTGTTTTCGCGCGATGCGGAGGATCTCTTCGCGTCTTGGCTTGAGAACGTCATCTATCCCCATAGCCTGACTCCATAGTGGTGTGAGAGGCCGTGAGTCCGAGCTCCCCCCTCACCCCAACCCTCTCCCGCTGAGGGGAGAGGGGATCGAGGGGTTAACCCGAAAACAAATAACCCCGCCCGAGGCCGTGCGGCGTGTCGGACGGGGAGCAACTTCCAAGCATAGAGATTATGCCGGTGGCGGTCGTGCCGTTGTCAAACGCCATTGTTGGCCGACCTCGGGAGGGCTCTCGGGGTCCCCGGTGTCTCCTGACGATGAAAGGCTTATACCAAGAACCTGCCCGAGGCGCAAGCGGCGGTCAGTTCTTTGGGCAGACCAGAAAAACAACGGGGGGCCGAAGCATCGGCCCCCCGTGTGGTGTGCCAGGTCGAGATGCAGGGTTACTTCTCTCCCATCTCCTTGACCTTGACCGTTTCCTTCAGGGCCGCATGGGCGGCGGACAGCTTGGCGATGGGGACCCGGTAGGGCGAGCAGCTCACGTAGTCCAGCCCGATCTTATGGCAGTACATGACCGAGTGGGGCTCCCCGCCGTGCTCGCCGCAGATCCCGATCTCCAGGTCCTTGCGGGTGGCGCGGCCCTTCTGAACGGCCATCTCCATCAGGGCGCCCACGCCGGCCTGGTCGATGCTGACGAAGGGGTCCTCGGGGTAGATCCCCCGCTCCACGTACAGGGGGAGGAACTTCCCGGCGTCGTCGCGGGACAGGGCCAGGCAGGTCTGGGTGAGGTCGTTGGTGCCGAAGGAGAAGAACTGCGCCACCTTGGCGATCTCGTCCGCCACGATGCACGCCCGCGGGATCTCGATCATGGTGCCCAGCATGTAGCGGACCTTGACGCCGAACTTCTTCATGGTCTCCTTGGCCACCCGCTCCACGATATCCTGCTGGAGCTGCAGCTCCTTGAGCGTCCCGACCAGCGGGATCATGACCTCGGGATACGGGTTCTTGCCGGCCTTTCGCAACTCGCAGGCCGCCTCGAAGAGGGCCTGCGCCTGCATCTCGGTGATCTCGGGGTATTCGATCCCCAGGCGGCAGCCCCGATAGCCCAGCATGGGGTTGAACTCGTGCAGGGCGTCCACCTTCGCCTTCAGGCGCTCGGTCGCGAAGCCGACCTTCTTGGCCAGCTCCTCGATGTCGGCATCCGTCTTGGGCAGGAACTCATGGAGCGGCGGATCCAGCGTGCGGACCGTGACCGGCAGATCGCCCATGATCTCCAGGATGGCCTTGAAGTCGGCCTTCTGCATGGGCAGGAGCTTCGCCAGGGCGCGCTTTCGGCCCTCCAGGTCCTCCGCCAGGATCATCTCCCGGACCGCGTCGATGCGATCGCCCTCGAAGAACATGTGCTCGGTCCGGCACAGGCCGATGCCCCCGGCGCCGAACTTGCGCGTGACCTGGGCGTCCGTGGGCGTGTCGGCGTTGGTCCGGACGCCGATCTTCCGGTACTTGTCGGCCCAGTTCATCAGCGTGGTGAAATCCCCCGACAGCTCGGGCTGGATCAGCTTCACCTCACCCAGCATCACGTCGCCCAGGCCGCCATCCAGGGTGATGTAGTCCCCGCGCTGGATCTTGAGGTCCTTGGCGAAGAAGTAGCCGTGCTCCTCGTACACCGTAATGTCCGTGGATCCGGCCACGCAGGGCTTGCCCATGCCGCGCGCTACCACGGCGGCGTGCGAGGTCATGCCGCCCCGGGCGGTGAGGATCCCCTGGGCGGCGTGCATCCCGCCGATGTCTTCGGGCGAGGTCTCGGTCCGGACCAGGATCACCCGCTCCCCCTTGGCGGCATCCGCCTCGGCCTCGGCGGCGGTGAAAACCACCTTGCCCACGGCCGCGCCCGGTGAGGCCGGGAGGCCCTTGGCGACCTTCTGCACCTTGGCCATGGGGTCCACCCGCGGGTGGAGGAGCTGGTCGAGCTGGTCCGGATCCACCCGCAGCACGGCCAGCTTCTGGTCGATCAGCCGCTCCTTCACCATGTCCACGGCGATCTTCACGGCCGCGGCCGCAGTCCGCTTGCCCACGCGGCACTGCAGCATGTACAGCTTGCCGTCCTGGATCGTGAACTCGATGTCCAGCATCTCCCGGTAGTGCTTCTCCAGCCGCTTGTAGATGCGCTCCAGCTCCGCGTACGCCTTGGGCATGGCCTTCTTGAGCTGGCTGATGGGCTGGGGGGTTCGGATTCCCGCCACCACATCCTCGCCTTGGGCGTTCATCAGATACTCGCCGAAGAACCGGCGCTCGCCCGTGCCCGGGTCCCGGGTGAACGCCACCCCCGTCCCCGAGTTGTCCCCCAGGTTGCCGAAGACCATGGTCTGGACGTTGACCCCCGTCCCCCAGTTCCCCGGGATGTTGTGCAGCCGCCGATAGGTGATGGCCCGGGGATTGTCCCAGGACTCGAACACGGCGTTGATTGACAGCCGGAGCTGCTCCTTGGGATCCTGCGGGAAGTCCTTCCCGATCCTGTCCCTCACCACGCGCTTGAACAGCGTGACCAGTTCCTTCAGGTCGGCGGCCGTGAGCTCGGTGTCCAGCTTCACCCGCTTGGCATGCTTCTGGGCCTCCAGCAGGCGCTCGAAGGCCTGCTTCTCGATGCCCAGGACGACGTCGCCGAACATCTGGATGAACCGGCGGTAGGAATCGTAGGCGAAGCGCTCGTTTTTCGATCGGACAATCAGGCCTTGAAGAGTCCGGTCGTTCAGCCCCAGGTTCAGAACCGTGTCCATCATGCCGGGCATGGAGACCCGGGCCCCGGAGCGCACGGAGACCAGAAGGGGGTTGGCGGGGTCGCCGAACTGCGCGCCCATGGCCTTCTCGGTCTTCTTCAGGTTCTCCTCCACCTGTTTCCACATGCCCGAGGGGTGTTGCTTCTTGTGAGAGGTGTAGTGGACGCAGGCCTCGGTGGAGATGGTGAAGCCGGCCGGCACCGGGACGCCCAGCCGGGTCATCTCGTGCAGGTTGGCCCCCTTGCCACCCAGGAGGTTCTTCTGTTCCGCCCGACCCTCCGCCTTGCCCTTCCCGAAGAAGAAAACGTATTTTCGTGCCGTTGCCATGGACGCCTCCGCTGTCCCCCCTATCCCGCGATTTTCGTGAAGTCCGCAATCCGTGCGAACAAGTCTCCCACCGCTTTGAGCAGGGCAAAACGGTTCTGGGTCAATGCCTCGTCCGGCCCGATGACGAGGACCTCCTCGAAGAACATATCCACCATGGGCTTGAGCATCGCGATGCGCTGGAGCGCCCCCAGGTAATCCTGGGCCGCCACGCGGCCATCCACCTCGGTCTTCAGCGCCACGACTTGGGTGTGCAACGCCCGCTCCGCCCCCTCGACCAGGCGCGTGACGTCCACCCCCCGGTCGAATCCCTTGGGGATGATGCCCACCACCCGCCTGAAGGCCGCCGACAGTTCGCCGAAATCCGCCTCCCGCCGCATCATCGCCAGCGCCTCGGCGCGCCGGGCCGCATCCACCACGTCGTCGCATCCGGCCGAGAGGACCGCCTCGACCACGTCGGCCGGCAGGCCGCGGTCCACCAGCGCGACCTGGGTCCGGCCGCGGAGGAAGTCCAGCACCTCTCGGCGGATCTTGTCGGGATGCTGGCCCAGGCGGTCACCGAAAGCCGCGCGGGCCTGGTCCACCAGCTCGGTCAGGGAGGCGCGGAAGCTCCGGTGCAGAAGCGTCTGCACCACTCCCAGGGCCGCCCGGCGCAGGGCGTACGGATCCTCCGACCCGGTGGGCATGAGGCCGACGCCGAAACAGCCCACAATGGAATCCAGGCGGTCTGCCAGGCCCACCACGGCGCCCGCGTTCGACGCCGCCAGCTTGTCGCCGGCAAAGCGGGGGAGGTAGTGTTCCTCGATGGCCTGACACACCTCCGCCGGCTCCCCCGAGAGCCGTGCGTACTCCCGGCCCATGGTCCCCTGGAGGTTGGGGAATTCCTTGACCATGGTGGTCACCAGGTCCGCCTTGCCCAGCTCGGCGGCCCGTTCCGCGGCGGCCCGACAGGCGGGATCCACCCGGTCCGCGATCAGCCCGGCGAGGCGGCGGAGCCGCTCCACCTTGTCGAGCACGGTCCCCAGCTTCTCCTGGAAGATGATGTGCGTCAGGTCGGGGACGCGCTCCGCGAGGGGGCGCTTGCGGTCGTCGCGGTAGAAGAATTCGGCGTCGCTCAAGCGGGCGCGGAGCACCCGCTCGTTCCCCTGGCGGATCAACTCCATGTCCTTCGCGCGCATGTTGGAGATGGCCACGAAGTGGGGGAGCAGGTTGCCGGCGCCGTCCACCACCGGGAAGTAGCGCTGGTGCTTCCGCATGGGCGTGATGATGACCTCCCGCGGCAGCTCCAGGTACTCTCGCTTGAACGAGCCGCAGACCACGGTGGGGAACTCCACCAGGTGGGTGACCGTCTCGACCAGCTCGTCGTCCAGGACTGCCTGGCCCTCCACCGCGGCGGCCGCCTCGCCGGCCAGGGACCGCACCAGCTCCCGCCGGCGGTCCGGGTCCACGATGACGAACTTCTCCTCCAGCATTTCCAGGTACTCCTGGAAACTCCGCACCCGCACCCCCCGCGGCGACAGGAAGCGGTGGCCGTACGTCTTGGCGCCGGCCTTCAGGCCCTCGATGGTGACCGGGACGACTTTGCCGCCGTAGATGCACAGAAGCCAGCGAATAGGCCGCACGAACCGGAAGGTCCCCTCGCCCCAGCGCATGAACTTGGGAAACGACAGGGACGTGAGGAGTTTTGGCAGCAGAGCCATCAGGACCTCGGGAGTCCGGGCGCCCTTTTCCTCCTGGACGGCCAGGACGTACTCGCCGCGATCCAGCGTCCGGACCTGCAGCCGATCCACCGGCACCCCCTGGGCCCGGGCAAAGCCCTCGGCCGCCCGGGTCGGCTTCCCCTCGGCGTCGAAGGCCACGGCCCGGGTGGGGCCGATCACCTCGCGGCGCGCATCCGCCTGGCGGTCCGCCAGCCCGTCCACGAACAGGGTCAGCCGTCGCGGCGTGGCCAGCGTCCGGATGCTGGTGAAGGCCAGCCGGTGCTCTTGGAGCATGCGTCCCGCCGCCGCCTTCAGGTCCTCCATCGCCGGCGGGATATACCCGGACGGGATCTCCTCGGTGCCGATCTCGAACAGCAGCTCTTTTCCCATGGCGTCGGTCGCTTCCTTCGGCGGTCCAGGCGTGTCATCCCACGTGATGCAACACACGCTTGCTCGGATCCGGGTGCCGGCGTGGTATCGGTCGCCGCGTCAGGGGCTCCGTCCCGGCTGGCCGGCTGATGGGGCGGTCTTCAGGAGCGGGAAGCCCATCTCCTCCCGCTGCTTCAGGTACGCCTCGGCGGCCCGCCGGGCCAGGTTGCGGACGCGGCCGATGAAATGGGTCCGCTCCGTCACGCTGACGGCCCCCCGTGCGTCCAGGATGTTGAAGGTGTGGGAGCACTTCAGGCAATAGTCATAGGCCGGCAGCACCAGCCCCTTCTCGATCAGCCGGAGGGACTCCCGCTCGTACGCCTCGAACAGCCGCAGGTGCAGCGGGATGTCCGCCTGCTCGAAGTTGTGTATGGACCACTCCACCTCGCTCTTGTGGTGGACGTGGCCGTAGGTCACGTGCTCGTTCCATTTCAGGTCGTACACGTTGTCCACGCCCTGGAGGAACATGGCGATGCGCTCGATGCCGTAGGTGATCTCTCCCGCGACCGGCCTCAGTTCGATGCCTCCCGCCTGCTGGAAGTAGGTGAACTGGGTGATCTCGAGGCCGTCCAGCCACACCTCCCAGCCGAGCCCCCACGCCCCCAGGGTGGGCGACTCCCAGTCGTCCTCGACGAAACGGATGTCGTGCTTCAGCGGATCCACGCCGAAGCTCTCCAGGCTCTTCAGGTAGATCTCCTGGATGTTGATGGGCGCGGGCTTGAGGATCACCTGGTACTGATAGTAGTGCTGCAGCCGATTCGGATTCTCTCCATAGCGGCCGTCGGTGGGACGCCGTGAGGGTTCCACGTAGGCGACGTTCCACGGCTCGGGACCCAGGACCCGGAGAAACGTCGCGGGGTTGCTGGTCCCTGCGCCGACCTCGATGTCATAGGGCTGTTGGATCACACAGCCGTATTTGGCCCAGAAGTTCTCCAGGGAAAGCACCAACTCCTGAAATGTCATCATCGTCTCCCTGCGATCCCACGCCTGGAAAGCGTCACACGCTAGCAAATCTCTGAAGAGAGTGTCAAGGGAAAAGGCCCGAAGGGATGGCAGAACGGCTTTATTGATCGGGGGTTACAGGCGGGCCAGGAAGTCGGCCGATCGCAGGGGCCGGCCCAGGACGTAGCGGAGAAATGCCTGGAGGATCTCGCTAACCTCTTGTAAAGCTTGGGGAAGGACAATCACCCGATCTATAACGCGGAGCGTCGAAGCGCTGGCTCCTCGAAGAAACCCCAGGACCGACGAGGATACAAGTACCACGTCCGCAATACCCGGCAGGCACCCGACGCAGAGCAGGCCTCCCTGGCTGGGGCTCAGATGAGCGTCCGCGTAGGACGGGACGGCCGATCGGCAGCGCACGCACTCGGAGAGTTCGGGGCGATACCCGAGCAGGCGAAGGAGGTGCAGCAGGAATCCCTGCAGCATCAGGGCGGGCCGAGCCGACTCTTCCAACAGGTCCAGCCCGTCGGCCAGCAGCCGGTACAGGTCCGGCTGGATCTCCTCGTCCTCCACGCCCACGGTCACGGCCTCCACCGCCGTGGATCCCAGCGCCAGACGATCCAGGTCCTGCCGCAGCCCTTGGTGCGATCGGACCACCGCGAACTCGTTGATCTTGTGCAGGGTCCGATTGGGGCGTTCGAAATACACCAGTTGCCCCTGGGTGAAGAGCTGCAGATTTCCCCCGAAGCGCGTGCGAATCCGCCGTGCCCCTCCTGCCACTGCCCGCACCTTGCCGAAAGCCTTGGTGTAGAAGACGACGATCCGGTCCGCCTCGGCCAGATCGTGGCCGCCGATGACGATGGCCTCCGTCGAATGCAGGGGCATGGCTCCTCAATGTTCGATTGCAAATTGCAGATTGCAGATTTCAATCCGCAATCTGCAATCCGAAATCAGCAATGGGTTGTCAGGGTTCCAGGTAGCCGAAGCGTCGCAGGGCCGCGGCGTCCTTCCGCCAGCCGTCCTGGGCCTTCACCCAGAGGCGGAGGAAGACCCGGGTTCCCAAGAGATCCTCGATCTGAGGGCGCGCCCGCTCGCCGATGTGCTTCAGCATCTGTCCCCCGGCACCGATGACGATCCCTTTCTGGGCGTCTCTCTCCACATAGATCGTCGCCTCGACGTCGGTCAGCTCCCGACCCTCCCGAGCCTTGACCGCCTCCACCTGAACCGCTACGGCGTAGGGAAGTTCCTGGCGGAGGAGGGCGAAGGCCTGCTCCCGGATGATCTCGGCGATGAAGAACCGCTCGGGCCGGTCGCTGAGCTCGTCCGGCGGGTAGAAGGGGTGACCCACCGGTGCAAGCTGAACCAGCAGGGACTCCAACCGATCCAGGTTGTCCCCCGCGGTCGCGGAGATGGGGACGATCTCGGCGAAGGCATAGGCCTCCTGCCAGCGGGCGATGAGGGGGAGCAGAAGGGGCTTCTCCACCAAGTCGACTTTGTTGGGGGCCAGGATGACCGGGGCCGGTGTCGCCTTCCGATCGCGGAGCTGCTCCAGGATCAGTTCGTCGTCCGGATCCTCGGGGCGAGACGCGTCAATCAGCCAGAGGACAATGTCGGCGTCGGCCAGGGCGCGCTGGGCGGCCCGGATGAGGCTCTGATTGAATACCGCATCCGACCTGTGCATCCCCGGGGTATCCAGGAACAGGAGCTGCGCCTGCGGAAGATTCTTGATCCCCAGGATGCGGTGCCACGTCGTCTGGGGGCGCGCCGACACGATGGACAGCTTCTGCCCGAGCAGGCGGTTCACGAGGGTGGACTTGCCCACATTCGGCCGCCCGATAATGGCCACGTAGGCGGCCCGGAATCCTTCTCTCGGCCTCTCTGTGCCCACCGATTCGTGTCCGCTGAGGTCCATTGTGACCCGGTTACGGAGAGCGTTCGGCTGTTCGGCAGTTCGGGTGTTCGATCGTTCCCACAGGCCCTGTACAGCCGAACCCTCGAACTGCCGAACCGCCGAACGTTTCAAGTGGTCCGACTGCGATCACTCCAGAGGCAGCGGGTGCAGGAGCGCCTGCGGGTCAATGCGAGCCCCGTACAATCGCGCCCCCCAGTGGAGATGGGGCCCCGTGGCGCGGCCGGTACTTCCGACGCGGGCAATGGCCTGGCCTTGGGCTACCCGCTGCCCGGACTGCACCAGACCCTCCTGCAGGTGAAAGTACATGGTGTACAGACCGAGGCCGTGATCCAGGATGATCGAGGTTCCCGCGAAGAAGTGATCTGCCACCAGCGCCACGATGCCCGCCTGGGGGGCCAAGACGGGCGCTCCCGGGGGCGCCGCAAAGTCGGCCCCGGTGTGTGGCGACCGGGGTTCGCCGTTGATGATGCGCCGCTCTCCGAACCCGAAGGCGGGACCCGCCCCATCCAGGGGGAGACGAAACGGACCGTGCCAGAGCCGCCCGGGCGTCGCGGTCTCCCACAGGCGATCCAGGACCGCCTTCTCCCGGGTGACTCGCTCCAGGGTGTCCGCGTCCAGCTCCACGAAGACACGAGCCACCGTGAGGCGCCGGACGGGGAAATGCGCGTCCAGGACCCGGAGCGTTCGCTGTCCTGCAAAGGGGTGGCCGTTCTCATCCTCTGCATCGGCACGGATGAGGACGGGGCCAGGCGCCTGCTCCAGGTCGATGCCGATCAGCACCTCCGCGCGGGTCTGACCGCTCGGAGGGGCGATGGAGATCTCGCGCCCTCCCACTTGCAATCGCAAGGCCCGGATCGGGGCGGGACAGTCAATGCTCACAACCGACACGCCCCCCTGCGTTACTTGGTCGGGTACCACGCGGAGGGTGAGCTGCGACTCGACACCCATTGCCGGCAAGGGCAGACTGGAGACATGGGCGACGAGGAGCAGCAGCATGCCCGGCCCCCGGCCCCACATGGGTCGGCGCCTCATCGGGCTGCGGACGGCCGACGACGCCTCAGGCATTGAGGGGTGAGTTGGGCAGGCGGAACCGGAAGGTGGAGCCAATCTGCGGGGTGCTCTCGACCACCACCCGGGTGCCGTGGGCATCCATGATCTGCTTCACCAGGGCTAGGCCCAGGCCGGTTCCCCCGTAGGTCCGCGTGGAAGAGGCGTCCACCTGGTAGAACTTGTCGAAGATGCGGGGGATCTTGTCCGCGGAGATGCCGATCCCGGTATCGCTCAGGCTCACCTCGACGTACCCGTGCTGCCAGCCGGGCGCCGCGTCGTCCGGGGCGATGTGCGCCTTGGCGCCCAGCGTGATCCGGCCTCCCCGGGCGGTGAACTTGACGGCGTTGTCCAGCATGAGGGAGAGCGCCCCGCCGATCTGCTTCGGGTCCACCAGGACGTCCGGCAAGTCGGACGGCAGCTCGACATCCACCGTCAGGCCTTTCTCTGTGGCTCGGGGCGTGATCAGGCGAGCCCGCTCCTCGAGCAGGGAGTCGATGGCGAAGGGTCGGACCTGGAGGGGAAGTTCCTCCTGGTCCATTTGCACGAAGGCCAGCAAGTCCTCGATCAGTCCCTGGAGCCGTTGAACCGCCTGGTCCACCACCGTCAGATGGGACCGCTGGCGATCGGTCAAGGGGCCGGGCCGCCCCGAGAGGAGCATGTCAACGTAGCCGATGATGGGTGCCAGGGGGGTCCGCAGCTCATGGGAGATGTTGGCCAGGAAGTTGCCCTTCATGGCGTCGAGTTCCTTCAACTCGCCATAAGCCGTGCGCAGATCCTCGTAGAGCTTGGCGTTCTCCAGGGCGATGGCGGCCTGGGAGCCCAGGGCATCCAGCATTTCCCCGTCCGCGGCCGTGAAGACGCCATTCCGCTTGTTGAGGACCTGTAAGGCCCCGACGACCGTCCCCGCCTTGTTCCGAACCGGCACGCACAGGATGGTCTTGGTCCGATAGCCGGTCTGCCTGTCCACTTCCTGGTTGAAGCGAGGATCGTCGTAGGCCTCGGGGATGTTCAACGACTCCCCCGTCGTGGCCACGTGGCCGGCGATGCCGAGGTGAGACTTGAAGCGGATCTCCTTCTTCTCCTGGAGACCCAGGGCGATCCTGGACCAGAGCTCCCCCCGTTCGCGATCCACGAGAAACAGGGTGCTGCGATCCGCGTCCATGGCCTGGGTGGTCTCTTCCATGATGAGCTGGAGGAGCCGATCGAAATCGGTCTCCGCGCTCATGGCTTTGATGACCTCCAGCAGGATCTTGAGCCGGGCCCGATCGCCCAGCCCCGTGTCCCCCTCCGGCTTGTCCAGCATCGCCGCTAGGCCCTCCGCCCGGACGCCGGTGGCGCCGGTCACCCCGGACGCCGTCGCGCCGCGGACACCAGCATGCCGCATGCCGCCAGGATCTCCCGCTGCTTCTGCCACATTCGCCGCCGCTCCGTCGCGGTGCCGTGGTCGTAGCCGACGAGGTGCAAGATCCCGTGGACCAAAAGGAGGGCCAGCTCCGCCCCGAGGTCGCGCTGGCGGACCCCCGCCTGCCGCCGCGCCGTCTCGGCCGAGATCACGACATCGCCCAACAGATCCGGCCAGGACGACGCGAACCGGCCCTCGGTCATGGGGAACGCCAGCACATCGGTCGGGCCGGCGACGCCGCGGTAGGTGCGGTTCAGCGCCGCCATGGCGGCATCGTCCACCAGGAGGACGCTACACTCCGCTGTCGGGCGTGCCAGCGCGGACAGCGTTCTTTCCCCCACCTTTTTTAGCCACCGCGTCTCGACGGGGACCCTCTTTTGCCGGTTTCGCAGACTGATCGCCATTCTCGTTCCGCTTCCTCCCAAAGTCCTGGAGCTGGACGCCCGGGTAGTCCACCCGGTGGTGGAAGATTCCCGTGAGGATCCGGGCGAAGCTGTTGGCGATCCGGTGCAGGTCCCGGAGGGTGAGGTCGCATTCGTCCAACTGGCCATCCACGAAGATCCCGTTGATGATCTTCTGCACCGCCCCCTGGATGCGTGCCGGCGTCGGATCGGTGAGGGTGCGGGCTGCCGCCTCCACCGCGTCCGCCAGCATGAGAATGGCGGCCTCGCGCGTCTGCGGCTTCGGCCCAGGATACCGGTAATCCGCCTCCTGCACCGCGCGCAGGTCCGGGTCGGCCGTTTCCTTGGCGCGCTGGTAGAAGTAGTGGACGAGCCGCGTCCCGTGGTGTTGAGGGATGAGGTCCACCAGGACCTCGGGCAGCCCGTAGGCACGGGCGATCTCCATCCCCTCTTTCACGTGGGAAATGACGATGGCCCGGCTCAGGCTGGGTGCCAGCTTGTCATGCCGGTTCGGAGCGTCCGAGCTGTTCTCGATGAAGTAGGCCGGATGCCGCGTCTTCCCGATGTCGTGGTAGTAGGCGCCCACCCGGCAGAGCAGCCCGTTGGCCCCCACGGCCTCGGCAGCCGCCTCGGCCAGGGTGCCCACCATGATGCTGTGGTGGTACGTGCCGGGAGCCATGAGGACCAGGTGCCTGAGTATCGGCTCGTTCAGGTTGGAGAGCTCGAGCAACGTGAAGTCCGTCGTCCGCCCGAAGGAATGCTCGAGCAGCGGTAGAAGACCCGTGGCCAGGACCGCCACGATGGCCCCATTGACCAGCCCGCCCACAATGTCCGCCGGGAGCGTGCTGGCGTCGCCCCTGACAAGGGCGAAGGCCAGCAGGGTGTACGTGTTGGCCAGGCCCAGCAGGCTCCCGGCCCGGAAGAACGCCGTCCGCCTTTGACGTCTGGCCAGGGCGAAGACGCCCACCAGGCACCCGACGAAGGTGAACAGGAAGTAGTCGATCGGGGCCGCCAGCATGATGCCTGTCAGGATCGTGAGGACCAGCGAGCCGGCGAAGGCCAGCCGGGCGTTGAACAGGACCGTGAGCAGGACCCCCCCCAGGGGGACCGGCAGGGCGGCGCGCATGGCGGACAGCGGAATGTGGGGAAAACTCTGGTACAGGGAGGTGATGACGATGAGGCCGTACCGGTTGAGGAGCAGGACGACGAGAAGGATCGTCCCCAGCAGGACGAGACTGCGGGGGCGCCGGACCTCTTTGGGCTGCAAGGCCTGGACGTAGGCGTGCAGCGCGCCCAGGAGGAAGGCCACCAGCAGGAAGAGTCCCAGGACCGAGGGCACCCCCAAGGGAAGAGGGAGGTTGGAGCTCAGGATCTGGATGGTGGCCAGGAGGAAGAACGCCGCGATGGCCGGCAGGAACCAGCGCTGCTGCTCCAGGCGGGCCACGGCGCGGCGCACCGGGGCCAGCGGGTGCCAGCCTGCCCGCAAGGGCGGCTGAAGCCGGTCAGCCGTCTCGTGCCGAACCTCTTTGGTGAAGAAACGGAGATCCATCACGCGGATTGCGGAATGCGGATTGCGGAATGCGGAATGCCAATCCGACATCCGACATCCGACATCCGAAATGGGGAAGGGAGCGGGTCCACGCTACGCCCCCGGGTGCGCGGGGGCAGCCTGGTAGGCCTCGTACGCCCGCACGATCTGCTGAACCAGCTCGTGACGGACGACGTCCTCTTCGGTGAAGTGGATGAATCGGATGCCGGGGATATCTTTCAGGATGGCGCGGACCTCGATCAGGCCGGATACCCGCCCCGCGGGCAGATCCACTTGGGTGATGTCTCCCGTGATCACCGTCTTGGAGCCGAAGCCCAGGCGCGTGAGGAACATTTTCATCTGCTCCGAGGTGGTGTTCTGGGCCTCGTCCAGGATGATGAAGGAATCGTTGAGCGTCCGGCCCCGCATGAAGGCAAGAGGAGCGATCTCGATCGTGCCCTGCTCGATCAATCGCGTGGCCCGCTCGGTCTCCAGCATGTCATACAGGGCATCGTACAGGGGCCGAAGATAGGGATTGATCTTTTCGAAGAGCGTGCCGGGGAGGTAGCCCAGCTTTTCGCCCGCCTCCACCGCGGGGCGGGC
>Ga0210377_10003231_pt1 | contig 14037 bp, 12 predicted proteins | sample PLM4_65_b1redo_FD_155480 | JGI IMG/M metagenome (GOLD analysis project Ga0210377, IMG submission 155480) | Groundwater sediment microbial communities from an aquifer in East River, Colorado, USA - PLM4_65_b1 redo | ecosystem: Environmental > Terrestrial > Soil > Riparian zone | place: USA: East...
GCTCCTGTACGGCGACCTGTGCGTGGCCTCCGCCATGCTGACCCTGCCGCACCCGCGCATGCACGAGCGCGCGTTCGTGCTCGCGCCCCTGCTGGAGCTCGACGCGCGCCTCGAGATCCCTGGCCGTGGCGCGGCGCGCGCGCTGCTCGCGCGCTGCGCGGGCCAGCGCATCGAGCGGCTTGACTGAGGTGCAGCGCTACCGCTACATCGCCATCGAGGGTCCGATCGGATCGGGCAAGACCAGCCTCGCGCGGCGGCTCGCCGCGAGCCTGGGCACCGACCTGCTGCTCGAGCAGCCGGCTGAGAACCCCTTCCTCGCGCGCTTCTACCAGGACATGGCGCGCTACGCCCTGCCCACCCAGCTGTTCTTCCTCTTCCAGCGCGCGCGCCAGCTGGAGCCGCTCGCCCAGCCCGACATGTTCGGCCGCGCCACGGTGGCCGATTTCCTGCTCGACAAGGACCCGCTGTTCGCGCGCATCACGCTCTCGGGCGACGAGCTGGCGCTGTACCAGCGCATCTACGAAGCGCTCAAGGTGCGCGCGCCCGTGCCCGACCTGGTGATCTACCTGCAGGCGGCGCCGCAGGTGCTAATCGAGCGCGTGCGGCGGCGCGCGGCGGACTTCGAGCGCGGCATCGGCGAGGAATACCTGGCGCTGCTGGCGGAAGGCTACGCGCGCTTCTTCTACCACTACGCCGCGGCGCCGGTGCTGATCGTGAACTCGGAGAACCTGAATTTCGTCGAGCGCGACGCCGACTTCGACCTGCTGGTAGCGCGCATGCGCGCCATGAAGAGCCGGCGCGAGTACTTCAACCTCGGATGATGGTCGTTCGCGAGGTCGACGAAATGCGGCGCGCGGCGAGCGGCGCGCCACTCGCCTTCGTGCCGACTATGGGCAACCTGCATGCCGGGCACCTGGCGCTGGTGCGGTTGGCGCGCGAGCGCGCGCCGCGCGTCGCGGCCAGCATCTTCGTCAACCGCCTGCAGTTCGCGCCGAGCGACGATTTCGACCAGTATCCGCGCACCTTCGAAGCGGACTGCGAGAAGCTCGCCGCCGCCGGCGTCGAGCTGCTGTTCGCGCCCGACGAGCGCGTGCTCTACCCGGAGCCGCAGCAGGTCATCGTCGAGCCCGGTCCGCTTGGCGAGCAACTCGAAGGGCGCTTCCGCCCGCGCTTCTTCCACGGCGTGGCCACCGTGGTGCTGAAGCTGTTCAACTGCGTGCAGCCGCGCGCAGCAGTATTCGGCAAGAAGGACTACCAGCAGCTGATGATCGTGCGCCAGATGGTGCGCCAGCTCGACCTGCCGCTCGACATCATCGGCGGCGAGACGGTGCGCGAGCCCGACGGCCTCGCCCTGAGCTCGCGCAACAGCTACCTGTCGGCCGCCGAGCGCGCCGAGGCGCCGCGCCTGCACCGCACGCTGCTCGAGGTCGCGACGGGTCGCATGGACGGCGCGCAGGCGATTCGCGCACTCGAAACGGCGGGCTGGGCGCCGGACTACGTGGAAGTGCGACGCAGGATCGACCTGGCCGTGCCGCGGTCCGGGGATGGCGACCGAGTGGTGCTGGGCGCCGCGCGCCTCGGCGCCACGCGCCTGATCGACAACCTGGAGTTCTAGCCGGGGTAGGGATCGAAGGTCATCGACTCGACGGGGCAGCCCATCGAGGCGGCCAACTTGTCCATCGCCTCGTCGGTCAGCGCCACCGGTTGGAAATCCTTCTCGTCTCCCTTGGCGGAGATGAACGCCTTCGCCGCCGCTTCGGTGTTCCAGGTCACCACGGGATCGGGATTCACGCCCGCAACCTGCCGGCAGATCGGGAATCCGTCGGACTTGTAGACGATCGCGTACATGCTGTCCCCTTCTGCATCCGCTGCGCTGCGACGCCCGCTTTATAACCGATTCCGCCGGGCAGCGCCAAGCCTGCTGCGCCACAACCTGCGTTAGCATTTGTGCGTGGGAACTCTGCTGCCCGACGAGAAATTCTTCACCTCGGAAATTTTCCGCAGTGACGAGCGCGCGCGCATGCCGGCGCCGTCGCTCGGCACCTGGCGCGAAGCGGCGCGCGAGTTGCCGGTGCACGCGCGCTGCGACGTACTGGTGGCGGGCGGCGGCCCGTCCGGCACGGCGGCGGCGGTGGCGGCGGCGCGCCTGGGCGCAGACGTGATCCTGCTCGAGCGCTACAACCACCTCGGCGGCTTGTCCACCGGCGGACTGGTGATCTGGATCGACCGCATGACCGACTGGGAAGGCGCCAAGGTGATCCGCGGCTTCGCCGACGAGATCTTCGCGCGGCTGCCGAAGGAGGCGGTGGCCGGGCCGCCACGCGAGGACTGGGGTTCGCGCGATCCGGCGCGCGCCGCCTACTGGGCGCTGCGCACCAGTGCGTTCCACGGCATCGTCACCTGGGCGCCCACCATCGACCCCGAGCGCCTCAAGCTGCTGTCGCAGCAGATGGTGCTCGAGCGCAAGGTGCGCCTCGCGTTCCACAGCTGGGCCGCGCAGCCGATCGTGGAAGGCGGCGCCGTGCGCGGCGTGGTGTTCGAGAGCAAAGCCGGGCGGCGCGCGATCTTCGCGCAGGTGACCGTGGACGCGACCGGCGACGGCGACCTGTTCGCGCGCGCCGGCGCGGCCTGCGAGACCGACATCGAGGAATCCGACATCCACCACTGCATGAACACGTCGTGGCTGTTCGGCGGGGTGGACATGGCGCGCTGGCTGGAATTCAAGGCGGCGCAGCCGCAGCAGTTCGCGCAATTCATGCAGCGCGGGCGCGAGCGCCTGCGCTTCTTCGACAAGCCCTTCGTCGCGTGGCGTGACGACATCGCCTTGTTCATGGGCCCGCGCCAGGCGGGCTACTCCGCGCTCGACGTCGCCGACCTCACCGTGGTGGAGGTGCGCTCGCATGAGCTGATGGCGGCGCACCTGGAGGTCTACCGGCGCGAGGCGCCGGGCTTCGAACGCGCCTACCTGCTGCTCAGCGCGCCGCAGCTGGGCGTGCGCCACAGCCGGCGCCTGGTGGGCGCGAAGAAGGTGCTGCGCGCGCAATGGCCAGCGGGCGTGCCGCACGCCGACGAGATCGGCGTGTCGCCGAGCCTCTCGCCAAAATTCCCGAACATCTCGATCCCGTACGGCTGCCTGGTGCCCGTCGAACTGGAGGGGCTGCTCGCCTGCGGTCGGCACATCTCGTGCGACGCCAACTCGCATTCCTTCCTGCGCGAAATCCCGCAATGCTGGGTCACCGGGCAGGCGGCCGGGACGGCCGCCGCCCTGGCGGTCGCCCGGGGCCTGCCGCCCCGCCGCCTGGATGTCACGGAACTGCAACAAACCCTGTCAAAACAAGGCGTCTACCTGCGCCAGGACGCCCGCGCGGCGCAATCCGCCTGAATTCTCCAGTCTCCGCCCAGTGTGGAGAAATGCACATCAGGAAGTCCCCGAGGAATACACCCGGATAACCCTGATTTGCATATTGATTGTCAAACAGCGTTAAATGATTCCCGGGAGGTCTGGTGGGGTTGACGCAACATCCGGGCCTTGGGCAACGGCTCCCGCCGAGGGGGTCTCTTCTTTACGGGGAAGGAATATCAAATGAGCAACATGCGCGACGTACTGGGCCTGCGGGTGCCTTATGGCAAGGCCTCTTCGCAATACACCACCGAGTTCGAACCAGCCACCGGCACGATCTGGGGCTATTTCAAGCCGAAGGGCACGGCCTGCTTCAGCCTGGGCCTGCTGAAGGACATCCGCGCGCATGACGAGGCGCTGGCGGCGAACGGCGGCAAGGTCGAGATCGGCGGCGACATGTGCAAGGCGAACCACTACGTGCTCGCCTCGCGCACGCCGCGCGTGTTCAACCTGGGCGGCGACCTGGCGCTGTTCGTGCTGCTGATCAAGGCGCGCGACCGCGAGGCGCTGGCGCACTATGCCCGGCTGTGCATCGACAACATGTACCCGCGCATCCGCAATTTCTTCTGCCCGACGCTGACCACGATTTCGCTGGTGCAGGGCGACGCGCTGGGCGGCGGGTTCGAATCGGCGCTGTCCTCCGACATCATCGTCGCGGAGGAAAGTGCGCAGATGGGCTTGCCGGAAATCCTGTTCAACCTGTTCCCGGGCATGGGCGCCTGCAGCCTGCTGTCGCGCCGCATCGGCCTGCGCGCCGCGGAGGAGCTGATCCTGTCGGGCAAGGTGCTGCCGGCAGCCAAGCTGCACGAGATGGGCATCATCGACGTGCTCGCCAGGGACGGCGAGGGCGAGGCCGCGGTCACCGAATGGATCATGAAGAACGAGCGCCGCCGCAACGGCATGCAGGCCGTGTTCGCCGCGCGCCAGCACGTGCATCCCGTGACGCGCGAGGAGCTCGACGCGATCACCGAGACGTGGGTGGACGCCGCACTGCGCCTCGAGGACCGCGACCTGAAGATGATGAGCCGCATCGTGCGCGCGCAGATGCGCCGCATGGACGTGGGCGACGTGACCGATGTCACTGCCGCCGCGCTGGCGGAAGAGAAGCTCGCGATCGCCGTCTGACCGCGAGCCGGGGATTCAGGCGGTCACGGCGGACACGAACCCGTCTTCGCCAAACATCTGCCTGAACTGGTGGAAATTGACGCGCGTGGAATTGATGATCGCGCGCTGCGCGCCGGGATCGGAGATCGTCTTGACGAGCTTGTTGAGCTTCGCCATGTGGTCGACGTCCATGGTGGCATGCGACGAGAGGAACTTGAACCCGCCCGCGTTGACGTCCCTGCCGAGCGCTCGCGCGATTGAGTCGGACACCCTGCCCCCGTAAACCGACGACACGACCTCGAGCATGTAGAGCATCCCCAGCACCGAGCACGGGTGCACCCGGTCCGCGCCATAATAGTTGAACGCGATCATGGCCTGCACGGGTGCGCTGGGCGCAGTCGCCCTGACGCCTGGAACGTCGCCCCCCATCGCCTCGACGTCCTCCAGCACCCAGCCCTCGTGGCCCTTCTCCTCCTCAATGCGTTCGTAGAGCTCATAGCGCACCCCGCGGAACTCGTCCCCGCAGCGCGCCGCCGCAGCCGCCATCACCGGGCAGAAATGCCAGACAACATGATAAAGGTCGTGCAGGAAGGCCTGATACTCCTCCAGCTTCAGGCCGTGATGGATCATTGCGTGCACGCGCGGCTCGTCCTCCAGGGCGCGCCGGCCCGCATCGCTGTCTTCGATCAACCTGATAAAAAACGACATCGCCGTCTCCATGATCTGAAGCCGGGATTGTAGTGGAGAAACGGCTGCGCTAGCTCGCCGAGCGGCTGCGCTTTTCCTGCACGAAGCGCTCCAGCGCCGCGCGTCCCAGCGCGAACTCCTCGTTCAGCGAGCGCATCAGGCCAGCACCCTGCAACCGCAGCTCGGTGTCGGAGTACTTGCCGAGCGTCGCGCACAGGCGTGTGAGCCGCTCGGTGCCGATGCTCGCCGCCGAGCCCTTCATGGCGTGCAGGTGGGCGCGGAACTCGCCGAAGTTGCGCGCCGCGACCGAGGCTTCCATCTTCGCGAGCAGCGACTGGCTGTCGGCGATGAACACCCCGATCAGCCGCTCGAGGAAGTCGGGCGTAGAGCCCAGCTCCTCCAGGTGCGCGAGCGTCTCCGCGTTGGCCGCTTCGGCCTGCGCCGGCAGCGGCGCCGGCGCGAACGCCGCGCTCGCGCTGGCGGACGGGCGCTCCGCCTCCTTGCCCTTGCCCGAGGTCAGGTTGCGCAGCTCGTCGAGCAGTCGCAGGGCCTCCACCGGTTTCGCGATGAAGCTGTCCGCGCCCGCCTCCAGGCATTCCTTCCTCGCCTCCAGCGTCACGTCGGCCGACAGCATCACCACCGGCAGGCGCTCGCGGCCGCGCGTCATCAGGCGGATCGCCTGCAGCGTCTCCAGGCCGCTCAACCCGGGCATGTTGCGGTCCAGCAGCACGATGTCGAATTGGCCTGCTTCCATGGCGTCGAGCGCGAGATCGCCGTCGGCGACCAGCGTTGTGGCATGTCCGGCGCGCTCCAGGATCCTGCCCAGCACTTCGCGGTTTGTCGGGTTGTCGTCGGCCACCAGCACCGACAGGCGCCGCGCGCCCTGGTCGCGCTTGGCGTAGTCCTGCAGCCGCACCACGCCTTCACGCACCTCGTCGGCCGAGGAGATCGAGTGCAGCACGTTGAACAGCTGGCGCTTCTCGAAGGGCAGCTCGAGCACCGCGCCGAATCCGGCCGAGAGCGCCTCGAAGCGCTGCACCTCCGCCTCGCGCGGGGCGGCGAGCACCAGCGGCGGCGCAGGGTCCGGCGCCACGCGGCGGAAGCGCCGCGCCAGCAATGCGTCGCCGCGCTCCGAGTAGAGCAGCACGCTGTGGTAGGGCCTGGCGAGCGCGATATCGGCGACGATGCGGTCGCCGCCCTCTTCCAGCGTGGCGGCGCGCACCGGCACCGCGCCCCAGGCCTCGAGCGACTGCGCGACGGGCTGCGCGCGCAGGTCCGGAAAGCCCACCAGCAGGACGCGTGCACCGGCGAGTTCGCCAGCCCCGGTACCCGCGCGCTCGGGCTGCTTGTCCAGCGCGATCTCGAACCAGAACGTGCTGCCCAGGCCGACGGCGCTTTCCAGGCCGATCTTGCCGCCCATCAGCTCCACCAGCTGCTTGGCGATGGTGGTGCCCAGGCCCGTGCCGCCGAAGCGGCGCGTGGTGGACTGGTCGGCCTGCGTAAAGCTCTCGAAGATGCGCGGCTGCGCCTCGGGCGGGATGCCAACACCCGTGTCACGCACCGAAAACTTCAGGCGCACCTTTGCATCGGTCTCCTCCTGCAGCGACACGTGCAGCGTGACGCTGCCGCGCTCGGTGAACTTGACCGCGTTGCCGGCAAGGTTGATCAGCACCTGGCGCAGGTGGTGCGCGTCGCCGCGCAGCGCCGGCGGCACCTCCGGCATGATCGAGACCACGAACTCGATGCTCTTCGCCTGCGCCTGCGCCTGCAGGATGCGGCTGGTGCTGTTCACGAGCGCGTGCAGGTCGAAGTCGGTGCGCTCCAGCACCAGCTTGCCGGCCTCGATCTTGGAGAAATCGAGCACGTCCTCGACCAGCCCCAGCATCACCTGGCTCGAGCCGCGCAGCGTCTGCAGCATGTCGGCCTGCTCGCGCGACAGCGTGGTGTCGCGCATCAGGTCGGCCATGCCGATGATGGCGTTCAACGGCGTGCGCATCTCGTGGCTCACCACGGAGACGAAGCGGCGCTTGGCCTGGTTGGCAGCCTCGGCGCGCGCCACCGCATCGAAGAGCTTCGTCACCAGCGAGCGCACGTAGAAGCTCAGGGCGATGAAACCGATGAGCAGGCCGACGCCGAGGGCGAACTTGTCGCGCCAGAACTCTCCCGCCCACAGCAGCGTCAGGATGCCCGCGCTGCTGATCGCCAGCGACAGCAGCAGGTAGCGGGCACCGAAGCGGAAGCCGTTGGCCAGCGTGATCCACACGTACACCAGGAACAGCGGCGCGGCGCGCTCGCCGACGAACGCCATGACCCAGGTGAGCGTCGCGACGTCGCCCAGCGCGCAGAGGACCCTGCGCGCCGGCGACTCGCCCGGTGCAACGATGATGTGGCCGAAGATCAGGATCGACCCGGCCAGGTAGCCGAGCATCACGAAGATGGTCGGCTCGAGGTTCTGCGCGATCGCGCCGGGCAGCAGGTAGAGCACGATCAGTCCGACTACCACCAGCCGCACGATCGCCTGCTCGTGCTCGGTGTCGGGCCGCGCGGCGAGCCGCGCGCGCAGCCAGCGCAGGTGGCTCACGCCCGGCATCATGCGCGCATCGCCTCCGGGTCGCGCAGCTCGGCCTGGATGCGCTCGACCGTCTCCTTCACCCCGGCGAAAGCGTCCACCAGGTGCGGGTCGAAGTGCCTGCCGCGCTGCTGGTGCAGGAAATCGAAGGCCTCCTCGGCGGGCCACGCCTTCTTGTAGGGCCGCGCCGAGGTGAGCGCGTCGTAGACGTCGGCCACCGCCACGATGCGCGCGCACAGCGCGATGTGGTCGCTCACCAGCCCGTTGGGATAGCCCGAGCCGTCGTATTTCTCGTGGTGGCCGAGCGCGATGAGCGAGCCCATGCGCACGTACTTCGAGGCGCTGCCCTTCAGGATCTCGTGGCCGATGAGCGGGTGGCTGCGCATGGTGTCCCACTCGACGCCGTCGAGCCGGTCCTTCTTCAGCAGGATCTGGTCCGGGATGCCGATCTTGCCGATGTCGTGCAGCGGCGCGGCGAGCTCGATGGTCTCCGCCTCCTCGCGCTCCAGGCCGATCGTGTCGGCGATCAGGCGCGAGTAGCGCGCCATGCGCACGAGGTGGTAGCCGGTCTCCTCGTCGCGGAACTCGCCGGCGCGCGCGAGGCGCATCAGCGTCTCCTTCTCGCGGTCGCGCACCTCGCGCGTCGCCTCCTCCACCATGCCTTCGAGCAGGCGGCGCTTGTCCTCCAGTGCGAGCTGCTGGCGGCGCAGGGTGAGCAGGTTCCTGCAGCGCGCCATGCACTCGCGCGCATCCACCGGCTTGATGAGGAAATCCGTGACCCCCGCGTCGAGCGCGTCGTAGCGCACCTTGCGGTCGTCGTGCGCGGTGACCATCATGATCGGCACGTGCTCGTAGCCGGGCAGCGCGCGCAGGCGCTTGGCGAGCTCGATGCCGTTCATCTCCGGCATCATGTAGTCGACCAGCACCAGGTCGGCGATGTGGCGCGTGGCCCACACCACCGCGTCCACCGGCCGGCCGAACCCTTCCACCGACACACGATCGTCGAGCGAGCGCACCACCTGCTCCAGGATGGCGCGACCGGTCGACTGGTCGTCGACCACCATCGCAGTGTTGCGCGCTGCCGGCAGCACAAGAAGCTGCGCTTTCGCCATGCACTTCCCATGGAAGATGGACCGGTTAGCCTACCCCGCGCTGCTCCCATTGTCCAGTTAACTGGCTGACGCAAAAGCAAGAAAGCGTGATCTATTCGAGGCTTGGTGCCGGAAGAGAGACTCGAACTCTCATGACCTCGCGGTCGGCGGATTTTGAGTCCGCTGCGTCTACCGATTCCGCCATTCCGGCGCGGGGAGCGGAATTATAGAACCCTATAATGCCGCCGCATGCGCCTCGCGGAGTTTGACTATGCGCTGCCCGAGGAGCTGATCGCCCAGCACCCGGCGGGCGCGCGCGCCGGGAGCCGGCTGCTGCACCTGGACGCGGCGAGCGGCCGCATCCAGGACCTCGCTTTCGCCGACCTGCCCTCGCTGGTGGGCAAGCGCGACACGCTCGTCGTGAACGACACGCGCGTGATCAAGGCGCGCCTCGCGGGCGCCAAGGCGAGCGGCGGCAGGATCGAGCTGTTCATCGAGCGCGTCACGGGCCCGCGCGAGGCGCTGGCGCTAATCCGCTCGAGCCACCACCCGCGCGAGGGCGGCGAGCTCGTGGTGGGCGACGGCGCGCGCGTCACCGTTGTCGGCCGCGAGGGGGACCTGTACCGCGTGCGCTTCACCGAGGACGTGCTCGCGGTGCTCGAGCGCTGCGGCGCGGTGCCCCTGCCGCCCTACATCCGGCACGCGCCCGGCGCGCAGGACGCCGAGCGCTACCAGACCGTGTACGCCACGCAGCCGGGCGCGGTGGCCGCGCCTACCGCGGGATTGCACTTCGACCATGACCTGCTCGGCCGCATCGAGGCGCGCGGCGCGCGCCTCGCGCGCGTCACCCTGCACGTCGGTGTCGGCACGTTCCAGCCGGTGCGCAGCGACCCCATCGAGTCGCACCGCATGCACCGGGAGCGCTACGAGGTGCCGCGCGAGACCATGGACGCGATCGCCGAGCGGCGCGTTCTGGCGGTCGGCACCACGTCGCTGCGCGCGCTGGAGGGCGCGGCGCTCACCGGGCAGTTGCACGGCGAGACGGACCTCTTCGTGCGCCCCGGGTTCCAGTTCCTGCTCACCGACCGGCTGCTCACCAATTTCCACCTGCCCCGGTCGAGCCTGCTGATGCTGGCGGCCGCGTTCGGCGGACTGGAGAACATCCGCCGCGCTTACGCGCATGCAGTCGCCAAGCGTTACCGGTTCTTCTCCTACGGCGACGCCATGCTGATCGAGCGCGCGCCGTGAGGTTCACGCTCAGCCACTGCGACGGCGCCGCGCGCCGCGGCTGCCTCGAGCTCGCGCACGGCGCGGTGGACACGCCCGCCTTCATGCCGGTGGGCACCTACGGCACGGTGAAGGCCATGTCGCCCGCCGAGCTGAGGGAAGTGGGCGCGCAGATCGTGCTGGGCAACACCTTCCACCTGTGGCTGCGCCCGGGCACCGAGGTGATCGCCAAGCACGGCGGGCTGCACCGTTTCATGGGCTGGGACGGCCCCATCCTCACCGACTCGGGCGGCTTCCAGGTGTTCAGCCTCGGCGCGCTGCGCAAGATCACCGAGGAGGGCGTGAAGTTCGCCTCGCCCATCAACGGCGACCGGCTGCTGCTCACCCCCGAGGAGTCGATGCGCGTGCAGCGCGCGCTCGACTCCGACATCGCCATGATCTTCGACGATTGCACGCCGCACCCGGCGACCCACAAGCAGGCGGAGAAATCGATGCATCTCAGCCTGCGCTGGGCCGAGCGTTCCAAGCGCGCGTTCGCAGGCAGCCGCAATGCCCTGTTCGGCATCGTGCAGGGCAGCACCTACGAGGCCCTGCGCGAGGAATCGCTCGCCGGCCTCAAGGACATCGGCTTCGACGGCTACGCCATCGGCGGCCTGGCGGTGGGCGAGCCGAAGGAGGAACGCGACCGCATCCTCGGGCACACCGCGCCGCGCCTGCCCGCGGACCGGCCGCGCTACCTGATGGGCATGGGGACGCCCGAGGACCTCGTCGAGGCGGTGCTCGCCGGCATGGACATGTTCGATTGCGTGCTGCCGACGCGCAACGCCCGCAACGGCTGGCTCTACACGCGCTACGGCGACGTCAAGATCCGCAACGCGCGCTGGCGCGACGACCCGGCGCCGCTCGACGCGCAATGCGGCTGCTACGCCTGCCGCCACTTCAGCCTCGCCTACCTGCACCACCTGCAAAAGGCGAACGAGATCCTCGGCGCGCGCCTGAACACGATCCACAACTTGCACTACTACCAGGAACTCATGCGCGAGCTGCGCGCCGCCATCGAGGGCGGGCGGCTCGCCGCGACCGCCGCGCGGCTGCTGGAAGAGCGCCGGCGGCTGCTATAATTCGCGCCCTTTCCTGGGGAGTCCGCAGTGATCATTTCCAACGCTTTCGCACAGGCCGCCCCCGCTGGCGGCGATGCCGGTTTCATGGGCCTGCTGCCCATCGTGCTGATGTTCGTGCTGCTGTATTTCCTGATGATCCGGCCGCAGATGAAGCGCGCCAAGGAACACAAGCAGATGGTCGGGGCGCTGCAGAAGGGCGACGAGGTGCTCACCTCCGGCGGCGTCGTCGGCCGCATCACCGTCATGGGCGACGCCTACGTCAGCCTGGAGATCGCGCCCGGCATCGAGATCAGCGTGCAGCGCTCCGCCGTGCAGACCCTGCTGCCCAAGGGCACGATGAAGTCGCTGAAGTAAGCAGTCCCGGTGAATCGCTATCCCACCTGGAAGTACGCGCTGGTCGCGCTGTGCGTGGCCGTCGCGGCGCTCTACACCCTGCCGAATTTCTTCGGCGAGTCGCCTGCGGTGCAGGTCTCGAGCGCCCGTGCCACGGTGCGCGTGGACGCGGCGCTGCTCGCGCGCGTGGAAAGCGCGCTCTCCCAGGCCTCCATCGCCTACACCGGGGCCGTGCTCGACGCCAACAGTGTGCGGGTGCGGTTCGCCGACACCGACATCCAGCTCAAGGCGAAGGACACAGTCGACAAGGCGGTCAATCCCGACCCCGCCAACGCCACCTACGTGGTGGCGCTCAACCTGCTTTCCGCCTCGCCCGGCTGGCTCACCGCAATCCACGCCCTGCCCATGTACCTGGGCCTCGACCTGCGCGGCGGCGTGCACTTCCTGCTGCAGGTGGACATGCAGGCGGCGCTCACCAAGCGCCTGGAGAGCCTCACCGGCGACATCCGCAGCCAGTTGCGCGACAAGGGCATCCGCCACGGCGGGGTGGCGCGCGAGGGGCAAAGCCTGCGCGTGCGCTTCCGCGAGGCCGACACGCGCGCCAAGGCGCGCGACATCATCGGCGGCGGCATCACCGACCTGACGCTCACCGAGCGTGAGGAAGGCGCCGAGTTCCTGCTGGTGGCCACGCTCAAGCCCGAGGCCGCCAAGCGCACGCAGGAATTCGCCCTCAAGCAGAACATCACCACGCTGCACAACCGCATCAACGAGCTCGGCGTCGCCGAGCCGGTGATCCAGCAGCAGGGCGCCGACCGCATCGTGGTGCAGCTGCCGGGCGTGCAGGACACCGCCAAGGCGAAGGACATCCTCGGGCGCACCGCTACCCTCGAGATCCGCATGGTGGACGAGGAGAAGATGACGCCGGACCTGCTCGCGGCGGCCGCGCGTGGCGAGGTGCCCTTCGGCACCGAGTACTACGTCGAGCGCAACGGCGCCCCGCTGCTGGTGAAGAAACAGGTTGTGCTCACCGGCGACCGCCTCACCGACGCGCAGCCCGGCTTCGACAACCAGACCAACGAGCCGGCGGTGCATTTGACGCTGGACGGCGCCGGCGCGCGCATCTTCAAGGAGGTGACGCGCGAGAACGTCGGCAAGCGCATGGCGATCCTGCTCATCGAGAAGGGCAAGGGCGAGGTGGTGACCGCGCCCGTGATCCGCACCGAGATCGGCGGCGGGCGGGTGCAGATCTCCGGGCGCATGAGCACCGTCGAGGCGAACGACGTGGCGCTGCTGCTGCGCGCCGGGTCCCTGGCCGCGCCGATGGACATCATCGAGGAGCGCACAGTCGGCCCGAGCCTGGGCCGGGACAACATCGAGAAGGGCTTCAACTCCACCAAGTGGGGCTTCATCGCCATCGCGGTGTTCATGTCCGTGTACTACCTGGCGTTCGGCCTGATCTCGTCGCTGGCGCTGGGCGTGAACCTGCTGTTCCTCGTCGCGCTGCTCTCCATGCTGCAGGCGACACTGACGCTGCCCGGCATCGCCGCCATCGCGCTCACGCTGGGCATGGCGATCGACGCCAACGTGCTGATCAACGAGAGGATCCGCGAGGAGCTGCGCGGCGGCTCCTCGCCGCAGGCGGCGATCGCGGCGGGCTACGAGCGCGCCTGGGGCACCATCCTGGACTCCAACATCACCACGCTGATCGCGGGCCTGTCGCTGCTGATCTTCGGCTCGGGCCCGGTGCGCGGCTTCGCGGTGGTGCACTGCCTGGGCATCCTGACTTCGATCTTCTCCTCGGTGGTGGTGTCGCGCGCCGTCGTCAACCTGGTGTACGGCCACCGCCGCAAGGTGGAGAAGCTGCACATCGGCAACACCGCATGGAAGTGAGCTGAGCCGTGGAATTCTTCAAGATCCGCCGCGTCATTCCGTTCATGCGGTATGCGTTGATCTTCAACGTGATCTCGCTCATCACGTTCGTGCTCGCCGTGTTCTTCCTCGCCACCAAGGGCCTCAATTTCTCGGTCGAGTTCACCGGCGGCACGCTGATGGAATTGAGCTACAAGGAGTCGGCGGACGTGGACCATATCCGCCAGGCGCTGGAGAAGGGCGGGCTGAAGGCCGAGGTGCAGAACTTCGGCTCCTCGCGCGACGTCCTGATCCGCATGCACCCGGAGAAGAATCAGACCGGTGCCGCCCTGTCGCAGAAGGTGACGCAGCTGCTGCAGGCCGAGGGCAAGCCGGTCGAGATGCGCCGCGTGGAGTTCGTCGGCCCGCAGGTGGGCGAGGAGCTCGCCGAGTACGGCGCGCTCGCGCTGCTGGTGACCGCGGTCGGCATCGTGCTCTACCTGTGGCTGCGCTTCGAGTGGCGCTTCGGCGTCTCCGCGATCATCGCCAACCTGCACGACGTGGTGATCATCCTTGGCTGCTTCGCCCTCTTCCAGTGGGAGTTCTCGCTGCCGGTGCTGGCGGCGGTGCTGGCGGTGCTCGGCTACTCGGTGAACG
>Ga0210377_10003232_pt1 | contig 14033 bp, 10 predicted proteins | sample PLM4_65_b1redo_FD_155480 | JGI IMG/M metagenome (GOLD analysis project Ga0210377, IMG submission 155480) | Groundwater sediment microbial communities from an aquifer in East River, Colorado, USA - PLM4_65_b1 redo | ecosystem: Environmental > Terrestrial > Soil > Riparian zone | place: USA: East...
CGGCCCGTCGTCATCCTCCTGTCCTGGGACGGCACGCGGCACGACTATCCCGAGCGCGTGAAGACGATCGCGCTCGCGCGCATGCAGCGCGAAGGTACGCGAGCGGCGCGCATCACCCCGGTTTTTCCGTCGAGCACCTTCCCCAATCACGTTTCGCTGGCGACCGGCACCTACGTCGATCGCCACGGGGTCATCGCGAACAGCTTCAAAGACCGCGCCGGTCGCAAGTTCAACTACAGCAACGACGCCAGCTGGATCGAGGCCGAGCCGCTCTGGATCGCCGCGGAGCGCCAGGGCGTGCGCGCCGCGACCTTCTTCTGGGTCGGCTCCGAGACCGACTGGCGCGGGCAGGGCGCGAGCTATCGCGTGAAGCCGTTCGACGCCTCGGTGGGCGAGGCCGCGAAGGTCGACCAGATCCTCGCGTGGCTCGATCTGCCCGCGAGCGACCGGCCGGGCCTGATCATGAGCTGGTGGCACGGCTGCGACCACATCGGCCACGAGGAAGGCCCGAACAGCCCGAACATCGCCGTGCAGCTCGCGGCGCAGGACGCGCAGCTCGCGCGGCTCTTCGCCGGACTCGACGAGCGCAAGGCGTGGCCGAACACGACCGTGATCGTCACCAGCGATCACGGCATGGCCGAGGTGACGGGAGTGGTCGACGCCGTCGGGCCACTCGACGGAGAGGGCATCCGTGCGCGCACCGACTTCGGCGGCGGGGACGGGCAGGTCTACCTCGCGACGCCGTCTCAGCGCGAGGCGGCGCTCGCTTCGTTCGCGAAGACCGCGGAGATCCGGGCCTACACTTCGGAGAGTCTCCCGCCGGCCTACCGAAGCTTCTTCGCCGGTCGCAGCGGCGATCTCACGCTGGTGGCCGCGCCGCCGCTCGTGCTCGGGCGGCCCAACGCGGCGCGCAAGGCGCTCGGCCCGGTGAGCCGAATGCTCGGCCACGTGACCGGGGCGCACGGCTTCGACCCGGACCTTCCCGACATGGGCGCGATCTTCTTCGCGCTGGGCCGGGAGGTGCCCGCAGGCGAGAAGCTCGGGACGGTTCGCGCGATCGACGTCGCACCGACCGTTGCCGCGCTGCTCGGCATCGAGCCGCCCGCGCAGTCAGAGGGCCGAGCGCTGTTTCAGACCGCTTCGAAGATCGACGCGAAGCCCTGACCGCCGCCCACGCACATCGTCACGAGGCCGTAGCGCTTCTTGCGGCGCTTCAGCTCGCGCAGGATGTGTCCAGTGAGGCGCGACCCGGTCATGCCGAACGGGTGGCCGATCGAGATCGAGCCGCCGTTCACGTTCAGCTTCTCGTCGGGGATCCCGAGCACGCGCTGCACCTGCAGGACCTGTGAGGCGAAGGCCTCGTTGAGCTCGACCAGGTCGATGTCGTCGATGCTCATGCCCAGGCGCTTCAAGAGCTTCGGCACGGCGTAGATCGGGCCGATGCCCATCTCGTCCGGCTCGCAGCCCGCGACCGCGGAGCCGCGGTAGATTCCGATCGGCTCGATGCCGAGCGCGTTCGCGCGCCCCGCCGACATCAAGAGCGTCGCCGACGCGCCGTCGGAGAGCTGGCTCGCGTTGCCGGCGGTCACGCTGCCGCCCTCGGGCTTGAAGACCGGCGGCAGCTTGCGCAGGCCCTCGATCGTCGTGTCGGGGCGGTTGCACTCGTCCTTGTCGACGACGCAGTCCTCCTCGCGCGGCTCCTCGCCCTTCTTCTGCACGAGGCGGCGGGTCTTCATCGGGACGATCTCGTCGTCGAAGTAGCCCAGCTCCTGGCCGCGGGCGGTGCGCTGCTGGCTGCGCAGCGCGTACTGGTCCTGGTCCTCGCGCGAGACCTTGTAGCGCTCCGCCACGTTCTCGGCGGTCACACCCATCGCCATGTAGAGACCCGGCGCCTTCTTGATCGCCAGCGGATTCACCAAGCGCTTCGTGTTCTGCGTGCCGTCCTGCATCATCGTGATGGTCTCGACACCGGAGCCGATCGCGACGTCGACGCCCTCGTGCATGATCTGGTGCGCGGCCATCATGATCGCCTGCGACCCGGACGAGCAGAAGCGGTTCACGGTCGTCGCCGCAACCGACGTCGGCAGCCCCGACACCACCGTGGCGATCCGGGCGACGTTCATGCCCTGGGCGCCCTCCGGCATGCCGCAGCCCGCGATCACGTCTCCGATCTCCGCCTTGTCCAGGCTCGGACTGCGCGCGAGGAGTGCCGAAATGCAGTGCGCGAGCTGATCATCGGGGCGGGTCATGTTGAACGAGCCCCGGTGCGCTTTCGCGAGTGCGGTGCGCACGCTGTCGACGATCACGGCTTCCCGAGACATGGATAGTCCTCCGGCAATGAGGGAACGGACGCCCCGGATCATACTAGACTCGACCGGTGGACGCGAAGTGATCTGTCTGACCGTGGACAACCTGGGCGGGATCGCGGAGGGCAAGGCGCCCGATCCCGCGCACCCCGCGCTTGCCGTCGGGCTCGCGCGGATGCTCGAGCTGTTCGGCCGGTCAGGGATCCGCGCGACGTTCTTCGTCGAGGGCTACGCGGCAGAGGTCTTCACGGACCGCGTGACGCAGATTCGCGACGCGGGACACGAGCTCGGGCTGCACGCCTGGAAGCACGAGCCCTGGGCCGAGCTCGAGCCCGCGCGCGAGGATGCCCTGCTCGGGCTCGGGATCGCCGCGTTCGAGCGGCATCTGGGGCTTCACCCGCGCGGCTTCCGCCCGCCGGGCGGCAAGCTCACCGACGCGAGCGCGGAGCTCTTCGCGCGCCACGGGCTCGAGTACGTCTCGGCCTCGCGCGGGAACGCGCGCGGCCTGCCGGGCGTGCCCTTCGACTGGAAGCGGGTCGACGCGTTCTCCTTGATCGCGCGCTTCGGCGGTACGCGCGAAGCGAAGGCGTACTTCGCCGAGTGGGCGAGCGACGCGCTGGCGCACGAGCGCGCGACGCCCGACGAACCGTGGCTCGGGGTCGTGCACCCGTTCTGCGCGGGACTCGATCCGCACTTCGCGCCGTTCGCGCAGCTCGTGGAGACGCTCGTGCGCGAGCTCGGCCCCGGCGCCTTTCGCACGCTCGAGAGTCTTCTCCCCGAGCGCAGCCAGGGGGCTTCGCGGTGAGTCCGATGCAGAGACTCCTGACTCGCGCATTCATCGGCGCGCACCTCGCACTCTACCGGGCGACCGGCGGACGAATCGGCGGCCAGCTCGGCGGCATGCGCGTGCTGCTGCTCACGACGCGCGGCCGGAAGTCCGGTCAGCCGCGCACCGCGCCGCTCGTGTATTTCGAGGACGGAGAGCGGCTCGTGGTCATCGGCTCGAACGGCGGGGCGCCGGGCGATCCGCTCTGGTGGCGGAACCTCCAACAGACTCCGGAAGCGACCGTGCAGATCGGGCCCGACACGCGCCGGGTGCGCGCGCGGATCGCGAGCCCCGACGAGCGCTCGCGCCTCTGGCCCCGGGTGAAGCAGGAGAACCCGGCCTACGCCGGCTACGAGCGGAAGACGAGCCGCGAGATTCCGGTGGTCTTGCTCGAGCCCCGCTAGCGCACGCGCAGCCTCCGCGGCCTGCCCAGACCTGCACCGCCGCGCTTCCCTGATAACATCTGAAGCACCTTCAAGAAGGCGAGGAGCGCGCGCATGCACGTCGGACAGGTGACGATCTTCCAGAACCCGGACCAGGCGCGCAGCGACCGCGACGTCTGGCGCGACGACCTGCGCCTCGCCACGCTCGCGGAGCCGCTCGGCTTCGAGTCGCTCTGGGGCGTCGAGCACCACTTCACCGACTACACGATGTGTCCCGACGTGCTGCAGTTCCTGACCTACCTCGCGGGCGTGACGGAGCGCGTGCAGCTCGGGTCGATGGTGGTGGTGTTGCCCTGGCACGACCCGATGCGCGTGGCCGAGCAGATCTCGGTGCTCGACCACGTCTCGAACGGGCGCTTCGTCCTGGGCTTCGGTCGCGGCCTCGGGCGCGTCGAGTTCGAGGGCTTCGGCGTCGCGATGACCGAGAGCCGCGATCGCTTTGCGGAATCGGCGGAGATGATCCTGGCCGGCCTCGAGCGCGGCTACTGCGAGCTCGACGGCAAGTACATCAAGCAGGCGCGGCGCGACATCCGCCCCAAGCCCTGGAAGAGCTTCAAGGGCCGCAGCTACGCGGCCGCGGTCTCACCGGAGTCGGTGCCGCTCGTCTCGAAGCTCGGGCTGGGCATGCTGATCATCCCGCAGAAGCCCTGGCCCGCGGTGAGCGAGGACCTGCGCGTATACAACGAGACGTGGCTCGCGGTGAACGGCACGCAAGCGCCGCCGCCGATCTGCGCGGGCTGGGTGTTCTGCGATCCGAGCGCGGACCGCGCCGAGGCGCTCGCGCGTCAGTACATCGGCGGCTATTGGAAGTCCGTGATGAAGCACTACGAGCTCGTGGGTGACCACCTCACGAACACCAAGGGCTACGAGTCCTACGGCCGCATGCAGGAGATCGCGAGCGCGCCCGGCGGCTCCGACGCGATGATCGACTTCTTCCTCGGTCTCCAGGTCTGGGGCACGCCCGAGCGCTGCTACGAGACGATCATCGACACGCAGAAGCGCATCGGCCACGATCGCTTCGTCTGCGCGTTCAGCTACGCGGGCATGCCGATCGAGGAGAGCGAGCGCAACATGCGCCTGTTCGCGAAAGAGGTCATGCCGGAGCTGCAGCGGTACCAAGTCTAGCTCCCCCCACCGTCGCAGCCTGCACGACGCGGCACGGCAGTTGCTGTGCGAGCATGCATGCAGCATGGAGCGCTCGGGGCGAACGCGGTGAAGTGTCTCGGTGTCGCGCTTCTCCTGCTCTGCAGCGCGCTCGCTGCACGTGCAGAGCCGCCGGCGACCGCGGACTGGCCAGTCACTGGGGGGGATGCCGGCGGCGCGCGCTTCTCGCCGCTCGCGGACATCGACCGGACGAACGTCGCGAAGCTCACGGTCGCGTGGACCTATCACCACGGTGACCTCTACGACGGCGGCTGGCTTCCCGACTACGTGAACAAGGGTACGGCCATGGAGACCACGCCGATCGTGGTCGACGGCCGCCTGATCTTCACCACGCCGATGAACCGCGTCATCGCGCTCGAGCCCGAGACGGGCGAGGAGCTCTGGACGTTCGATCCGAAGATCGACACGGACCGCCGCTTCGCGAACATGATCATCAATCGCGGCGTCGGCTACTGGCGGGGGGCCGCGGGCGCACGCGTTTTCCTGGCGACGCTCGACGCGCGGCTGATCGCGCTCGATGCCGCGACGGGGAAGCCGATCGCGGACTTCGGCGCGAACGGCGCGATCGACCTCACGCAGGGCATCGCGCCGCTCACCGATCCGTGGGAGTACAACGTCACCTCGCCGCCGCTCGTGGTGGGCGACGTGGTCGTGGTCGGCTCTTCGATCGCGGACCTCATCCGCGCGAAGAGTCCGCCGGGCGACGTGCGCGCGTACGACACGAAGAGCGGGGCGCTGCTCTGGACGTTCAAGACGCTCGTGCGCGCCGACGACGGCGGGCTCGCGAACGTGTGGAGCACCTCGAGCGCCGACCCGAACACGGGTCTCGTCTACCTGCCCGTCTCGACGGTGGGTCCGGACTTCTACGGCATCGATCGGCCGGGCGACAACCTCTACTCCGACTCGCTCGTCGCGGTGCGCGCCGCGACCGGCGAGCGCGTCTGGCACTTCCAGACGGTGCACCACGGGCTGTTCGACTACGACCTCGCCGCGCAGCCGAACCTCGTGCGCGTGCGCCGCGACGGCGTGCTGCGCGACGCGGTCGCGCAGGCGACGAAGTCGGGCTTCGTGTTCCTGTTCGATCGCGCGACCGGCGAGCCGCTCTTCCCGATCGAGGAGCGCACGGCGCCGGCGTCCGACATCCCCGGGGAGCACGCGTCGCCGACGCAACCCGTTCCGCTCGCGCCGCCGCCGCTCGTTCCGCAGCGGCTCGGCGAGGACGACCTCTACGCGCCGAGCCCCGCGCACCTCGAGGCCTGCCGCGCGCAGCTCCGCGGCTTGCGCAACGACGGCCTGTTCACGCCGCCGTCCGTGCGCGGCTCGCTGCTCTATCCGTTCACGGGCGGGGGAGCGAACTGGTCGGGCGCGTCGTTCGACGAGTCGACGGCCACGCTCTTCGTGCCGGTCAACAACCTCGCGCACGTGATCCGTCTGAAGCCGCTGCCCGAGTCGAACCGAGGCACCGACGACGTGGTCCTGCACGGCACGTTCACCGCCGCGCACTGGTGGATCACCGGCCGCGGCACGGGCCTGCGCTACCACACCGAGCGCACGCTCTTCGCCGAGGACGGCGTGCCGTGCAACCGGCCGCCCTGGGGCTCGCTGGTGGCGGTCGACCTCGCGAACGGGACGATCCGCTGGAGCGTGCCGACCGGCGAGCGCGACGGCGTGCAGGGCCTCTCGAGCTACGGGCCGCCGCTCGCGACCGCGGGCGGCCTCGTCTTCCACGCGGGCACGACCGAGCTCGCCTTGCGCGCGCACGACGCGGCGACCGGCGAGGTGATCGCGCGCTTTCCCTTGCCCGCGGGCCTGCACGCCGGACCGATCACGTACAAGCTGCGACCCGGCGGCAAGCAGCTCCTAGTGCTCGCGCCGGGCGGGCACGTGGGGAAGGGCAGCACGCTCGGCGACTCCGTGATCGCGTACGCGCTGCCCGACTAACGGGTATTCTTCGGGCTCGAGCGAAGGGGACAGCGACATGCCGCACGCGATGGGGGCGCGACGCCCGTTTGGATTGGCCTACTGGCCGCTCGCCGAGGACGACCCCGGCGTCGCCATCCGGCGCGAGGACGTGCGCATCGTGACCCCCGACGGCGCGCTGGTGCGAGGCATCCTGTGGACGCCGCCGGCGGGCCAGCCGTGGAAGACCGCGGTCGTGCTCTCGCACCCGCGCGGCGACTTCTCGGTGCACTACGCGTGTCCGCTGCTCGCGGCCGCGGGCTACGCCGTGCTCGGCTTCGCGACGCGCTACATCAACAACGACATCGACTGCCTGCACGAGAGCTGCGTGATCGACGTCGAGGCGGCCGTCACCGAGATGCGTCGGCGCGGCGCGCAGGCGGTGATGCTCCTCGGCAACAGCGGCGGCGGCTCGCTGATGGCGCTCTCGCACAAGGAGAAGGGCGTCGGCGACGGCTGGATCGCGATCGCCGCGCACCCGGGCGAGGGCGTATTCATGAACCAGGTGATCGATCCGTCGGTGGCCGACGAGAACGATCCCGAGTCCGTCCTCACCGAGCTCGACATGTACGACCCCGACAACGGCTGGCGCCCGTGGCCCGAGCCGTGCCGCTACGACCGCGCCTGGCTCGCGCGCTACCGCGCAGCGCAGCTCGCGCGCGTGGCGCGGCTCGACGCGATCGCGAAGACCTCCATCGCCGACGCCGAGCGGGCCGGCAAGCACATGAAGGGCATCGACAAGGCGGCCGACCCGAAGCAGTGGCGCTACTTCCGGCAGCGCGCGGTGCACTCCAAGTACATGGTCATCTATCGCACGCTCGCGGATCCCGCGTACCTCGACCTCACCATCGATCCCGACGACCGGCCGATGGGCTCGCTGTTCGCGTTCCCTGATCCGCTCGACGGGAACTACGGGCGCTTCGGCCTGGCGCGCGTGATGACCGCGCGCGGCTGGCTCTCGACGTGGTCCGGGCTCTCCTCGCACGCGAAGCTCGAGGACACCATGCCGAGCGTGAAGGTCCCGTCGCTCATCATCCATCCGGCGGCCGACACGGAGATCCGCCTCTCGCAGGCGCGGGCCATCCGCGCGGCCTGCGCGTCGCCCGACGTCGAGTACCACGAGATGAAGGGCGCGCCGCACTACCTGGAGGGCCGGCGCCCCGAGGCGATGGAGATCACGGCATCGTGGCTGCGGGCGCGGTTTCCGTGAGCGAGCCCGCCCGGGAAAAGCTCTCCCTCGGAACGAAGCTGCTGTACGGCGCGCCCAGTGTCGCGGGCGCGGCGATGGCGATCCCCGTCGCGATCCACGTGAATCCCTTCTACTCCGACACGGTGCTCGTGCCGCTCGCGTGGGTCGCGCTGGCCTCGGCGCTCGCGCGGGTGCTCGACGCGATCATCGATCCGTTCGTCGGCTGGCTCTCGGACCACACACAGACGCGCTGGGGGCGACGCCGCCCGTGGATCGCGATCGCCGCGCCGATCGCGGCGATCGTGTTCGTGGCGCTGTTCACGCCGCCCACCTGGCTCTCGAGCTCCGGGGCCGCGGTCTGGTTCGGCACGATGCTGATGCTCTTCTTCGTGCTGAACATGCTCTACGGGCTGCCGCACGCGGCGCTCGGTCCGGAGCTCACGCTCGACTACCACGAGCGCTCGACCTTGTTCTCCGTGCGCGAGGGCTTCGCGCTGGTCGGCACGATCGTCGCGGTGATCGTGCCGGGCGTGCTGACGGGCATGCTCGACGTCGGCCAGCGGCCGGCCTACGCGATCATGGCGCTGGGCTACGCGGCGCTGATGGTGACCTTGTACTGGCTGCTGGTGCTGCGCGTGCGCGAACGCCCCGACTTCGTCACGCGCAAGTCGAACCCGCTCGTGCCCGGCATCCGCCGCTCGCTGCGCAACCGCCCGTTCCTGGTGCTGTTCGTCTGCTACGCGGTGGCGAGCATTCCGGGCGCGATCCCGGGGCTCTTGATGCCGTACTTCAACCGCTACGTCCTGAACCCGCCGCCCATCGCGCAGTCCGCCGCCGATCTCTGGCTGCTGGTCTTTCTCGGCGGCTACTTCCTGTCGGGCCTCTTGTTCCTGCCACTGTGGTTGATGCTCGCGCGGCGCATCGGGAAGCTCAACGCGTGGCTCACGAGCTTCATCATGGGCGTCACGGGCGGCATCGCGCTGTTCCTGCTCGGGCCGGGTGACAACGTCGCGTGTCTGGCCGTGATCATCTGGGCGGGCTCGAGCTTCGGGGCCGGCCTGTTCCTGCCGCCGGCGATCCAGGCCGACGTGATCGACTACGACGAGCTGCACACCGGCAAGCGGCGCGAGGCGCAGTACCTGGCGCTCTGGGGACTCGTGCCGAAGTTCATCGTGATCCCGAGCGCGTCGCTGCCGCTCGCGTTGCTCGCGTCGCTCGGCTATCAGCCGAACGTGCCGCAATCGCCCGAGGTGCTGCTGGCGATCCGCTCGGTCTTCGCGCTCACGCCGGCGGCGTTCTCGATCGCGGCGTTCTTCATCGCCTGGCGCTTTCCGATCAACGAGGTCGTGCACCGCGCGATCCTGGCCGGCGTGGCTGCGCACGGCCGCGGCGAGCCGGCGCTCGACCCGCTCACGGGCCGCACGCTCTCGCCCGCCGAGCACCGCGACGTGGACGAGGACACCGGCTGGTTCCTCGACTACTTCTCGCGCGGCGAGCTGAAGCGCGTGCGGCGCAGAGGCGCGCACGGCGCGCTGGGAGACGTGCTCCGCGTCGCGGCGCTCGCGCTGGCGCTCACGGTCGGCCTCGCGTTCTGGGTGAACGCGGACCTCGAGGCGACCGGCGGGAATCCCGGGCCGCTCGCGGTCTTCGCGATCGTGATCGCGGGCTTCGCGCTCACGGTCTTCGTCTTCCACCTGTCGCGGATCGGCCCGGCGTTGCGGCTGCGCCGCGCCGGCATCACCGACGCCACGATCGACGCGCACCTCGCGCACACCAACGGCGAGATGGGATCCGGCCTGCTCACGCCCGCCGCGAGCGGCGCGACGCAGTCCGGCTGAGGGCGCGATGAACGGGCGGATCGTCGCGGCCCGCGGGCTGCGCGGATTCGCCGACGGGATCACGAGCGTGGTCCTGCCGAGCTACCTCGCGCTGGTCGGCTTCTCGGCGCTACACGTCGGCGCGCTCGCGACCTCCGCGCTGCTCGGCAGCGCGCTGCTCACGCTCGGCGTCGGGCTCGGGGGCAGCCGCTTCCCGCCGCGCGCGGTGCTGCTCGCCGCGTGCGCGCTGATGATCGGGACGGGGCTCGGCTTCGCGGGCGTCGTGTCCTTTCCACTGCTGCTCCTGATCGCGTTCGTCGGCACCTGGAACCCGACCGGCGGGGACGTCTCCGTGTTCCTGCCCACCGAGCAGGCGCTGCTCGGCCGCGAGCCAGACCTGCGCGCGCGAACATCGCTGTTCGCGCGCTACAGCGTCGCGGGCACCTTGCTGGCATCGCTCGGCGCGCTCGCGAGCGGGCTGCCGGAGCTCGCGGTGAACCGCTTCGGTGTCGAGGCCGCCGCCGCTCAGCGCGCGGTGTTCGTCGTCTACGCGCTGTGCGGGGCCGCGCTGGTCGCGTTGTATCTCGGCCTCGGGCGCGAGGCCGCGCACCCGGCCAGCCGCGCGCCGACCGCGCCGCTCGCGCGTTCACGTCGCATCGTCCTCCGGCTCAGCGCGCTCTTCAGCCTGGATTCCTTCGGCGGCGGCTTCGCGGTGCAGACCTTGCTCGCGCTCTGGCTCTTCCAGCGCTTCGGCCTCTCGCTCGCCGAAGCAGGCAGCTTCTTCTTCGCCGCCGCGCTCGTCTCCGCCGGCGGGCAGTTCCTGTCGCCGCGGCTGGCCGCGCGCTTCGGCCTGATCGAGACGATGGTCTTCACGCACATTCCCGCGAACCTGCTGCTGATCGCCGCGGCGTTCATGCCGAGCGCGCCGCTCGCGCTCGCGTGCCTGCTCGGTCGCGGAGCGCTCGCGCAGATGGACGTGCCCGCCCGCCAGTCCTACGTGATGTCGGTCGTCCCGCCCGAAGAGCGCGCCGCCGCCGCCAGCGTCACCAACGTGCCGCGCAGCCTCGCGACGTCGCTCTCGCCGTTCATTGCGGGGTGGATGCTCGAGCAGTCGAGCTTCGGCTGGCCGCTGGTCGTCGCCGGCGCGCTGAAGATCCTCTACGACCTGCTCTTGCTCTGGCAGTTCCGCGCGGTGCCGCCGAGCGCGGTGGATTCCGCTCCAGACGTCCTGTCATGATGGGTGCGCCGATCGTGGCCGGCCATCGACGCCAACTCGGATCGAGAAGGAGAGCAGCAGATGAACACACGCACTTCCGTCCTGGCTCTGGTGTCCGCAGCGGCGATCGCCGTGGCCGCGTTCGCATTGACCGCCGGCACGCCCGACGACGCGACGGCGCAGCAGCCGGGCGCCGCCGCCGCCAACGTGCTGTTCGACCCCAAGGACACCATCGTCCTCCTGCTCGATCACCAGACCGGATTGTTTCAAACGGTCAAGGACATCCCGATCGCCGAGCTGCGAGCCAACACCGTGGTGCTCGCCAAGATCGCCGAGCTCGCCAAGGCGCCGATCCTCACCACCGCCTCGGAGCCCAACGGCACCAACGGCCCGCTGATGTCGGAGCTCGCGGCGGCCGCGCCGAACGCCAAGTACATCCCGCGCAAGGGGGAGGTCAGCGCCTGGGACAACGAGGATTTCAAGAAAGCTGTGGAGGCGAGCGGCAAGAAGACACTCATCATGGCCGGCGTGTGGACCAGCGTGTGCGTTGCGTTCCCGGCGCTTCAGGCCAAGGCCGAGGGCTACTCGGTCTACGCGGTCATGGACGCCTCGGGCGACATGAGCGCGATGGCGTCGCAGGCCGCGCTCGCACGCATGACACAGGCGGGCGTCATTCCCGTGACCACGAACGTGGTGCTGACCGAGTACCAGCGCACGTGGGCGCGTCCGGACGCCGCGAAGTGGGGCGCGCTCTACAGCGAGCTGGTTCCGCACTACCGCGCCGTCGGCGAGAGCTACCAGAGGGCACAGGAGGCAGCGCGGAAGGCCAAGTAGGAGCATGCCATGCGATCGTTCATCTTCGCGCTGATCGCCGCTGCTACGGTGTGTGCGCCCACGACGGCGCAGCAACCGCCCGCCGACCTGATCGTGATGAACGCCAAGGTCATCACCTTGGATGCGCAACGTCCGCAGGCCACCGCGTTCGCCGTGAAGGACGGCGTGTTCGCTGCCGTCGGGGACGACGGCGCGATGGCGGCGCATCGCGGCGAGAAGACCCGCGTCATCGACGCCAAGGGCCGGACCGTGATTCCCGGGCTCAACGACTCACACGCACACGTCATTCGGGAGGGACGACTCTACAACCAGGAGCTGCGCTGGGACGGCGTGGACTCGCTCGAGCGCGGGCTGGCGATGATCCGCGAGCAGGCGCGGCGCACACCCAAAGGACAATGGGTGCAAGTGATCGGTGGGTGGTCCCCGTATCAGTTCAAGGAACGACGTCTGCCCACCGTGCAGGAGCTGAACGACGCGGCGCCCGAGACGCCCGTGCTCGTCCTGTTCCTCTACAGCCAGGGCATGCTGAATCGCGCCGGCGTCGAGGCGATGAAGCTCACGCCGCAGTCGAAAGCGCCCGAGGGCGGCCGATTCGAGCTCGTCGAAGGCGGCGGCGCGCTGCTTCACGCCGAGCCACGCCCGATCATCCTCTACCAGGCGGTGGGCAGGCTCCCGCCGATGTCACCGGAAGAGCAGAGCAACTCCAACTTGCACTGGTACCGCGAGCTCAATCGCTTCGGGCTGACCAGCGTCGTGGACGCCGGCGGCGGCGGGCACGCATTCCCGAAGGACTATGCGTCGGCGGACGCGCTCGCGAAGGAGAACGAGATCCCTCTCCGGGTCTCCATGTACCTCTTCGCCCAGACGGCGGGGACTGAGCTGCAGGACTACCAGAAGTGGACCGAGGAGGTGAAGCTCGACTTCAACCGCGCGAGCGCGCGACTCAACGGATACGTGATCGAGGGCGCGGGCGAGAACCTGGTCCACTCCGCCGGTGACTACGAGAACTTCATGGCGCCCGCCCCGCAGATGTCGGATGAAAAGCTGCGCTCGGAGCTGACGGCCGTGACGACGCTCCTCGTCCGCAAGGGCTGGCCGATCCGCATCCACGCGACGTACGACGCGACGATCACGAAGGTGCTGGACGTGTTCGAGCAGGTGTTCAAGTCGGAGAACTTCAAGGGTCGCTGGATCATCGACCACGCCGAGGGCATCTCCGACCGCAACATCGAGCGCATCAAGCGCCTCGGCGGCGGGGTCAGCGTCCAGAATCGGATGGCCTTCGCCGGTGAGTACTACGCCGAGCGCTACGGGAAGGACGCGGCCGCCTCCGCGCCGCCGCTGCGCAAGCTGCTCGACAGGGGGGTGCCCCTGGGCGCCGGCACGGATCTGACTCGCGTCAGCAGCTACAACCCGTGGCTGTCGCTGTACTGGATGGTCTCTGGCAAGACGCTCGGCGGCACCGAGCTGTATACCAAGCAGGACCGCCTCACCCGCGAAGAGGCGCTGCGGCTGTACACCATCGGAAGCGCGTGGTTCAGCGGCGAGGAGGACATCAAGGGTCGCATCGCCACAGGCCAGCTCGCAGATTTCGCCGTCCTCTCCGCGGACTACATGACCGTGCCCGAGGAGCAGATCAAGGGCATCGAAGCCGTCGTCACCGTGCTCGGCGGCGAGGTGGTCTATGCGGTGAAGCCGTTCGAAACCGTCGCCCCGCCCGCGCTTCCCCCCGTCATCCCCGACTGGTCGCCGGTTGCGCACTTCGGCGGCTATCAGAATGCGACGAAGGCGGATAGGACGAACAAGGGCGATTCTGACGCGGGACTTCCGGTAGGGGGTGTTCTGTAACGTCCCTCATCGGCGGAGAAGAGCACGCCTGCGGCGACGATCTGGCCGATGAGGCGGGGGGGATTCAAGCGGGCGGGCTGATCGCGCGTGGCCGCGCGGACGCGGCGGGCCGGGGTCGCCGATGGGGAGCGCGCTCGGGCTGCGCGGGTCCCGTGGCGGGGGTCAGTCGGAGGGCGGCTCGGTGAGGTCGTCGGCCGGGCGTGCGAGCTCGAAGTCGCGGGGTCGCAGAAGAGGTCGGCTTGACGGGCCGGGGCGGCCGGGGGGGCGCGCGGCTCGCGAGTCCGAGCGAGCCGAGGATCGCGGCGACGAGCTCGGGCTGCTCGATCGCGGCGATCACGCGCATGCGACCGCGGCAGGACAGACACTCGAGCACGTCGCGCGCGAACACACGCGCACTCGACGAAGTGAAGGCGGCACTCGCCCGCGAAGGG
>Ga0210377_10003233_pt1 | contig 14027 bp, 18 predicted proteins | sample PLM4_65_b1redo_FD_155480 | JGI IMG/M metagenome (GOLD analysis project Ga0210377, IMG submission 155480) | Groundwater sediment microbial communities from an aquifer in East River, Colorado, USA - PLM4_65_b1 redo | ecosystem: Environmental > Terrestrial > Soil > Riparian zone | place: USA: East...
CGAAAGTCGAGGTAGCGCGCTCGAGGATCGACGAGCTGCGGGCGCGGCTGGCCGATGACGGAATCCCGATGGTCCGCTCATCGATTGGACGGTATTGCAGTTTCTCGGGCGGACGCACAATACATTTAACGCCTGTGCATACCGAATATTCAACCCGGCGCAAATCGGCAGATAAATGCGACGGAAGTTGAGGTCTTGGTGGCGTACGCGTACGCCCCGCGACGTTGGCTCCGGAGGGACTTGCTCGCTCATTTTGCGACGGTTTGAATATTCGGTATGCACAAACGGTTTCTACGACGGATTGAATTTCCGGTACCCACAACCGACGCCGCACGTATGCGCGAGATCGGATGCACTCTCTGGGCGCCCGGCGACTGGATCAAGCACATGGCCGAGTCGCTCACGATCGATCGTCGGACAGTTCAGCGCTGGGCTGCCGGCGAGGTCGAGCCAGGAGCGGGAGTGTTCGCGGACCTTCGCAAAATTGCGGCTGACCGATGCCGGGAGATAGGCGCCGTTGTGAAGTAACGGGATTGGCCGCCGCAAAACCAGACGGTGCCGAAGCGCATAATCGATGTTATGAGCAACTTTCATCGAATGGCGCCTATAGGGCTATTGTAAAGGATGGCCAGCGTGACGCCCGATCTGAAATTCGAAGTCAGTCGGCGCATCAAGGAGGAGTACGAGAACGGCCGCGACTACTACGCTTTGCAGGGGAAGCCGATTACAGGGCCCGCCCAGGCGGAGCTTCTGCCTGACCGCTCATCGCTGATCTGGCACAACGAACAACGCTTCCGCAGCTAATCGCTCTGCAAGTGGTTGGACAAGACAGACCGTAACCGATCGCGATTCCAACTCCGAAAGTGCCCATACGGAGCCAAGCCGCTGATGTGAATGGGCCGCTGCAGCTGGGTACCAAATGGCCAGGTGCACAGGTCGAGAGAAAACTGGCCGCGAGAGAGCGGAATCGGGCCACTCCGTCCGGGTCCCGGTTCCCGACCAATACGAAAAATACCGAAAATATGCGGGAAAATCGACGCGCCCGGTCCACGCGAGAGGCCCGGGAGAAGGGGGTATGGCGGAGCGAGAGGAACTGGGTTCTAACCCTTTCTGATAAATGTAGCGTATTCAGACGTTTGCAGCAGCTCTATCCCGTGCGCTCGCCGCGTGAGCGTCGCGCCCCTGCTTCGCCTCACCCTAAGCGCTGGAGTGACGGGCGCCACGCGGCCGCGAGCGCCGCCAGCGCCCCCTCCAGCACGCCACGTGCGCGCTCGACAGCCTTTTCGTCCATCTCCTCCAGTTCGGGGAGGACGTCGAGGCCGGGTACACGCGCGTTGATCACCGGCGGGCGCGCATCCTCCTCCATCAGTGTCTCTTCGACCGCGTATGGTAACACCTCCCGGCTGATTCCGTTTATGGTGATCGGCGGCAGCGGCCGCGCGCGTAGCCGACGCGATGCGCGACGTGCGAACCGTCATGTCTTCGCGCGCCGAGCAGAGCCACGCGCGGTGCTTGTGAGGTTCTGACTTATCTGACGCAAAATTCTTGTGAGCGCGAGCATGCTTGGTTTTGAAACGCCTGCGATAGCCTGCTCGATCTGGCGACGCGCGGCGGGCAATATCTTGCGAAACGTCTTGTGACCTCTCGCCTTGAGATAAATGGCCGTGTATCGCCGATCCTTTGGTGACGGTACTTTTCGCACCAGTCCATCGCGTTCAAGGGACGACAGAATGCGACTTAGGAGAGACCGCTCAATCGCGGTTTCGCGCGAGAGATCGCCAATATGGATGCCATCACGTTCCTGCAAGATGGCCAGAACGCGCCATTTCGGCGGAGTCAATCTCATCGCCTTTAAGGCGCTGCCAATGTTCTCATTGTTCTTCACGATGATCTGGTGCATCGAAATGAACGGATAGTCGCGGACGCTGAAACGCGTCGGAGCGAATCGGCGCGCGGCCGAGGCGCGCCCGAGATTTCGGTTCCTTGGCATTGAAATGGTTGGCTCTCTCAGGTTGCAATGAATCGAAATAACATGACGCCGTGGCACGCGCTAGCCGCACCTGAAGCGGGACTTTCGCGCTTCGGCAGTGAATCTGACGTGTGCTCATTGATTGACGCTGCGCAATATCAAGGATAGCGTGTGAAAATTCACACGTTATCTCTTCGTGGGGCAAGGGCTATCGCAATGAACATGGTTCGTAGCCCGATACTCGGGGCGAACCCATTCAAACTTGGGATCTTCCGGATGAATTGCGCCGGAGGTCTTGCCATTACACGTGCGCCCGAGCGTTGGCGCGCGGAATGGGATGACATCGCTGCCGCCGCGCGCATCGCCGACGAGGCAGGACTTGAGCTGATTTTGCCATTGGCGCGTTGGCGTGGTTACGGCGGCTCCTCCGACTATGCCGCATGGTCCTACGAAACACTGACACACGGTGCGGCGCTCGCAGCGATTACAGAGCGCATCGGCATATTTGTTACCGTTCACGTGCCATTGGTTCATCCGCTTTTTGCGGCGAAGGCTGTCGCGACGATCGATCACGTCAGCCATGGACGGGTCGGCCTCAACATAGTCTGTGGTTGGAACAAAGACGAATTCGACATGTTTGGCGTCAAGTTGGTGGATCACGACGAGCGATACGACCAGGGCTATGAGTGGTTCGACGTCTTTAGTCGTTTGGTATCGGGGCAGCGGTTCGATCATGCCGGCCGCTTTTACAGCCTCAAGGATGCGTACCTGCTCCCAACCACGGTCCAGCAGCCGCGTCCGATCACGCTGTCGGCGGGCGGCTCGCCCAAAGGAAGGGCATTTGCGGCGGCGACCGCGGATTATTTCTTTGCCGTCGTGAGCGATCTCGAGCAGGCGCGCCACCTCGTTGCGGAGGTCCAGCGCGACGCCGTAGCCACGGGCGGACGCGCCAGCGTATTCACGATAAGCCACGTCGTCTGCCGCGATACGCAGAAAGAGGCCGAGGAATACTACGACTACTTTGCCGGCCGCATGGCTGACGACGAAGCCATCGACAATTGGACCGGGGCGAAGCAGAGGACATCGCAGTCCTTTCCGCCTGATGCCCTCGCCAAACGGAAGCGCCTGGCTGGCGGACACAGCTCTTATCCCCTGGTCGGCACGCCGGACCGAATCGCGGACGAAATCCTCGGGCTTCATCGTGCCGGTATTTCCGGCACGACACTCTCCTTTCTCGATTTCAAGGAAGAGCTGCCGTACTTCGTCGCACACGTACTACCCCGTCTTGAGCAGGCGGGCCTTCGATCCCCTGTATCTCCTGCTCACAAGGCCAAGGGATCGATCGGACAAGCTGCGTGAGAGGCTGGCGATAGAGCCGTGACTAAACCGCGCTATCGCGATGGGAGGGACATCATGAAGAAGGTGCTATTCGGTCTATCGCTCCTGGGCATGATCGCGCTCGGCAGCGCACGCGCGGAAACGATCAGGATCGGATACATGCCGGTCGCGAATCAAAGCGACGTCGTATCCGAACATCTCGGCCTCTTTAAAAAATATGGCCTGGATGTCGAGCTCAAGTTGTTTCAAACCGGGCCGGCCGCACTTCAAGGGCTATTGTCGGGCGACCTGCAGATGGTCGAGGCCGGCGGCGTTCCAATGCTGAATCTGGCGGCACAAGGTCTCCCGCTCTATTTCCTCGTCAGCGGCGGCATCAACTCTCCCAAAAATCCCACCGGCGTGATCATGATTCGCCCGGACGACGATTCGATCAAGTCGTTCGCAGATCTCAAGGGCAAAAAGCTCGGCCAGCTTGCAAAGGGAGCAATTACGCATCTTTGGCTGTGGAATGCGACCGACCACTTCAAGATGAAACGCGATGACTTTCAGGAAATTTTCGTTCCATTCCCGCAGATGGGCGGGCTTCTCGCGAGCAAGCAGGTCGATGCAGTGTACGCTTGGCCACCGTTCGACACGATGATCGAAAGGGCCGGTCAGGGCAAAAGGCTGGTCGATGACTCAGCATGGAATCCTTATGCGGTCATCAACGCCATGATCGTGAAAAAGGACTGGGCCGACAAGAATCCCGATACGGTCATCAAGCTCATCAAAGTGTCCATCGAAACCGGCAGATGGATCAACGACCATCAGGACGAGGCACGTGAAGTCATTGGCAAGAAGTTGAATCTGCCAGACACGATCTATCGCAGCATGCGGATGTTCCACTTTCCGCGAAACGGCTATCAGCTGATGCCGAGCATATGGGAGTTCTACTATCTCATGCTCAAGGCGGAACAGCTGAAGCCTTTCAGCGATCCGCAAGCCGTCATCCAAAAATACTGGATCGAGCCTGGTGAACGCTTCATCGCGCCGGCGCTAAAGGATATTGGCGTCCAACCGGATCCGATCGTGGCCGAAATCCTTCGCATTCGCCTGCCCAATCTGACGGAGGCGCTCGACAAGTACTATGCTCCCTGGGAGCGGTGAACGCATGTCGGCGGATGCGCTGCCCGGCCCTCTCTTTGTCGAGAGACGCGATTGAAAATCGAAGCAATCGGCCTCGGCAAGGAGTTTACATTGGGGGGCCGGAAACTATCCGTCCTTAAAGACGTCAACGTTTCCGTGTCCGATGGTCGGTTCGTCTGTCTCCTCGGTCCGAGCGGCTGCGGCAAGAGCACCTTCTTACGGTGTGTCGCTGGTCTGGAGCGGCAGTCTTCGGGCCGATTGCTCGTGGATGGCGCCCCGGTGATTGGGCCCGGTCCCGATCGCAGCATGGTGTTCCAGGATTATGCCCTTTTTCCTTGGTACACGGCCGCGGAGAACGTTCAATTCGGTCTGCGGGTACGCCGCAACCGTCTTCTGCGCAGGCGCGATCCGGACGTCGTGACTCGGGAGCTGCTGACTTTGGTCGGCCTCCAAGGGTTTGAGAATGCCTATCCGCACCAGATATCGGGCGGCATGCGGCAGCGGGTAGGGCTCGCACGCGCCCTTGCCGTGGATCCCGGCGCGCTGCTGATGGACGAGCCTTTTGCGGCAATCGATGCGATCACGCGGGAAGGCCTGCAGCGGCAGCTGATCGAGGTATGGACGCGAACGAAAAAGACGGTTCTGTTCGTCACGCACAGTGTCGACGAAGCAACGTATCTCGGCGACGAAGTCCATGTTTTCGGACCGCGACCAGCCTCGATCCGCGAATCCGTGTTCATCGAGCTGCCGCGGCCGCGCGATACAATGGCGCCTGCGTTCCTCGACATTGTTCGCCGGCTGCGTAGGGCGATCGACGATGGCTCGCGTCCACCAGATCGGGCCTCGTCATGACGTCGACCATGCGGCGGCTAACCTCTGTCTTGGTCCTGATGATCGCTTGGGAAGGGGCGGTCCAGGCCGAAGTGGTGTCCAAATTCCTCTTGGCGGCGCCGTCGACAATCTTCACGGAAATGTATCGGCTGCTGCTGACGGGCCAGCTCACAGACCATATTCAAGCGAGCATGACGCGTATGTTGACCGGGTTCGCGCTCGGCCTTGTCACGGGCGTCTTGCTCGGCGGCCTCATGGGCTGGTTTCGCCTGTTCGACGATTTCCTCGATCCCTTGATCGAGCTCATTCGCCCCGTGTCCCCGCTTGCGATCCTGCCGTTGGCGATCCTTTGGCTCGGAATCGACCAGGCATCGAAAATCTTTGTCATCTGGTACGGCTGCTTCTTTCCCATCTTGCTGAACACCTATGCGGGGGTCCGTGGCGTTCCTCGCTCGTCGGTCGATGCAGCGCGTACGCTCGGCGCCGCACCCGATGAAATGCTGCGTTGGGTCGTGTTCTATCACAGTCTGCCGCTCATCATGACCGGTGCCCGCATCAGTTTCGGTGTGGGCATGATTGTCATCATTGCATCGGAAATGGTGGCGGCCGATCGTGGTTTGGGTTTCATGATCTTGACCGCCCAGCAGACGTTTCAGACGGCCCAGCTATACGTGGGTATCGTGGCGATCGCCGCGATCGGCTTCGGTGGTGATCGGCTGCTACGCTGGATTCGCACCAAGATTTGCCCTTGGTACACGGAGACCGAGCAAGGTTGATCGGTCCGCGTCCGCCGATCGGGAAGCTGAGCACACATTTCGAAGAGTATCCAATGAGCAAGACGGCATCCGACATCGTAATTCAGGCAATCGACGGCGGCCGATTCTCGGCGTACCTGTCAAAAGCCGCGTCCCCGTCGGCTCCAGGTTTGGTGTTGATGCAATACATTTGCGGGGTGAACCGCGTCATGCGGGCGATCGCCGACGATTTCGCGAGCCGCGGCTATCACGCTATCGTGCCGGACCTCTTTTGGCGGCAGCAGCCGAATGTTCGCCTCATCGATGATCCGGCACGCCCCACGAATGAGGAGCAGCAGAAAGCTCTCGCGCTCAATGCCGCATTCGACGACGATTACGGTGCGGCCGATCTCGTTGCGACAATCCGATGGCTCCGAAGCTCTTCCGGCTGTTCCGGCAAGGTCGGTACCTTGGGCTACTGTCTGGGCGGTCGCCTCGCCTACCTGATGGCAGCGCGTTCGGACGCGGATTGCAACATCGGGTACTACGGCGTGAACATCGAAAAATACCTCGGCGAATCGGCTCGGATCGGTTACCCGCTGATGTTGCACGTCGCCGGGCGCGACGAACTTTCTACCAATGTAACGCGCGCGCAAATTCGCCAATCACTTGAGAACCAGCCGCTGGTTTCCATTTACACCTACGATGAGGTGGGTCACGCGTTCGCGCTGCCGGGCGGGCGCAACTTCAACGCCGAGGCGGCCGAGCTCGCAAACCGGCGGTCGAGTCAATTCTTGGCTCGCCACCTCAATCATTCGCAATCCATCCCCGTCGGATCAGACCGGTAGCGACGCAATCCAATCCGCCCGTCACGATCCGTGCAGATCATGGACCGCGTTGATTGCGTGATCATTGGAGCGGGGATTGTCGGCCTTGCAATAGCCCGGGCACTCGCCATTCAGGGCGTCGAGGTGGTGGTCCTTGAGGGATCTCCGTGGATTGGCGCCGAAACCAGTTCGCGAAACAACGAAGTCATCCATGCCGGCTTCTTGTATCCTAAGGGCAGCCTCAAGGGCCGGCTATGCCTGCCTGGTCGCGACGCCCTCTACGAATATTGTGACCAACGCGGGATCGATTATCGCCGCGTCGGCAAATTGGTAATCGCCGTTGATGAAAACGATGTCAAAGCTTTACACAGCCTTGAAGAACAAGCGCGCGCCTATGGAATGAGCGAAGTTTCGTGGCTCGATAGCCGCATGGCGGCCGAGCTCGAACCCGCTCTTCATTGTGCCGCCGCGCTGATGTCGCCTTCGACCGGCATCATTGACTCGCATGCACTGATGACTTCACTCCGTGGCGATATCGAGAATGCGGGAGGCTTGGTTATCGTTCAATGCCACGCGGTCTCGGGCGAGATTGTCGATCACGGTTTCATTGTCGAAACCATCGACGTTTCGCGCGAGCGGTATTCTTTGACCTGTCCATGGCTCATAAATGCCGCCGGGCTCGGCGCACAAGATTTTGCGCTGGCCCTGCAGGGATTGAATCACTCTCTCGTACCGCGCCTCTATTTTTGCAAGGGCACTTTCTTCTACGCTAAAGGCACGCACTTCCGACAGGTCATCGTGCCGCTCGGTTCGACGCTTGAACAAGGGGGCGCATTTACTTTGGAACTTGGCGGCCAAGGCAAATTTGGCGCCGATTTTGAGTGGGTCTCTCGCGCCAACTATGCGGTGGATTCAGAGCGCGCCGGGCGGGCCGCCAAGGCAGTCCGCAGATACTACCCGGCACTCCGGGATGAGATGCTGTATCCCGGATATGCGGGCATCAGGCCGCGTCTCAGCGGTCCCGACAGCCCCTCGTCCGACTGGTCAATTCAGGGGCCGCGGCACCACGGCATTCCCGGCCTCGTCCAGCTCTTCGGAATCGACACACCGGGACTTACCGCGTGTCTGGCGATAGCCGATTACGTCTTTGGTTTGCTCGAAGAGCGATTCACCTCGGATGATCCCAGCCTTTCCCAGTGACAAATGAAGCCATGGAGATGCGCAATGCCAGCATGCCGCGTTCTTGCAACGAACCACACGGCGTTCACCGTTTCCGATCTGGATCGTGCTCTCGCTTTCTACAGCAACGTTCTTGGGTTCAGCGTCTCGGCCAAGGTTCGCCACTCCGGCGCCATGGCTGAGACGGTAACCGGTGTGCCCGGAGCGGAGCTTGATATCGCCTTCGTGGATACTCCCGGCCACAAGATTGAGCTGATGCAGTATCTCAAGCCAATTGATAAGCGCCGTTCCGATCTTCGTCCTTGCGATCCCGGATTCACGCACATCGCGTTCGAGGTCGACAACATCGATGCGATCGTGGCGGCAGTAGAGGCCGAGGGTTTCAGGATCATCAGCCCGCCGCAGACGGTCTTGGCCGGCCCGCGCAAAGGCGGCAAGACCGTCTACACCCGGGATCCCGATGGGATTGTGATCGAGTTTCAGCAAGCCGCCGCATGAGGCTTGCCACACGTCGCGTTTGGCCGATAGCGGCTAGTTCTCGCTTCGACAGAAATGATCGTTTAACGGAGGAAAAGGCAATGCCGGCCTATGTCGTCACGAATGTACTGGTCACCGACCCAGATCAATATCGGAAGTACACCGTCGCGGGACATGCAGCCGTTATCGCCAATGGAGGACGCTTCCTGGTCGAAGGAGGAAAACCCGAGCTCTTCGAAGGAGATTGGCTCCCCAAAAGGATGGCCATCGTGGAGTTTCCTTCAGTGGAGGCCGCGAAGCGTTTCTATGCTTCACCGGATTATGTCGCGGCACGAAAGGAACGAGCCGGTGCGGCGCAGTTCAACATGATCGTTGTCCAAGGCACGTAGCGGCTCACCTGATCGAACTATTGATCGAAATCACTTCATACGTCGATCCGCATCAAATCGCGCGCAATGTGGAGTGGCCCCTTGTAGGTCTGCCGAATGTCGGCGACCACGTCCTCCATGAACTCTAGCCCCACCAATTCGATCGGCATGTGTTTCTCCAAATGCTTCTTCAAAACAGGATTCGTCGTGTCGAAATGTCCGAAATGCGTGGCGACCAAACTCTTTGCCTTGCTGCGGACTGCGATATCGCCGAGATCGCGAGGGCTTGTATGGGCCCAAGTACCTATCCCGGCCTTGCTTCGGAACTCGATCGCCTTCTGCGGAAAGGTGCATTCGTGAATTAGAAGATCGCAACCTTGAGCGAGTTCGACAAGCCTTTCGCAGGGTGCCGTGTCTCCGCTGAAGACCATCGATTTCCCGTCGACCGTATCGATCCGCAAGCCAAAGCATGGCGAAATTTCGCGAGGAATATGCTCGACATAGCACGCCGTTACCTTGACCAGCTCATCCTCATAAACCAATCCCGTATGACACTCGCGCACATCCGGCTTGAGCACATGAAAATTCTTTTGGCGCTGCGGATATTGAGCGCGCGCTTTTATGTCTGTGGCAAAAGCTCCCTCCGCAAACAGATGGTCCACGAACGCGCGTGTCTCGGGCGGGCCAACCACGATCGGGACGACCTGGCGCCCAAAAATCCAACTGGAAAGAACGAAGAACGGGAAATCGGCGATGTGATCGAAATGCAAATGCGACAGAAAGACGACTTCGACCGTCGTTGGATCGATGCCGGCGCGCATCAATTGGTGTGTGGCGCCATGGCCGCAGTCGAACAGGTAGTGACGCCCCCTCACCGTCACGAGGATCGAAGAATGATTTCGATCCGGGTCAACCAGTGCTGCGCCGGTCCCCAGCATAATTACGCGCATTCCATCTATCCCCTATTCGATCCTTCATAGCAGAGCAAAACGCGACATCAAATGCGTATGCACCATGCATTTGTTGAGAGGCGAAAGAGAGCCAAATGCGCGGGTGAAATCCCGGTTACGCCGGGTAGGTCTTGGCGATGCGAGGATCCGGTGCTTCAACGCTTCCTTGGCGCTGCTTGGGCAAAGCCGCATACGGATGTTATGCAGGACAATTGCGCGAACTCCCTCGATCCAAAGCGTCGTGACCATCAACGATTAAGAACCTCGTCAGCATTCACGAGACACAGTCGACGATATCACGCGGCGTCTTTGACACACGTACCATCGACGCAAAAGCGTCGGAAAGTCACTTCCCCGCCTTGTCCGAAAAGTTCTCCGTGCTCGGTCGTCGCCAGTCCCGGGATCCGTTCCCTATCGTCGGCTCTTTCGTGATCATTGCGGAGATCGTCCAGAAGCGTGAACAATCCGCCTCCGAAGCGCAGTCGCCGGATCTTGACGATGGGGCCATCTTGTCCGGGCGGGGCGCCGATGCGGTCCTGCCGTGCCACGCATGCTCCGTCGATCCACCATTCGGCGCGGTCAACGCCGGCATCGTAGCGTATCTCGTATGTGTGCCACTGCCCGGGCGATGTCGGGATCTCGGTAGGCATCAATTTGGTGAATGCTGGATATGGGCCGAGCTTGCCTTGTGCGTAGGGCAGCCGCTCGTAGAGCGCGCAGAGGCGTTCGCCGCTGACGAAGAAATCGAGCACCATTCCGCTTTCGGGCTCGTTGAGGACGATCGCGGCGGCGCTGAGTCGTGGATCGCCGGGATCGGCTCCGAAAGGATTGCGCTCCGTGCCGAACGTTCGAGCGGCCATCTCGACGCGAATCGCCAACCGACGACCGTTCGGCGCCGCTAGCGATGCCGTCGACATCATGAGCGCCTTGACGTGATGCGGCGGATGCGAAAGCGTGTATCTGGGTATGCGAATCGTCAGCGTGCACTCCGGAGCGCCGGGACAGTGGACCACCGCGTGCCGATCCCAGAGGTCGTAGTTCGCGGGGGAGTATTTGCTCCACCGCTTCCCGGGCCACCCGTCCCGGACCGCGAAATCGTCATATACGATCATGTGCGTCCGGCTCTCCACGTGGAGCGCTTCGCGCGCGATCGCGCGGCAGAAGCGAATGTGCGCCCGTCCATGTCGACGGCATCCCTGCGGCGGCGTTGTACGCCGAGCAGGAAGACATCGACGATGAAGTCGAGCCATTCCTCGAGCTCGCTTTCGCCGACCGCGCGAACGGTACCGAGCAATACCCGCACCCGGATGCCGTTGACCATGGCGAAGAAGAGATCGGCTGCGAATTTCGGATTGGGAATATCGAGCGCGCCGGCCTTGTGCCACTGAGCGAAGTAGGACGATAGACGCGCAGCACCGCTTTCGTGCCCTTGCTCGAGGAAAATGCGACCGAGCTGCGGAAAGCGACGGGCTTCCGCGCTGACCATGCGGTAGAGCGCCGGCCCTTCGCCGAGAACGGTCACGCTCGCGGTCGATTGTGCGAGCTTGCGCAGAATGGCACGCGGCTCTTGGCCCCCGACGGAGTCGAGCGCGAGCGGAGCCACGATTCGATTACTGACTTCGCGAACGATCTCGGTGAACAAGTCCTCCTTGCTGCGAAAATATTGATACAGCGTGCGCTTCGAGACGGCCGCCTCGGCCGCGATTTCAGAGACTCCGGCGCCATTGAAACCTTGGCGCAAGAAGACTCGCAGCGCGCCATCGAGGATGTCGCGCCGCTTCCCCCGTGCATCGTTGGTCCGCAGGGGAATCTGCCTAGGTTTTTTCTCGTGCATCTTTACTCTCGTTCGGCGTGCTCGTGTAGGGCATTGGCCCAGCGTAGCTCGCGATTGACGTAAACCGAACGGTATACTAACATGCCTTCATAAATCGAGGACGCTTACGCCAAGTCCGAGATAGGGAGGAACACCAGCGATGCGCCATTCCGCAATCACGCGACGCTGCGCCATCTCTGCGGCCGCCGGGCTTTTCGTAACAACGACAGCGGTGCTCATCAACCCCGGCGTGTCCGTGGGCCAGGAGCCGATCAGGATTGGCATCGTTCTGCCGCTCGGTGGAACCAATGGCGAGTATGTCAGGCGATACTTGATCGCCCCCACTGAATTTGCCGCCAAGGAAGTCAACGATGCCGGCGGCCTGCTCGGCCGGCAAGTGCGGATCATTGTCGAGGATTCGCGTTACGATCCCGCGAGCGCGGTATCGGCGCTGCGCAAGCTCGCCGATGTCGACAAAGTGCTGGCGGTGTTCACCGGCTTCACGCCGCTCACGCTGCCGCAGCTTCCGATCGCCGAAGAAAAGAAGATCATCATCCTGGCGCCGTCGACCGAGCATCCGGACCTGACCAAGAGCAAATGGGCGGTGCGATTGACGCCCACGGCGGACAAAGCGGGCCTCAGGATCGCGCAAGTCGCCATCAAGCAAGGCTTGAAGACGGCGGCGATCATTTCGGAGGACAACGAGGCGATTCGCCTCACACAGCGGGCCTTCCAAGCCGAGTTCGAGAAGCTGGGCGGCAAGATCCTGATTGGCGAGACTTTCAAGACACAAGACACCGATATGCGCGGGCAGCTGACGAAAATTCGCGCCGCGCGGGCCGATGCGCTTTACATCATCGTTTCCAGCGGCCGGCCGATGGCGCTCGTGCTGAAGCAGGCAAGCGAGGTCGGTCTCAAGCCCAAGCGCATCTTCGGCAACCATTTGGTCGAGGATCGGGAGGTCAAGGCACTGGGCGGGGCCATGGCCGAGGGGCTCATCTACACCACGCTTCAGGTGGATCCGGCTTTTTCCCAAAAATTCAAGGCGGCGTTTGGCTATGACGCCGATGCAAACGTTGGGAAGCACTACGACGCGACACGGCTGCTATTCGAGGCGATCAAGCGCGCGGGTTCGGCCGACGACCCGGTCAAGGTGCGCGATGCGATCTACAATTTTGGCGAATTCAAAGGTGTGCTGGGCCCGGTCAAGTTCCAGGGCAGCGGCGAGCCCGAGATGTATCCGACGTTGAAGACGGTGAAAGAGGGCAATTACGTCACCTTCGCCGAGTAGGGCCGGAGCGCTTGATTCCGCGCGGCCGCGATCAGGAGGAAGTAGCATGACGATCATGGAGCGTAAGTCCTTCGTCGGCGCCGAGCAGCGCGAAGCCGTGCCGCAAAACCGCTTCGGCCTGTCGGGCGTCGATCACTTCGGCATCCCGACGCGCGATCCCGATCTGGCCGGGAAATTCCTCGAGCAGATTCTGGGCGGCGTCGAATGCTACCGCGCCGGCTATTCGGAGGAGGATCGCAAGCTGGGCCGGCTGCGCCACATCTTCTATCATGTCGGCGCGCAGCTCGTCGAAGTCGTCGAGCAGGATGACGGCGTGAGCTACCCCGATCACACCAATCCGGGTTCGGTGAACACCAATCCGCACTGGGCCTTCGGCGCGACCGCGGAGGATCTTGCCAAGTTCGTCGAGCACCTCAAGCGCGAAGGAATTCCGTTCGACGGGCCGCGCAGCCATCGCGGCGCCAGCGTCGTCTCGGTCTATTTCCGCGATCTCGACGGCAACAATCTCGAAGTCGCCACGTGGCAGCCGATCCCGCTGGGCCTCATCGAGACGAAACTCATGGGCGGGCAATACGGCTTCATCGGCTGGAAGGACTTGTCCCACAATTGGAGGCCGCGGTGAGCGCGCAGCCCGCGCGCAAGGCCGAGACGCCGGCGGCGGCGAAGCCCGGCACCGTCGCCTATCTGGCGGAGGCTGCCGGCGAGCCCGGCAGGGCGTTCAAGGGCTTCATCGACGCCCTCTACGGCAGGTCGCCGCTCGATCCCAAGGCGCGCGAATTGGTGTTTCTCGGGGTGCAAACGGCGCTCGGGCTCGAGAACTCGGTTCGCGCGCACGTGCCGCGGGCGCTCGCGGCCGGAGCCACGCGCGACGAGATCGTGGCGGCCATGATGATCTCGGTGGCGAATGGCGGCGTCTCGGGTGCCCTACGCTGCGTGGCGGTGGTCGACGAGATCGTGCAGGCATCGAAATAGCGGCCGGAAATGCATCGCGCGGAAGAGGGTAGGAAATGTTGAGCCTCGCAAACGGTCCAATCGAAGTCAAAATCCTCGGCGCGGGCAGCAACTGGCTCAAGGTCGGAAGCATGATCGGCCTCGGCCTGACCGGCTACTACAGCCAGCTGCCGA
>Ga0210377_10003234_pt1 | contig 14025 bp, 12 predicted proteins | sample PLM4_65_b1redo_FD_155480 | JGI IMG/M metagenome (GOLD analysis project Ga0210377, IMG submission 155480) | Groundwater sediment microbial communities from an aquifer in East River, Colorado, USA - PLM4_65_b1 redo | ecosystem: Environmental > Terrestrial > Soil > Riparian zone | place: USA: East...
GCCACCGCACCTGGAGGCCCAGCGGGCGGAGGTGGCCAGGCGCCTCCGCGACGGCAGCCAGCCGCCCGCGCCCGACCCCGCCGCCCCCCCGTCCCCGCCGATGCGCGGCCAGCGCACGAGCCGTCGATAGCAACGGAGCCACGCGTGCCTATCACTCGCCACCCACGATCCAACCCGCGCTGGACGCTCCGCTAAAACAGACCAAACATGCCCAAGCTGAATCTCGTCAAGGCGCTGAACCTGGCCCTCCTCCAGGAGATGGAGCGCGACGAGGACGTGCTGGTGATCGGCGAGGACGTCGGCGTCGACGGCGGCGTGTTCCGCGTCACCGAGGACCTGCATCGCAAGTTCGGCTCCAAGCGGGTGATCGACAGCCCGCTGGCCGAGGCGGCCATCATCGGCGCCGGCGTGGGCATGGCCCTCTACGGCCTCAAGCCCGTCTGCGAGATCCAGTTCTCCGGCTTCGCGTTCCAGTGCTTCCACCAGATCGAGAACCACGTGGCCCGCTACCGCATGCGCACGCAGGGCCGCTTCCACGTGTCGATGGTGATCCGCATGCCCTACGGCGGCGGCGTGCGCGCGCTGGAGCACCACTCGGAATCGGAGGAGCAGTTCTACGCGCACATCCCCGGGCTCAAGATGGTCATCCCGTCGGGGCCGCGCAACGCGCGGGCGCTGCTGGTCAGCGCCATCCGCGATCCCGATCCCGTCGTCTTCTTCGAGCACAAGGGCCTCTACCACGCGGCCAAGGAGGACGTGCCGGATGAGAGCGAGACGCTGCCGATCGGCCGCGCCCAGGTGGTGCGCGAGGGTGGCGACCTCACGCTGATCGCCTACGGGGCCATGCTACGCCTGGCCCGCGAGGCGGCCGACACGCTGGCCGCCGAGGACGGCGCCCAGGCCGAGGTCATCGACCTGCTGACGATCTCGCCGCTCGACCGGGAGACGCTCGTGGCCTCGGTGCAGAAGACCGGCCGCGCCGTGGTCGTGCACGAGGCGCCGCGCAGCTTCGGGCCGGGCGCGGAGATCGCCGCCTCGATCATGGACGGCGCGTTCCTGTCGCTGGAGGCGCCCATCGTGCGGGTGGCGTCCTGGGACGTGCCGTTCCCCGGCTTCGCGCGCGAGAAGGCCAACGTCCCCGACCTCGCTCGCGTGCTGGCGGCGGCGCGCAAGACGCTCGCGTTCTAGCCGACCCATGGCCCGCGATTTCGTCCTGCCCGACCTCGGCGAAGGCCTGACCGAGGCCGAGATCCGCCAGGTGCTCGTGCGCGAGGGCGACGTCGTGCGCGAGGACGCGCCGCTCCTGGAGGTCGAGACCGACAAGGCGACGGTCGAGATCCCCTCGCCGATGGGCGGGCGCGTCGAGAAGATCCACGTGCGGCCGGGCCAGACGGTGAAGGTCGGCCAGGTGCTCGTGAGCTTCGGCGACGGCGCGGCGGCGGCCGGCAAGCAGGCCGCCGATACGCTGGACCCCACACGGAAGCTCGCGCCCGAGCCCAAGACGATCGTCGCGGACAGCGGACGAGCCGAGCAGGCGCCGGCCGCCGCGGCGGCGGCACCGCTCACCCGGCGCGAGGGTCCGGTGCCGGCGACACCATCGACACGACGGCTGGCGCGCGAAATGGGTGTCGATCTGCGCACGGTGAACGGCAGCGGCCCCGGCGGGCGCGTCACCGACGACGACGTGCGTGGCGCGGCGTCAGGTGCCCCCGGGAGCGCGACCGCTCAGCTGGCCGAGCGCGCGCCAGCCGCCGCGGCGCCCGCCGTCGCCAAGCCGCTGGCCCGCGTGGGCGTGGAGCCGCCGCCCCTGCCGAGGTTCGAGCAGTGGGGCCCGATCGAGCGCCAGCCGCTCTCGCATCTGCGCCGCACCATCGCCGAGCGCATGACGCTGTCGGCGACGCTGATCCCCCACGTCACCCACTTCGACCGCGCCGACATCACCGACCTCGACGCGCTCATCCGGCGCAAGCTCGAGGCCGGGAAGGCGCAGGGCGTGACGCTCACGCTCACCAGCTTCCTGCTGAAGGCCGTCGCCCTGTCGCTCGGCGAACATCCGCACTTCAACGCCAGCCTCGATCCCGCCGCCGGCGAGCTCATCGTCAAGCGGTACGTCCACCTCGGCGTGGCGGTGGCGACCGAGCGCGGGCTCATCGTCCCGGTGATCCGCGACGTCGATCACAAGCCGCTGCTCGAGCTGCAGCGTGAGCTGGGGGCGCTGGCCGCGCGGGTACGCGAGGGCAAGGCCACACTGGAGGATCTGCGCGGCGGCACCTTCACCATCACCAACATGGGCGCGCTGGGCGGCACCGGCGCCATTCCGATCATCAACTATCCGGAGGTCGCCATCCTCGGCGTGGCGCGCGGGCGCGAGGAAGCCATGGTGCGCGACGGCGCCATCGTGCCGCGCCTGCTGCTGCCGCTGTCGCTGACGTTCGACCACCGCGTCGCCGACGGCGCCGACGGTGCGCGGTTCGCCTCGGCGATCGTCCGCCGTCTCGAGCACCCCGACGAGCTGCTGTTGGGGCTGTGAGATGGTGATGGGGGACCTCGTCCGAGAGGTCGACGTCGCCGTCATCGGCGGCGGGCCGGGCGGCTACGCGGCGGCGTTCCGCTGCGCCGACCTGGGACTCGAGGCCGTCGTGGTCGACGCCGGCAAGCGGCTGGGCGGCGCCTGCCTGTTCGAGGGCTGCATCCCGTCCAAGGCGCTGCTCCACGTGGCCGCCGTGCTGGGCGAGGCCGAGCGGGCGAAGGAATTCGGCGTCGACTTCGGCGAGCCGAGCATCTCGCTCGACCCGTTGCGCAAGTGGAAGAGCGAGCGCGTGGTCGGCAAGCTGGCCCGCGGGCTGGCGTCGGTCGCGCGGAGCAAGAGCGTGGAGGTCGTGGGCGGGCGCGCGGTGTTCGAGGACGGCCGCGGCGTGCGCGTCGAGGGCGACGAGCCGCAGAAGATCCGCTTCAAGCACGCGATCGTGGCCACCGGCTCCAGCCCCAGTCCTCTCCCCGGCGTCGAGCTGAGCGGCGACCGCCTGATGGACTCCACGGCCGCGCTCGAGATCCCCGACGTCCCCGAGCGCCTGCTCGTGATCGGCGGCGGCTACATCGGGCTCGAGCTCGGTCAGGTCTACGCCGCACTCGGCAGCGCGGTCACGCTGGTCGAGATGACAGACGGGCTGCTGCCCGGCGTCGACCGCGACCTCGTCCAGCCGCTGGCCCGGCGCTGCGAGAAGACCTTCGCGGCCATTCACTTGAATACCCGCGTCTCCGACCTGCGGGCGGCGGCGGACGGCGTGCAGGTCCGCATCGGCGCCGAGAGCGCGACGTTCGATCGCGTCCTGGTGGCGGTCGGGCGACGGCCGCAGACCGCCGGCCTCGGCCTGGAGGTGACGCGGGCCCGGCTGACCGAGCGCGGCTTCATCGAGGTGGACGAGCGCGGGCGCACCGCCGATCCGCACGTGTGGGCGGTGGGCGACGTCACCGGCGAGCCGATGCTGGCCCACCGCGCCCTGCGCCAGGGCAAGGTCGTGGCCGAGGCGATCGCGGGCCGGCCCGCCGCGTTCGACAACGTCGCCGTTCCCGCCGTCGTCTTCACGGATCCGGAGGTGGCGTGGTGCGGCGTGACCGAGGACCAGGCTTCCGCCGCCGGGCGCACGGTCAAGGTAGCGAAGTTCCCGTGGGCGGCCTCGGGCCGCGCGGCGACACTGGGCCGAGCCGACGGGCTCACCAAGCTCATCGTCGACCCCCAGACCGGCCGCGTGCTCGGGGTGGGCATCGTCGGCCCCGGCGCCGGCGAGCTGATCGCCGAGGGCGCGCTGGCGGTGGAGACCGCGATGCTGGCCGAGGACCTCGCGCTCACGATTCACGCACACCCGACGCTGTCGGAAACGCTGATGGAAGCCGCCGAGACGCTGCTGCGATGAGCGAGCCGATCGGTCCGCTCGGCCTGCGCGTCGGGCAGCGGGCGCGCCGCACGCAGACGGTGACGGCGCGCGAGGTCGAGCTGTACGCGCAGATCACCGGCGACCGCAACCCGCTGCACTTCGACGCCGACTTCGCCGCCCGCACCCGCTTCGGCCGGCTGGTCGCCCAGGGCGGCATCGCCAGCGGCATGCTGAACGCGCTGGTGGCGATGGACATGCCGGGTGCCGGCACCGTCTTTCTGAGCCAGACTCTCGCCTACAAGGCGCCGACCTATCTCGGCGACACCCTGACCGCCGAGATCGAGGTGCTCTCGCTCAAGCCCGACAAGCCCGTCTGCCAGCTCCGGGCGACGATCACCAACCAGGACGGCACCGTGTTGCTCGAGGGCGAGTGCTGGACCTACACGCTCGGGCTCGCGTGAAGCCGGCGCTGTACGCGGCGCTCGTCGTCGCCTGCCTGCTGCTGGCCAGCCTGGCCAGCTTCTGGCTCGCGGTGCGGCCGCCGCGGCTGGCCATGACGCTGCGTCCCGAGGACTACCGGTTCGTCGTGGAGCACGTCACGATCCGCGCCGACGATGGCGTGGCCCTGGCCGGCTGGTTCGCGCCGCGCCCGGCTGCCCCCGCCATCGTGCTCCTGCACGGCTATCCCGCCGACAAGGCCGACATGCTGCCGCTCGCCACCGCGCTGGCGCCGCAGTTCGCCACGCTCCTGATCGATCAGCGTTACTTCGGCGACAGCGGCGGCCGGGCGACCACGCTCGGCTTCCGCGAGCGCGGCGACCTCAAGTGCGTGCTCGACTTCCTGGAATCGCGCGGGGCGCCCGCGGTCGGCGTGTTCGGCTTCTCCCTCGGCGGCGCCGTCGCGCTGCTCACCGCCGCCGAGGATCCGCGCATCGGCGCCATCGCGGCCTACGCGCCGTTCGCCGACCTCAGGGTGCTCGGCCGGGAGCTGTACGCCTGGATGTGGCTGGCGCGCTATCCGTTCGTGGAGGCGATGCTGCTGTGGTCGCGCGTGGTGTTCGGCGCCGACATCACGCGGCCGTCCCCCGTGGACGCCGCCGCCCGCCTCACGGTGCCGGTCCTGCTCGTGCACAGCCGGCAGGACGAGCAGATCCCCTTCCGCCACGCCGAGCGGCTACGGGACGCGCTGGCCGCCAACACGCGGGCCGAGTTCGAGTTCATGGAGCGCGGCCGCCACGGCGAGCTGCCGGCGGGGTTCGAGGGGCGGCTCGCGCGCTTCTTCCGGCGCGCGCTCACGAAGGACGCGGCGTCGTGATCGTCGGCGTGCCGCGCGAGATCAAGCCCGGCGAGCAGCGCGTGGCCCTCACGCCGGCCGGTGTCCGCGCGCTGGCCGAGGCCGGCCACCGCGTCGTCGTCGAGCGCGGCGCCGGCAGCGGCAGCAGCATCCGCGACGAGGAGTACACGCGCGAGGGCGCGGCGGCGGCGGCGGTGGCCGAGGTGTGGGCCCAGGCCGAACTGATCCTCAAGGTCAAGGAGCCGGTGGCCGAGGAATACGCGCGGATGCGCGCCGGCCAGATCATCTTCACGTACCTGCACCTGGCGGCGGTCCCCGAGCTGGCGCGCGCGCTCCAGGCCGCCGATGTCGTCGCCATCGCGTACGAGACGGTGCAGCGCGCCGACGGGAGCCTGCCCCTGCTGGCGCCGATGAGCGAGGTGGCCGGCCGGCTGGCCGTTCAGGAGGGCGCCTTCTACCTCGCCAAGGCCCACGGGGGCCGCGGCATCCTGCTGGCGGGCGTGCCCGGCGTGCCGCCCGGCAACGTCGCGGTGCTGGGCGCCGGCACCGTGGGCATCAACGCCGCGCGCATCGCGCTCGGCCTCGGCGCCGACGTGTCGATCCTCGACATCAACCTCGACCGCCTGCGCGCCGTCGACGATCTCTTCCACGGCCGCGTCATCACGCTGATGTCCAACAGCTTCAACGTCGACCAGGTGCTCCGGCGCGCCGATCTCCTGGTCGGCGCCGTGCTGGTCGCGGGCGCCCGGGCGCCGGTGCTCGTCACGAAGGAGATGGTGGCGACCATGAAGGAGGGCTCGGTCATCGTCGACGTGGCGGTGGACCAGGGCGGCAGCGTGGAGACGATCCATCCGACGACGCTGCTCGATCCGACCTACGTGGTCTCCGGCGTCGTCCACTACGGCGTGGCCAACATGCCGGCGCTGGTGCCGCGCACCTCGACCTTCGCCCTCACCAACGCCACCCTGCCCTACGCGCTGGATCTGGCCGGGCGCGGGGTAGTGGCGGCCGTGCGCCGCAACCCCGCGCTCGCCAAGGGCGTGAACGTGTGGCGCGGGCGCATGGTGCACCCGGCCGTCGCCCACGCCCTCGGCGAGCGCGCGACCCCGCTGGAGGCCCTACTTGGTTGAGGCGACTACACGCCAGTGATCAGGACGTCGTTCATCTTGACGACGAGGTACTCCTGCTGGCCCTTCCCGGCCTTCCGGGCGGTGACAGTACCGCCACCCTTCACACTCTTGGCGTCCCTCGACGTCAGATCTTTCGTCGCGACGCGCTTCCGTGCCCGCGCCTTGCTCTTCTTCTTCGCCATCGCCGCGCCTCCCGTTCGGAGATTCACTTCATGACCCGATGACCGGGCAAATCCTGCGCCAGTCTCGCGCCGTACGCAAATCACCGATTCGACGGTGATGGCGGCGTTCGGCCGGGAACCGCCGGGCGGGCATCGTGCCATGCGCCGGCGGCTGGCGGCGGCGAGTCGCCCGATCGGCGGCGTGGGACCCGGCCAGTGAACTCACCCGCCAGCGGCTGACGAGGTCCAGCGGATCATGCGCTTGTCGAGCTGACCCTCGTCGATCTCCAGCCCGAGCCCCGGGGCGTCGGAGAGGACGAACTTCCCGTTCACCGGCCGTATCGGCGTCTTGAACACCACGTCCTGAATATCCCGTGGCCCGTTGTACTCGGCCGGATGGTGCGAGTGGGTCAGCGAGGCCACGAAGTGCAGGTTGGCGGTGTGGCCGACCGAGGGTTGCGTCTGGTGCGGCACCAGATCGACGCCGTAGGCGCGGGCCAGCGCGGCCATGTCGCCGAGGCCGGTGAAGCCGCCCGTCTTGACGATGTCGGGCTGCACGATGTCCACGCCCGCCTCGATGAGACGCTTGATCCCCTGCAGCGTGTACTCCTGCTCGCCGGCGGAGACGGCGATGTCGAGCGCGGCCGCGACCTTCGCGACGCTCTCCACGTGATAGTGCTGCACCGGCTCCTCGAACCACACGTAGCCCAGCTCCTCCAGCGCGCGGCCCACGCGGATGGCGCCCTGGACGGAATAGCCGTTGTTGGAGTCGAAGGCGAGCGGGAAATCGTCGCCCACGAGCTTGCGCACGGCCCGCGCCTTGGCGATGTCGCCGGCGAGATCGACGTCGCGCGCCGTCTTGTCGGCATCGAAGCGGATCTTCACCTGGACGGGGCCGAGCTTCAGCCAGTCCTCGACGACGCGGCACACCTCGTCGACCGTGCGCTGACCGTTGCCGCCGATGGAGGCGTAGAACGGCAGCTCGCGCCGCCAGGCGCCGCCGAGGAGCTTCCACACCGGCTGGCCGAGCGCCTTGCCCTTGAGGTCCCACAGCGCGATGTCGACGGCGGCCAGGGCGCCCGCGTACGCGCCCTCCGGCCCGAGCTTGATGTGCTGGTGGAACAGCCGGTCCTGGATCACGCGCGCCTGCAGCGGGTCGGCGCCGAGCAGCATCGGCGTGAAGGCGCTGGCGATGATCTCCAGCGACGCGTTGCCGTGCACCATCGGGCTCGCCTCGCCGAGGCCCCACACGCCGGCGTCGGTCCCGATGCGCACCCACGCGCTACGGTTCCGCCCGCCGCCCCAGTCCACGTGGAACGCCTCGACCTTCGTGATCCTCATGGTCGCCTCCTCGGCCCAAGCCTATCCTTGATCGGTGTCGACGGGGCCTCCATACTGCCCCCCACGATGCGATTCGGCTGGTTGACGCTGGGACTATCGCCGTCGGCCGACGAGGACGGCGCCGCCATCGACGAGGCGGTGGCGCAGGCCTGCTTCGCGGAGACGGCGGGCTTCGACGGCATCTGGCTCACCGAGCACAACTTCACGGGCGAGAGCGTGTACTGCGATCCCATCCCCTTCGCCAGCGGTGGCGGCGCGCACCTCCCGGATCCGGATCGGCTTCGCGGTGCTCCAGCTCGCCCTCCGCCATCCGATCCGCCTGGCCACCCAGCTGGCCCTGCTCGACAACCTCTCGGCCGGCCGCCTCGACGTCGGCGTCGGCCACGGGACCAACTACAACGAGTACGAGTTCGTCGGCTATGGATTGCGCAGCGACGACAGCCGCGAGCGGATGGCGGAGACGCTGGAGGTGATGGTGCGCGCCTGGACCGAGGCGCCGCTCGTCCACCACGGGAAGTTCTACCAGCTCAGCCTGCCGGCGCTGCGCCCGCGGCCGCGACAGCGGCCGCATCCGCCCGTCTGGCGTGCCGTCTCATCGGCGGGCTCGGTGCGCGAGTGCGGCCGGCTGGGCGCGCCCATGTTGATGGCGCGCATCCCGCTGGCCCGCGTGCCCGAGCGGCTCGCGCTCTACGAGGCCGGCCTCGACGACAGCGGCCTCGACGGCGTGGCCCAGCGGCGGCTTCGCGAGCAGGCGGCCTTGTGGCGCTTCGTCCACGTCGCCGAGAGCCAGAGCCAGGCCGAGGACGAGCTGGCGACGGCGCTGCGGGGAACCCGCCATCACATGGTCCATGCCCGGGCGACGTACAATCCCCCCGGCTTCGCGGTCGATTCGTCGCGCGTGAACCCGTGGAACGATCCCCGCGTCTCGGACGAGGACGGCGTCCGCTACGCGCTCGGGGCCACCGCGCTCTACGGCACCGAGCGGCGCGTCGCGGATCAGATGGCCGAGCTCCGTGACGCCGGCGTGCACCACGTGCTCTGCCAGATGAGCTGCGGCTACCTCCCCCACGCCCGGATCATGGAGTCGATGCGCCGCTTCGGCGAAGGCGTGATCCCCCACTTCCGGTCCTGATACCCCGGGCGCCGCGACGTGGCCCCCAGTCCTGGCGGAGTGTCGAGGGGCGTCACGGCTTCGCCGGGGCGCCCCGAGCGTTGGGGGGTCTGGGGGCCATGTCGGGGCCCCCAGTCAAAATGGCCGAACGCGCCGCTTCGTGGCCTGCTCGAACGCGTAGGCGATCTCGAGCAGGCGCGGCTCGCTGCAGGCCGTGCCCGCGAAGCTGACGCCGAAGGGTGCCGGCCGGGCCTCGAAGCCGTCAGGGAACGCGGGCGTCGGAGCGTTGCGGACCGTCCCGAACGGTACCATCACGGTCGGGTAGCCGGGCCGGGCCACGATGTTGGCGCCGCTCCCACCTGGAAAGAGCACCGCGTCGAGCTGATGGGCCTTCATCACCGCGTCGATGCCCCTGGTGCCGCCGAGCGCGATGTCCTTGGCCCGATCGGCCTGGTAGCGTGCGCGGTCGGCCTCGAGATCCATCTCGTCGGAGTTGTCGAGCTGCAACTGGCCGTACTTGATGGCGCCGCGGGGTGTGCGGGCGAGGTTGAAGTTCCGCAGCTCGGTCAGCGTCTTGACCGGGGCGCTGGGGCCGAGCGAGCGCAGCCAGGCGTTGAAGTCGCGCTTCATCCCGTACTTGAACACGACCGAGCAGGTGGCGTCGGTGGCCTTGGCCCCCGACGCGCCCGAGCAGATGTTCCACAGCAGGAAGTTGTTGGCCGGATCGGGATCGACGACGCTGGGAATGTCCGCCGGGTCGACGATGACCGCCCCCTCGCGACGGAGCGTGTCGATCGCGTCGGCCATCACCCCGGCCTGACCGTCGGTGAGGCCGCCCCGGAGCGCCGTCTCCCCCGGCGGCGTCACCTTGTCGTAGAAGAACGCGCGCGGGATGCCGATGCGCGCGCCCTTCAGGCCGTCGCGCTTGAGGTGTGGCGTGTAGTCGTGATTGCGCGGGAGCGGGCATAGCCCCATTGCCGGATCGTTCGGGTCGGGCGCGGTGCCCTCGAGCGCGCCGAGCAGGATCGCGGCGTCGGTCACCGTTCTCGCCATCGGGCCGGCCGTGTCCTGATCGGCGGTGATGGGAATGATCCCGTAGCGGCTGATGCGGCCGACGGTCGGCTTGATCCCGACCAGCATGGTTTGATTCGCCGGGCTCAGGATCGAGCCGGACGTCTCCGTGCCCACGCTCGCGGCCCAGAAGCTGGCCGCCGTGCCGATGCCCGAGCTCGACCCACCGGTGGCGAGGACGACACGCCCGTCGTTGCTGCCCCCGCGGGGATCGCGCCGCGGATCGTACGGATTGAAGCCGTACCCGGCCAGGCCGCTGAAGTTCGCCGGCATGGGGGTGGGCGGGCCGGCGACCCAGTTGGCCAGCTCGGTGAGCACGGTCTTGGCGATGAGGATGGCGCCGGCCGCGCGCAGATTCCGGGTGATGGTCGCCTCGTAGCCGGGCCGGTAGCCTTCGAAGGCGACCGCGCCGCCCGTGGTCGGCATGTCCGTCGTGTGGATGTTGTCCTTGAGCGCGATCGGGATGCCGTGCAGCGGGCCGCGGATTCGTCCCTGGGCCCGCTCGCGATCGAGCGCGTCCGCTTCCTCGAGCACGCGTGGGTTGACGGTGATGATCGCCTTGAGCTGGTCCTCGTAGAGCGCGATCCGGGTGAGGTACTCGACGACGAGCTGTCGTGAGGTCACTCGCCCGTCGGCCAGCGCCTTCTGCAGCTCGGGGATGCCGGTCTCGACCACGTTGAAGGGCTTGCCGGCGAGCGTGGCGCCCGCCATGGGTCCGGCGCAACCGGCGGCCATCACGATGGCCAACGCGAATGCGGCGACGCCCGATCGCGTCATCGTGCCCCTCCCCCTCCGGAATGGGGCGTAGTGTAGCCGAACTAGGCCGACGCGGCGGGGTCCGTGGGCGGCAGCACCTCACGGAAGACCGGGCGCGTCTTCCATTCCGGCACCGGCGGCGTGTGCCCCTCGCAGGGCGCGTACGGCGATTCCTCCAGCATCTGCATCGTGTGGATGTAGCGCGGACAGTTGGGGAAGACGGCCTCGGCCTGCACACGCACGATCAGCTGGGCGCCGACGAACTCCCCGAGCAGCGGATCGGCCTCGTGCACGGTGGCTCGCCCATTCACGCGCAGGCGCTTGGGGCTCTCGAAGTCGATGAACAGGAGCCCGACGTGGGGGTTGACGAGCACGTTGCCCAGGCTCTTGAACATGCCGTTGCCGTCGTAGCTCGGAAACGCCAGCGTCCCCGGCCCCACCACGCGGACGAACCCGGGCCGCCCGCCCTTGTACGAGCAGTCCGGCCGTCCCTCGGCGTCGGCGGTGGCCAGGAAGAACATCGACCGGCTCTCGATGAACGCGCGGTCGGCGTCGGTGAAGGCCTCGTGCACGATGACCTCCTCGAGCCGGTCGGCGAGCCGCCGCGTCTGGAAGCTGTCTTGAAGCCGTCGCGAGCCGTCGTGATACAGCGCGATGTCGCTCATGGCGCCTCCTGGTTCAGATGAACGGGTCAGCCGGTGCCGGGCCGGGCCAGCAGCGCCGGGTAGTTCGGTTCCGGGTGGGGCAGCGGCGGGAGCTGCCACGTGCCCGTCGCGATCGGCGGGACGACGTCGACGGCGACGTCCACGACGGTCGGGCGACCGGAGCGGACCGCGGCGCCCAGGGCGTCGCCGAGCTCGCCCGGCGCCGTCACCCGAATGCCGTCGGCCCCGCAGGCCCGCGCGAGCATCGCGTAGTCCGGCGAAAACGGCTCGCCGGTCGACGCGCGGGTGAACATCGTCGTCGTCTCCTTGCCGAAGGCGCCGCGCTGCAGGTCGCGGATGGACACGTAGCCGGAGTTGTTCCACACCACCCACGTCGCCGGAATGCCGTACTCCACCGCCGTGGCCACCGCGTTCGACGTCATGAGGAAGCCGCCGTCCCCGCACACGGCGACGGCGGCCCGGTCCGGTGCCGCCAGCTTGGCCCCCAGCACGCCGCCGACCGCGAAGCCCATGGCCGCGAAGCCCCACGACTGCAGCAGCGTCCGTGGCTCGTATACGGGCCACTGCTGCACCATCCAGTTGTGGTGCACGCCGACGTCGGCCAGGACCACGGCGTCCCGCGGCACCGCCCGCCGCAGCGTGCGGATGAGGTGCTCGGGCTGGATCGGCACCGCGTCCGCACGATAGCGCCGCTCGTTGAACTGCGTCCAGTCACGCTGCCACGCCGCGACCTCGCGCAGCCACGGCTCGTGGGCGCTGCGCCCGTCGCCGGACTCCGCCGGCGCGAGTAGCGCGCGCACGAAGCTCCTCACGTCGGCCGTCACGCCGAGATGGACCGGGTAGTTCCGTCCGATCTCGTCGGGATCGATGTCCACGTGGACCAGCCGTGTCGGCGGGATCGTGAACGTGTAGCCCGGCACCCAGCCGCTGCTCACGCGGTCGTCGAAGCGCGCGCCCAGCGCCAGCAGGACGTCGGCCTGGCGCGTGGCCTGGTTGGCGGCATACGTCCCGTTGCGCCCGACGACGCCCACCGCCAGCGGATGATCGGCCGGCATGACGCCGGCGCCCTGCGGCGTGTTCGCGACGGGCGCGCCCAGCGCCTCGGCCAGGCGCCGAATCTCCGCGGATGCGTCCGACAGCACCGCGCCGTTGCCGACCAGGATTGCCGGCCGCTCGGCGCGCGCCAGAAGCTCGTACGCCCGGCGCGCGACTTCCGGTGAGGGGCCGGGACGCCCGTCGATCGCATGCCACCACGCCTCGGGGTCGGGGACGGCGGCCGTCGTCTCCTCCACGAAGACGTCGAGCGGCACGTCGACGTTCACCGGACCGGGCCGGCCGGTCGCCGCGGTCTTGAACGCCTGCCGCAGCGCCAGCGGCAGCATCTCCGCGCGCGGGACCTGGAAGGCGCGCTTCACGTAGGGACGGATCACCGAGGGGAAGTCGGCCTGGTGATGACGGTACGTCTCCTGGAAGGGGCCGCGGTTCCACTGCGGTGTGGGCACGTTGCCGGTGAGGGCCACGAGCGCGGAGGAATCCATCATGGCGCAGGCGAGCGCGATGGCGAGGTTCACCGAGCCCGGCCCGCACGAGGTGAACGTCGCCACCGGCCGATGGGCGACGCGATAGTACGCATCCGCCATGAAGCCGGCCACCTGCTCGTGATGGACGCCGAGCATCTTGATGCGATCGGCGCGCTGCCCGAGCGCGTCCATCAGGCCGACGATCCCGTGCCCGCACAGGCCGAAGACGTACGGCACGCGTTCCTTGATGAGGTACTCCGCGATCAGCTCGCCTCCACGCATGGTCCGGTCTCCTCGGGCGTCAGGGATTCAGCTCGAACACGGGATACCGATCCGCGATCGGCGCGAACTCCGCCGGTGGAGAGCCCGCCCGTAGCGGGAAATAGCGCTGCACGGTGAGCTTGAACCGGTCGAGATAGGCGCTCAAGATCTCCGGCTTCTCGGAGTCCGGAACCGGCCGGACCCGGACTCGCTGGCGGCGCCAGCCCTTCCTGAGGATCACCTCGCCGGCGACCTCGGCGTTGCGCACCCACTGTGTGCGACCTCGAGGGGCCACGAGCCACCGCTTGCCGTTCAGCTCCAGCACGTTGACCGGCGTCGAAAAAATGCGGCCCGTCGTCCGGCCCCGAACCTGCAGGAGATAGTTGTGGCGCAGGCCGAGCCCGAGCCCCACCAGCAGCCCGAAGGCCCGGTTGAAGATCCGTTCGCCGGCGCTCGGCGCCTCGAACTTCGCTTCGGGGCTCACGGGCGCTTCATGGATTCGCGGGCCAGCGCGTCGATGTGAATCCGGTAAGCGATGTTGAGCTCCCCACTATTTGCCGACTGCGGGGAGACCGAGGGCCGTTTCCAAGTGTTCGTCCCGAACTTCCGGCCCTCGGCGTCCACCTGGCCGGTGTACTCCAGGTACGTCTGGAGGCTTTCGGTGTAGTTGTCCGGGTAGATGAAGTCGTTGCCGGTGCTGCGAACGACTCGGAAGCAGCTCGGAAGTCGAGCGCTTCCGAGTCCAGGCCGGGCATCGGCTGCTCGTCGTAACTCTCGCCGCGCGCGAACCGGCGTAGCTCCTCGACAAGCTCCCGGTCCGCTCGCCGGTTGGTGGAGCCG
>Ga0210377_10003235_pt1 | contig 14018 bp, 13 predicted proteins | sample PLM4_65_b1redo_FD_155480 | JGI IMG/M metagenome (GOLD analysis project Ga0210377, IMG submission 155480) | Groundwater sediment microbial communities from an aquifer in East River, Colorado, USA - PLM4_65_b1 redo | ecosystem: Environmental > Terrestrial > Soil > Riparian zone | place: USA: East...
GTGCGCGGCCCGGCCCTGGCACTCGAGCACCACCTTGAGCGAGCCCTTCTGCCCGACGCTCAGCCGGTTCTCGGTCGGCTCGCCATTGACCAGGAACCGGCCCTTGGGGCCGAGCTCCTTCGCCAGCATCGCGCCGTCGGAGCCATTCTCCTCGCCCACCACGAAGAGGAGCCCTACCCGGCGCTCGCCAGCGGCTGCCAGGCGTTCCGCGGCCCCCACCATGGCGGCGGCGAGCCCCTTGGCATCACAGGTGCCCCGTCCGTGCAGCCAGGTCTCGTCCTCGCTGAGCGGCACGTAGGGCGGAACGCAGTCGAGGTGGGTGGTGAACACCACCTCCGGTGCCTCGCGCCAGGCGTAGATGTTGTCGCGGCCCGCCGTGACCGGCTGCCGGATCACCCGGTACCCGAGCTTGGTCAGCGCGGCGGCGAGGAACGCGACGACCGCCCCTTCGTTCCCCGTCTCGCTCTCGAGCCTGACCAGTTGCCGGGTCAACTCAATCGGATCCAGCAAAGTCTCGACCATTCGCCACGCCCGAAGTGAGAGGGCTTCAGCCATTCAGGTGCCGAGCAGGGGCTTCGGCCCGTGTGACCGGAGCATCAACGCCGTCCCCCACATAAAAATTCACCCCGCCGTTTCAACCCGGCGGGGCGTCACAGTCAGGGTCAGGACAAACTCAGACTGGCCGTCGCTCGCCGCGCGCGGTGGTGGGCTGCTTGGTGCGCTTGCTCGTGCGCGGGGCGGCGATGACAGTCGAATGCATAAAGATAAAATATGGTCATGCCGCCGCCTCGGCAAGAGCCTACCCCGCCCCAAGACCCGCCCGATCACCGAGGTGGCCCGCCGCCTCGGCCGCCCGCGCTTCGGCCTGGCCCTTCCCGACATCCACAAAGTGGAGCAGGGTTCCGCCGACCACGAAGAACACCGCGACCGCGAGGATGGCTACCCGGCTGGAGCCGGTGACGCCAATGACCCGGGCAAAGACCCACGGTCCGAAGATGCCGGCGAACTTCTCCACCACGGCAAAGAACCCGAAGAACTCCGCCGAACGGTCCTTGGGGATCATGCTGGCGAACATCGACCGGGAGAGCGCCTGGGTGCCGCCCTGCACCATCCCTACCAGCAGGGCCAGGAGGAAGAAGTGGGTGGCATTGGTCATGAAGTAGCCCAGCAGGCTGATGCCGGCATAGACCACCAGCCCGACGAAGATCGCCCGCTTGGCGCCGATCTTCCCCGCGAAACTCCCGAACAGGAACGCGAACGGGATGCCGACGAACTGCACGATCATGATCGAGGCGATGAGCGAGCCGGTCCCGATCCCGATCTCGGTGCCGTAGATGGTCGCCATCCGGATGATCGTGCCGATGCCGTCGTTGTAGATCAGGAAGGCGATCAGCATCAGGACCGCCTGACGGAACCGGCCGAGCCGCCGGAACGTCTGGCCCAGTTCCCGGATCGCTCCCCGGATGGCGATCCGCCCATCCCCCGTGGCGGGGGGTTCGGGAACATCCCGGAAGAGCGGAATCGAGAACACCAGCCACCACACGGCGACGGAGACGAACGCCAGCCGGGTGGGCAGTGTGGCCTGCGACGGCGTGAGGCCGTCTCCCGAGGGCAATCCGAACCACTCCGGGTGCTGGATCCAGGCGAGGTTGAGGGCCAGCAGGATTCCGCCACCGACATAGCCCAGGGCGTAGCCGGCGGTGGAGACCCGGTCCATCTCGTCGGGTTTCGCGATATGGGGCAGGAAGGAATCGTAGCAGACGTAGCTCGCGTTGACCGCGATGTTGGCGACCACGAAGAGCACGGCGGCGAAGAGCCACTGTCCCTGCTGGATGAAGAACATCAGGCCCACCGCCGCGCAGCCGATCAGCAGTGAGATGCCCAGCAGACGCTTCTTGACCCCGGCCCGGTCCGCGATTGCGCCGAGGATGGGGGAGAGCACGGCGATGATGGCGAGGCCGATGGTGGTGGCGTCGGCCAGCCGCTTGGTGGCGACGGCAGGCTCGAGCCCGGCGCCGGCGACCTTCGCGAAGTAAATCGGGAACACCGCGGTGACGATCGTGGTCACCATCGCGGAATTGGCCCAGTCGTACATCGCCCAGGCTCGCAGATCCTTCCGGTGCAGTCCCAGGCGCTCCAGAATGCTCACAGTTGAGCTCGCTTGGCGAGAGACGGTGTCCAAGTTCCGAGTTCCGAATTCCGGTGGGCGCCCGCACAGCGGTGCGGCGTTGCACCCGGAACTCGGAACTCGGAACTACTTGTGCGGCGCCGCATACCACGACCCGAGCCGGGCGGCCAGGGCGCGCGGCGCTAGGCGGGTAGACCAGGCCATGAGGCGGAAGGGAAGGAAGGGGAGGACATGGCAATCGTCCCGCTGATAGGCCCGGAGGGCGCGCTCCGCCACGGTCGCCGGGCTCTGCATCGCCCACCGGGGCGGCGATTCCAGCCGGTTGGCCTCGAAGAAGCCGGTATCGACCGGACCGGGGGAGACCGAGCAGCAGCGCACCCCGGTACCGCGGAGGCCGGCCCACACCGCCTCGCTCCAGGTGATCACGAACGCCTTGGAGGCGGAGTAGACCGGCAGCCACATGAGCCCCTGCCAGGCGGCGGTCGAAGCGACGTTGATCAGGCCGCCGCGCCCGCGCGCGACCATCCCCGGCAGCAGCCGGGCGGAGAGATCGACCACCGCGCGGACATTCACGTCGATGGTTGGGAGGTGCTCGGCGGCCGGCTGGGTGTGGAACTTCGCGTTGGGGCCGACCCCGGCGTTGTTGATCAGGTGATCCACCGTCACACCGCGACGCTGGAGCTCGGCGACCAGTTCGGGCGCTGTGGTCGCCTGGGCCAGGTCCGCGGGAAGAACCGTAACCGTTCGGCCCAGCCGCCGGGCTCGCTCCGCCACCTGTTCCAGCGGCCCGGCATTTCGCGCCACCAGGACCAGATCCACACGGCGCGCCGCGAGCAGGTCGGCGAATGCCTCACCGATGCCCCGGGAGGCGCCGGTGATCAATGCCGTTGTGCCTTGCCAGAGGTCGGGCATGGTGGCCGGAAAGGTGAGGAGCAGGGGCTGACAGCCGAATCAGCCGACAGCCTGACAGCCAACGGCCAACGGCCAATGGCCAATGGCCAACGGCCAACGGCCAACGGCCAGCGATGAAAGGTGCCCCGTACGGGCCGCTCCCGCCACCACCCAGCACCAATCAGGCCTGCCGAGGCCTCAGGATGGAAAGGCCCACGCCGCCCAGCAGGATCGAGACGATCACGGCCAGCGACGCGAGGGTGGGCACATGGATCCAGGCCGCCGCGACCATCTTGGCCCCGACGAAGACCAGGATCATGGCGACCGCCGGCTTGAGGTAATGGAAGCGGTCGAGCGCCCCGGCGAGGACGAAGAACAGCGCCCGGAGACCCATGATGGCGAAGAGGTTGGACGAGTAGACCACGAAGGGATCGCGGGTCACCGCGAAGACCGCGGGAATACTGTCGATGGCGAAGACCAGGTCGCTCCATTCCACCACCAGCAGGACCAGAAAGAGCGGTGTCGCCATCCACTGCCCGGCCCGCGCGTGATGGAAGAAGTGGGCGTCACAGTAGGTCGGGGTGACCGGGAACAGACGGCGGGCGAGCCGCACCAGCGGGTTTTTCTCCGGCTCGATGCGGGTGTCGTCGGCCCACACCATCCGCAGCCCGGTAAACACCAGGATGGCGCCAAACACATACACGATCCACTCGAAACGCTGGAGCAGCAGGGCGCCGGCGGTGATCATCACACCGCGCATCACCATCGCGCCGAAGATGCCCCACTTGAGCACCCTGGGCTGAAGGGCCGCCGGCACCGCGAAGTACTGGAAGATCAGCAGGAAGACAAACAGGTTGTCGACGCTGAGCGACAGCTCGATCAGATAGCCGGTGTAGAACTCGAGCGCGGTCTGCGAACCGGTGCGCCACCACAGGTAGGCGCCAAACAGGAGCGACAGGGCAACGATCCCGCCGCTCCAGGCCAGAGCCTCCCGCTGGGCCAGCACATGCGACCGGCGGTTGAGGACTCCCAGGTCCAGCACCAGGAGCCCGAGTACCACCAGGCCGAAGACGATCCAGACTTCAGGGTTGTGGCTGGGCACTCAGCGGCCCGCGGCCATCGCCTCGAGCCGTGCCACCCGTTCCTCTGTCGGAGGATGGGTACTGAACCAGCGGGTGAAGCCACCGCCCATGGCGGCCAGCGGGTTGACCTGCGCCAGCGGCGCGGCGGCCGGGGCCACATTCATCGGAATCCGGTGAGCCATGTAATCCAGTCTCCGGAGAGCGTTCGCCAGTGGCAGCGGCCGGCCCAGGATCTCGGCCCCCACCCGGTCGGCCTCGAATTCCCGTTGCCGGGAGATGGCGAACTGGATCAGCATCGCGGCGATGGGCGCGAGGATGACCAGGGCGAGGTCGATCGCGGGGTGACGGCCATCGTCATCTCGCGACCCGCCGGCGAACATCAGCAGCCAGGGGAGGTTGCCGATCATGCCGGCGATCCCGGCCGCGATGGTGCTGATGAGCATGTCCCGATTCTTGATGTGCGCCAGCTCATGCGCGAGGACGCCTTCCAGCTCCTCCTGCGGCATCGACTTGAGGATCCCCGTGGTAACGGCCACCACCGCTTTTTCCGGACTGCGGCCGGTGGCGAAGGCGTTGGGCTGGTCATGCGGCGCCACGGCCAGCACCGGCATCGGCAGCCCGGCCCGCTGGCGCAGCCGGTCGACCACCCGGTACAACTCGGGCGCCTCCTGCTCCGTCACCACATGGGCCCCGTACATCCGGAGCACCAGGCGGTCGGAGAAAAAATACATCACGAAGTTCATTCCCAGGCCCAGGATCGAGCCCAGGATCAACCCGTTGGTGCCGCCGAGTACCTGGCCGGCGGCCATCAGCAGAGCGATCAGGCCCGCCATCAGGACCGCGGTCTTGACGTTGTTCATTCACTCCTCCAAAAAAACAGAAAGCGAGCCTTCGCGGGGGCTCGCGCCCCGACGAAGGTCTCGCTCTGGAAGACGATCTCATGATCGCCAGCCCACTTGCACCGTGCTGCGCCGAAGCGCAACAGTGTTGACGATGCAGGCGTCCGCCATCCGGCGGATAAGCTACTCCCCTTCCGACGCGGGAAACGTAAGGAGGGGGGGCGAGGCGGGCAAGGCGGGCCGGGTGGGAGCGGCGGACAGGCGGACAGTGGTTACCCCACCGTCGCGGAAACGGCTCTTACGGAGAGACCCCCGTTCTTCGCGGCGAAGAGCTCCTGCCATTCCAAGCCGGTCTGGCGCTCCAGGGGGAAGGCTGGGACCAGGAGCGTGAGCCGCCACCCCGGGAGCCGTGCCCGCGCGACCTGACCCAGCCGGGCATAGAGGTCGCGCAGCTCGCGCTGGTCGCCCACGCGCACGCCGTACGGTGGATTGCTGACCAGCCACCCCGGGCCTTCCGGTGGCGAGATCGAGGACACCGCGGCCCGGCTGATCGAGATGTCGCCGCCCACGCGCGCCCGCTCGGCATTGGCGGTTGCGGCGGTGATGGCGCCGGCATCCCGGTCGCTCGCGAGGATCGCCGCCGGGGCCTTGTCGAGCGACTGCGCATCCGCCGCCTCCACCAGCGATTTCCAGCGCTCGGGGTTCCACGAAGGCCAGCGCTGAAACGCAAACACCCGGTGCCGGCCGGGCGGAATGCGCCGCGCGATCAACGCCGCTTCGATCGGAATGGTGCCCGAGCCGGCGAAGGGATCCAGGAGTGGACACGCCGGGTCCCAGCCGCTGGCGAGGATCAGCCCGGCCGCCAGCGTTTCCCGGAGTGGCGCCTTGCCGCTCGCGAGCCGATAGCCCCGGCGGTGGAGCAATTCTCCCGAACTGTCCAGGCTGATGGTGCAGTCGTCCCGGAAAATCCGGACGAGCAGCAACTGGGCCTGGGCCCCGGGCGCGCCGGTGCCGGGGTCCGGCTCGTCGCCCTCCTCGCCCGGTTCGGCGCCTCCCGTGACGGCCTCCCATCCCGCCGCTGCCAGCGACCGCCCGATTCGCTCGGCCACCGCCTTCTGATGGTAGAGCCGGGACTTCCTGCAGCTCACGCGGAGCCGCACCGGAACCCCCGGCACCAGCCACGATCGCCAGGGCACCGCGGCTGCCTTGCGCTCCAGTTCACCCAGGGCGCGGGCATGAAACGACGTGATCCTCCCGAGCACCCGGCTGGCCGTGCGGAGCCAGAGATTGGCGCGCGCCAGGTCGTCGAGCGATCCCTCGAACGAGAGCCCCCCCGGCTCGCTGCCGGTCGGCCGCAGGCCGAGGGCCTCGAGCTCCGCCCTGGTGAGCTCCTCGAGCCCCGGGGTGGTCACGACATACAGGTCGAGTCTTGAAGCGATGGGAGATTCCACCGGACGAACCGGACTCAGAAGCCGGGCTCGGCCTGATGCCCCGGATCGTCCAGCAGGATGGCCCTGGCTTCGCTTCCGGCCGGGGTGCTGAATTGTCCCTCCGGAATGACCAGCAGGGCATTGGCTCGGAGCATCGAGGAAAGAATCCCCGAGCCCTGTGGGCCGGTAAGGCGGGCTTCCGGCAGTCCATCCCCCGGCGTCACCACGGCCCGGAGGAAGTGCTGCAGCCTGGGGCCGAGGGTGATCGGTTCGGCCACGCGGACCGGCAGGGAGCGCCGGAAAGGCAACCGGCGGCCCGCCAGCTTCCGGATGGCCGGCCGGACGAACAGCTCGAACGTCACCATCGTGCTGACCGGATTGCCCGGGAGCCCGATCCAGGGAACCTCGCCCAGCAGCCCGAATCCGACTGGCGCGCCCGGCCGCATGCGTAGCCGCCAGAATCTCAGTTCGGCGCCCAGCTCGGCCATCACCTCCCGCACGTATTCATGCTCTCCCACGCTGATGCCGGCGGAGGTGATCAGGAGGTCGCACTCGCCGGCCTTGAGCAGGTGCTCGCGGAGGCTCTCCCGTGTGTCCCGGGCGATGCCGAGATTCACCGGTTCGCCACCTGCCCGCCGCACCAGGGCGACGAGGGTGTGGGTGTTCGAGCTGGCGATCTTCTGCCCGCTCAGGATCAAATCGGGCTGATCGATGTCCACGATCTCGTCGCCGCCGCCCATGATCCCGACCCGGGGCCGGCGATAGATCATCGGATTGGCGACGGCCAGGGAGGCCAGCACCCCCAGCGCGGCCGGCGTGAGGTCGGCGCCTTCGGGCAATACCAGTTCACCCCGCCGGATATCCTCGCCCGCTCGCCGTACGTTGACGCCGGCATCGCGATCCTTGACGATGGTGACGGTCTCGGCGCCGCCATCGGTGTCTTCCTGCCGGATCACGCTGTCCGCCCCTTCGGGGATCGGTGCTCCGGTGAAGATCCGGGCGCAGGTGCCGGTCTCAATCCGCCTGGTGGGGAAGGCGCCCGCGGGGATCTGTTCGATCACCCGCAGGCACCTGGGCGCCGCCTCGCTGGCGCCGGTGACGTCCGCGGCTCGGGCGGCGTATCCGTCCATGGCCGAATTGGCCCAGGGCGGTATGTCGAGCGGACTCACGATCTCCTCCGCCAGCACCCCATCCAGTGCCTGGTCCAGTGGAACGCGCAGGGGCGGTTGTCGGCGGATGTGAGCGAGGATCTCGAGTGCGGCGTCGCGGGGGAGTAGGGGGGAGTTCATCTCAAATCCAGCCGTTCCCCGTTCCCCGTTGCCGGTTCCCCGTTTGGGCTCGTAGTCAGGCCGGATACCACGGGGACCGGGGAACGGACAACGGTCAGATGACCTTGGCTCTATCCCACGCCAAGTTCGCGAGCAGCTGCAGCCACATGGTGTCGCGGAACCGGAGCACAGGGCAGGGCGCGTCGAACTTCTCGTCGTCGGTGACGATCGCGATCCACAGGCTGGCGCCGGGCAGGGCGGGATCGAAAACCGGGGTCTCGCTCGCAGCCCGGCGGAAGACTTCGATCCTGGGGATGGGCGCGCTCTTGAAGCCCTCCACGATGACAATATCGGCGCCGTCGAAATACTGGCGGGCCAGCGAAACCGGGTCGGTGTCGTCGGGCCTGCGCTCGAAGATCACCCGGAGGTCCGGACCGGCCACGAGCACCCGCTCGGCCTTCCCCTCGTGGAACAACCGGTAGCTGTCGGTCCCCGGCCGGTCCACCTCGCCGGGATGCCCGGCGTGCTTGATCGCCATCACCCGCCGGCCCTTCCGCACGAACTCGCTGGCGAGCGCAACCGCCAGGGTGGTTTTCCCCGCGTTGTGCTTCCCGATTATCGAGAGTATCCGGGTTTCTGCCACAGCTGATCGGCCTCAGCGAGGTCTGCGGATGTGTTGACATTGTAGAACATGCGGGCCGGGTCGCCGAAAACGCGCACCTGCTCCCGTGAGAGGATACTGACTTTGATCCGGCTATGGAAGGCGATCGCCCGGAGGTCCCCGGCGTCGAGGGCGGCGGCGATCGCCGGCAGGCATGCGGGCCCGTACGCGGCGCACATCGGCTCGAGCTTCCGGGGGCCGTCGCTTTCGGGGAGGCAGGCATCGGCATTCGTGAGGCCCGCCGCCAGGGCGCGGATCAGGCCGGGCACCACGAAGGGCATGTCCCACGCGACCACCACCACGGGGGCGGGGGCCAGCCGGACTGCGGTGTAGAGCCCACCGAGCGCTCCCAGCCCCGGTCGCAGGTCGGGAACCACGCGGAGGTCCGGCCGCCAGCCGGCGGCCTCGGGCGCATTGGCGACCAGGAGCGGGGGCTCGCCCAGCGCGGCCACGAAGGCATCGACCAGGTGGTCGAGAATGCGCTTTCCTCCGACGCGCTCCAGCCCCTTGGGCACGCCGTCGAATCGGGTCGCCCCGCCGCCGGCCAGGATGGCGCCGGCCACCCGTTCCGCGTTCCCCGTTCCGCGTTCCCCGTGGCTCACTCCGTGGCTCCGTGAGGGACGCTGAACTCTAGGTCCCGAACGCGGAACGCGGAACTCGGAACGTTTGCCCGGTCAGTATCGTCGCCCGCGCTTGCGCTCCAGCACCACGTCGAATCCGATCGTGGCGGTGAGGATGTGCTTGCCGGTGTAGCCCGTGGGAGGCCTGAGGCCCTGCCGTGCGGTGGTGCCGGTGACCCGGGGGACCCGGACCCAGTTGTCCCGGATCTCGAAGCGCAGCTGGTATCCCTTGCCGATCACCGCCACCACCCCGCCTCCGAATGACAGGTACGGCTTCACCGAGGAAGGGTTGTTGTCCTCGAACAGGGTGGCCTGCGCGGGAAGGCTGTCCACCGTCGGGATGGTGCCGGAAGTCTTGATGAAGCTCTGCTGGGTGACCAGCAGCCCGACGTTGGCCCGCACGTAGGGGTGGAGCGGCTGGTGGCTCGCCACCCGATACACCACGCCGCCCGAAAGCGCGGCGGATGATCCGCTCCGTTCGCTCCGCCCGATGGAGCGGCAGAGATACCCGGTCTGGTCCGCGCCCGCTGCGGAGGCAATGCGGCAGTTGTCTTCGGTCGCGAGTCCCAGCAGCTGCGCCTCGACATTGAAGCCGAGGTGATCGCCGGGGAAGTAGGTCCCGGAGAGGACCAGATCCAGGCTTCTGCGGAAGGACCGGGTCACCGCCAGGGTGTCGGTCTGGGTCAAACCGGGACCGAGTGTGGCGATGAACGGCTGACGCCCCACACTCCACAACTGTCCGCCCCCCGAGGTCTGGCCGATCCCGAGGCTGAACACGAGCCTGGCCTGATCCGCCGTCTGGGCGCCGACAGGCGTGGCCGCGAGCAGCGTGGCTATGGCCGCGATGGGGGAAAGCAGCAGCCGATTCATCTCTCACCAGGGGCAGGGTGACTATTGGCCGAGCGGGCAGGCCGGATGGAGACGGCGCCACCCCCCGGCCCCAGCACAGGCGGCCTAGTCCGGCGTCCGGTCGGCGTGCAGAGTCTCGTCCTCCGCAACCCGGAGCCGCTCGAGCCGGACCCCGGCGGGCAGCCGTTTCCGGACCCGGTCGTACAGTAGCTCCGCGAGCGCTTCGCAGGTCGGCAGCGGCCGGCCCGCGGCGAAGATCGCGAGGTCGCGGTTGAGGTGGCTCCCCTGCAGCGGGCGCCGCACTTCGTCTTCCAGGATCTGATCCAGCAGGGCCAGGTCGACGACCATGCCCTGGGCGTCGGCGGCGCCCCCGATGGTGACGCTGCACTGGTACTCGTGACTGTGGGATTGGGTCAGGGGGCCGAAGCGGCGCCGGTTCTCGGCCTCGTCCCACGCGGTCACCCACAGACGGTGGCTGGCGTGAAACCGAACGACCCGCGTCAGGGTGATCGGCATCGTCCTCCTAGAACGCGAACCCGACTCCAACCCGGAGCTCGGGCCCGCCCTCCCACTCCTGGCGCTTGCCATCCTTCAGGACCGCGTTGGGACGGTCGGGGTCGGTGGACGGTTGCGCCGCCGGTTCCTGGGTGTACGCCCTCGGGTAGTTCAGCTTCCAGAACAGCTGTCGGGCCTCGGCCCGGATGAACAGCGATTGGGTGACGAAGGCGCGCACTCCGATCGCCGGAACCAGGTAGAACTTGGACCCGAACTTGTACCCGCTGGAATCGGCCACGCCGGACGGAAGGTCGGAGCTGTGAGTCCAGCCGAGTGAGCCGCTGATGAACGGCGCCAGCCGGTGCCAGGTCTTCTTGCCCGTCAGGTTGAGCTGGATGGTGGCCTCGATCATGGTCAGGTCCTGGTCGACCGGGCCCTTCCGGCGGGTGGCGACGCTGTCGTCCGCACTGACCACGAAGCGCTCCAGCTCGGCCTTCTGGACGGTCAGCCCGACCTGGATCGGGGCGGAGAGCCGGAGGTCGAAGCGGCCGCCGAAGGACCTGCCGTTGTGCGGGCCGACGCGGGCCTTGCCGCCGTCTCCCCCCACGTCGCCGTACAGCAGGGTGAGCGACTTCCCGTGAGTGATGTCGCGATAAGGCGAATGAGCGGGATCGTGGCCGACCTGGGCCGATACCGATCCGGCGGTGAGCGATGCGAGAAACAGGATTGCGGCTGGACGCATGAATGCTGCTCGTAGAGGTTCCGCGTTCCGCGTTCCGCGTTCCGCGTGCTCGGAGATACCCTTCGCGACCCTGGCCCAATCAGCCGCCCCAGGAACGGGGAACGAGGAACGCGGAACGGGGAACTTATAACCGTAGATCACGCCCGGTCATTTCGACGGGCGGGTCGATGCCGAGGAGACGCAGGACCGTGGGGCCGACATCACACAGGGCTCCCCCGCTGCGCAGCGTCGTGGCCCCCGCCCGCACGGCGACGAGGGGCACCGGGTTGGTGGTGTGGGCCGTGTGGGCCCCGCCGGTTTCGGGGTCGATCATCATCTCGCAGTTCCCGTGATCGGCCGTGACCAGGACGGTGGCGCCGGCGGACTCCGCCACAGTGAGGATACGGCCCAGGCACTGATCGACCGTTTCCACCGCGGTGATCACCGCGGGGAGCACTCCGGTGTGACCCACCATGTCGGCGTTGGCGAAGTTGCAGAGCATGAAGTCGTGGGCCTTCTTCCCGATCGCCCTGGTGAGGACGTCGGTGATTCCGACGGCGCTCATCTCCGGCGCCAGATCGTAGGTCGCCACCTTCTGCGACGGCACCAGCGACCGCTCTTCGCCCTTGTAGGGTGGCTCGTAGCCCCCGTTGAAGAAGTAGGTCACGTGGGGATACTTCTCGGTTTCCGCGGTGCGAAGCTGGGTGCGACCGCCGTCGGCCAGGACCTCCGCCACGATCCGGGCCATGGTGAAGGGCGGGAAGGCCTGCGGCAGCGGGAAGGTCCGGTCGTACTGGGTCATCGTGACGATGTCCAGCCGGGGACGGTCGGCTACGTCGAACCCGTCGAACCCCTCGGTGCTGAGCGCCCGCACGATCTGACGCATCCGGTCGCTGCGGTAATTGAAGCAGAAGGTTCCGTCGCCGTCCCGGATCGGCGCCACCGGCTTGCCATTCCCGGTCACCACTATCGGCTTGACGAACTCGTCGGTTTCACCCCGGGCCAGCGCGGCCTTCACCGCGGCCACCGGGTCGCTGGTCACCGCGCCGAGGCCCCGGACCATGGCATCATAGGCGATCCGGGTCCGCTCCCACCGGCGGTCGCGGTCCATCGCGAAGTACCGCCCCACCAGCGACGCGATGACGGCGCGGCCCGGCGCGATCCGTCCAATGTCCTCCTGCAGCTTCCGGACGACCTGTTCCCCGATGGTGGGCAGCGTATCCCGGCCGTCGAGGAATCCGTGAATGGCGATGCGGGGCAGGTCGAATCGGACGCCCAGCTCGATGCAGGCGAGAAGGTGCTGGTCGATGGCGTGCACGCCGCCCGGACCGAGCAGCCCGAGCAGATGCAGCGTGCCGCCGCTCTTTCTGAGGCTCCGGCAGAGCGCCACCAGCGGTTCGATCTGAAAGAACGCTCCGGTGCGGATGCTCTCCGAGATTCGTACCAGGTCTTGCGGGACCACCCGCCCCGCACCGAGGTTCAGGTGGCCCACTTCGCTGTTGCCCATCTGGCCTTCGGGAAGGCCGACGGCCAGGCCACTCGCCTGGAGCAGTGTCCGCGGCGATCCGGCCCAGAGTCCGTGCCATACCGGGGTGCGGGCCAGCTCGATCGCATTGCCCTCGCGGGCCTCACGGTAGCCCCACCCGTCCAGGACTACCAGAACGACCGGCCCCGAAGGCCCGTGCCCGTTTGACATGACTCTCCGGCGTTTCTACAATCGTGACCGTGCGTTTCGCGACCCAATCTAGTCCGCCCCGCTGTCACCTACCAGCCTTGGCGGCGCTGCTGGCGGGGCAGGCGTCAGTGCGCCTCGCCACCGCTACCCGGTTCTACAAGGCGCCCAGCTCGCAGTCGCTCGGCACGCTGGCCGCCGGCACCGAAGTGGTGCCGGGGCGGACGTCCGGGCGCGCCGTCGAGATCACGCTGCAGGGCTGGATCGTCAGTCGTTCGCTCGGACCGTTCAATCGCGACGGCTTCAACGCGGTGGCCACCCGGGCGGAGAGTCTGCGCGACAAACCGAACGGCGCCGCAATCGCCCGGCTGGTGAACGGGGTGGGCTTCGTGCGGTCGGACACCGACGGCGACTGGGTGCGGGTGCGCCGCACGGTGTGGATCGACCAGCGGGCGATCACCGGCGGTATCTCGGCGCCGGCCGCGGTGGTACCGGAGGGACCGTCCCGGGTGGAAGTCGGGGCGCGCACACCCCTCTCGCTCACCCCGGGCGGCTCGACCCTGGGTGCAGTGGACTCCGGCGCCTTCGCGCGGCTGATCGCGCGCTCCGGCGGCTGGAGCCGGATTCAGGTGGAAGCGTGGGTGCCGGACAGCGCGCTCTCCACCACCCCGCCCGGCGTGCTGGTGGGCCTGACTCAGGCCGAAATCCGCTCCGACCCCCCGCGCTACGTCGGTCAGGTCGTGCAGTGGCGGCTGCAGTTCATTTCCCTGCAGAAGGCGGATGAACTCCGGCCCGAGATCCCCGAGGGCGCGTCCTACCTGCTGACCCGCGGTCCGCTGCCGGAGCCGGGCTTCGTGTACGTGATCATTCCCTCGGACCAGCGAGCCAGGTTCGAGGCTCTTCCCGCGCTCAAGGAGCTGCTGGTCCGCGGCAAGATCCGCTCGGCCGCCACCAAGTACCTGCCGACCCCGGTGCTGGAGTTGAGCGCGGTGATGGAGGGGCTGGGCGAGTAAGAGGCCGTTGGCCGTCGGCCTTTGGCTGTCAGCTCCGCCGTTGGGGCTGTAGCTTTGGGGTGGCCCCTGCGATTCGCAGCACCAACAGCCAATGGCCAACGGCCAACGGCCATTGCCAAGGCTCAGCCCGGCACCGAGCTCCCATGAACGACCTCCTCCGCCAGCGCATCCTCCGGCGCCTCGAATCGCTGCCGGACGAGCGCGCGTATCAGATCCTCGACTTCATCGAGTTCCTGGAGAGCAAATACGCCGAGCGGGCGGCGCCGACCGGCATCCTGGCCCGGATCACCGAGACGGTGGAAGACACCATGCGGGCGGCCAAGCTCCCGGTCCAGGCGATCACCGGCAC
>Ga0210377_10003236_pt1 | contig 14017 bp, 13 predicted proteins | sample PLM4_65_b1redo_FD_155480 | JGI IMG/M metagenome (GOLD analysis project Ga0210377, IMG submission 155480) | Groundwater sediment microbial communities from an aquifer in East River, Colorado, USA - PLM4_65_b1 redo | ecosystem: Environmental > Terrestrial > Soil > Riparian zone | place: USA: East...
TGCCAAGTTTAACCAGCTTCTTATGGGTAGTGGCGGAGGTAGTGGCGGAGGAGGTGGCGGAGGAGGTGCAGGAGGAGCTTCATCATCGTGCGCGAGTCCTAACACACATGCAATAGGAGGGGATGGTAGCGCCGGTGCTAGTGGAGGAAATGGGGGTGGCATTGCAGTATTATCAGCACCCACCATCACAAACAGCGGTACTATTCGCTCCAACGGGTCGGACGGTAGCAGTACTGTAAGCGACGGATCAATTGGAGGCAACGGCAATGCAAACAAAGGCTCTGGTGGTGGTGGTGGACATGGGGGTTCGGGAGGGGGAGGTTCGGGCGGAGCCATCTGGTTTATTGGTACTTCGGTAACTGCCGGAACAAACACCGTCACGGCTGGAAGTGGGGGGGGAACACAGCAACTGGCGGTGCTGGCGGTGCTGGCGGATCTAATGGCGGTGCTGGCGGATCTAATGGTGGTGGTGGTGGGAAAAATGGTGCTGCCGGAGGTGCCGGCGCCACTGCTGGAGCCGCCACAAATTCATCTGCTGGTGGAGCAGGTTCTACCGGAAGAACTCTCACTTCATCGCTATCAACCACAAGCTACGGTATCTTATATACCGGCTCTGTTGATACCGTCAACGCCGATCTTGCTGAGTATTATGTTTCAGGTGACAACAGTATTGAAGCTGGCGATGTTGTAAGTGTAGTTCCTGACTCTTCAAGTAAAGGAGTATTAAGTAAATCAGATGTTGCATATGATTCTGGTCTTTTGGGTATCATTTCTACCACCCCTGGAATTACTTTAGGAAGTATTGATAGAGCGAATAGTACATCTGACAATAGAGCCGTCGCTCTTTCGGGTAGGGTTCCTGTAAAGATTGCTTCAGACAGTGGTGAAATTCATGTTGGAGACTACTTAACTTCATCCTCTACTCCTGGAAGAGCAATGAAAGCTACTAAAGCTGGATATATAGTTGCTAAAGCATTAGAAGATTGGAGTCCTGATTCAGGAAAAGAATCAATCATGGTCTTTGTAAATCTTGGATACTACATGGGAAGCATGACTGCTGATGGATATATTGATACTGGAAACTCATTTGTGGTTGAGAACATAAAAATTAATACAGATCAGAGTTTGATCAATAGAATACTTGGATTAATGACCAACAGCTCAGAAGACATTTCTGACAATGAAGCTTCTGATTCAGGTGAAGTAGCTACTGGTTCTGCAGAGCTTTTGACTTCTAAAGGAAGTTTAGACATAACCCAAGCTTTTGAAAAAATTCTTTCTAGACTTGAAGTTGCTGAAGAAGATATCTCACTTCTCAAAACAAATGATTTGATTTCATTTGGTTCTACAGAGTCTGCTTCCCTTTCAGATAACTACAACCTGCTAACTACAAGTGACTTGGTTGTTACTGGTGGGATTAATGTAGGAACTCTTGGACTTACCAGTGGGTCTATAGACTCAATTGGGACCTTAAAGATACAGGAATCGGCTTTAGGAAACATAGAGCTCCTAGGGGGCCTTATAGAGCTTTCTAAAGAGGGTGGAATAAAACTTTCCGGCGATGGACAAAGGCCGGAATGCAATAGTGGTACCAGAGGTACTATTTGGTTTGATAAAGCCAATGAAGGCGCTGAAGATTACCTTGAAATTTGTAAAAAGAAATCAGACGAAACCTTTGAATGGGCGCGGTTAGTAAACTGATATTTGGAATTAAACCTCACTTATAACATCAAACCCTTTAAAGCTCCCTGTTATTGTTAGGCCAATAACTTGTCCTTTACATATTCCTTTTCTCTTAATTTGACCTGCTGTTTCATTAAGTGTTGAACCTGACCCAACTGCATCATCAATTAGAAGAATATTTTTATAAGAACCCATATCTTCAACCACAATTGTTCTCTTAGCGTTTTCAATGCGATCTTCAAGTTTCGTTAAAGTTTTTTGCGGAACTGAAATTTCTGTCTTCTATTATGCTAAGTGTTTTTTTGTCCACTTTAGGTAAATTAGGAACCGACTTTTTTTCAGACAATGAATAATATACTTTTGGGGGACGTCCAATCTTATCAAGTAAACCCTTGTCAAGTAGGCCTTTTAGCTGCTTTCGTACAGCTCTAGAACTAATCGTGCTAAGGTATTCTGCCAATTCCTTCCCACTAACCTGACCGTTTTTTTTAATATAATCTAATATTTTTTGTGTCGTAGATATTTGCATATATTAAGTGTATCACAAAGTTCCTAATTCACTAGGAACTAGGAACCAATCTGAAATAAAAACCAAAAAAGTAAAGATTTCTACTCTGTTTTTTTCTCAAAAAAGGTCGACGAAAGCTTCATTTGGGAAAGACTAATAAACTGATATTTTGTCTTTAATTTTTTCAAAGACTGATTGTCCTATAGCCTTCTTAGAAACCATCTCTTCGATAGTTGAGTACGGTCTGTGTTCAATGATCTTTGAGGCGTAAACTGGGCCAATTCCTGGTAGTTCTTCTAGCTCTTTTTGGGTTGCTTCGTTTATATTAACTAGACCACTGCCCTGCCCTAAAACTTGAGTTTCTCCCCCGCCTTTACTGACCTCGTCTTTGTCCTTAATGTAGATTTTTTGACCATCTGTAACTTTTGATGCTTTGTTTATAGTCCTTTCTACCCAACCCCTATCAGCATCTTCTGAAAGTCCTCCGGCAGCAAGAATTGCGTCATCAATGCGAGAGCTTAAGGAAAGTTTATAAACGCCGGGCGAAAGAACAGCTCCAGAGACCTCAACCACAATTTCTCCACTACCAGTTGCAACTTTTGTGTCGCTTAATATTTCTACTTTATCAGAAGACGCAAAATTTTTAGAAATAAAAAATCCTCCGGTAAGTAAAAGGAGTCCACCAAAAACTAAAATAATTTTTGAAGAATTAGTCCGTAACAAAGTTAACAATTTTTCCTGGTACATAAATTGTTTTTCTAATTTTACCATCAATCCACTTTATAACTTTAGTGTCTTCTTTTGCAATTTTTTCAATTTCTTCTTTTGATATTTCTTTGTTTACCGTTATACTACCTCTCATTTTTCCATTGACCTGGACAATTATTTTTAGTTCGTCTACTTCGAGATATTTTAAATCATATTTAGGCCAACCATTTGTGTGAACCGAAAACTTATTGTCTAAAACCTCAACCCAAACTTCCTCTGCCAAATGTGGGGCAAAAGGTGCAATAAGTTTTACCAAAACCTCAAGTTGTTCTTTAGTTACAGTTTTCTTTTCCTTAATGACGTTTACAAATTCCATAACTGCTGAGATTGCGGTGTTATATTTAAATTCAGACACATCTTCGGTAACCTTTTTTATAGTTTGATGCATTTTGATAGTTATATCACTATTTGGTTTGGTTATGGTTTTTTGATTAAAAATCTTCCAAAGCTTCTCAACAAATCTCCTCATACCTTCTATTCCGGTATCTCTGAAGTCTGGGTATCCATCCATAGGTCCCATAAACATAAGATACAGCCTCAAAGTATCGGCTCCATACTTTTCTATATACTTATCCGGGCTAATTACGTTGCCCTTGCTCTTACTCATTTTGGCTCCGTCTTTAATAACTAACCCATGAGCGTAGAATTTAGGGAAAGGCTCTTCAAAATGAAGAAGTTTCTGATCGTAAAGAAACATTGTAATGAATCTGGCGTACATCAAGTGCAAGACTGCGTGCTCAGCACCGCCAAAATACAAATCTACAGGAAGCCAATTTTTGGTTATCTCAGCATCCCAAGGATCAGATTTAGTTCCAACACTTGGATACCTAAGGAAATACCAAGCACTATCTAGGAAGGTATCAGATACATCAGTCTCTCGCCTAGCTATTTCCCCACAACTTGGACATTTGACCTCGTAAAACTCCTTATGTGAAGCCAGAGGGCCTACTCCTGTGCCTATTGGTTGATAATCTTTAATATGAGGAAGTAGAACCGGTAGACCTTCTTCAGGAACCGGCTGCCAGCCATCTTTTTTGCAGAAAATCATAGGAATCGGAGGCCCCCAGTATCTTTGCCTTGAAATCAGCCAGTCACGTAAGTGGTAAGTAACCGCTTTGGTTCCAAAATCGTTCTCTGCTATCTTTTCTTTAACTACCTCAATCTTGTACTTTTTAGCAAATTCCATATCGCGGTCATCATAGGCGGGCACTCCCATCACTGCTCCGGTTCCATAACTCGCTTCAACATAATTAGTCTCCCAAACCGGAAGCTTCCTGCCATTAAGTGGGTTTCTTGCGTATTTGCCGGTAAACTTACCCTTCTTTTCTTTTGTTCTCTCTTCGTTTTCATGCCCAGAAGCTACTGCAATAAATGTTGCACTAGCTAAAGTGTCAGGTCTTGTAGTAAAAACTTTAATTTTCTCACTAGATCCTTCAACATCAAACTCTATATACATACCCTCAGATCTGCCTATCCAGTTTGTTTGAGCTATTTTAATTTTTTCAGGCCAATCAATTTTGTCCAAGTTTGACAAAAGCCGGTCTGCGTAATCTGTGATCTTCAAAAACCACTGCTCGAGCTCCTTCTTGCCCACTGTTGACTGGCAACGTTCGCACTCACCGTTGACTACTTGCTCGTCGGCCAACACGGTTTTACATGACGGGCACCAATTTACTTCCGCTTTCTTCTTGTAGGCCAGGCCGGCTTTGAAAAGTTTGATAAAGAGCCACTGTGTCCATCTGTAGTAATCTGGATCATAAGTCTCCAGTTTATTATCCCATGCATAGCTATTGCCCAAACTGCGAAATTGTTCATAATAACGCTTCTCTGTTACCTTAGCTTCATCCATAGGGTGTTTTCCGATTTTTAACGCATAGTTCTCCGCATGTATACCAAATCCATCAAGCCCCATAGGCTCAAAGACGTCATACCCCTGCATGCGTTTAAAACGGCCATATACGTCTGAGCCTGATGAAGAGTAAGCATGCCCTACATGTAGCCCCTCTGCGGATGGATATGGGAACATAAAGAGGTTATAGAACTTACTATTTGACTTCTTAAGGTCCGGTTGATAGACTTTGCTTGTTGACCACTTAGTTTGCCACTTTTTCTCAACGGCCTTGTGGTCAAAGAATACAGTACTTTTCATAGCCAAATTGTATTACTGAGTAACTTATAAAGCAAATGCCATTTTACTCGAAGCTAGCTCCCCAATCTTTCGGTACAAACTGGCGTTTCAAAAAATTAGCAGTTATTCAGTTTTAGTGCTAAAAATAGGTTTAATTTTGTAGATGTCCAAATTAGCCTTAAAACCCACACTTTACCCGCAACATAAACTTATTAGTAAAACACAAAAATCAATAACCGCAGTTCTCCGCAAGTCAATGACCCCGTGGCTAAAAGTATTTTTATTTATCAAATTTTGTTAGGAAATTATTATAGAGAAAAACTATGATTGATATAGTGTCTGAAGCTGATACCTCTGCGGAAATAAAACTATATACAGGCGTGAAATATTTATTTGACTTTTTTTGATTATTTTCCGTAACTACTTGACATAATCGACCTGAAGATTCATATTGAATAATTGATATGTCGGACTTTTTGGAAAAGGCGGAGAATACTATTGTACTAACCACTCTCTTTCTATCATTGGTACTTATTCTCCCTTTTTTTAATGATGTGGCGGGTTTACCCAAAATAATTGTTCTTGCTGTTGGTGTCACATTAGTACTACTCGTTAAAGCTCTTAAAGCATTTAACCTTAAGAAAATTGATTTTGCTAAGGGAGAGTTTGACTTACCTCTTTTTGTAATCACACTGGCTTATACATTATCGGCAATCGTTATAACCCCAAACAAAATGGAAGCATTTCTTTTTCCTGGGACCGCAACACTTATTATTGGCTGCTTTCTTCTTTATCACTTAATTGGTAGATCGCAAAAGCACATTGTTAGAATTTGTCTTTTTGTTTCCGGAATTTTTATCTCCTTAGTTTCAGTACTTTCTTTTGCCAAAGCCTTTGACGTCATTCCCCAACTCAGGCCTTTACTGGTCGATTCTAAGCTTTCACTTTTAGGTGGAGACTTACCTACCTTTATATTTCTTGCAGCAGTGCTCCCCTTAGGAATTGGCTTGGGCCTTAAAATTCAAGATTTTGCTAAAAAGACTTTCTTTTTTGTAGCGGCAGGTATTGTCCTATTAGGAATTGCAGTTTCACTTTTTGGCATGTTTCCAGCAAAAGGACAAGCAATTTCGCTCCCAAGCCTGGGGGTCTCTTGGAATATAGCGTTTGATACTTTGAAACAAAGCCCCCTTTTGGGAGCAGGGCCTGGCAACTATCTTTCGGCATTTAATATTCTAAGGCCAGTTTCTTACAATACAACTACGCTCTGGCCATTAAGGTTCACTGTCGCGCGAGACTTTTACCTAACTCTCATAACAGAAACTGGCTTACTGGGCCTCGCAGGACTTATTCTTCTTGGCATTAAGCTTTCTAAAAGAAGAACTATTAAGGATGAATCTCTGATTAGCCTTTTTATACTACTTATACTCTTAGCTGTCTTCCCAGCGGCCATCCCCCACATTGTCCTTTTATTTGTCTTATTGTCCCTCGTTGGGAGCTCAAAGGAAGAAACTATTAGTCTTTCTCAAAGCTCAAAGGTTCCTGGGGCTTTAATTGCAGTCCCGACCGTGGCTCTAATCTTTGCCTTCTACTTCTTCGCGGGAAAGGCTCTTTCGGCTGAGGCCAACTTCAAAAAGTCTACTGAGGCCTTAAACAGAAACGATGCTAAAGCTACCTATGAGCTTATGCGCTCTGCAATATCAAAAAATACTTACGTAGACCGCTACCACTCAGCATTTGCCCAGGTAAATATAGCTCTAGCTCAAAATCTTGCTCAAAAGAAAGATCTTTCGGAAGACGACAAAAAGAGTATATCCCAGCTTATACAGGAGGCTATAAGGCAAGGGAAAGCTTCTGTGTTTTTAAATCCCCAAAGGTCGGGCAATTGGGAGCTCTTAGCCCGAATTTATCAAGCAATCATTCCTTTTGCACAGGGATCTGATCAATTTGCACTAGATTCGTATATTCAGGCTGTCGCTCTTGATCCAACTAGCCCTACTCTAAGAATAGCCTTGGGTGGAGTTTATTATGCACTCGAGCGGTACGATGAAGCAATTGATGCCTTTAAGCTCGCAGTTGCTGCTAAGTCAGATCTCGCCAATGCCCACTACAATTTGTCAGCAGCCTACAGAGAAAATGGAGAGATAGATAAAGCAATTTCTGAAATGAATATAGTACTGACTTTAGTACAAAAAGGCTCTGCTGATGAAACCATTGCCAAGACAGAGCTTGAAGATCTAAACAAAAAGAAGCCAGTGAAAGCTAATGCCCAAGAAGGGCAAAGCCTAACACCTCCGGTAAAAGCTCCAGAGCCAGTCATAACTCCTCCGCTTGAGCTTCCACAGGAAGCAACTCCACCAGCCGCACCGAGTACATAAGATCGTTTAAATTCTTTACAATCGTCTATTAATCGTCTTACTGATGTTTATTCCTAAGTACACCATTAGAACAGGCTTCTAGTTAATATTAAGCATATATACGCCCTGGTCAACAATCTTAACAGCAAGCATTTCCCCCATGTAATACTGATAGAATTTGAAAAGATTGCCCGAGAAGTTTATTCCCACTCTTCAACCAGCATCGAAGGTAACCCCCTCCCACTGACTGAAGTCAAAAAAATTTTGAAAACAAAACCAACCTACATAAGGGAAAGTAAGAAAGAAGTTCTTTATTTAAAGGTATCAGAAATGAAGTTCTCTCCTTTAAAAAACCCCTAAAGGTGTTTCATTCGAGCCTAAAACGACTACGGTAAATCCCACAAGGTTTCTCCTTTAAAGCATGCCTGATCGAAATCTTTACAAGACTCATATTTAAAAAGCACACTATGGCAAAAAACAATCGATTATATTTTCAACAACTAAATAGCAGTGTTTTGTGTAAACTGCTTACAACAACATCTAGTTTTATAAAATAATGGATAAAAGTGAGAATTTATAGACAAAAAATGCCCGAAAAAACTATAGTATATGGGATCGGTAGCATAGTCCAACTGTTATTTTAATTATCTTCTAGTTTGGGTAATTTATTTAATCAGGTGTAAATCCAAAAATTATTCTACCAAATAATCGTCTAATGAATACAGATTATTAATTATGGTTAATGAGAAATCTAAGAACGAGTAATAAATTTAGGGATGATGACGAAGTTTTAATTAATTAGGGCAATATCATCGCCCAAAACTATAGTATAAAGTCTTCTCTAAAAGTTAGAAAGTTGTAAAAAATAGCACTTTCTTTTGTTAATTGCTTACTATTTCTCCGATTTTTTATGAAATAATAAGAAAAATATTAATTTTTTGCCAAAAATGTCCCCAAAAAACTATAGTGTATAAGCTTACTGACAGTGCATAACAGGTATTTTTTTATTTTACTTGTTTGAGTAATTTTCCTCAACAAGCTTAGATCCGGAAATTATATAGAGAAAACCTGGAGATAGGCATTTTTTTCTTAGAAAACAATAGAGGCTTTAATTATTGTGAAAATTTCGACTACAAAAACTATAGTATCAAATCATTCAAAAACGAAAAAAAGTTGTCAAAAACGCTAATTTTTGTCAAAAAAAAATAATCAGACCGACCGACTCCATTTTCCAGTAAAAACAGTCGACTGCAACGCAACACAATCGTTTCTACCTTGTAAGGTCTTTTTGAGCTGGCTAATTAGGCTACATTACTCCTTAATAATTGGTACTTGCAAAGTCTCTTCCTTCAAGTTAATAATAATAGTATGCCTGCCAAAAACCTTTATAGGACAGATGAAAAAGGAACTTATAGCCACGTTTACAATAAAGGGATTGATAAAAGAATCCTCTTCAATGATCAAGAAGATTATGAAGTTTTTCTTGGCTATTTGAAAAATTATTTGACCGCTCCGGCCAACCCTGAAAGTATTAAAAAAACCTTTACCGTCAATGGCCGTGTCTTTCGAGGCACACCCCATCAACCCAAAAATTACCTGGGCAAAGTTGAACTCATGGCTTATAGTTTAAGGCCGGACCACTTCCATTTACTCCTGCATCAGAAAGTTGGCGGTTCACTCGAAAGCTTTATCAGATCTTTGTCGACCAGATACTCGATGTATTTTAATAAAAAATACGAACGAACGGGTGCTCTGTTCGAAGGCCCATATAAGTCAGCTCAGGTCAAGGATGAACCACGCCTACTGTATCTCACTCATTATCTCCATCATACTGGCGATTATTCAAGCTACGCAGAATATCTGGGAACAAGAGAGGCTTCTTGGGTTAAACCAAAAGTTATACTCTCATTTTTTGACAAGGCTAAAACTGGTTTTTCTAAGGGGACGAGTGGCTACAAAGATTTTGTAGAAAAATATGAACTCAACCAAGAAGGGAAAAAACTTCTTGAAGGAATCATGCTCGAAAGTGAGGTTCAACACCTTGAAGGGAGAGATCCTGTAAGAAATATTGGAAACTATCCTGCAGAAGTATCCACTGAGGCTCTAAAAGTAAATCCAGATTTGGATTTAAAGCCACAATCTCGGATACCTGAACTCCTAGGAATAGCTACAGTATTTTTGCTCCTTGTCGGACTCGGAATAAGAAATATTAAGTCTTCCACGGCCAAAAGTTTCAATCCTCCCACAACTCTAGGGGTCTCAAGAACAGAAGAAGTAAAAACAGAAGAAATAAAACCTAAGGTAATGGTGGTAATTAAAATTATCGACGGAGCAGCAAGTGTTAACATCCGCCAAAAGCCGACGATTCGTTCAGAAAAGGTCGGCGAAGCCAAAGATGGCGAGACTTTCGAATTCGTCTCTATAGATTCAGGCTGGTATGAGGTCAAATTAGCTGATGGGTCAACTGGCTTTATATCCTCAGCCTATATAGAACCTCTGGAGGGAACAAATGAATAAACAAAACTTAGCCGGTAAGCGTAAGATTATAGCCTGCATTTGTTTAATAGTTGCGGGGCTTGTGATAGGGGCAGCATTTATAACCGCTACAAACTACATCCAACTAGGTGTTGCCATTCTTTTATATCCCCTACTTGCCCATTTCGTCCTTAAGACCTTTCCACGCAAAACCCGTGTACAAGCGGTCAGTGTCCAGCCACAGGTCAAATCAACTAATATGGATCAGGTAGAAGTGGCCAAGCCCGAAAGAGAAAATGTGGGTATTGCTGATATCGACAAAAGGGCATTTTTAAAGCTAATTGGTGGTGTCGGACTTTCTCTCTTCCTGTTCTCAATATTTAATAAAAAGGCAGAAGGTTTATTTTTCAAGAGCCTACCTGGATCTGAATCGGTTTCCCTTCAAGACACCGATGGTAACAAAATTGACCCAGCTCAGCATCAAGCTACAGACGGCTACAGAATTTCTGAAATTGACGATAATATAATTACTTACTATGGATTCACCAAGACTGGTAATTTTTGGTTTATCATGAGGGAAGACACTGACACGGGATCTTTCAGATATGTTAAAGGAGAAGGAAACTTCCCTGGCAACTGGAGTAATCGGGAAAACCTCAAATACGACTACTACAGCAACATTTTTGACTAAAGAGTACATCTTGACCTTTTGCGAAATAAAATGTAAAACTAACGACCATGAGTGATCTACCAGATGTGTCAGTAATTATCCCTTCTCGAGTTGAGCAATATCTCCAACAAACTATCGACGACGTTCTAGTGAAAGCAAAAGAAAGCATCGAGGTGATCGTGATACTAGATGGCTATTGGCCAATAATACCTCTTAAGAGTGATCCGAGAGTAATCGTCCTCCACAGAGGAACTGTACACAACTCGCGGGGCATGAGGGCTTCTATAAATGACGGGGTCGCCGTATCAAAGGGGAAATACATTATGAAGACTGACGAGCATTGCATGTTCGACGAAGGCTTCGACTTAAAGCTCAAAGCCGATTGCGAAGATAATTGGGTTGTCATTCCTAGGAGATACCGGCTGGATGCAGAAAATTGGAAATTAATAGAAGACGGTCGTCCACCCATTGACTACATGTTTCTTGATTATCCCTATAAAACCAAAGGTGATGTTACCGATGGCTTGCATGGAAACGAATGGAGACAAATGCATTATGACAGGAAGGATATATTAATTGACGACACTATGAGCTGGCAGGGCAGCTGCTGGTTTATGCCTAGGACATGGTGGAACTTTCTCGAACCCCTAGATGATGAATTATACGGAAGCTTTACTCATGAATCTCAAGAAATTGGCAATAAGACATGGCAGGGAGGAGGAAGACTAGTAGTCAACAAAAAGACCTGGTATGCGCACTTTCATAAAGGTCGAAAAGGTAAAGGGTATGGATTTAGCACCGAGCAATATAAAATTTTCTCGAAGGATAAAGAAAAAGGTCGGCTAGCCTGCATAGATTACTGGCTAAATGACAAATGGCCTAAAAGAATCCACGACTTTGATTGGCTAATCAAAAAGTTCTGGCCGCTCCCCAATTGGCCTGAAAATTGGAAAGAACAGATAAAAATTGATAAACAATATGACTTTTCAAAGGTTGGAGAGAAAGGATTTTGGCTGTCGTGAATATGAATTCCGGCTCCGCCGTGAAAGTCTATGTCGAAAATTTCTTACCAGATAGCGCCATAACAAGAATCGCTGATGCTCTAAAAAAGTACTTACCCCAGGAGCATGAACTGGTTAATAGTAAGGATGATGCAGATTTTGTTGTAGTTTGTGCTTACGGACACCGAAGGAGTATGAAGTACTACACCGAAAGACTCCTTAAACAGAACAAGAAATATGCTATTGTGCAGCTTAGTGTAAGAAGTACGCCAAACCCAGGCACGCAAGATTGGCTACCTATTTGGGAAAAAGCAAAACTGGTTTGGAGTTATTACGATCTTCATTTGTTATGTAAAGAGGACGGAACCCTGCCCAACTTTAACTTCTATCATGCCCCACTGGGCGTGGACAGTGAAATTTTTAAAGAAACAAAATCTGAACGCAATTTTATAATTGCTAGTACGGGCAATGGGCGTCGCTGGAACAAAGAATGCAAGGCCGAAATAATGTTGGCAGCTGAAAAAACCGGTAAAAAAGTATTCCATTTAGGGCCTGGAGAAAACAACGGTACTATAACTTACAGCAATGGTATGAATGATGGTACTCTTGCCACCTATTACAGCCAATGTGAGTTTGTGTCTGGACTTCGGCGTGTGGAAGGCTTTGAGCTTCCTGTCATTGAAGGACTTCTTTGCGGGGCAAGGCCAATCTGCTTTGATAGGCAGCACTATAAACAATGGTTTGAGGGACTTGCAGAATTCATTCCGGAGGATGAAAAAAGAGTTGAAAGTATACAAAATATATTTACTAAGGGAGCAAGGCCAGTTACTGAGAAGGAAAAGGAGTATGTTAGAACCCATTTTAATTGGAAAGAAATAACTGGGGAATTCTGGAAACAGGCCTTAATATGAAAACTAGGATCGAACTGGCAGAATATTTTAATACACTTGGTTTTAAAACAGGAGCCGAGATTGGAGTCTATGACGGACGATTTTCAAAAATACTTTGTCAAAAGATTCTTGGACTAAAGCTTTATGCAATTGATAATTGGGGTGAACGCTATAAACAATCTTTTGAGCTAGCAAAGGCTAATCTTAAGCCATATGGTGTGACAATTATCCGCAGAGACAGTATTGAAGCCGCGGCTGATTTCGAAGATAATTCTTTAGATTTCGTTTTTATAGATGCGCGTCATACCTATAAACATGTAAGCCAAGACATTAGAGAATGGGCCAAAAAAGTTAGGAAGGGTGGAATTGTCTCAGGGCATGATTACTATGTATTCCACCACGGCAGCCACGGCGTTATCAATGCAGTCAACGAATATGTAAAAAGTCACAACCTTGAATTAAACTTAATAGATTGGGACAAAGGAAACCCAGTAAAAGACGACAGACAACCAAGTTGGTGGTTTTTCAAAAAATGATAATTGGACACGGAGATATCGCGAGCGTTCTAAAAGACAAAAAAGACACAATCTTTTTTGCTGCAGGCGTGAGCAATAGCGGTGAAACCCGAGAATCAGAGTATAAACGTGAAGAAAATCTGCTTCTGAATCAAAACCAAAGTAAACATCTGATTTACTTTGGTTCACTGTCAACTTTTTATAACCCTGAAACACGATACGCGAAACACAAAAGGCATATGGAAGACTTAGTAAGAAAGTATTTTAAGCACTACACCATTGTCAGAATGGGAAATATTACCTGGGGCAAAAATCCCCATACCCTAATAAATTACTTTCGGAATGCCGTCAAAACAGGTAAGAAACTCAAAATCTGGGATACCTACCGCTATTTGATAAATAAAAGGGAGTTTTTACACTGGGTTAGTTTGATCCCCAATTGGAACTGCGAAATGAACATTACGGGCCAAAAAATGAAGGTCAAACACATCGTTAAAAAATATGTTACTAAACACAAGAGTAGATCTAGCTAAATATTTCAAAAAACTTGGCTTTAAAGTTGGCGCTGAAATAGGTGTATTAAGAGGAGATTATTCAGTACAATTATGTAAGGCAAATCCTAACCTTAAACTCTATTGTATCGATTCTTGGGGAATTAATGAAATGAGACACTCCGCTTACCACCTTAAGATGTATGAAAAAGCCAAATTCAACCTAGCTCCTTACAACACAAAATTAATTAAAAAATTGAGTTTAGACGCAATTCGAGATTTTTCTGATAACTCCTTGGATTTTGTCTATATCGATGCCAATCATAAATTCGACTATGTAATTGAGGATATTATTGAGTGGAGCAGAAAAGTAAGAAAAGGAGGAATAATTTCAGGGCATGATTATATTAAGACTTCCCTACCCGGCCCCAAAGATCGTTGTGTTCTCCGTAGAAATCCGACACTTCTAGTAAAATATGGAAGTGTTAAGTACAACTAAGATAACAATAGCTTGGGAATTGTTTGAAGCTGGGG
>Ga0210377_10003237_pt1 | contig 14015 bp, 12 predicted proteins | sample PLM4_65_b1redo_FD_155480 | JGI IMG/M metagenome (GOLD analysis project Ga0210377, IMG submission 155480) | Groundwater sediment microbial communities from an aquifer in East River, Colorado, USA - PLM4_65_b1 redo | ecosystem: Environmental > Terrestrial > Soil > Riparian zone | place: USA: East...
TCTATCCCTATGTTATATTGTTTTTGGCCTTCTTTATCAATTACTCGACATGATGCAACTCTCCCCACAAACTTAAGAGGGTTATCATCATGGATGAACATCTCCATGGGTATCCTGCTTTCGATTTCAAAGTTCCGCAAGCATTCAATAAGCATACCTCCAAGACTGATGGTTTTTACTTTGTAATCATCAGGATAAATCAAAATAGCATTTTCCGGATCCTTAATATGAAACCGGATATTAAGCCTGGTACCTCCTGTCACATGCACTTCCTCTATCTTATGACTCTCAATAAGATATTGAAGTTCCGTTATCCTTTCAGTGGACATATCTTTGAATTGCATGCCGGCTGAATATATTGGTATCATGTCTCCATTAGGTCCCTTCCTGGTCTCAATTAGTGAGCACCATATAACAGTACATCTCAGGGAGATGGTCTTCCTTGCTTCTAATTTAAGTGTATAGTCACTGCCGATATTAAGCCGCCTGTTTGCCTTCAGAGATATTCCGCTGATACTGATGTCAATAACCTTCACTTCAGTAGCCAATGCCATTTTGCCGTTGACTTCGAGGTCGTTCAGTTTGAACCTTTTGTATCTCCGTTTGTCCTGCATCACATCCCACACTCTGAAGCTGTCATTTTAATGTATAATACTTTGCCATCTCAGGTTAAAAATTCATCTCTCCAATTATTTGCAAGAGAAGGTTTCATCCCGCTCTCATCTCTGCGCTCAATGTCCTGCGCTGACTCTCTCTTTACAAAGTCCCTTAATATTTTTCGCTCATCATCCCTAACTTCTTTGAACTCTATTCCCATGCCGTACGGCTGCTTTCCAATGTCACATTTTATATAGGCCACAACACCTTTTAAATGTAAATGACTTCCTGCTTTCAAAGGCAGCGATATTACCACTTTTGAGCCGACAGGGAGAGGCTCTTTTGTTTTAATATACACTCCACCTGCTGAGACGTTTACTGTGTAAAGTTCGGAGGCAGTCCCGTTATAGGTTACGTATACTTTATTGCACACGGTAACTCTTACGTGCTTCCTTCTTGTTCCGGGTGTCAATTCCCTGTTCTCAATCTCCAGCCTGAGGATATCAAATACTTTTATTGCCAAATCCGTATCAATAAATAAGGCGATTCTTTTACTGACCCTATCAGCAGCAACCAGGAGACTCTCTTTGTTTTCCGCTGATTCGTCGATGATGGCCAAAGACTTACCTATGAAAATGGAACTGGCAGCCTTAGCCAGATTTTCACTGATAATGTTTTTTAAATCGGATTTGACATCCATATTGTTTGATTTACAATCCTATCTCTTTTATTATCTTAAAAAAGATATTGATGACCCTCACAATAAAGATGGCCCCTGCAAGAGAAATGACTCCAACGATGAATTCTCTCGATGTCTCAGGCAACCCCGGGAACAATGGAATTGTGAGATATCCCACGCCTAAAAGGCCTATGAGGTAATAAAGAAGCTTCCAGGATTGCTTGACGAGCCCACCTGGAATCTTCTTTGTCAGAGACAAGGCCCTGTAGAATGCGTAGAAGATTACGACAATTGCTGTGAGCCAAATTAACAAAATCAGCAGTTGCATAGTGGTCCTTTCCCGATTCTACCTGTTTATCTTTACTGTTTTTTTCAAAATATAAAGAACTTGCATATTTTTAAGCGATACACATGCCTACTAATCCAAGGAGAAAAAGGCTTCTTTTGTTTGAATATTCCTCTAAACAATAATAATATTAGGTAAACTTTACCTAATCTAGGTAAAGTTTACCTGAAAACTAAATAAAAGTCCTCAATTTTACTGCAAGGTGTCTAAATCCACGGGCACTATTGAGTAACAGCAGCTGGGCCGAAATGTCACATAAGATTTTTCTGAAACCTCACTGACTTGAGTCTGATATAAAGGTAAGCATCCAGCATCTCTGAAACCATGTATCTTGCAAAGCCAAACTCATCGATGCCCATATATGCCTTCTTCAGGAGTGCCTCAGCCTCCTCTTCCTTTCCGTCATAGTAAAGCGCCACAGCTCTGCAAACCACCACGCCCAGACTCTCTTCAGGTCCGAATTTGGCAAGACAACTCTCGCTCTTCTTGAGAAAAGGCCACGCTATGGGAAGGTTCTTATTGTTGATATGTACACGCGCTATCTCCATGCACGAGACCCCAACTCCGCTTAGGTCAGCCTCCCCCTCGAATGAGTATTCGGCCATCTTGAATTCGGTCAGGGCAAGCTTGTCATTTTTAGATCGATAAAGTATCTCGCCCTTGATCAAATGGTTATATCCGGTAAAAAGAACCGCCTGCCGCCGTGGACATTCCTTGGCTAGTGGAGCGATTTTGTTTAACTGCTTAAGGGCGTTTTCAGTCTTGTTGGCTAAGAAATTGTTTTTGGCAGAATTTAGGAGTATCTTGCACTTAAGCGGGCTGTCCGCCATGGCAAATGCGGCCATAAACGCGGCCTCAGCCTCTGAGAATTTATCGAGACCTATAAGTATAAGCCCCTTGTTGTTCATAAGCCTTGCCCACTCAACCGGGTTTGCGTCCTTACTGCTCGCCGCGAGGGCATCATCTATGACAGTAATTTCCCACGACCGGAACTCGTTTGTCAACCCCGGTTCAATGAGGAAATGCAACACTTGGAGAAACAGCCTTATAGCTGGTACTCTGGGTGATTTTTTGAGATCAAGAGGCAAAAGCCCCGGAGCGCAGCGAGAATTGGCGAGTGTATTATATTCCGCCTTATTTTTACCATGGTTTATGAATAATGTGGTTAATTCGATTTGAAAGGCCGTTCCTGATCAAAATCAGGAAGGTAATGAGACTGGCTTTCGAGTTTCTGTATAAAGGCGTTTTCCAGGCCAAGCTCAAGCGCATAGCCGATGATCTCATCATATTCGTCATCTGTCAGGGTCCTGTTTATCTCCGGATAAGCACCTGCCTTATATTGAGGAGAGTACTGAGACATGATGCTGACGTGAATGTCCGGAGACAGGCCTGCCAGAAAATCTAGACATCGCCTGCTGTTTTCCATTTGGCCCGGCAACACGAGATGGCGTACGAGCAATCCGCGCACTGCAATACCATCATCATTCATTTGAAGGTTGCCGGTCTGATCGAGCATTTCCAAGAGGACGCCGGGGACGATATCCGCATAATCGTCTACCAAAGAAAACTGTTTTCCAATCTTATTGTCCAGATACTTGATATCCGGAAGATAAATATCCACGAGGCCCCTGATCTGCCTGAGCGCGTCAACTGAATCATAGCCATTGGAGTTATACACAACAGGCACAGCAAGCCCCTTTTCCCTGGCAGCCTCAATGGCATCTGCCATCTGAAAAATCATATGAGAAGGTGAAACAAAATTGATATTATGAGCGCCTTTCTCCTGAAGCCGCAGTATTTCAGATGCAAGCTCATCTGTAGTAAGGGGCCTGGTGCGGTCCTGCTGAAATTCCTGGCTGATCTGGTAATTCTGACAAAACACGCAGCGGAGATTGCAGCCGCTGAAAAAAATGGTCCCTGATCCTTTTGTGCCGGAAATAGGGGGTTCTTCACCAAAATGCAGGCCTGCATGTGAAATCTCAATACCGGAGCCGGCCCTGCAAAAACCTGTCTTCCCTTCTATTCTGTTCACCCCGCATCTGCGCGGGCAGCATTCACATCCTGCCGGTTGTTTAGTTAATGCCATATTCGTGGAGTTGCGTCATTTTTCTTTATTGGTCAGCGCGTTTTGTCTGTCTTTGTCTTTCCGGAGCCTTCCTGACAGCACCAGACATATACTTATAAACAGGAGAAAAGGAATCCCTATGATCATGACTTTAATAAGTTCTACTGCAGATGCATAGAAAGCCTCTTGAACCGTAAATTTCTCAGGGAAAAATGACTTCAGATAATGAATTTCATCCACGGAATGGAAGCATATGAAGGAATATATGCCAGCCCCGGTGAAGATCACCAGATATAGTAATAGTTCTCTGCTGCGTTTCATCCTGTCAGCTCTTCATTCTTCTATGATTATGCCTTATTTTCCACTTATTGGACAAAAAAAGCCAGAGAGCTCAAGGGTCTGTATCCTCAAATTTACCCAATCAGCTTTTCCTTTTTTTATTGTGACAATATTTGCCGGCAATCAGGACAATCCGATCTTGTCCCATTGCAGTGCCTCCATCAGAGAACCAAAGGTCTGGTCCAAAGGGGCCTGGATGTGAATTCGCTGCTCGGAGTAAGGATGAATAAATTCAATCCCTTTTGCGTGCAATAATAATCGATAGCAATTGAAATTCTTCCGAAAAAAATCATTCTGCTTTCCATCACCGTAAGTTGTATCGCCGACAACAGGGTGAAAAATATGTTTCATATGGCGCCGTATCTGACGGTTGCGGCCTGTTAAGGGGGCCACTTTTACCAGAGAATATCATGCAGTGGAATAACGGCCGACTGAATGAGGCAATTCAACAGTCGCTAATCTTCTGTATTCAGTAACAGATGCCTTTTCCGGTTTGTCCCTTTTCGCTTTCTGGTCAGTCATTTTATCCCACAGATCTTTTAATGGATAATCGATACACTCCAGTTCCTTTGTGAATCCCCGGACTACTGCAAGATAATATTTGGAGATATGCTCGGATAAAAAAGCTTGGGTCATCAGTCGCGCAGTCTCCTTGTCCAAGGCAAATACCAATGCCCCTGACGTGGGTTTATCAAGGCGATGGAGGGGATAGACCCATTGCCCTAGCTGGTCCCTAAGGGTGCGCATGGCGTTTTGAGTTTCATGGCGGTCAATCAAACTGCGATGGACCAAAAGGCCTGAAGGTTTATTGACCGCAACCAGGTGCTTGTCCTGATAGAGGATTGATAATGTTTTCATTCAGCTATTGTCTCATACTGCAGCAGGGCATTGATGTGACGAGACAGTCTTTTTGTGAAACAGTACCACATCTTTGTCAGCAAAAGTCATGTCCGCGTTCCACTGGATTGCCAGCCATTGAAAGGTTGATTGCGAGAAAAAGCAGACATGAGTGGGATCGTTTTTGTAATGCCAGCAAGAAAATGCATTGAGATCAGGTGCGAGTTTTGTCATAATGCCCAGTCTCCCCCCCTGTTTCAGGCAGGCCCACAATCTTCCCAGTTCCTCTTTGGGGTTATGCAGGTGCTCTACCACCTCTGTCGCAGTTATAAAATCGTATTGCCTTTCAAACACAGAGGGTACATGCTCATAAAAATAATCGAAGACCGTCATGGAATGACCTGCCTCTTCAAACATCACGGAGAGCGTTGGCTGTGGACCGGACCCAAAATCCAGCCCGCAACTTTCCGGAGCCAGACACTTTTGCATAGGAATAAATATCCGGCTCAAAAAACTGCGATACCCCTGATTTTCGGGAGAGTTTTGGTGCAGATCATATCTGCTCTTTTCCTCTTCTGCTGATACAAATTGCCGGGGAGGGACAAACACCAGGTTGCATACGTGACAGCGTATATAGTCCCGGCGTTTGCCATGAAAAAATTCACTCACTTTTTCTGTTTTGCAAAACGGACAAGTTATATTTTCTATATTCGGCCTCTCACTTTTTTCTGATTGCGCAAAGGGACTCAGTATCCGGATGATAGGACACCACCTTCTTAAACAGACGTTTCGGGTGAGGCCTGAAAGAAAAACCAATTGAGAGGTCAGGGACATGGAAGCTGAGACTGCTGATATGCTCCCTGAGGTAGTCCGGATCAAGGAAGGCATTCGGCCCTGAAAAACTGCCATGCCTGAGGTAGTGCTTCAGAACGCTTCTCGTGCTTCTGACATTGTCACATGCCATAATACCCCTGGCGCCGTCTCCCAGTCCGTTGGAAAGCAGGTCCTCGATAAAATATAATCCTCCGCTTTTTAATTTCCTGAAGAAATAACTGAAGGAGACCTGCTGGTGGTCCGGCCGGTGACTCCCGTCATCGATTATAATATCAAAATCAGTTCCCCCTGTTGCTTCCGCGAAGGCATCCAGGTCTTCAACCCTGCCCTGGTCAGCCACGAAAGTTCTTGTCCGGTTGTTTTCAAGATACCGGCACTCGTTAATGTCTATTCCGTAAATCTTTGCTTCAGGAAAATAGTCATGCCACATTTTTAATGAGGCGCCGCCGGAATTGCGGCCGTGTACAATCGGGGAATTCCAGCGGTCACCGGTAACGCCTAAACCAATCTCCAGCAGGGCAACAGGAGACTGCCTGTAAACACTCAGGTAGGCCTCATAAATATCAGTGTAATTGTGAGCGCCCCATCTGGAACTCGGGCCTGTCGTGCCTTTATCAGTTCCATAGAGGTTTGCCAGTTCTGTAAGTGATTTAGAAATCATGTATCCTCAACTTTGATGTCAGGTGTTAATATTGGACAACAATCATTTCATGCTTCCCTCTGTCCGGCATAGAAAGTTTGATTAGCCAGGCTATTGCCTTGAGTTGCAAAACAGATACAGGGGAAGAACTGAGCACCTCCCTCACGCCCCTTATCCCTTTCTCATCTCCTTGTACGCATTGATCAACCCGTTTGTGGATGAGTCATGCGTTGTCACAGGACTGTCATCGCTGATCTCCGGGAGTATCCTGTTTGCGAGCTGCTTGCCGAGTTCAACGCCCCACTGGTCAAAGCTGAAGATATTCCAGATAACTCCCTGCACAAAGATTTTATGCTCATACATCGCGATAAGGCTGCCGAGTGCCCTTGGTGTGAGTTTTTTTAATAGGATTGAGTTGGTCGGCCTGTTGCCCTTGAAGATCTTATATGGCGCGAGCTTCATTATCTCCTCTTCGCTTTTGCCCGAAGCCCTCAGTTCCGCGACCACCTCTTCCCCTGTCTTGCCCTTCATCAGCGCCTCTGTCTGCGCAAAAAAGTTGGAAAGCAGTATGCTGTGGTGATAGCCGACGGGGTTGTGGCTTATCGCAGGTGCGATAAAATCACAGGGGATGAGCTTTGTGCCCTGGTGGATGAGCTGATAGAATGCATGCTGGCCGTTTGTCCCGGGCTCTCCCCAGATAACAGGACCTGTCCGCCAGTTGACCTCATGGCCGTTTCTGTCAATGTATTTGCCGTTGCTCTCCATGTCACCCTGCTGGAAATAGGCTGCAAAGCGATGCATATACTGGTCATAGGGGAGGATGGCATGCGTCTCCGACTTGTAAAAATTGTTGTACCAGATGCCGATGAGAGCAAGAATGACAGGGATGTTTTTTTCAAAAGGGGTCTCCCTGAAATGCCTGTCCATAGCGTGTCCGCCCTCGAGCAGTTCGATGAAATTCTTAAACCCTACAGAGCAGGCTATCGAAAGCCCTATTGCTGACCAGAGCGAATACCTGCCGCCGACCCAGTCCCAAAATACGAACATGTTTTCCGGCGCTATCCCGAATTTCTTTACTTCCTTTTCATTTGTCGAGAGAGCTACAAAGTGATTTCTTATATATGCCTCGTCACGCGCTGAATCGAGGAACCACTTCCGGGCTGTGTGGCTGTTTGTCATTGTCTCCTGAGTTGTGAAGGTCTTTGAGGCGATCATAAAGAGTGTTGTCTCAGGCGAGAGATTTTTTAGTGTCTCGGTGATATGGGTGGCGTCGATATTAGAGACAAAGTGGGTCCTGATATGCGGGACAGCATAAGGCTTTAAGGCCTCTGTTGCCATGACAGGCCCAAGGTCTGAGCCTCCTATGCCGATGTTTACAATGTCTGACACAGCCTTCCCTGTATAGCCCTTCCATTGCCCTGAGATGACCCTGCCTGAAAAAGCCTCGATCTGTTTCAGTACAGCATTGACCTCAGGCATGACATCCCTGCCGTCGACAATAATCGGTCTGTTTGAGCGATTTCTCAGCGCAACGTGCAGGACCGCCCTGTCCTCTGTCTCATTGATCCTGCTGCCTGAGAACATCTTCTCAATCGCGTCTCTCACATCAGTCTCTTCTGCGAGTTTCAGAAGAAGCCCTATGGTCTGGCTGTCTATGGTGTTTTTAGAATAATCGACAAGCATGTCATCGAACCTGAGCGAGAACTTTGTGAACCTTTCAGGGTCTTTGCTGAACATATCTTTCATCTGCCTGTGCTTCATTATGGTGTGATGGTCTGCGAGTTCCTTCCACGCCGATGTCTCCACAGGGTTTATCTTCTTAAACATGATCGCCTCCGTAGTTACTGATATAGTCTCTTTGTCCGAATAATGCAATTAACCACAGAGCACACAGAGAAACCATCAGTTTTTATGATTTTCTCGCTTAGAAGCGCCTACTGTTGGCTGTGCACTCACTTATGTAATATTGAACTTAATTATTTTCAAAAAAAATAACACGAGAACACAGAGACTCGCTTGAAACTAAAGATCTTTTTAAAGTTAAAAATACCTCTGTGAACTCTGTGGTTTTATTTAAATACATTTTTGGATTTAGAAGTTTCCATGTTCTTCAAGGGCTATACTTATTCAGTTTTTGCTTTGCGAATACAGCGCCTCCCCAGAGTCCGCTGTTTTCGTCTCTTATGAGGGACACCGGAATATTTGCGAGCAGGCCGGAAAGGGTATCGGAATTCCTGAATTCTTTTTCAAAGGCAGGATGAGTCAGCAGTCCGGGTGTCCTGGCTGCCACACCACCTGCGATATAAAGCCCGGCCATCGCAAGGGTCTCCAGCACATAGTTGCGGCAGACCCTGGCATAAAATCTCGAGGCCCATTCAAGAGTCTCCGGATGAAGGGAAAATTCCTTCACTACCTCGGAAGGTCCAAGTTTCCTCCCGGTAAGGAAATGGTGCAGGTAGCTTAGCCCTATTCCTGATACTACGGTATTTCCTGTTATATATTGATCTTTGCGCTCCTTCAGGAGAAATTTCTGGTATTGAAATTCATGAGCGGAAACAAACGGAAAATTTGTGTGGCCGCCTTCTGAGGGTATAGCTATGCAGCCTCCCTTGCCATCGGGCATAATAGCCGCCTTCCCCAGACCAGTGCCTGCGCCGATAACAGCTGTTGCCGCATCAGGAGCAGGAGAGCCTGGAAGTATTTTCTCCGCAGTTTCAGCTATCGGTGAATAACAGGCAAACGCCTGTGCGATAAAGTCATTGATAAGAAAGCATTTCTTAAATCCGAAATCATTGCCTGCTGTGGAGATATCAATGTCCCATGCTATCAGCGGCAGCTTGCTCCTGACACTGTCCTCGACAGGACCTGCTACTGCGAACACAACAATGTCAGCGGCGCTATCTGGCTTAAAGGAAAAACCGCTTTTTATGAGGTTGTCGATCAATTCAGGGAAAGAACCTGCATCAGATGTCCTCAGCCATATTGATTCAACGAGCGACAGTTCTCCTCCACTGTCAACGCTGAAATGGCCAAACCTGCTGTTTGTTCCGCCTATGTCTGCTGCAAGGATAGTGTTCATCTCTATTTATAGCTTACATAATAACACGTCATCTTTTTCTATTAAAGAAAATCTATAGCTAAAATTTGTTATTAAAGGCATATAAAAAGTATGCAAGATGTTTTTTCTGTTACAATTATTGTGTAAACCCTATTAGAAGTTCCAGTGGGGCATTATTTCTAACAGGGTAAAGAGGAAGCATGCAGCAGTGAATGCAAAGGGTGCATATACCTGGGGAGGACGTCATTAACAGGAAAAAGCCAAGAATCGTTGTGCTGACGGGAGACTTGTCCTGTATATGATTCAGCTCGCGATTTTCGATCTCGACGGATTTTTAGTGAATACAGAACAGCTGAAGGCCATCTCTTATGCCCGGGCTGTTGCAGCTCTCTGTCCCGGGAAAGTAGCTGAAGCAGAAGTATTGGCCGCATATAAGGAGATGAGAGCAAAAGAGATTTCAGAAAACTCCTTTATATGCAGCATCAGTGAAACTGAGGTGGTAGAAGCATACAGGGACCTGGTGGGACGTTCGCGTCAGGAAATGGCGGAAGGGTTGGTGAAGCGCTTTGCTCTGGAGGACTCTCTGCGTCCTCAAATGGAGAAATACGGCATCAGTGAACCCTGGCAGGCCCTTGTGAAGGTGCGGATGCCTGTCTATGAGGTCATGATATCCGATCCTGAAACCATACGGAGCAATCAGTGGTCTCACAATGTTTCCCTGGTGCATTTTATGCGGAAGTCCGGATATCGTACTGCGCTGGCCACTATGTCTGATAAGGAACATGTGATGAGAATTCTCGGGATTATTGCTCTGGAGAAGTCTTTTGATCTTGTCGTGAGCGGTGAAGATGTCCGTCAGGGAAAACCTGCCCCGGAAATATATCTGAAAATATCGAATGAGCTGGGCATTCCGCAGTCTGATTGTCTGGTATTTGAAGACTCTCTCACGGGCGTAAAAGGTGGTTTGGCTGCAGGGATGTGGGTGATTGCTGTTACCACTCCCTTTACAGAACGAGGGGTCCATGCAGCCGGAATCCTCGAAGATAAATGGATTGTCGATGATCCTTCACGGCTTCAGGAGGTGGTAGGTAATATGCTTAAGGAAAGGCAGGAGGATGGATGAAAAACACCCTTATGACATTCATAAAAAATCTGCGGGACAAAGAGCCTGAAGGGTATCCGTCCCACTCTGCAAGGAGACAGCACACACTGTATTATGCCGGAAATAATTGATATATGCAGCCTTGATTATCTGATAGGCACCCTGGCTACTGCGTATAAGGGCCTTATTACTTCTCTGATCATAAAGGACTTCTGTATGACCGGGAGCGAGGGGAAAGTATTGCTCAAAGGTACGGTCCTGACCATGCCTGAGGGGAGCTATCAGGCGTTTCTTATGCAGGAGGGCATCGAACTGGCAAGGGCTGAAATACACGGGGGGTTTTTTGAACTTCTGGCTGAGAGTCAACAGATAAAAAGCAATAAAAACCTCCAGATAGATATTGTCCAGAATGGCGGACATATAGGCACATTCCTGCTCAGACAGGAAAAAGCAGGTGGGGTATATCGATCTGCACTGGAACTTTCGGAAGACCTGAAAGGGATAAATTTCCCGCTTCTGACCGCTTGTCTGCAGGAAAAGCCGGGTCTCCTGAAGAAGGCTGAGGATATCATCTCATTGGTCCTCACAACGAAAAAGGACTGGAGAGTTTTTTCTGAGAAGATAAACAGTTTCGCAAAAGACCTTTTCTGGAGTGACAGAGCAGCGTTCATTCAATGGTATGAGGTCCTTGCAGATTATTCCCTCAAGGCATCCGAAGCTGTGGGTGACACGTTCATGGAGAAGTCGGTATCAAATTTCCTTTTTCTGCTCGAACTCCCTTTCGGAAACGAGTCTGATGAAGCAAAGCTGCGTCCCATGGTCGATGTCTGGCTTCACAGGCTCAAGGGATCAACCATACACCTTTCGTACATGTTCCCGCAGGCCAGGAAGCTTCTGAACGCAATCCACTCACGCTTCCCTGAGGTGGATATCGAAGCAGCGCTCAGACCGCTTTTGTATTCACTGAAAGAGCTGGCATTGAAGACTCCGGCGATAAGCTCATCGACCCTCGATGCGCTCAGGGGAGGTGTCCCGGCTGAAGATCTTTCCAGACTAAAGGCATACAGCGAGGAAAACAGAAAGAGCTTTTTAAAAGCTGTAGAGGTGCTTGAATCCCTGCTCAATGAAAAGAGATACACGGATGTACTGCGGAGAATAAACTATACTGATTTTTATTTTTCGCATGATGCTGAAATGACCGATACCTTTTTTGCGGTAATCGAGAGGAATATAAACGAAGAAACTGCGACTCTGCTGAGTGACGCACTTTTCAACTTTTTTTCAGTCTTTGCGGCATTGTCCCCTGAGGCGTATAGAAGGGGGGTAATGAATCTCGCCGGGCTCATACGTCACCTGATCAGGTCTGGACTTATGGCCACCTGTGCTTCGCTCCTGGGCAATATCGGCAAAGCCGGCGTCAGGGTGAAAGAGGATGTTCTGATGAACAGGGAAGTCGCTTCTTCAATCCATGACGGGGGCAGCAATACGCTGGTAGAGCAGTATAAGACCCTCCTGAAACAGATCGTTGTCCCCAGTCCTGGTATTACCGGTTTTTCGACCGATACGTGGGCGGAGCTGTTCTCCCCGCTTCATCTGCAAAGGCTGACCGAATTCCTTAACATTATACGAATGGACAGTATCTGCTTCAGGGATGTCCTCGTGCATCTCATCTGCAATATTTCCGTCTCCGGGGTTTTTATCCCTGATGACAAGCTTTTTCAGCGGGAAGTATCTTCCTATCTGAATTCAGCGGGCCTCGAGGAGGACTTTCTGCTGCATTACATACTTCTCAAGCAATTGCCTGTTTTCTTCAATGAGGTCGGGGCCTCCGGCAAGATCAGGGATTATACCACTGAGATAGACTCATGGAGCAATGACGCAGTCCTTTACTTCCTCAGGAAGCAGGTACATGTGAATGCGAGCAATTATAATATTGCCCTGGTAGAAAAGATCATGCGGACATGGCTTTATGAGGACCCGGAAATCCTTAAAGACGCTTTGCCGGATGAAATATTTGTCAGGCTCGACAGGCCGCTTCTGTCCCGTTATTCTGCTGCGCTGCAGCCGTTTTTCGGATCTTTAGCTATACTGGAAAACAACGTGCTCCACCTGGAGAGGCTTATCAATATTCCTGAAAGCGTACTGAAACAGGAGCTCAAAAAGGTGAATTCAGAAGAGGAAATTCTCTCGAAAATACTGCTCCTCTGCAGAATTTACCAGGAGATCGTAAAAAAATATGCGATCACAATCAGGGAGGGGACTATTGTCTCCACGGAAAGAAACGACCTCTGCCCGAGACTGGTGCAGAACATTGCGGGGATGAAGACCCTTTTTGAAATCGTTGTTTCCCCTGAAAAGACTGAGCCCAGTGAATCTCTCTATTTTAAAAGACATATAGCCTTCGGCATTCCCTCGGTTATCGGGTCCTACCATGAGCCGAAATTCGATGCCCTGTCGGACATGATCAGGACTGAGGGGATGACACGGGTGGTCATTGAAAATATTATTTCATCGGTGGAGACGAGATCAGGGGACCTCCCGCCCGAAGGTCCCGGGGAGTGGATATCCTGCCTTGAGGGCATACGCGACCTCTTCAGAATCTACGGCCTCGATAATTTCCAGACAGATGAAATTATCACGGTCCTCAAAACTAACAAGCTTCATCTTTCCCAGGTTGTCGATCTGTTAAGGATTTGGCAGAGAGAATTGACAGGCATGGTAGAGTTCCTCTCCAACACCTTTTACAGGCCTTTCACTGAAATACTTCATATTTTCACGGAGTATGACCTCCCGGGACATGTGAGTGTCCGCAGTCATCATGAGAAGGATTTTTTGCGCAAGCCCGCTGATGTCTTTATCAGAGATATCATGAGTTCCCTCACAGGCTTTGTTGAACTCGACAGGCTTCTTGATCGCCTGGTGTCATTCCTGACCGGATACCTTGGGTCCGGAAAGGATGAGATGTATCCGGCAAGAGACGGCATTCAGCCGGGAAATGACTTTTTTGTGCTTGACGATCTGTCGATGCAGGATGCTATGACCTTTTCTCCTTTGATAGGAGGAAAGGCGAAAAACCTGGCATATCTTAAAGAGCATGGGCTGCTGGTCCCACCCGGCGTTGTTTTTTCAGCTGACAGGACAGAAGCCTATCAGCGCTACACAGGAGCGGATGAGTTTTTACAGGTTCTGAAAACAGCGGTGAAAAATATAGAAGACCGGACTGGCACGCGGTTTGGAGACGCTTCAAACCCTCTCTTTCTTTCTGTCCGGAGCGGTTCCTATATTTCAATGCCCGGGATTCTCTCTTCGATACTCTTTTGCGGGATGAACCAGGATACACTTGATGGGTTTATAGACCGCTCAGGGAACAGATGGCTTGCGTTCGATTCTTACCGAAGGTTCCTGGAGCACTTCGGCACAGTAGTGTACGGTCTGGACGGAAGACTTTTTGATGATATTTTGCTCTCTTATACGGAGAGACAGAAAAAGAAGTCCGTTAATGAATTCAATACAGAACA
>Ga0210377_10003238_pt1 | contig 14014 bp, 9 predicted proteins | sample PLM4_65_b1redo_FD_155480 | JGI IMG/M metagenome (GOLD analysis project Ga0210377, IMG submission 155480) | Groundwater sediment microbial communities from an aquifer in East River, Colorado, USA - PLM4_65_b1 redo | ecosystem: Environmental > Terrestrial > Soil > Riparian zone | place: USA: East...
TACTCTGTCTTGTGCATGGCTACTCCTTTCTATGACTGTTCGTCAAAATCCTCGCCTGATCTTACGTCAGACCAGGCAGGAGTAGCCATCGCTTTTTTCAACCTTCAACTATGGATGGGACAAAATCCTATTGTGAGAGTTATCATATATAAATATCTGGGGAATAGAACTCCTTCCCTCAATTCGACGAAAGTATACCGCACTTGCTTTTAATTCTTGGGCACGGTGAAGGAGTAAGATTTCATCAAATGACACATTTGCGTCATTCCTGTAGTCCTTGTTGGTGAACAATAAACCCGATATAGAAGAACCAGTTTCGAAATCCAGCAAGCGCAACTGTTCATCTAATAGTTCGTTCTGCATGATTCTTCGTGAATCCCTCTGTGCTATATCACAAATCTGAGGACATCATACTTATCTTGCATTTGTTAAACACCTTGCCCGGCTCTCGCGGCGGCGTATATTTCTTTTCAGATGATATTCTGCCCCTCCACGCTATGCAAGCATTTCTCTGTCCGATTGTCCTTCAGATTCGTTGGTGCAAAACATCGCAACCTACACGGCTGCAATTGGTCTTTTTTCCATGGGCAGGATGCCCGTGCCACTTTTTGCGCACATTCTAACGTTTTTTGGTTATGGCGGCGGGCGAGGGGCCTTTGGCTGGGGCTGCGATTGTCGCTATCTGGCCGGCTGAGAGGTCGGCCTTCGGGCCCCAGTCGCCGGTCTGGATATTGATCCATTGAAGGGCAAGCGTGCCGGGGCACGATTGCAAGTCGAGGCCGGTCGAAATAAAGAAGGCCGGATCAGGGCGTTCAGGATACCACATCAGACCGGTCGATAAAACCTCATTTTTTGAAAGTTTTCGCCTTGTCCGGCCAGGAGAATGCCGGCGGAACAGCCACGATGCGGCCCCTATCAGCGGTATCTGGCAAAGCCTTTCGTACGCAAACATCCGGGCATTTCCGCATAATCCTGCCGGGAAGATGTGCCGATGTACTCTAAATAGTCTTTTCTTGTTGACGGTAACATGGCCGGTTTAGTATAAATGGGTATAAGTGAAGCTTGTATCCGCGTCAAGTCCGGCCCCCATGAAAACAATTCCGCGGATACTTGTAGGTTTTTGCTTCTGTGGAAGAAAGCGGTTTGTTCCTCAGAACGCACCAAAGGATACCGAACGGTATGGTACAGCCAGGACCAACAGAGCCGTTTGCTTCGGACATAACATATACCGTTATCGGTCTTTTTGTTTCAATTCAAACTCTTCTTGAAGGAGGACTATCATGTGCGGGAAATGGTTCGACAGGCTCACCATCCTGAGTAAAGTCGAAGGACTGATTTGTCTGGCGTCTTTTGTTCTTGTGCTGGGCGCCGTGTGGGCGAGTCCGGCCGAGGCCGCTGATCCAAATCTGGTCGGCTGGTGGAAGTTCGACGGCGACGGTCTCGACGCCTCCGGCAACGGCCGCAAAGGCACCCTCGCCGGAAACGCCCATTTCGAGGCGGGTCACTCAGGCCAGGCCCTGGCCCTTGACGGCGACGGCGACTATTTCACCGTCGATGGCTGGAAGGGTCTTCTGAGCGTATCTCCGGTCACTGTCAGCGCGTGGGTTAAAACCACCGGAAGCGGAACGATGGTGTACTGGGGCAGGAACTCGGGCACCCGCAGAGTGGATTTCCGCCTCGACGGCGGCAGGCTCCGCGTCGAGCACGGCAGCGGCAATATTCAGGCCAACACCACCCTGAATGATAATGAATGGCATCACATCGCCCTGGCCATGCGAGCGTCAGCCGCGATCTCGTATCCGGAAGTGAAGCTCTACCTGGACGGCCGGGATGACACCCAACATTCAGCCGATCCGGAAGGCGACAAATTCGCGCTGGTGGACAACGCCAGCAACGTGGACCTGACCTTCGGCCGGCGAGTTCCCCAGAATGACAGGCTCTTCACGGGACTTATCGACGAAGTTCAAATCTACAACAAGGAACTGGAAGGGGTTCAGATCAGAGATCTCACTAAACTGGGATACCTCGCAACCGCTTACGGTCCAAACCCTTCTGACGGCCAGAAATTCGAAGATTCATGGGTGAATTTGATATGGGTTGCCGGTCCGCTGGCCGCCTCTCACGATGTATATTTCGGCACGAACTTCGAAGACGTCAACGCCGGCGTTCCAGCAGCCTTCGTGGGCAATACCACCACGAACAGCCAGCCCGTCGGCTTCCCCGGATTCCCGGCGCCGGACGGCCTGGCCCCAGGCACAACTTATTACTGGCGCATCGATGCGATTAACACCACCCATCCGGGCAGCCCGTGGCGAGGGGACGTCTGGAGCTTCTGGGTTCCTCAACTGACCGCGTATAACCCGGATCCCGGCGACGGCGAGCCTGCCGAAGCCACCAACGTAGTCTTGAATTGGTCCCGCGGTCTTAAGGGAATGATGGCCGCCGTGTATTTCGGAACAGATAAAGACCAGGTAGCCAACGCCACCGGCGCGCCACCGACTCCAGGAACAACATATAATCCGGGCCCGCTTACCCCCGTGACCACATACTATTGGCGCGTGGATACGTTCAACGGTTCAACATGGCTCAAAGGCGCGGTCTGGACCTTTAAGACCAGACCCGACATTCCGGTTATCTCCGACCCGAACTTCATCGCATGGTGGAAGCTCGACGAAGGCGCCGGGACCACGGCACTCGACTGGACCGGGCACAACAATACCGGCACAGCGTATGGCAATCCGGGATGGGGGGAAGGATACGACGGCGCCGCGATGTTGTTCGACGGCCTGGATAGCTACGTTAACATAGACGGCTATAAGGGAATTCTCGGTACCCGCGCCCGTACCGTAACCGCATGGGTCAACACGACCAGCACGACAACCAGCGTGATTGCCGGCTGGGGACTCAACACGGCTAATCAGAGGATGGAGTTGCGGATCGACGTCGGCAGATTGCGCTGCGAGCATGAGGGCGGCAACATGCAGGGAAGTACCAATTTGACCGACGGCGGATGGCACCACGTCGCCGTAACCCTTAGAAGCAACGCCACGATCTCTTATCCGGATGTGAAACTCTACCTCGACGGCGTGGATGACACGATACCGACGGTAGATCCGGATCCGTTCGATACCATTGCAGGCTTCGATGCCAGGATAGGCAGTCGCCCATCAAAGAATGACAGATTCTTTACAGGGATCATCGACGATGTGCGTATCTATGACAAGGAGCTGACGCCGCAAGAGATCGAGCTGGCAATGCGAATCGATTTGCTGCCGGCCTGGAGGCCGAGTCCGAAGGACGGCGCAACGCTGGACATCGAACATGCCGGGCCTCTGACCTGGACGAAAGGAGACAAGGCCACCCAGCATGAGGTGTATTTCGGTACAGACAGGGCGGCCGTGGCCGACGCCAGTGCCTCCGATACGACCGGTATCTATCGGGGCCGTCAGAGCGCAACCTCTTACGCGCCGTCGGCGGATCTGGCATGGGGCGGCGGGCCGTACTTCTGGCGCGTCGATGAGAACAACAACGACGGCACCGTCACCAAAGGCAAAATCTGGAGCTTTAAAGTGAGTGATTTCCTGGTCGTGGATGATGTCGAATCCTATAATGACTTCGATCCGCCCGTTCCGACGAGCCACAGGATATTTGATGCGTGGAGTGATGGTTTTGCAACACCAACGACGAATGGAGCGCTCGTTGGTAATGCCCTTCCTCCTTATACGGAGCGTGCAAACGTTCACGGCGGCGGGCAGGCGATGCCGTTGTCGTATGATAACAACCTGAAGTCCTCCGAGGCAACGCTGACGCTGACGGCGGGGCAAGACTGGACGCGGCAGGGTGTTACAGAGCTGTCGCTGTGGTTACGGGGCGCGGCGACCAACGCCGCCGAGCGAATGTACGTGGCCCTCAACGGCACGGCGGTGGTCTATCACACGAATTCAGCCGTCGCTCAGACCGCCGGCTGGACCGAGTGGGTCATCCCGCTGCAGCAGTTCGCTTCTCTGGGCGCGAACCTGACCAACGTGACCAGCGTCACAATCGGTTTTGGCACCCGCGGCAATACCACCGTAGCAGGCGGAAAAGGCCAGATGTACTTCGACGACATCCGGCTGTATCGGCCGAGAACCGCTCCATAAAGACCGGGTGAACTAACCCCAGGATTTGCATCTGTTCGGGGCCTGTATCGATGTGTCCGGTACAGGCCCGCTTTTTTTCGGTTCGCAACATGGCAATTGACGCCGGCGCAAGCCTCAGGTAGAATACACCGCAATAGCACGATTCAAGCTTGTAGTTTAGAACGATTCAGATTCTTTAGGTGTGTTGACCAGACGGATATGGTGACAAATGTAACAGTGGCTGATCTTCTGCGGCCGTGCGAGAGAAGACTCGCCGGATTCTACGATTTGGCTTTGATTGTTGGCGGGTCCCTGCTGATCGGCCTGTGCGCTCAGGTCAGGATTCTGCTGCCTTTCGGCCCGGTTCCGGTAACAGGTCAGACGTTCGCCGTGCTGATGATAGGCGCACTGCTTGGCTCCCGGCGAGGCGGCCTGGCCGTGCTGGCTTATCTCATCGAAGGTGTGGCCGGACTGCCTGTGTTCGCGTTCGGAGGGGGTGCTGCTGCAATCGCAGGCCCGACCGGCGGATACCTGATGGGTTTTCTGCCGGCTGCTTACCTCACGGGATTGTTAGCGGAGAGGGGATGGGACCGGCGGATCGGAACAACCGTGCTGGCTATGGTCCTCGGAAACGTGGTCATCTACGCCTGTGGGCTGTTTTGGCTCTGCTGCCTGATGGGTCTCAGCGTGAAAGTCCTAACGGCGGGCCTTTATCCCTTCATCATCGGCGACCTGCTGAAAATAGTCCTGGCGGCTATACTTCTGCCGTCCGGCTGGAAGCTGCTCGAATATACCAACCTTGCCGGCAACAAACAGTAAGCGGCCGCACCGCCATTGCCGAAGGAGGGAGTCGAACCCTCACCCTGTTGCCAGGACGGGATTTTGAATCCCGCGCGTCTGCCAGTTCCGCCACTTCGGCTAAACTTTATTGACGGCGTATTATTCATGGTTCGCGGGGCTTTGTCAAACGAAAATCTCACCCCGGCCTGAATGGCCCACGCACCGGAATTGGAAAAATTGCTGATTGACGGCTGCCTTCACGGCCGATAATAATAGAATAGCTGAGGGGATAAATGTCGCGGGCCGACGAGCAACTCAAGGCCCCATGTGAAAGGACTAAAAATGTGCAAGACATGCGGATGCAGTTCCGGTAAGAAAACCAAGACCAAAGCCAAAGCTAAAAAAACCAAAACCAAGAAAAAATAGCCGAGCTACCTGCCCCACACTCAGACCCATGCGTCCAGCCGCCTGCTTGCGCCGCGAGCAAGCCAGTAGATTGTGTCCGCCCGTGTCCTACAGAAGGTCGATCTTCTTGCCAAAGTATCTGAGAATATCTGTACTTCAATATCTTTGCCGCTATGTCTCCTTCCAGTAGCGTTTGACAACTCCGTCTTTGACTTCAAATGCGACGACGTGTACGACTTGCCCGTCGTCCTTGATCACGATGGGCGGCGGGAACATGACAAACTGGTTATCCTTTTTCCTGGTGCACTTGTACCTGAGGATCTCGGTGCCCCGGTCCGTCATGCTCTGCTCGGACGGCTCGCCAAATGTCGCCACGATCCAGTCCTTTGTCGTTTGGCCGCACTTGACCTCCTTGAGCATTTTGTTATCGACGCCCGTGTAGTGCTCGTCGGTTTCGATAACCACACAGCCGGCAATCAATACGCCCATCATGGCCAGCGACACCAAAAGCACCCTCTCGCTGCATTTCTGGAGCTTCATTTTGTGCTTCTCCTTAAAATCCATTCGCACTTGCCTTGTACGCATCCGCGGCTCATTCCGGCCTGCCGCCCAAACGTCAGCCCACCAAACCTCCGGCGTCTCAATAGTATAGGCACAAAACCACGAAAGGGTTACAAGATTTTGCTCCACCCGGCTGACATGCCCCTGCCCCATGTGAAACGGATACTGACCCGTCCGGCAATTCGTTCCTGACGGATCGGTTTTTTGCACACTTGGCTTTAACCGCGGATTGACACCGATTAACACGGTCTGCTATAAGTTGCAAAGGCACGAAGACGCCAAGACACGGAGAAAGGGACTCTTCTCATTAACCACCAGTCTCTAATATCCAATCACTATGCCTGACGCCCGCCCACAGAATCTCCACAGAAAAACGGCGATGTCCTGGGAATTTGCCCGAAAAGTACAACGTCCCCCTTTTCGTTTCCAAAAAAAGCTTGAGTCATACACAAAATGACACTTATACTGTTCTTATCGAAGCATGATACCAGGTAGAACATCGAAAGGAAGAGCAATCGACTGCCGTGACAACAATTCAAGGGAAGCAGGTGTCCATGAGCCATGAACTCGCAATGATTCCTTTCGAACAAGAGAATCTAAGAGCCTACACGCTCCTGCTTCGCATTGAGGTTGTGTTGCGGGAATGCCTGAGAGAGTCGCTGAAATCTGAGTTTGGCGTGGATTGGCAGAAAAAACTACCTGGAGAGCTGCACAAAACAATTAAACAGAAGCAGGCTGAGGAAAACAGACCTCAGTTCAACTTCATTCGCTTAGGGCCACTCTACTATCTCACCTTCGCTGAGTTGCTTCCTCTGCTTCAGCAGAAACCGGGGCGTCCTGTGGCTAAAAAGCTGGGTGGGGAGTGCTTCTTGAAACAGCTTGAAAACCTTATCGCTCCTCGAAATGCGGTCGGTCACTCACGCCCCGTATCCTCGGTCGGGTTGAAGACAATTGAAACGCTGTATGCCCAAATGGAGACGGCCCTGACTGCGGAAGAGTTGGCACGTCTCATGGCAAATCCCGACACCGGCCTGGGTCAGGACGAGGCTGCAAAGGCGGTAATACCTGCGATGGAACAGATCCTCCGTGACTTGCCGAACCTTCCCCCTGCATTCCCAATTCCTGAATCCTATCAGACCGCAATAATCCAATTCTGGTGGGCTGACGACTCGCTCGCTGGATTCAATCGTTCTCGTGTGGAGTCCGCAATTGCTCTCATTCGCGAATACAATGCGCTTCCGGCGGGTGTTGGTTCGGCTGGGAATCGACAAAGATTCTGTGAGCAGTATGATATGAAGAAGCAAATTCAAGATGCGATCACCGAGTTGGGGAAAGTGACATTATGAACCAGGCAACGAAACCCAAGTTTCCCCCGAATCCCTACAGGCGATCACCAATCAAAAAGCTGGAGGATTTGGCGGGGCGTGCTCGCGAACAGAAAACGATTCGCTACTACCTAAGTCTTACCGCCTCGGGGCAGAGTCCCCACTTGGCCTTGATTGGGCAAAGGGGCGTTGGCAAGACCAGCCTGCTAAATGGGGCAGAATCTATCGCGAAGGATTTGAAACTCCTACCAGTGCGCCTTGATATGAATGAGCTAAAGGCGAGATCACCCGGCAGGTTCTGGCACGATCTGTATCAAACGCTCTCCCTTTCCATGGTTAAAGCAGGATGTTGGGGCGGTGTCCAAGGGACAATTTACGCTGAACTCTTGCGGATGATGCACGCTCGGCAACCAGGAAGCCTTGAAAAGGCGGTGATGCAGATTCCCTATGTGTTTTCCTGCAATCAAGGAAGCATTGACAGCTTTGAATGTCCTGACGCTCTTGTGGTGAATGATTTCGAGGCCTGCCTGACTGAGTTGCACAGCAAAGGACTTACTGGAATCGTTCTCCTGATTGATGAAGCCGATTGCCTGGGAAAAAATGTTCCGTTGCTTCAAATGTTCCGAAACATTTTTCAGGTCGTCGAGCATTGTTCGCTACTCTTGGCAGGCACAGAAGCAGTGTTTCCCGCATTGTCTGAAGTGTTCTCACCGATTCCGCGCCAATTTCATCGAGTCGAAGTGAAGCCTTTTTCCCGCTGGTCAGACACAATGGAGCTCGTTCTGCGCCTGATTCCGAAAGACATATTAGAAGCTGTCGCACCAAGACGGGGCGTCGTGATAGAGTTACACGAGCTTTGCGGCGGTGCGCCAGATGAGATCCAGCTCTACTGCCACCACATGTATCGTAGCGTTGAGGATGGAACATCCGTTCGAATGGCTCTCTCGCCGCTGGTCTTCCGTGAAGTCCTTCGCGAGTACCGATGCAACACTCCTGCCAATGTCGATGCTGTTTTGAATGCAATCGAGCGATTACCCGACAAGCTCCTTTATCAATCGAAATGGCTGTCACGCCGAAACCTGACCCGTGAGGAAAACATCCGAATCACCGTGCTTCGGAGGGAACTCAAACTCGACAGAACGATTTCAGTCGATGAAAGGTCAGAGATCGCACGTGAGCTGGCCGAAGGCTACCGCAAGCTTTTCGATGCCGGAATCACTGAGATCGACAACCGCATCCGCTTGGCGGGCGCACCATTGACCGCAGGATTTTGGAAGTCATTTGTGGAGGTAGAGCGGAGTAAACGATGGATCTGGAATGATGACCCTTTTGCAGACAATATCGGCCAGTCAATAACGTATGCAATCGGGAGGGCGTACTGTGCTGTTGGTCAACTCTATAACCCGCAAGCATGGGACGCGGTCATAGCTCTTCAAGCACTCCGAGAAGGAAAAGTGCCTGCGGAGATTGATGAGGGCATGGCTGACATGGTTGTGTCAGCACTTTTCGCGCGTGATAAAAAAATAACTCACGTCGCAGATGTCACATTCCAGATAGACTCACCGGCGGGGAAACAAACTTCTCAATGCAGATTTTTCGAAGAGCACGGTCAAGAACTGCGGCAGGAACAATTTCAGGAATGGATTGAGAATCATCATGCACTTCTTGCAGGAAACGACATTTCAATCGTCATCACTGATTGTAACCGTTGGGAGCTTCCTTCTCCGATTGAACTGCATCGTCTTGGGCGCATCTCAGGATACTCAATTCCAAAAGAGTTCGATCCAACAGAAGTTGCACAAGCTATCACCCTGTTCGAGAACGGCGACATTCAAGGGTGTATGGCCATCTTCTCGAGAATGCTTGTCGACAAAGAGTCGGCCCACATCCGGAACAACTTAGCTTTTTGCCAACTCCTTACGGGAGATGTCACTATAGGGTTGGAAAATGCGACAAAAGCGACCGCAACGGAATGCACGCCGCTCTACGAGCTTAACAGAGGGATAGGCGAGTTCCTGCAAGGTGATGTTGACACCGCGAAGGCATCTCTCCGTAGCGCATTGCAGCAATTGCGTGCGCCAGGAAGCAAGTTTGATGCGGCAGCCGCCTATGTTCTTGTGCTTGAGTCGGCAGAAAGGAAGGCCAACTCCCATGCAGAGTTGCCAGTTGACGCTGCAATTCTGATCAACCTCTATCGGATGGGCGAATTCGACAAAACAGAGTTGGAAAAGGAGTTGGTAAAGCTCTATCCCGATAAAGCCCCAAATTGGCTAGCAACCCTCACCGAGAAATAGGAAATAAAAGAAAAGGGGACATTGGAAAAGGGGACATTGTACTTTTCTCCTTTTTAGGTAGGGCCGTTTCCTGCTCTGGCAGTGGCCTGTAAGCCCTAGTCTGGGCCGGATTGTGCTTGTTCGACCGTTTTGAGTCATCGGCCTGCTTCGGCGACCGCTGCGTGGGCTGCGTCGATTTCTGCTTTTCATCAGCCCTGAATAATGCAACGTAAACCGACCCGCATGGGCAGCACCGTAAGGCGTCCCCCAAGGGAGAGAGCCTGCCCATCCTACGCGTTGTCCGCGTCCGGGCGCGAGGCGGAGCTTTGCGGGGCCTCGCGTTTCCTGTAGAAGCTCCAGCACAGGTAGCCAGGGATTCCGATGGCCACCCAGACCAGGCCCATCAGAGAGTTGATCAGGGGGGACGAGCCGTTCCTGTAGTTCAGGATGTCCGTGTATAGCGTGAAGAGGACATACATCGATGCGAAGGCGATGAAGATGATAGTCGTCGCCGGGTAGCCCCAGACTCTGTAGGGCCGGGGGGCGTCGGGCATGCGTTTGCGGAGCGTAAAGACACTGACCGCCGCCAGGGCGTAGAAGATCCAGGTCACGAAGATGAGCATATCCGTGAGCTGATCGAACGTGCCGCTCAGGACGAGAATCGAGGCCCAGGTCCCCTGGGCGAGCAGGGAGTTGCCCGGCGTGTGGAAACGGGGGTGGACCTCGCCGAGCCGACGGAAGAAGAGCTTCTCGCGAGCCATGGCAAAGTAGATACGCGCCGACATCATCGTCGTTCCGTTGACGGCCCCGAAGGTGGAGATCATAATCGCCACGGCGATCACCGCTCCGCCGTGCCGGCCCAGGAAGCTGCTGGCTACGTCGATGGCCACGATATAGCTTCCGCCGCTGGCCTGGGCGGCCCTGTACCTGCTCGCCATCTCGGCGACGGGGATGATGTAGATGTAGGCGAGATTGATGGCAACGTAGATGGCGATGATGATGAGCACGGCGGCGGCCATGGCCCGGGGCAGGTTGCGCTGCACGTTCTTGATCTCGCCGGACATGTAGGTCACGTTGATCCAGCCGTCGTAGGCCCAGAACGCGCCGGCCAGGGCCGTGATGATCGCGAGGAAGACCGGGGGCGAGCCGGCCGCCCCGGCCCCGGAATCGGCGGCCGACTGCGTGAGGTTGCCAATGTTCCCATGCCCCAGGGTGAAGGCCAGCACGACGATGGCGGCGATGATCGCGACCTTGAGGGTCGCGAAGACGACCTGGATGGCGCTGCCGAGCTTCACACCTGCGTAGTTGATCCCGGTGAGCAAAGCGATCAGGCTGATGGTGCAGAGCTTCAGGCCGATGAACTTGAAGGGCGTCAGCTCGCCGATACCGGGGATGGGGATGCCCCACTGCTCCCAGGCCGCGGGCAGCCTCGGGAACGCAACGAAGTAGCCCAGCGAATCCGCGAAGACATAAGCGATCGCGGCAATGGAGCCGGCCTGGATGACGACAAACGCCGCCCATCCGTAGAGGTAGCCGACGAAATGGTTGAAGCCTTTGTTAAAGTAAACGTACTGACCGCCCGGGTCGCGGAACATACCGGAGATCTCGGCGATCGACAACGCCCCGAAGAGCGTTACGAAGCCGGCGACGATCCAGATGATGATGAGCAGTTCGGGCGAGTCGAGCTGGGTGGCCATGAGGCCGGGCTTCTTGAAGATGCCGGAGCCGATGACGGAGCCTACGCCGCAGGCGATGGCGGTGATGAGGCCGAGCTCACGGCTGAGCTCGCGGGTTTTGTTTCCATTGCTGTCTGTCATGGCGATCCTTCAGCGACCGTCGATTGTAGTCTCCCCGCCCGGCGAAAGCAACGCGATTGTGAAATGCGACGATTCGGTTGCGGCTGCGATGCCGCGCCCGGCCGGGCTTTCAGGGGTCAGACCGTCGCAAGGCGGGCCAGCCTCCAAAGCTTGTCCCTTCAACTCTGTTCAGGGCAGGCTCTGAGCGCCTCAGCCGCTTAGGAGATAGCAGAGCCAGGCGGCGAGGAAGCCGCCGTAGTTGCCGATGGCGTAGCCGATCAGGGCCATGAGGATACTTACCGGCACGAGCTTTTCGTTGTGATGCGAGGCGACGACGGGGGCGCTGGCGGCCCCGCCGATGTTCGCGGCGCTGGCAATCGCCGTCGAATGGATATCGACGTGCAGCAGATAGGCGCCCAGCACGCAGAAGGCCCCATGCACGACGATCCAGACATAGCAGGCGAGAATGAACCATCCGGCGGAACTGGTCAGGCCGGAGACGTCGGCTCTGGCGCCCATGTTCGCAACGAAGACATAGAGCAGAGCCATCGCCAGCTCGTGGCTGGCGGGGATGCGCTTGGCCGGGGTCAGTGACAGCAGAAGGCCCATCGTCGTGACCAGCAGAATCTTCCAGGTCGAGGCCGTCAGGACCGGTTTGAGCTCGGGCAGCCTGCTCGAAATCACTTCCGCAGCCCACGTACAGACGAATCCCAAGAACAAGAGATAGAGAAAGTGTCGCATTCTGACGCTTTCAGGCTTGTCTTGCGTTTGCGGCTGGGCCGCTTCCAACATTTCGATTCGCTTGGCGTCCACGCGGGTGAAACGATTGAAGACTTTCGCGAAGCTCTTCGACCCCAACAAAATCGGCAGCCAGACAATATAGACAAGATTATCGCCCAGCACGGCAAGTCCGAACCCCTGTCCGCTTGTTTTGAGTCCCTCGGCGATGGCCGCCATATTGCCCGTACCGCCGATCCAACTGCCGGCCAGAGCGCCGAACGCCTTCCATATATCATCGGGCAGCTTGTCCTTAACCAGCAGGAACGCCAGCGGCGCACCGAGCACGACGCCGGCGCTGCCGAAGAGCATGACGAAAATCCCCCTGCCCATCACTCGGACCGTCGCTACGACATCGACCCGCAGGAGCATGATGACAAGGAACATCGGCAACACGGTCGAGCTGAGCCAGTCGTACGCGGCTGAAGTCTTTGTGAGTATGCCGGTGTTCGAGAAGATGGCGGGCACGGCGTAAATGAAGACCAGCGGCGGAAAATAGTTGAACAGCCGCCAGCGAGTCCGCTGCTCAAGAAAGAAGAAGAACGCCCCGACCCCGCAAAGGACCGTCAGTACGCCGACAGGACTGGAAACGTATGCATCCATAAAAGGGGTCAGGAGCCTTTTTTCAGAAGCCCCTTTTTTGCCAGGTCAATCATCAATAGTCAATGATAACGATGTCTTCCGGGATCGCGACGACGTCGCGGTGCGTCGGGCCGAGGAGCTTTTTGATTTCTGTGCTGTGCTTGCCGGCCAGGGTCTTGAGCTGGTCGCTGCCCACGCTGGCGACCGCTTTGGCGTCCTCGTTAAGCATGACAACGGCGCCCGCCTCGAACGAGCCTTCGACGCCGGTGATCCCGCTGGGCAGGAGGCTCTTGCGGTTCTTGACGGCGCGCATCGCACCGTCGTCGATGAGTATGGTCCCGGCGGGCGTGCTGTTAAGAATCCATCTCGCGCGGTTGGAGAGCTTGCGTTTCGGCATAAAGATCGTGCCGATTGCCTCGCCGGCGATGATCCTGCTAATAACGTTCTTCGCCCGCCCGTTCGCTAAAACGATGCGGCAGCCGGCGTTGGAGGCGATCCTGGCCGCTTCGATCTTGGTTTTCATGCCGCCGGTGCTGTACTTGCTGCCTTTACCGCCGGCGCTTGCCATAATCTCGTCGGTAATCTCGAAAACGCTGGAGATCGGCTTGGCGTCGGGAAAGGTCTGCGGATTTTTGTCGTACAGGGCGTCGATATCCGTCAGCATAATCAGCAGGTCCGCGTCGATCTTACTGGCGACCAGGGCGCTGAGCTTGTCGTTATCGCCGAAGGCCGTGCCGATCTCGTCGGTGCTGATGCTGTCGTTCTCGTTCAGCACCGGCACGACGGACAGCCCGACCAGCGTCTCGATGGAATTGCGGAGGTTCAGATACGTTTTGCGGTTGTCGAGCACCTCGGCGGTCAGGAGGACCTGGGCGACGGTGATTCCATGCCCGGCGAACGCCTTCCTGTACGCCGCCATGATGAGCGGCTGGCCGATCGCGGCACAGGCCTGACGCATCTTCATATCCCGGGGTTTCTCGCTCAGGTGAAGCTGACCGACGCCCATACCGATAGCGCCGGAGGTCACGATGACGATCTGCCGGCCGGTTCGAACGAGAGCCGTTATCTGCTCGGCGACCCTCTGCATGTAGCTGACGTCTATCGCGCCATCCTTCGTGAGCGTGTTCGTGCCGATCTTTATGACAACCCGTTTTGCCTTGCTGAAGTCTCGCATACACCGTCTCTTTTTGCCGCAGAGCAAACCTTTTTATTTAGCCACAGAGGGCACAGAGAACACAGAGAATACTTTTAGGATTTCTGTAAGAACATCTGTACCGCCCTGGATTTTTTGGACACAGGTTTGTAGATAATCATGCCGCGATCTCCGCGGCAACGCAAGCGTCTTTTCGTGCCTGGGCAGGCGTTCGATAGCCCAGGCGTTCCATGATCCATTGATG
>Ga0210377_10003239_pt1 | contig 14014 bp, 16 predicted proteins | sample PLM4_65_b1redo_FD_155480 | JGI IMG/M metagenome (GOLD analysis project Ga0210377, IMG submission 155480) | Groundwater sediment microbial communities from an aquifer in East River, Colorado, USA - PLM4_65_b1 redo | ecosystem: Environmental > Terrestrial > Soil > Riparian zone | place: USA: East...
ATAAGCCGACCGAGGTGGTCCTGGAAAAATGATTTTTGCAGGGCATCCCATCGGGTGTCCGGATCCCGGGCAGGTGCAACTTGAACTTATTCCAATTTCAAATCAAGGATGAAATCAAGGCGGCGAGGATTGAGGCGACGAAGGCGTACAGCTAACGTACGTTGAGGAGCCGAAGACGAGCCAACGCGGATAGCGCCTTGATTTGGAATTGGTATTAAAGCATGAAGGGGGGAATTATGGCGTTCAAACACAAGGACATCATTGGTTTGCAGGATCTGACAGGGGAGGAGATTGAGCTGCTCCTTGACACCGCGGAGAATCTGAAGGAGATAAACAGCCGGGATATCAAAAAAGTGCCGACCCTGCGCGGCAAAACGATCGTCAATCTCTTCTACGAAGCCTCCACCCGCACCCGTACCTCCTTCGAGATTGCGGCCAAGAGGCTGTCAGCCGATACCATCAATATTACCGCATCCACCAGTTCGGTGACCAAGGGGGAAACCCTTTCCGATACCGCGCGCAATGTGCTGGCCATGAAACCGGATATCATCGTCATGCGCCATGCCGTCTCCGGTGCCCATCACTATCTGGCCCAGCGGGTCTCCTGCTCGGTGATCAACGCCGGTGACGGCGCCCATGAACACCCGTCGCAGGGACTGCTCGACATGTTGACCATGCGCCAGAAATTCGGCAGGCTGGAAGGGCTCAAGGTGGCCATTGTCGGCGATATCACCCACAGCCGGGTGGCCCGTTCCAATATCTACGGCCTGACCAAGATGGGGGCAAAGGTCTTTCTCGCCGGACCGCCCACCATGATGCCGCCGGGAATTGAACGGCTGGGGAACGTCACTGTCTGCAAGGAGATGCGCGAGGCGGTGGAGGGGGCCGAGGTGGTGATGATGCTCCGCATCCAGCTGGAGCGGCAGGGTAAAACCCTGATCCCGACCATGAAGGAATATTCCCGTTATTTCGGCTTGAATAACAATGTGCTGCAGCTGGCAAAAAAGGACGCGATGGTCATGCATCCGGGGCCGATCAACCGCGGTGTCGAGCTCTGCTCCCATGTGGCCGACGGGCCCCAGTCATACATCCTCAAGCAGGTGGAGAACGGGGTGGCGGTGAGGATGTCGATGCTCTACCACGTGAGCGGCGGCGAACTGGCGACGGAATGACATGAACCCGTTCGAGGTTCAAGGTTCAAGGTTAAATGCCTTAACATGGAACTTTGAACATAGAACTCTTTCACACGAGGTGATATATGAAGCTGCTGATAAAGGGAGGGCGGGTAGTAGACCCGTCGCAGAACATTGATGAGACCATGGACCTGCTGGTGGTGGGCGGCAGAATCATGGAGCTTGGGAAGGGGCTCAAGGCGCCGGCCGGAGCCGAGACCATCGACGCTGCCGGCCTGCTGGTCACACCGGGGCTGATAGACATGCACGTCCACCTCCGTGATCCGGGGCTGGAATACAAGGAAGACATGGTCAGCGGGACACGGGCCGCGGCTGCCGGAGGCTTCACCTCTGTTGCCTGTATGCCCAACACCAAGCCGGTCAACGACAACAAGGCAATCACCTCTTACATAGTCACTAAGGCCGGGAAAGAGGCGCTCGTCAACGTCTTCCCCGTCGGCGCCATAACCCAGGGGAGCAAGGGGGAAAGCCTCGCCGAGATGGGAGAGCTGAAGGAGTCGGGCTGCGTTGCGGTTTCCGATGACGGTCGTCCCGTGGTCAATGCGGAGCTGATGCGCCGTGCCCTGGAATACGCCAAGGGGATGGGGATCATGGTCATCTCCCACGCGGAAGAGCTTTCCCTGGTCGGTGAAGGGGTGATGAACGAGGGGTTCACCGCCACGGAGCTGGGGCTGAAGGGGATACCCTGGGCTGCGGAGGACACCGCGGTTGCCCGTGACGTCTACCTTGCCGAGTTTACCGATTCTCCGCTGCATATCGCCCATATCTCCACCAGCGGTTCCGTGCGCATCATCAGGAACGCCAAGGCGCGCGGGGTGAAGGTCACCTGCGAGACGGCTCCCCACTACTTTTCCCTCACCGACGATGCGGTGCGCGGTTACAATACCAACGCCAAGATGAATCCGCCGCTGCGCGAGGCCGGCGATGTGGCGGCGATCAAGGCGGGGCTTGCGGATGGGACCATCGATGCCATCGCCACCGACCATGCGCCGCACCACCTGGATGAAAAGGACCTGGAATTCAACCTGGCGTTGAACGGCATCATCGGCCTGGAGACCTCGCTCCCCCTTTCCCTGCGGCTGGTGGAGGAAAAGGTGCTGGAGCTTAAAGCTTTGATTGAGAAAATGAGCTGCAACCCGGCAAAAATACTCGGTATTGACCGTGGAACCCTACAGGTGGGAGCGGCCGCCGACATCACCGTTCTCGACCCGAACCGGGAGTGGCAGGTGGAAGCGGAGCAACTGGCGAGCAAATCGAAGAACTCGCCGTTCATCGGCTCGAAGATGAAAGGGTGTGCCGTCTATACAATCGTCGGCGGCAAGGTCGTATATAAACGAGGTTGAACTTGTAGGGGCAATTCATGAATTGCCCCTACACATCGAATTACGCATATCAGGAGCAACACATGAAAGCAGTACTCGCGCTGGCCGACGGCCGCATTTTCCACGGCAGGTCCTTCGGCGCCTCCGGCGAAGCAACCGGTGAGGTAGTTTTCAACACTGCCATGAGCGGTTACCAGGAGGTCCTCACCGATCCGTCCTACAAGGGGCAGATGGTCACCATGACCTATACCCAGATCGGCAACACCGGCATCAATCCCGAAGACATTGAGAGCAACCAGCTCTACCTGTCCGGCTTCATCGTCAAGGAGTACCACGACTGCTATTCCAACTGGCGGGCGACCATGAGCCTCGATTCCTACCTCAAGGAAAACGGCGTGATCGGCATCCAGGGGCTCGACACCAGGGCGCTGACCCGTCACCTGCGGGACAAGGGGGCACAGAACGGGGTCATCTCCAGCGTCGATTGCGACCCGGAAAGCCTGGTGAAGAAGGCGCGGTCGATCCCGAGCATGGCCGGCCTCGATCTCGCCTCGGGGGTCAGCTGCGACAAGCCGTACCGCTGGACCGAGAAACTCTGGGAATTGGGCGAAGGGTACGGCCAGGTCGATGCGGACAAGCTTGCCTATAAGGTCGTTGCCTACGACTTCGGCATCAAGTACAACATCCTCCGCTGCCTGGTCTCTGCCGGCTGCGACGTGACGGTGGTCCCCGCCACCTTCCCGGCAGAGGAGGCACTGGCCATGAACCCTGACGGGATCTTTCTCAGTAACGGCCCGGGCGACCCGGAACCGATGACCGCGGTGATCGAGAACATCCGCACATTCGTCGGGAAGAAGCCGATTTTCGGCATCTGCCTCGGCCATCAACTCCTCGGCCTGGCCCTGGGGGGGCGGACCATGAAGCTCAAGTTCGGCAACCACGGCTCCAACCTGCCGGTCATGGACCTGGCAACGAGAAAGGTGGAGATCACCGCCCAGAACCATGGTTTCTCGGTGGATATCGTTTCCCTGGCCCATGCATGCGAGCTTGCCCACGAAAACCTCAACGACCAGACCGTGGAGGGGATGCGCCACAAGGAACTCCCCATCTTCTCGGTACAGCACCACCCCGAGGCCTCCCCCGGTCCCCACGACTCTCATTACTTGTTCGGGCGGTTCGTGGAGATGATGGAGAAGTACAAAGGCGGTAAGAAGTAAGAAGTAAGAAGTAAGAAGTAAGAAGTAAAATCTTTAAGACTTTTACTGTTCACCTTTCACTGTTCACCTTTCACAGGTTTTATGACTTTTACTGTTCACCTTTCACTGTTCACCTTTCACAGGTTTTATGCGGTATCTAGATCTTTACAATTCAGGCGAGCTGCTCCAGCGGGTGCGCGACGCTTACGCCCGGCTGAGAAGCTGCGACCTCTGTCCCTTTGCTTGCCGGGTGAACCGGCTGGCGGGGGAGACCGGTGTCTGCCGTAGCGGTGCGTACCCCAAGGTGGCGTCAACCAACGTCCACCGGGGGGAAGAGCCCCCCATCTCCGGCAGCCGCGGCTCGGGGACGGTCTTCTTCTCCAACTGCAACCTGGCCTGCCGCTTCTGCCAGAACTTTCCCATCAGCCAGTTCGGCAACGGCGAGGTGCTGACGACCCGGGAGCTGGCGGCGAGGATGCTGAAACTCCAGCGGCAGCGGGCCCACAACCTCAACCTGGTCACTCCGAGTCATTTTCTCCCCCAGATCCTGGCTGCCATCTACCTGGCGGTCAAGGACGGGTTTCGCCTCCCCATCGTCTGGAACTCCAACGGTTTTGAATCGGTGACTGCCCTGGAACTCCTTGACGGGGTGGTGGATATCTATCTGCCGGACATGAAGTACGCGGCGGAGGAGCCGGCGGTGAGCTTCTCCTCGGCTCCGAACTACCGGGAAGTCAACCGGGCGGCACTGAAAGAGATGCTCCGCCAGGTTGGGCAGCTTGAGCTGGACGGAGAGGGGGTCGCGGAGCGCGGCCTCATCATCCGCCACCTGGTGCTCCCCGGGGGGCACGCCGGCAGCCGGGAGACGCTCCGCTGGATAGCTGAAAATCTCGGGAGGGAGACCCACATCTCCCTGATGCGGCAGTACTTCCCGGCCCACCTGGCCATCGAGACGCCGGCTATCAACCGCAAGATCACCGACGAGGAATACGCCGAGGCTGCCGAGGCCTTGGAAGAGGCGGGACTGGAAAACGGCTGGGTGCAGGAGTAAGGCAACCCCCCTCTGTCCCCCCTTATCAGGGGGGATGAGCGCATTCCCTGACAAGGGGATGGGAGGGGTTATTGTAAGGCAGTATATAGAGGTTGATGTGGAACTTGAAGAGATAAAGGCAAAAATTGCCGATTACTGCGCCAGCCAACCAGAGATTGTCGCCTGCTACCTGTTCGGGTCGTATGCCGGCGGCAGGAAGCGGCAGGGAAGTGATGTGGACGTTGCTTTCCTGCTGGATGCCTCGGTGGCGCGGTCTCAATATTTCGACCAGAAGCTTGTCTACCACAGCGGCTTGGCAAGGCTTCTCAGGCTGGACATCCATCCGGTCACCTTGAATGATGCGGGCGAGGTGCTGCTGGAGCAGATCTTCGGAAAGGGGATAACGGTCTTCACCCGCGATGTGTCGGAGCTTTCCAGGTTCCGCGCCATCCGCCTGTCCATGATCGCCGAGTTCGCGCCGTACCGCAACCGGATGGAAGAAGCCCTTTTCCGAAAGTACAAGGAGGACCCCTCCCATGGTTGATCGTCGTATCATAGCAGAGAAGGTCGATTCCGTTGAACGGAGTCTCAAGCGAGTCAGAAGCCGCAGGGGAGAGAGCCTTGAACGATTTCTTGCCGATGATGACGGCCAGGACATCGTACTGTTTCACCTGATGCAGGCCATCCAGGGGTGTGTCGATCTCGCCGCCCACGTTGTCAGCGACGAGGAAATGGGGCTCGCCGCGAGCACCTACGATTTCTTCTATCTCCTCTCCCATAACGGCGTCATCCCCCGGGATCTGAGCGAACGGATGATCAAGGCAGTCGGCTTCCGCAATCTGGTCGCCCATGAGTACGCGAAGCTTGATCTGGAAAAGGTTTACGTTATTGCCGCCGAAGGGATCGCTGATATAGGGGAGTTTCTGCGGCTGATGGTGCGACGATATGTTTGAGCCTGACAATAGTACGTGTGGAAGCCTACAACGACCTGCTCTCCCAGATGGAGGAGCAGCGGGAGACCAGCGCTACACCTGAGCAGAAGGTTGTGGAGAAAGCGAGGATATCGCGGTGAAGGCGGTGGAGGGCTCGTCTGCGGCCAAGGCGCAAGTTGTGGCCCCGCAGCGGCAGGCGGAGTAGATGAGTGGCGGGCCGTTCCAATCGACCCGGCAGCCTCCCAACCTTGTCGAGGGTTGACCCCTCTACCCATCCGTGCCGTTCGCGGTCTTTTATATGGGGCAGCCACTGAAGCTGGACTTTTTATGGGCTGGCTGCTGTCTGGCAGGGGCGGTATTTCTTATTTTCAGGGGATAGGATGCTGATTGAACTAATAACCGAAAAAAACCTTCGCAGTCTCGCCGGTGGCCGCTCATATAGCCGGGGCGAGGACTATTTTGAAAGCGGTCACGTCGGGCCGGTATCCGAAAAGAACGGCGTCATCTTCGCCAAGGTCCACGGGTCAAATACGTATGAGGTGCGACTCAAGGTCGTGCCTGCCGAAAAAGGAAAGGTCTGCCTCGACCATACATGTACCTGTCCGGTGGGGCGCGACGGTGATTTCTGCAAACATTGCGTAGCGCTGGGGCTGGCTTGGCTTGAAAAAACCGCAGCGACCTTGGACGAAACATCGGCAGAGCCTTCTCGGCCAGGGAAGAATAAAACCGTTACCATGCAGGATATCCGCAAATGGCTCGAAGGTCGGGACCGGAATATTCTTCTGGATATGCTCATGGAGCAGGTGCAGGGGGATGGTCACCTGCGGGAAGCGTTATTGCTCAAGATCGCCAGGGAAAACGCCCGCGGCATTGATATGACCGCCTATCGCTCAGGCATCCGGAGTGCCTTCCATACCGGCGGCTTTGTGGATTATTATGATATGGGGGATTACGCGGCCGGGGTGGATGAGGAGATCGCCAAGATCGAACGGCTGTTCAAAGAAGGGTTTGCCGATGAGACCGTCAATCTCTGCGAATACGCCCTGGAACGGGCGACCCGGTCCATTGGCGATGTGGATGATTCCGACGGCCATTTCTGCTACATCGCCGAACGGCTCCAGGACCTTCACCTCGCCGCATGCAAGAAGGCCAAGCCCGAACCTGTTGCGCTGGCCAAGCGCCTCTTCGATTTCGAAATAGCGGATGGTGATCTTGAAATATTCTCCGGGGCGGTGGATGCCTACAAGTCGGTGTTGGGAAAAGAAGGGTTTACCGAGTACCGTCGCTTTGCAGAGGCTGAATGGGCGAAAGTGCCGGCAAAGATAAAGGGGGACGAAAGCAACTTCGGCAGGCGTTACGCCATAACCCGCATCATGGAATCGCTCGCCAGGGCGGACGGCGACATCGACGGGCTTATCGCCATCAAGAAACGGGACCTCTCTTCCTCTCACCGCTTTCTCGATATCGCCCGGATATTGAAGGATGCCAAGCGCTATGACGAAGCGTTGGAATGGACGGAAAAAGGCCTTCACTCATTCAAGGAGCGTCCCGATGACGACCTGCGGGACTTTCTGGCCGAGGAATACCATCGCCGCAAACGCCATGACGAAGCCTATGCCCTCTACCGGCTTCAGTTCGTCGAGCGCCCCCAGCTCGAATACTACAGGAAGTTCATCGGTTATGCGAAGAAGGTGAAGCGGGAAGAGGAGGCGCGCGACGAGGCGCTTTCCTGGCTGCGGCAGGCGATAGAAAAAGAGAAAAAGGCGCCTACACAGCATTACTGGTACGGCAAGCCGGACCACTCGCGGCTGGTGGAGATATTCCTCTGGGAGAAGGATATTGAGGCCGCCTGGAAGGAAGCGGGAAAAGGGGGCTGCCGAGACGAGCTCTGGCTTAAGCTGGCGCAACTCAGGGAGAATGAGCATCCTGCGGACGCGGTAGGGGTTTATCAGCGGCTTGTGGAGCCGGTCATCGACCGGAAGAAGAACGAGGCTTACGAAGAGGCTGTCAGGATGCTGGAGAAGATTCAGAAACTGATGGAAAAGCAGGGGGAGGCGAAAGAATTCTCAGCGTACCTTGCTAATCTCCGCCTGCGCCACAAGCCGAAGCGGAATTTGATGAAGCTGCTGGAGGAGGTGTAGATTCGTCAAGGCTTGGTGGCAAGAGCCCTTCAAACTCGCCGCCATCCTCTGGCTGATGACCGGAATTCCGGTCAAAAGCCCATATGGAATATTATCCAGCATTGTAACTGTATATTTATCAGATAGTTATGGCATATTTGTTTTGTGGTTTTTTTGAAGTTAAATACGACGTATGGAAGATGGCCGGAATTCCGGTCAATAACGAGTTGGTCGGGAAAATACATGGGATCGATTAGCATCCTCAAGATTATAGTTTTTCACTTAGATACATAGCTCAATATACTGCTAACAATACATCAGGGTGTTTGTAATGAATAATAGCAATAGTGACCAGTTAAAAGGCACTCTCGATACAACTGTCAAGTTATCAGCAGTAGCTATATCTATTGGATTCATCATATCAATAACCTATGACTACGGCTATTTCATGGCTTTTGATCTGTCATTTTCAGATATTCCTTCAACGATAAACGACCACATTCGGAATTCGCTTATCTGTCTGCCCTATAGTGCAGCAACGATCACATTCTGGTTGGCTTTGAAATTTATTGGTGATGTTAATGAGCATGTAAAGTCGCTATCGGAGAGCTGTGAACCTAAAACTAAAACTGGGGCATGGTGGTCGTTCATAAGATTTAGTAATAACCATCTTGTCCTGCTAACAAGCATCTTAGGTATAATAGGCTGCATTTTATTTGGTAATCAGCTACCACTATCCTATGTTATACTCATCGGGTTTATTTTTCTCGATCTAATATGGACTATTATTTTAAAAGTGTATGATTTAAAGAATGTTAGTAAGCAAACAATTATCTTATTCATCTTCGCCCCAATATTTTTATTACTGGTACTATCAAAAGGCAACGCAACATCAAAGGAAGACAAGTTATCTAACTTAGTCATTAACAAGGTATATTTAAAAAACAACTCAATTATAAGTGCTAGCACTATCAGATATTTTGAAAGATTTGCTTTTGTAGTTATTCCAACAACAAAACAACCAACTTTTATACAGTTGAGTGAAATATTAAAAGTAGAACAGGTAGCCAATAAAAGTGGCGGATTTAAAGGTATTATTGATTATTTTGGGTATGAGTTGAAGAAAGGCGGAGGGAGCAACCCTTGACAGAAGGCATACCTGATATACTGCGCAAAATAATGAATTTCCAACTCGACAGTTGGACCGGGCCGAAAAACCGCCCGGTCAACTGCCCGCCGTTGTACGAATCCAATTCTAGAGGTGCGAAATGAAAGGCATCGTAAAAATGATTAATCCAAGGAGAGGACTTATCGCCGTTGAGGTTGACTCCAACGATTTCACAGTGATGGAAATATTAGAAGTATCTTGCAGTGTCGAGATTGGTGACATCATAAGTGGAAACCTTGATACACACGCCGGAGAGACCGTTGTAAACCTTACTAAAAACGAGAAAATGGAAGTGTTCATTGAAGGGGTAAATTGCTCCACCCAAAATGCTCAGAATCTCATAAGGTAACGCGAATTTTGAGGGAGTTATTTCTTTAAATTGATTCCAGGAGAAGACATGAAAAATTTAATTTATTATCCATATTTTGAGGTTGAAGATCAAGAATGGCTAAAATTTGCACTTCTGTATCTTCCAAAAATAGAAGCGATAGTCCCATATGAAGGTCAAAACGAAATTTCAGAACTTTCACGAAAAATAGAAGGAGAAACCGGGTTCATAAATTTCAAAGAACCAGAATATGAAACAGGTATTGCAGCCTCCATAAAGGCAGTAAATGTAATTGAGAGAATTATTAAGAGACCCGCCTTATACTCTGAAATTTTCTGCACTCCAAATATTTACACAAAATGGCAGGAGCCTACAAACCAAAGAAGTACATTGTATCGCGGAAAATATTCCAGTGGATTTTCGGAATTTTGTCAGGAACATGCGTTGAGTAGAGAAGTTGCTAACGGAATATCTGTTTCAAGAAGCCTCGCATTTCTTTATATGACACTGCTGGCAAATTCGATAGCAGAGAAAGAGGGAAAAGGCGTAATCACAGATAATACCGAGTACCACAGAATTCCTATTATTATTGATGCTCCAGCGTCAAATGCGTCCACTGCCTTTGATTTTGCAAAAACTGTCTTTTCTTTAAAACTCCCAGAGAATCTTTCAAATATACCAATCGACCGGGTAATAGCTTTGAGAAAAAAGCCTGACTATGTTGCTAATCTGTCAGCTTTTCATGATCAGCTTGATAAATTTCTTTTATCTATCGAAAGTGGAGCTGATCCAGAGGCATTCTTGAGATCACTTAATATAACTATTAAAGATGTTTCTGATGAAGTTTTGAAATTAGGAGTTGGATTTTCAATCATTGGTTTATCCGCTTGGGCATTGTTCAAAGAACCTACGTTGCTAACGTATTTAAAAGATGTAGCTGGCCCAGCGCTTTCTTTCTCAATAGATTCTCTTATTAATGTTAGAGGTACCAAAAAGAATATTGAAAAGAAGTTGCAGGCAAGAAACCTGCTGGCGTCACTTACCATCGCATAGGGTGGATGGCTACATGAGTCAGAGGGGTCAGCCCTTGAAAGTGGAATTTTAGAATTTTCGAGGGGCGCATAATTCTCTTTTCAAGGCCCCTTTATTTGCTCGTTTAACAACATGAGTTAGCCCCCCCTACTTACGGTATCCTATGTCACAGAGAGTAAGCAGATCATGAGGACAATATGAGTAAAAATCACGAGACTCAGTTAAGCAATCTCATTGAGGGCGTCGAGAAGGCTTATCGAAACGCAGAGGATCTTTTTCAGGAAGCTTCAATACTTTACGCCCACGGAGCACTTTGCCGCGCGCTCTTCCTGCACCAGATCTCACTTGAAGAGTGTGGAAAGATCGAAATGTTGGGAGCATGGGCAACTAGCCTTCTCTCAGGGTTTGAGGTCGACATTCGGAAGGTCACAGCAGCGTTAGCCAGTCACAGAGCCAAGAACCGCGCAAACGCCTACTTCCTTCCCGTATCGGATGCAGAACGACAAGCCCGCGCTAATGCAGATATTCCTGCCGCCGTAGCGGTGTTTAAGGGCCAGCAGACTGACTTTCATACAGAATCAAATTTGGCGAAAAACTCGTCCTTGTACGTAGACTTCAAAGATGAAGAGTTTATTGCCCCAAGTGAGCGAATCACTGAAGTTATGGTTCGTGAAACAGCGAGCAGGAACGCTGAGTTTTTGGCCCTGACAGGTCCTAAAGTAGAGATGATGTTGCGGTGGAAGTCGAACCCTGCTGAGGCTGAACATATAGTTAAGTTGTTTCGAAACCGACTTGAGCAGTTGCGATCGGATATGCCTGATGACCCAGAAAAGGCAATGTCGGTTCTGATGGAAGACCTACTGAGCGAAGTTAAGACTCCAGTGGCCGCACAGAAACAGTAAAAGAAGCAAGAGGGTCAGGGCTCAACAATTGACAAAATGGCAAAAAGTCCGGAAAGTGTAAAATGTTGAGCTTTGACCCCTCATCCTTCTAAAATGTTGAGCTTTGACCCCTCATCCTTCTATTATCCAGCATTGTAACTGTATATTTATCAGATAGTTATGGCATGTTTGTTTTGTGGTTTTTTGAAGTTAAATACGACGTATGGAAGATGGCCGGAATTCCGGTCAATAACGAGTTAAGCGCGCGAAGCTAGGGTGCGCGTCCCGGACGGCATTACCACCAAGGGAGGATAGCGATGAAAACCAAAGACCTTACCGAAAGCCAGAAAGCATTGCGCGGACTTGGCGGTGCCATGTTGGTTGGCGTCTTGAGCACTGTTGTTTATGCCGCTCACACGGGAGGCAGGGAGGGTTTCCTTGCAATGGTGAGTGTAGGAGTCTTGCTTGCTGGCGCATCCGCGTTTGTCGGTGGGGCCCTCGGTTTTCTCTTTGGAATCCCTCGTACACTCCAACAAGAGGGAGGAAGCCCAAGCGCTGAGGCGAATTCCTCAGGCGCGGAGGCCGGTCCTTCTGCGCGCCGCATCGACTACCGCGTGAACACAAATTTGGAGCAGATCTCCGATTGGCTCACCAAAATCCTAGTCGGCGTCAGCCTTACACAAATTGCGGAGATTCGTGAAGGTCTCACGTCGTTGACTGCGTTTGCCGCGCAAGGGCTTGGTCCTCAAAGTCAGGCACAGGTGTTCGCGTTTGCGCTTCTTTCGTACTCGGCGGTCTTGGGTTTTCTATTTGGCTATCTCTGGACACGGCTATTCTTGGCAGGTGCGCTGAGAGTCGCAGATCAAGCCGCGATCGGCACTCTGGTGACGGAAGTCAAAAGGGCGACCGAAAAGGCAGAAACCACGGAGCGCAAGCTCGACGAACTCAAGAAACAATCGGAACTCGATGCCGCGGCGCTCAATCTCGCCTACCGTCAGCTAAATCCGAGTCCGGACCTACCCCAAGTGGTTCAAAATGAGCTAGACGCTGCCGTTGCCGCAGCGTCCCGGCCGATTAAGGTTCAAATATTCAATCAAGCATGGCAGGTGCGCAGTGATAACTGGCGCGACGTCAGCAACAAACCAAAGATGGAACGTACGATTCCAGTGTTCAGAGCCCTGATACACAACGACGTGGAAAATCACTATCACATGAACCATGGGCAACTTGGCTTCGCTTTGAAGGACAAGACTCAGCCGGATTGGGCCGAGGCCGAAAAGGAACTCACCGCCGCAATCGAGATTCGCGGCCCGTGGCGCGAACACGGGTGGCTATTCTATGAGCTAAATCGCGCACTCTGCAGGATCATGGGTGATCCTGCATTCATCCAAGACCAGTCGAGCGATCCGGATCGAAAAACACAAATAGTCGAAGACCTGCGTGCGGCGGTCCAATCCGATGACGTCGAGCTGATCCTCAGGTCCGATCCGGTGATTCAGAAATGGATGTCCTTGAACAACATCTCTCGGAAGGATCTTCGTGGCGCCTAACCCGCACATCGACGCGGACACCCAAACAGCGGCGCTTGGCTTGCTGTTCGGGCGCCGGTCATGTGCATCTCGTTAGGGAGAAGCAAGAGGGTCAGGGCTCAACAATTGACAAAATGGCAAAAAGTCCGGAAAGTGTAAAATGTTGAGTTTTGACCCCTATTATCCCTGACCCCTATTATCCCTTCTCGCCTGAACCCGGTATCAACTGTGCCTCGCACAAGCGATGAGCGCGCTTCTTGAATGGGACGGCAGAGGGAACGGTACAGTTTCTAAGCCGCGAAGGGAATGCCCTCGCAATCGCCGCGATTGCAACAAACGCAGCGATGTGAGCTTTGATAGGAGTTTGGTGCAGGATTCTTTCCTGACCCAGTTATTGGAAATAAAGCCAGAACGGATAAGATGCAGAGGTAGATTCATCAAAGAAAACGACTCAAAATCGGCCAGGCACTATTTTGCCTATTGACTGACAGGGGCCTTATAAGAGTTGGTACAGTTTGGGGAAAATAGAAGGGCCGCGTCTCCAAAACTCAAATTTGTAATTTGGAGACGCGACCCATAATATGCCCCCGACCCATAATATGCCCCCGGAGTTTGAGGCTTCTATCCGCATTGAAGATGGTGAGGTTTTAGCCGGAGAATTGCCACGTAAGCAGTTGCGACTGGTGCAGGCGTGGATAGAACTACACCGAGATGAGCTACAGGCCGATTGGGAGCTGGCTGTTGCAGGAGAGAATCCCTACAAAATTACCCCACTGTGAGGTTGCCATGTACTGGGATGTGAAAACCGTTAAACCAATGCCTGACTATCGTATCTATGTCGAAGTTGAGGATGGCCGCAAAGGTATATTTGATCTCAAACCATATCTGGATCGAGGCGTTTTTCGCGAACTAAAAGACATACACTACTTCAATCGTGTCGGAATCCTGTTTGGTGCGGTAACTTGGCCAAACGAACAGGACATCGCGCCTGAAACCCTACTTGCTGAAATGCTCCCTGTTGACCCGAACAATTGACAAGATTGGGAATCAAACTCTGAAAGCGAAGTTTCCAACTAACGGCAGCACCGGTCGGCGGGAAAAAGCCCCCGCCGCCGGTGTGCCTTATCACGCAATCAAAAGAAAGGAATCTCAATGACTGACGAATTATCAGGCTTCTATAATGATGACGGGAGCAAAATTGATCCGGAATTGGTTCCAAAACCAACTTTGTGCTTAACATGCGGGAAAGACAATGCGGGAGGCATGGAGAAGATCCTTTGCAC
>Ga0210377_10003240_pt1 | contig 14012 bp, 15 predicted proteins | sample PLM4_65_b1redo_FD_155480 | JGI IMG/M metagenome (GOLD analysis project Ga0210377, IMG submission 155480) | Groundwater sediment microbial communities from an aquifer in East River, Colorado, USA - PLM4_65_b1 redo | ecosystem: Environmental > Terrestrial > Soil > Riparian zone | place: USA: East...
CCGGCAGGCGAGGCAGTAGTCACCGGAGGTGTTGTGTCAGTTTGGGATGTGTACACCGCGGTCATGGTGGTATTGGCGGTCATTATTACCGTGGCAGTCCTATTCGTTGAATAATCGGAACTGTCCTTTTTCCATCTCTGGAAGACATTGCCGCTCGCTGACGACGGAGCAGTGAGTGTGACATTGGTGTCTTTGCGATAGGAGCGGGTGAACTGGGTCGAGCCGTTTCCCTTTTTATATCTGTCAGTCGGGCTGACACTGACCGCGATGCCGCTGTTTGGATTGGAAGATGAAACTGTCAGGGTGTAATAGGTGGGTTTTCCGGCAAAGCTGTTTAGTGGCACAACTGTAAAAAACAGCGCCATAATACATAACAAGACAAAAACTTTTCTCATGATAATCTCCTTAATTTAGAATTTTTTGTGCACTTGTTTGTTTGAAGAGAACAGCCCTAATGCTCATAAATTATCATCTCAACACTTCAAACTCTTCATCATACAACTACTGTTTAGTACAGGACTATGATACAAGTGCAGAATTAATAAAAGATGAATATTTAATGAAATTAAATTCATAGTACGATGTGGAAAAAGAAGACTAAGATGACTTTAAATGAACGCGGGTTCAGAGGTGTACCTGAACCCGCGAACAGGCGTGCAAGTATCGTATCGCTTAATGCCCAGATTGATCCTGAGCTAGTACTCTTACATCTAGGGGAATACCTTTCCTTTCGTCTCTAATTAATGATCTTGCATCAGTTTACCGTGTCATTTAATAGAGGGACTCAGCATGTGAAGAAGAACAAACAATGATTAGCAGTTTTTATTCTGGTGACACTCTGGCGACACCTTCTGAATCTGTAGCTATTTGTTTTTTAATTTTTTGGAACTGAAAAAAACACGGTTCAAATCTTTCGGCGGATTGAATCTCGGGGATTTCACTTACGGTAATACTTTCAACAGATCATAAATGAATGATTGGTGCACAAATGGTGCACGACTATCATCTAATTAGTTGAAATATAAAGCATAAATAGGGGTTCAACTCCCCCTCTCGCACCACGATTACACTTCAATAGGCCTCCTGTCTCATTTCCCTTATGCCTTAATTCCGGCATGCCAAAACTATCTGCATGTTCTTATTTGCAACTCTCTAAGTATGATATTATTTAATAGACTCATTACCCATATTGCAAAATCTTCGATTACCCTTATTATAGATATCAGGAAATTGGAGAAAGGATTATCATGACATTGAAATGCAGTTATATGGAAGGGTGTCCGATGTATAATCATCTTACAACCGCAGTAAGGATCATACAGCTGCAGCCTTATGTTGATGAGTACTGTTTAGGCGGGGAGCATTGCCAAAAGTGTGCGAGATACAAAATGATAAAGCAGGGGAAAGAGCCCCCTTATAATCTCCTGCCTGATGGAACGATACTGAAATCCTAGACCTCCTCTTCTTTTAATTGATCGAGGTATTCCACCCATTCGATAGGAAGCATGTGTTTCTTCTTGTTATTGCAGTCCTTGCATGCAGGAACAACATTCCCTTTTGTTGATTTTCCTCCCCGGATCAGGGGGACTATATGGTCCATACTGAGCTCTTTTGATGGAAACTCTTTCCCGCAATAATAACACCGGCCCTGAGAAAGTTGTCTTTTCCACCAGGTGGAGTTCCTGATCTCCCGGGCCTTGGAGCGCTCCCTCTTCAGTTCTTCTTCGGTCACATATGAAATAAAACAGCCCTTCATTTTGAAAACGGCAGTCGCTCGCGCCACAGTAGGTGCTTTAAGCACAAAGCCGCAAAAACCGCAAAAAAAATCATGGAGTTAGAGTTCATGGCTTACCGCGTACTTCTCCAGATTACACTCTGGTTTCGACCGTTATGTTTTGCATGGTAGAGCGCCTGATCGGTCTTCTCTATGAGTTCTTCCCTGCTTTTAGCGTCAACCGGTGCAGTAGCGATCCCGATGCTTATCGTGACTTTCAATGATTTGCCATCTGAGGAAAAGGTCTTTTCCATAACAGCCTTTCTCAGCCTTTCCGCGATGTTTTTGCCGCCTTCGGCGTCAGTCCCCGGCAATATGACCGCAAACTCTTCACCTCCATATCGTGCAGGCACATCCATATCCCTGATCTCTTCCCTGATAATTTTAGAGACCCCTTTCAACACAAGGTCACCCACAGGATGACCGTAGGTATCATTCACTTTTTTGAAATAATCGATATCAGTCAGGAGAAGCGAAACCGGAGAAGAATGTCTGTTCAGGCGCTTGAATTCCTCCAGGAGTATCTCCTGGAATCGCCTGTGGTTGTATAGGCCGGTAAGACCGTCAGTCGTTGCCAGTTTTTCTATCTCGGTATGTAATTGCGCGTTTGCCAGTGCTGTCGAAGCCTGATTACATACCACTTCCAGCAACCCGACCTGGAATGTATCGAGGAAATCCCGTTTTTCGGAGAGCATAACAAACAGCCCGAGGAGTTCATTTTTATACAGCATCGGGATAGCGATAACGGAGCGGATATTTTTTGTCTCGAACGGCATGATAGGGACCCGGTATTCCGTGGTATCGCTTACATAATGCCGCTGTTTGTTTTCAATCGCGAAATTGATAATCGTACCTCTGAACTGGAACCGTTTCTTTTCCATGGAGAAAACACCGGTATGCTGCTTCAGTTCAAACCCCTCGGAATCCAGGAGAAAAAAGTAGACGTGAGAATTGGCGATGTGTTCCGCCACGCGGCATAAACTCTTCGTCACTACGTCGATGTCCAGCGATGTCACAAGATTTGAACTTCCCTCTTTCAGGATCTTCATCCCGGATATGTCGCGCTTGATCATCTTATAGACCCGTTCTCTTTCGAGTATCCGTACGAGCTGTTTTGCGAACATCTGCACGGTATCCTTGTCTGCCTCGCTGAACGCCTGATATCGTGAACTGTCTACCGTGAGCAGACCTATGGACACGGAACCGTCTATGATCGGAAAGACGATCAATGAAGATATCTTCCTGTTTTTAATATATCCCACCTCTGTCGTCTTTTCGTCAAGGTCACTGGAGAAGAATGGTTTTTTATCACGCATGCAGGCCGAGATTATACCCCTTCCGGTGATGATACTCTCCCCCTTCTCCCCGGTTGAACATCTCAGGGTGAAAGTGGTATCGTGAGGCATGAAAAGATTGGCGGAATCAGCCAGGACCACCTGCCGTATAGTCAGGAGAAGTTCTTCTATCTCTTCGTCCGTCTTCAGCATGGTTGCGAAGTAATGGGAAATCACTTCATCGCTGTCCAGCGACCCCATCTCTGATTCGGGCGAGATCTCCCTGGCACTGCTCTTTATTTTTTCGAAGTCTGAAACAACTTTTTGTTTTTCATTCTGGAGCCTCCGGTAAATAAAAGATGATATCACTGCTGTCAGGATGAGAAAAAACGAGAAGGCCATTTCTCCTGCAAAGGTTTCCCTCGCAAAAAAAGCCCTTAATGCAAGCAAAGGAATAAGGAAGGAAAAGGGGAGAACGGTCCTGAGACCGTAGAATGCTGCAGCAATAATAAGAAGAGGGAAATAGGCCAGTTTCAGCCAGGTGAAGTCCACTACTGCGCTGAAGCCTGCATAGATCAGGGCGAGGGAGAAGAGAAATTCAATGGAAAACTCAAGCCGCTTTGAGAGAAAATGGAGCGCAGATGTTATGATGAGGGTTACCGCGCTTATTGAAAACCACAGGACGGGCTTCGTGAGCGGGAAATGTAAGAGGAGGCCTATCCAGGTTAAAACAAGAAAAAAGAGCGGAACAACCCTTTTTATCCAGAAGCTCTTCCCTTTTTGATCTCCTCTTCCCTGTAGTACTTGCTGTAGAGGACTTCCCACTCAGAACTTCCTTCTATTAATTTTTTTGAAAAAGATTGGAGTTTTCTCCTGACAATCTGGTCTATCTCTTCACCGACTTTAAGCTCGGAGACTATGGTACGCTTAATCTCCCGCCTGATCGCACCCTCATTTTCGTCATCCATCTCTATCAGGTCCTGTTTCCAGAGACCCTCAAACAGCATATGGCTGAGGTGCGATATCTTATCGTCCGAAAGCATCATAGAACTAAATTTCTTTCCTTCACCAGTTTCTTTTTGGTCAATTCGAATAACGACCGGTAGTCCATCCTGCCGCGCTCGATTTCGGATTCGTGCTTTTTCAGAAGCAGCCTCACCTCATCGCTCAGTCTGTCCTCAACCATCAGCTCTTCCATCATAAGGCCCTCTGCTGTCGCGATCAGTTTTTCCATAGGGATTTTCGGACTCACTAATTCCTTGGCTACAAGGTTGTCTATAATCTTTTTAGCGATTATAGGGACCCACGATTTTGGGATTCTCATCTTACCTCTCTACAAAAGAGAGTAAAGCTATGTTCCTTGACCTCATAATCGCCACGCTCAAGTCCCTCTGGTGCTTGGCGCAGGTACCGGTCATCCTCCGTGAAAGTATCTTCCCTCTCTCTGTCAGGTAATTTCTGAGAAGTCTGATATCTTTATAATCGATAAATTCCGTTTTTTCAGAGCAGAATCTGCAGAATTTCCTTCTCTGGAATCTCTTCTGTTGGTATGCCATTGTTCCTCCTTGCTTATTGACGCTTTTCGTTTATTTAAAATGGTTCGAGATCAGTTTTTTCATCAGGCGGCGTGAGGTCTCCCTCCCCGCTGCTGCTTTCCTCCCCTGCTCCTCTTTTTGAACCGGGAAGAAAGTTGACCGACTGGGCAACTACCTCGATTTTACTCTTCTGCTGGCCGTCAGACTCCCAGCGCCTCTGCTGAAGCCTGCCATCTACAATCACTGCAGTCCCCTTATTCAGGTACTGGCCGCAGAACTCAGCCAGTTTGCCGAAGACCACGATATCAATAAAGGTGGTCTCCTCTTTCATCTCATCAGACTGTTTGTACTTGTAGTTCACCGCCAGCCCGAATGAAGCCACAGGGGTCCCCTTCGGTGTATACCGCAATTCAGGGTCTTTCGTAAGCCTTCCTATAAGTATTGCCTTGCTGTACATTTACACCTCTTTCGGAGCCTGCTCAGCTTCACTTGTCTGGGTTTTTTCCAAATGTTTGACCTGTTTCGGGTCCAGCTTTATCACCATATATTTGATAACAGCATCAAAGACCTTGTAAAACTCTTCGAGTTTTTTGACGGTCTGAGACGGGGCTCTGAATATCAGCAGTGCGTAAAAACCCTTATTCTGCTTCTTTATCTCATAGGAGAGTTTTCTCCTGCCCCACATCTCTGCCACAAGAACTTCTCCTCCGGCATTGATGATGAGATCCTTGATTTTGGAGATAGCGGCATTGGTTTCCTCATCGGGGAGTGACGCATTCAGAATTACGACATTTTCGTAGATGTTCATTTAAACACCTCCTTATGGATTCTTCCTGATAGTTCAGGCTTAAAGCCCTTTCCAAGGGAAAGAGCAAGGAGCCTCTTTTTATACCACAGACAGGAAGTCTTCGTCAATAAATCATAAGGACATAAACCCGAAAAATGTATTTAAAAGAAAAAAGTTGCGGGGATGTGTGGGGAAAAATCCTTATCTGTGCTGCTTGGGAATCCGTCTGTTTGCGGACGCCACCTTTGTAAGACGTCTGTGAGTTTCATAACTGGATATTTTTATGACCGGCGTGTGAAATTATCAGTAGCCAAGTTGCAACATTATAAAGTTTTTTTCACATGTTCTCGCAATAATTGCATTTTCCGGGTAAACCGACAGCTCAGATGAAACCCCTATGTCGCTGTCTTCTCATACGCTCATCAATACTTAATAATCAAAATTTGAAGTTGACAACAGAAAAGCGGTTCATTTACATTTCAGGCATGAGAAAAATGGGCGTCTTGGTACTCTCTGCTCTTATCATCTCGCTGGTAGCCCCGGTGCATGCCGTGACAGCTGCCGCGTCACAGAATACCACCACGATGATCTTCACCCTCGATGTCTGCGGTTCATCAGGATCTTCCCTGGCGGCAAACCAGGACATTCCGTCCATATACGAATGTCTCTATAAAATTGTCCCTTTGGAATTTAGAGGTTTCCAATATATTTCTAACCCGGCCTTTTCGCTCCTATCAATACCTTCACAAGAAGAACGCCCTCCCAAATCCTAACCAGCAGATCCGAAGTCTTCGAGTCATAATTTTTTCAGATATACAGGCGGCGTGCCTGTATGAGAAGAGTCATTTTTCAGACTTTTCTCCCCATTAAACTCGGCTCCGCTTCGGCAATTATTGAAAAAATAACTCCGCAAGCGGAGCCGCTTTTTTGATCATAGCGGAACTCTAAAATATGAACGTTGCACATTGAGACGTGCTTAATGTGCCTGTACCCGGGCCGGAATGCATCCCGCCCCGGTATTTCCATGCAAAGAGAAAGCAAGTAATAACTAACATACAACAATTCAAGGAGGTAGGAAAGAGGATGACTTCACACATTGAAGAAGGCGGTATCAATATGAGGGATGTTTTTATTTCTTTTTTGCTTTTAGTTTTCAGCATCATAAGCCCCCTTAATCCTTTCGCCGCTGCAGCAGCGGACGGGGTGGAGAATCCCAAAGCCTGCAAGCAATGCGGGATGGACCGGACCGTTTTTGCTCAAAGCAGAATGCTCATTGTCTATGCCGACAGGACCACAGTGGGAGCCTGCAGTATTCATTGCGCAGCTGCGGAGCTGAAACAAAACAGTGACAGGCAGGTCAAGTCGCTCATGGTCGCTGATTACACGACACTCGCGCTGATAGATGCGAAGACTGCAACCTGGGTAATCGGCGGCAGGAAGCAGGGTGTCATGACCTCTGCTGCAAAATGGGCCTTTGCCAGGGAGGAGGACGCCCGGGAATTCATGCAGGAAAACGGAGGTGAAATATCTTCCTTTGACGCTGCGATGACAGCCGCAGAGGAGGAAGTGGGTGAGAAAGCAGAGATGACCCACGAGCATCGCGCCCATATGGGCCATGACATGAGCTACATGGACATGGGCCCTGGCGCCCAGATGCTGTTCAATCCAGGGTTCGGCGACGATATCTACCATACTCACCCGGCAGGGATGTGGATGCTCACTTACAAATTCATGCATATGAACATGAGCGGGCTGCGCGACGGCACGAGCAACGTTTCTGTGAATGATGTGATCCCGATGATGGGCACAAAATATGGGTATATGATGGCACCCACCGAGATGCGCATGGACATGCATATGTTTATGCTGATGTACGGGATCACCGATCGGCTGACGGTGATGGCCATGGCGAACTATCAGGAAAACAAAATGGACATGCTGATGAACATGGGCATGGGAAATGGCAACTCGAAAGAGCCACCCATGCGCACGAGCGGCTTCGGAGACACCGAACTGAGGGGGATATACAAGATCAACAGATATCTGGTCGGCAGCCTTGGCCTGAGCCTCCCGACCGGTGACATCGAAAAGGAGTTTGTGACAATGGGCAGGAGATACCGCGACCCCTATGATATGCAGCTTGGTTCAGGCACATACGACCTCAAGCCTGCGCTTACCTACAACGGACTCAGCGACGACGCGAAATGGAACTGGGGCGCGCAAGCCATGTACACCTGGCACACAGCGAAAAACAGGAACGACTGGAGCTACGGCGATAGCCTCAAGGTGACCAGTTGGCTTCAGCGTGTCTTCGGTCCCGCCACCTCCTGGCTGCGCCTTGCCTATAACAATACCGGCCGAATCAAGGGACATGACCCTGAGATCCAGAAGCTTCTCGATCCGAATCCAATGATAGGGGCATCGTCACCTGACGCAGATCCCCGCAACTACGGCGGTCAGCGACTCGATGGCATGTTGGGCCTGAGTTTCCTGAAGGGGCCCTTTAGTATCGGGGTTGAAGGCGGTCTGCCCTTGTATCAGGATCTGAACGGCCTTCAGTTGAAAACCACATGGTTCCTGAATGCCGGTATTCAGGTAATGTTTTGATTCCCGCTTTGCGCAGGGTCACCTTCGCAGCAGCTATAGATTTCAAACAGGCAGCAGGTGCTATATGTATCTGCTGCCTCAACATATTTATTGCCGGGCACGCATTTGGGTACAATCCGGCCACCTGAGCAAAACGCGCAGAAGCTCAAACCGTTACCCACATATTTTATCTTTCTCCCCCCTTTGATTTATAATTAGCCATGCTCGAAAAAATCCGTGGCAAAGTACTCTCAGGGAAACGGCTCACAGAGGCTGACGCGTTAGATCTCTTTGAAAGCGACGACATCTTCCTGCTCGCCTCGCTCGCCTCTCATATAGCCGAGAAGAAGAATGGCCGCAAGGCATATTTTGTAAGGAACCGGCATATCAATCCCACAAACATCTGCGTCAATCGCTGCAGGTTCTGCGCCTTCAGCAGATCGAAAGGACAGGAAGGCGCGTACGAGATGACGATCGCGGAGATAGTAAAGAAACTCAGGACTGAAAAGGCGAAGCTGAAGGTCCCCTACAGCGAACTCCATATCGTCGGAGGCCTTCACCCTGACTGGCCCTTCACCTACTACCTCGAACTGGTATCAACGATAAAAAAGAATTTCCCGAAACTCCATATAAAGGCCTTCACCGCTGTCGAGATCGACTATTTCTCGAAAATCAGCGGCCTCAGTCTTGAAGAAACGCTCACGTCACTGAAACGTTGCGGCCTCGGGTCAATGCCCGGCGGCGGGGCAGAGATATTCGCCCCTGAGATCAGGAACAGACTCTGCCTTGAAAAGATATCCGGCGACAGGTGGCTTGAAGTGATGGCTGCTGCCCACAAGGCCGGCCTCAGGACGAACGCAACGATGCTCTACGGCCATATCGAGTCATACGAAGACCGCATAGACCACCTGATGAAGCTCAGAAAACTGCAGGACAAGACAGGAGGGTTCCAGGCATTCATCCCCCTTGCCTATCATCCGAAGAATACGGAGATCAAAGGGAGCTATACATCAGGGATCGATGACCTCAGGACGATCTCGATCAGCCGTCTTTATCTGGATAATTTTCAGCATATCAAGGCCTACTGGGTGATGCTCGGAGAAAAGATCTCACAGCTTGCCCTGAAGTTCGGGGCCGACGACATAGACGGCACGATCATCGAAGAAAAGATCACCCACTCAGCAGGCGCGCTGACCGGCGAACAGTTGACAGCAGAGCAGTTGAGCGGGCTGATAAAGAAGGCAGGCAGGATACCGGTTGAAAGGGATTCCTTCTACAGGAAAGTAAGAAGAGCAGAATGAAAAAGACGAAACAGAAAAAAAATACCACGGAAAAAAGAACACATCCCTGCATCCCTGCATCAGACCGCATAACGAAAAAAGAGGCGCTGTCGATGCTCAGGACTGCAGACATCCTCGATCTCGGCCTGACCGCTGACAACATGAGAAAGCGGCTTCATCCTGAAGGGATCGTTTCGTTCGTTGTGGACAGGAACATCAACTATACGAATGTCTGTATCAACAAATGCACCTTCTGCGCGTTCTGGCGGGATGAAGACGACCGGGACGCCTATATCCTCGACAGAGACGCGCTCTTTGCAAAGATTGAGGAGACACTCGACCTCGGAGGAACACAGATCCTGATCCAGGGGGGCCTCCATCCCCGACTCGGTATCGACTATTACATCGACCTCCTGAGAGCGATCAAGGAGAGGTTCGAGATAGACATCCATGGCTTCTCTCCGCCCGAGATATGCTATATCGCTGATTCTGCAGACCTGACGATTCGCGAGACACTGCATATCCTGAGAGAGGCTGGACTCGATTCAGTCCCCGGCGGAGGCGCGGAGATCCTTTCCGACAGGGTCAGGGAGATCCTGAGTCCGAGGAAGATAAAATCTTCCCGCTGGCTGAAGGTGATGGAGACGGCGCATCTGCTCGGGATGAGGACGACAGCCACGATGATGTTCGGGAGCATCGAGAGGCCTGAAGATATTATCACCCATCTGGATGCGATCAGGGAGCTTCAGGACAAGACAGGCGGCTTCACCGCCTTTATCCCCTGGTCCTTTCAGTCAGGGAATACGGAGTTGATTCAAAATTCAAAATTCAAAATTCAAAATTCTGCAACCGCCGTAGAGTATCTGAAGGTGCTCGCGCTATCGAGGATATATCTCGACAACATCGACAATATTCAGGCATCATGGGTCACGCAGGGATTAAAGCTCGCCCAGGTCAGCCTTCGGTTCGGGGCGAATGACTTCGGCTCGACGATGATCGAGGAAAATGTTGTAGCATCGACAGGGGTCAGTTTCAGGACCTCGAAGCACGAGATCATCAACACGATCAGGGCGGCAGGTTTCATACCGGCACAGAGAGATACGTATTATAATATCTTAAGAAGATGGCAGCCATGAAAACAAAAAAAATCAAACCACAGAGCGCTCGGAGAAAAAGATTTTTTGGTAACGAACCATAGTATCAGAACGCCGAGAGAAAGGAAAAGATATTTTTTTGTAACCTCTCTATTATTTTCTCTGTGTTCTCTGTGGTTGATTTTAATAAGAGTAGAATATTGAGGAGGGTGTATGACAGAAGCGGACAATATTTATGATGTATTGATCGTCGGCGGCGGACCCGCGGGGTTGACAGCAGCGCAGTACGCTTCAAGGGCCAAGCTGAAGACCATCGTGATTGATAAATCCGCCACAGCAGGGGCGCTGGCCTACACAAGCCATATAGAGAATTATCCCGGGGTTTTAGGCCCTGTATCAGGGAGAGAGCTCCTCGATATCTTCAAGAAACAGGCACTGAACTTCGGGGCCGAGTATGCTGTCGCTCAGGTCGTCGGCGTGCAGGTCGATTCTGAGATCAAGGAAGTCTTTACCATGGAAAAATCCTACAAGGGCAGAAGCATCATCATCGCCACCGGATCAATGGGCAGAAAACCGGCGATAAAAGGAGAGGCTGACTTCCTCGGCAGGGGCGTCAGCTATTGCGCTGTCTGCGATGCCGCGTTTTACAAAGGCAGGGTGGTATGTGTCATCGGCAACTCGGAGGAGGCGGTGAAGGAGGCAGGATATCTGACCAAGTTCGCGGAAACCGTCTACCTGATATCCCCCACGAAAGAGCTCAAGGTCGGGCACCACCCTGCTCTTGACGCACCGAACCTCAAGGTCCTGACAGGCACTGTCGTAACAGCCATCGAAGGCAGCGAGACTGTCGAAAAAATAAAGATCACAGACCAGGAGAAAAAAGAGATGGAACTCCCCCTCTCCGGTGTCTTTGTCTATATGCACGGCAGCAAGCCGATCGTGGATTTTTTATTCGGGACAATGTCCATCACAGAAGAAGAGTGCCTGGAGAGCAACCGGATGATGGAGACGCCGACACCAGGGGTTTTTGCAGCAGGCGATGTCACCTGCACCGAGGTACGGCAGGTGGTCACCGCTGTCGCCAATGGCGCTGTTGCTGCGCTTTCAGCAGAAAAATACCTGCACCACCGGAGCAGACACCTGTACGACTGGGGGAAATAAGCGTATAGCTCTCAGCTGACAGCTTACAGCTGAACGCTACAGTGATTTGACAGCATTCCGGATTTTATGCTTAAATACTTTTGCTTTTAAGAATAGCCCTGCGAGGCTAAAAAGGCAAAGGAGTCAGCGTGAGCTGCGTTCAGAACATCAAACCTCAATCAAACTTCTCCGACGCCATTTGCGCGTCAATACCGAACCATTTTCTCCTCTTCTCAGGAGTCCTCTGTCATGTCTAAGGAACTGCTCGATAAAACCGATATCGACCGCATTATCACGAGGATGGCCCATGAGATAATCGAAAGGAACAAGGGGATCGTCTCCCTCTGTCTCGTCGGCATCCAGCGCGGAGGTGTGCATATCGCCAAAAGGCTGAGCAGCATGCTCGAGACGATCGAAGGCAAAAGCATACCCGTCGGCACCCTCGATATCGCCCTTTACCGGGACGACATCAATGTGAGAAAAGAGCAGCCTGTGGTGAGAAGGACCAAGATAGATTGTGACATCGACAATAAAAGAGTGGTCCTGGTGGATGATGTCCTTTATACCGGAAGGTCCATCAGGGCTGCCATGGACGCGATCATGGACCTGGGGCGGCCCTCTGCAGTGCAACTCGCGGTGCTGGTAGACAGAGGCCACAGGGAACTGCCGATAAAGGCCGATTTCGTGGGGAAGAACGTCCCGACCTCGAAGGACGAGACCGTGAAAGTCCAGCTTGAAGAAGAGGGGGGAGAGGACAAGGTGGTCCTCGAATGAGCCTCCGGTCCAAAGATCTTCTCGGCATGAAGGGGCTTGCACCCGAGGACGTCGAACTCATCCTCGAAACTGCTGCAGGGTTCAAAGATGTTCTCGGAAGGGATATCAAAAAGGTCCCTGCGCTGCGGGGCAGGACAGCGGTGAACCTGTTTTATGAGCCTTCCACGCGGACCAGGACGTCCTTTGAACTTGCTGCAAAGAGACTGAGTACCGATGTCATAAATATTTCCACCTCGACAAGCAGCGTGGTAAAGGGAGAGACGCTGCAGGACACGGCCAGAACTGTTCAGGCGCTCGGCGCAGACTTTATTATTTTGCGGCATTCGTGCTCCGGCGCAGCGCACTTCCTGGCAAAAAACCTGGACGCCTCGGTGGTAAACGCAGGCGACGGGACGAACGAGCATCCAACCCAGGCCCTTCTCGACCTCTTCACGATACAGGAAAAAAAGGGCGGCATAAGGGGACTGGAGGTCGCGATCGTCGGCGATATTCTGCACAGCAGGGTGGCGAAATCGAACATCTATGCATTAAAGACCATGGGTGCCAGAATCAGACTCATCGGCCCACCGGCACTGGTACCTTCTTATATGAAGGAGCTTGGTGTCAGCATATTCTCTGACATGAAAACGGGGCTAAAAGGTGCCGATGTCGTCATGATGCTGAGGATACAGATCGAAAGACAGGGGAAAGGCTTCTTCCCCTCTACAGTAGAATATTTCAGAAACTGGGGGCTGACAGCGAAACGCCTTGCGCAGGCGGATAAGGACTCAATCGTCATGCATCCCGGTCCCATGAACAGGGGAGTAGAGATCGCGTCAGACGTGGCTGATGGTCCGAGGTCCGTCATCATGGAGCAGGTAACAAACGGGCTGGCGGTAAGGATGGCGGTACTGTATCTCCTTTCAGGGGTAAGGGCATGAATATCCTGATTAAAAACGGACATCTGGTTGACCCTTCACAGGGGGTCGACGGCGTCTATGACATACTGGTTGCAAAGGGAAAGATACAGGAACTGAAAAGTCTCGGGACAAAAGGCAAAAGCCAGAAGACCGCAAAAACCGGCACTCTCCGCAAAACAGAAGGTGCCGGAATGATAACTATCGACGCGGAAGGCCTGCTCATCCTTCCCGGACTTGTGGACATGCATGTGCATTTGAGAGAGCCTGGCTTCGAATACAAAGAGACGATACAAACAGGGACAGAGGCTGCGATCGCCGGAGGGATCACCTCGGTATGCTGTATGCCGAATACCTGCCCGGTAAACGATAACGCGGCCGTAACCGATTTCATCATGAAAAAAGCGATGGAGAGGGGATTCTGCGACGTCTTTCCTATCGGAGCTATCACCAAAGGCCAGAAAGGCGAGGAACTCGCTGAATTCGGCATGATGTACGAGGCGGGATGCATCGCTTTTTCAGATGACGGGAGACCTGTTATGGACAGCCTCATGATGCGCAGGGCGCTCGAATATTCGAAGATATTCAATGTGCCGGTCATATCCCACGCAGAAGACATCTCCCTTGCAGCGGGAGGGGTGATGAACGAAGGGCTCCTCTCGTTAAAACTCGGGCTCAAAGGCATCCCGGCTCAGGCTGAAGAGATCATGATCGGGAGGGACATCGCCCTTGCCGAGCTGACGGGCGGCAGGCTGCATATTGCCCACGTCTCGACAAAAGGATCGGTCGAGCTGATTCGGCTGGCCAAGAAAAAAGGCATCGCCGACGTCACTGCTGAGACCTGTCCGCATTATTTCAGCATCACCGAGGAT
>Ga0210377_10003241_pt1 | contig 14011 bp, 10 predicted proteins | sample PLM4_65_b1redo_FD_155480 | JGI IMG/M metagenome (GOLD analysis project Ga0210377, IMG submission 155480) | Groundwater sediment microbial communities from an aquifer in East River, Colorado, USA - PLM4_65_b1 redo | ecosystem: Environmental > Terrestrial > Soil > Riparian zone | place: USA: East...
AACGTTCCAATCAAACACCGTCTCATAAAACTCTTTGGCCTGCTTGAAATTCGAAGCTGGGATCTCAAACAACGCGACTCTGTTCTTACTCATGGCTCTCCCCTTTCATCTTTTCCAACCGTCGGCATCATTCACGCACCAACCGATGGACGGCAGCAGCCCCGACTACTTCTTGGTCCCGATCCCTATCTTGCGAAACCGTTCGACCGCTTCGCCGGGAAGGAACTCCTCCGGCTCGTGCAATTCCCTCACCTCGATCTCGGCCTCTTTGCCCTCACCCGCGGGATTGGGGAAGCGTTTGGTCCATTCCAGCGCCTCTTGCCGCGACTTCACCTGAATGATCGTATAGCCGGCGACCAGTTCCTTGGTCTCGGCAAAGGGCCCATCGATCACGGTACGCTTCCCTCCGGAGCACCGGATGCGCCAGCCTTTCGAACTCGGGTGGAGCCCGGAGCCATCGACCAATGCGCCGGCTTTGGCCAATTCTTCGTGATACGTGGCCATGGCGGCAACCAGCCGATCCAACTCCTTCCCTTCCGGCATAATGCCGGCTTCCGTGTCCTTCGTGGCTTTGACGATGATCATGAATCGCACGGTCGCGCCTCCTTTCTGCTTATGTCCGGTTTGAGCGTGAACGCCGTTTCTCGCTTTCGCGGACCATGTCGGTCAAATCCGCGGCCGGCCGGATCTCGAAGGGCCCGCCCCGCACGCCCGGGTGCTTGGACATCAACTGGATGGCGTGATTCAAATCCTTGGCTTCAAGGATCAAGATTCCGCCCAACTGCTCCTTGGTTTCCGCGTAGGGTCCGTCCGTGACCGCGACCTTTCCGCCTTGAAAACGCAGGGTCACCGCGCTTTCAGGGCCCTGGAGCGCGTCCCCGCCTGCAAAGTGCCCGTTCTTTCGGAGCACGTCGTCGTAGGTAAAACACTCGTCCACAAACGCGTTGATCTCGGTTTCTGACATCCCTTTCCATTTTGTCGGGTCCATATACCCCAGGCACACGTATTTCATAGGTTCCTCCCGAATCGATCGTGAATGCGAATTCCCGTCTACACCTCTTAGTCGTTCGGGGGAGGCTGAAATCGACACCGGACTGAAAAAAAATTGCGTTGGCCGTCTTAGTCCGGGAGTTCAGCCAGCCGTCGGTTGAGAAACCGTTGCTCCGGCTCCTGTTGCGTGAGGGCGAGGGCCCGTTCGTAGGAGGCGCGGGCGTCCGCGGTTCGCCCCAGCCGCCGGCACAGATCAGCCCGCGCCGCGTGCGCCAAGTGGTACTGCTCGAGATCGCCCCGGCCGAGGATCGCTTCGATAAGGGTGAGCCCCACCAACGGCCCGTCGCGCATGGCCACTGCCACGGCTCGGTTCAGCTCCACCACGGGCGACGGCTCCGCCCGCACCAGCGAGTCATACAGGGTGACGATCTGGCCCCAGTCCGTCGCCGCGGCACTCGGCGCCTCGGCGTGGACCGCCGCGATCGCGGCCTGCAGGGTATAGGGGCCGACCCGGCGCGACGACAGTGCCCGCTCCGCCAGCGCCGCCCCCTCGGCAATGTGGCCCCGGTTCCACAGCGAGCGGTCCTGGTCATCGAGCAGGATCAGATCACCCGCGGGCGTGGTCCGCGCGGCGCGACGGGATTCGTGCAACAGCATCAAGGCCAGCAACCCGATCGCCTCGGGTTCAGGCAGCAGCTCGACCAGTAACCGTCCCAGCCGGATCGCCTCGCCCAAAAGATCGTACCGGGTCAGCGACGCGCCCGATGACGCGGCGTACCCTTCGTTGAACACCAGATAGATGACGCGGAGCACCGCCTCCAGCCGGTCCGGCAGCTCAGTCGGCTCGGGCACTTGGTAGGGAATGCGCGCGTCGCGGATCTTGGCCTTGGCGCGCACGATGCGTTGCGCCAGGGTGGGCGCAGGGGTCAGGAACGCGCGGGCGATTTCCTCGGTTGTGAGGCCGCACACTTCCCGCAATGTGAGCGCCACCTGCGCGTCCGGCGACAGCGCCGGATGGCAGCAGGTAAAGATGAGCCGCAGCCGGTCGTCCCCAACGCTCTCGTCTTCCCACGCCGCCGGCTCATGGATCGCGACGTCGACCGGCTCGGGGACATCGTCCAGCGACTCGAACCTCGCGCGCCGCCGCATGGTGTCGATGGCTTTGAACCGTCCGGCCGACACCAGCCACGCCCGGGGGTTGGCGGGCACCCCGTCGCGCGGCCACTGCTCCAGCGCCGCCCTGAACGCCTCGTGCAGCGCCTCCTCCGCGACATCGAAGTCGCCGAGGAGGCGGATCAGAGTGGCGAGGACGCGGCGCGACTCGGCGCGGTAGAGGTCGTCCACCATCTCGCGCACGCGTTCGGACGCTTCCTCGCTCATCGGTCGCGGTCCCACGGCTAGGGGAAATCGGGGCTAGCTCAGAACGTCCCCGAGGCGTTCCCCGAGACCGCTATTGCGCCAGGCCAATCTGCTTCATGAAGCTCTGGTTGTCCCAGAACAACCACTCCTCGGCCATCACCCCGTGTTCCCAGTGACCGATCGTTGCCATCAACAGTTTAAACGGTTTGCCGGTCGGGGGAATCGTCTTGCCGTCGCCGATCGGCATCGGCCTGGTGAACGTCCCCTCGAGGACGCCCGTGACGGCCGTCCATTCCCCGGAGGGAATCTTGACGGGATGCTCCTTAATGCGCGTGTCCGGCGCATAGACGAACATCGCCTTCAGATCCTCGATGTGCACGTCGATGCCCGTGGTCGTCCGGCCATCAGGCCAGTGGACGATGACATCCTTGGCGTGGCTCTTCCCGAGCTGATCCCACTTCTGACCGCTGAAGACGTTGAAATCCAAATCATCGAAGTTCTCAAGGTGGGCCTTCTCGAGTTGCTCCTTCTTCGCCACGTCGGCCAGCTTGGCGCGATCTGCGCAGGCGCAAAGCAATGCCAAGACGGTTGCCGCAAGGAGTCCTGATCTGGCTAGCGTCCTGATCGTCATTGGCAGGTCCCTCCTGAACTGAACACGGGGACAGCTCGGATTTATTTTCTCTCCTTGTTCCGGTCCCGTGGAAATTGGAGTCGGTGCCGACGGGCTGGCGGTTATTGCCGCGTTGGATGACGTGGTGGAGCAGGGCCGGGACCGCGAGGCGTGGACGGCGGGCCATGAGAACGCCTCCGAAAAGCTGCGACTGATCCTAGCGAAGCGCGCGTTCAGGTGTCAAGGAAAAAAGTCCCGGCACCGACCATTCGGCGGTTGAGGCTTGACGGTCCACGGCCACGGGGCTACTTTAAAACTGTATGCACAACATCGGAATATCCGGCACGGCGACTGACGAGAAGGGAACGACGACATGACGCTGCGCATGAAGTTACTGCTCTCGTGTACCGCATGGCTCACCATCCTCCTGGGGTTGCTCTCGGTGGCCTACGCCGCGGTGCGCGTGTGGACGCTGGGAGGCCCGGCGGCGTCTCTGGAGGCCAAGAGCCTGATCACCGTGCTGGTTGCGGCCTCGATCGTCCTCTGCGTGCTCATGGTGGGCGTCGCGGCGTTGGCGGCCCGGCGCCTGTTCGCCCCGATGGAACGTGCCTTCGCCGACGCGCAGCACGCCGTCCGGGAGGAAGCGAGATCTCGCAGGGAACTCGACGCCGTGGCTCGGTTCGCCGAACAGTGCACCCGCTTTAACAACGCAGAGGACCTGTACCGGAGCCTCACCCGGCAGATGGCCCGCGTCGTCGACTCCAACATGTGTTTCGTGATGCTCTATGAACGCGCGACCAACGACATGGTGGCCCAGGGTCCGGCGTACGGAGTCGCGGACCACGTCATCAAGACCATCCGGTACGCGGTAACTCCGGCAATCAAAGCGGGCTGGGACTTTGGAACGCAAGGCAGTTTGCTCAGCAACGACCCGCAAGGCGATCAGCGGGTGGTGCGGGACGTGGTGCGTCGGCTGGGTCTCTTTAACTGTGCGGTCGTTCCCTTCTTTTTCCAGGGCCGCGTAACCGGCCTGGTCGTGGCCGCCAACAAACCGAAGTGGTTCACTTCCGAAGATGTCCGGCTGCTCACCGCGTTTTCGAGCTACATGTCGCTCACCGTCGCCACCTTGCAACTGCACCAGGAAGTGCGGCGCACAATCCGCGACAACCTCACGGGCCTCTACAACACCCGCTACCTTCGCGGCCAACTCGAGCGCACCGTCCAGTACGCGAAAGAGAAAGACCTCCCGGTGTCGTTGCTCACGGTCGCGATCAACGATTTTCAATCGTGCGTGGATCTGTACGGCCGACCGACAGGAGATCGCATTCTGAAAGAACTGGCCGGATTCCTCGTCCCGCTGGTGGGCAGCCGCGGATGTGTCGCCCGTCAAGGGAGCGATGAATTCGCCGTGCTCCTGTCGGACACCGATCGAGAGGGAGCCGATGTCGTGGCCGAGAAGATCCGTAGCGCCATTGAAGACCAGCGGTTCGCCGTCGAAACGGGCATCCCCGTGGAATTGACGGTCACGGTCGGCGTCGCGTCCGCCACGGCTCCGACCTCAGCCAACGCGCTGATCCAAGCCTCGCAAGACGCGTTGCGTCGTTCCAAACACGAAGCCGCGGCCGGGTAAAGCCGGCGTCTTCCAAGCTCGAACTCCCGCAACACTTATTGTCCATCCAGAACACCAGACCACGACCGACTCGTGGTCGGATAGTCCTCCGCCACGAAACGTCCTTCCCGTGCACGCGCAATTGGTAGGTCGACACGCACGTCGCGAGGCGTTCCTGAAACGCCAGCCGATCCGCGTCATCGCCGAAGATCGCGCGCCGCTCGTTGCCGCGGCAGGCGATGTGGCAGATCGCACCGGGATAGTCGAAACGGAGCGGTCTTTGACAGGGTTGAGAGGGATGGCATAATTCGGGGTATTCGACCAAGTCAGGGGATACACAAGGGTAAGAGAGAGAAGGGCATGACCAGTGATTTACTGAAAAAGCTGATTGGGTGGCTTGGTACCAGAAAGGGTATTTTTGCACTGACGGCCGGCTCTATCGCCGGAACACTCAGCATCATCATCTCCTCGAAGACTCTTTTTGCAAGACTGGACCTACACGCACTCTGCTCGTATCTCAGCATTGGCCTTCCCATCCTGGGATTGGTTGCCCTCAGGGGGAATACTAGGGAAGAATTTACTTCCACCCAGGACTCTTCAACCGTCAATGAGCACGCCTTTGAGGATCTCAAAAGAGAAATGGAAACAGGGTGGCTGGAGGAGCAGTGGCATAAGGAATCGATCCCGCCGGCGCCTCCCCCACCGGCCCCCTGGGTTTCTGCAGGCCGCATTCTCCTATCCACCCTCATCAATCCCCGCCAGGCATTTCTTGAGATCAAGAACCGGCTCTGTCTCGAGGTATTGATCTTCCCGTTGATCTTTTCTATTTTCCTGGCCATTAGCTTTCGTGACCACACCCTCACCTGGAAGATGGATTATCTAGTTAAACTCGTGGCGATTCCCTTTTATGAGCTGGGGAAGGCCGGTCTGATAATGATCGTGGCTAAGCTGTTAAGGCGCCCTCTTTGTTTTCGATCAGCGGTGTTGGCCGCAATGGTGGAAGATTTGGCCGCTGCCGTGTTGATGATGCTCCTTGTCCCGTTTCCAGGCTTGATTGGACAGGCCGGACACGCCCTCTTCTTCCGTCCCGGGCTTGGCGATGTGATCGCAGGTCTCGTGTCCACCCACACAATGTTCTTTCACCTATTGGCAGAATTTCATCTCTTCATGCTCTGGGGCTTCTTCTTATGGTGGACGGGGCTCACCGCCCTACTGGATCTGAATCGCCGCCAAGCCCTTGGCGCGGCCTTACTCACCTACCCCGTTATACATTTTTCGCTCTGCCCGGCCCTGATGCTGAGTAGGGCCCTGATCTTGTGGTAAGGATTCGATCCACAGCCCCGCCAAGCGCGAAAGATTGATCGGCACCGCATGAAAATCGAGGAGGCTTTTAGTAGACTGCCCGCCAACTGTAACCCATGTCCCCGGACTATTCTGTTACTGCAAGAATTGGGGTCAGTGCAAGAATTGGGGTCAGAGTGCCATTTCTGGTTCGCGGCCACTCGCAAAGATCGAAAAAGTACTCTGACCCCAATTTTCCCACTGACCCCAATTTTCCCATGTTCTAAATCTCCCCATCAGCTTCTCCATTGCTTTTAGTGGAACTCATCTTCAGATATGGTGGGCCTAACGCCCAGGTTCAGCCGCGGATTTGCCGTAGCGAAGCGGAGGCAAATATGTCGGCTGAAACTTGTTGTTATGCATCAGTAGCCCGGACAACGATCACTTCTATACCGAGGACACTTGCAAGTTTCTGAAGCTTTGGAGGCAACGATCGTTCTGAAACAAGCACAGCGGTCGCCGTGGGTGCTTGGAGCTGTGCCCTCTGTTCAGCCCTTAGCAGAGCTTGGTACTTCACCGCCTGAAATATCCCACGGTTGAGGTCTGCATCATTGGAGATGCGGGACTTAACCTCAACGCCTACAAGTTGCTTTGGGTTCGTGAAGACGACATCAGCGGAGTCCGCTGATGCGAACAAGTATTCAATGCGTCCAATTGCTGTGTTACGCGGAAGGCCAACGACAGTTGGATTCTTGGCGACATATTCCTTGAGCTTTCGATGTTCTTGGCTCTCTGGTTCCGTAGACCAGCCGCTCCTCTTTGGTGAAGCAATTTGGTCCTTCTGAACATCCGTGGCCACGTAACTTACAAACGGCTTCAATTCGCATTCGCGAAGTACGCGGTCCCAGTGCTTGAAGGCGAATACATCTGCTTGAATTTCTTCTACGACGGCGCGTCTTTGTCTGGGCGATATGCTGTTCGTGCCCTTCTTGACCTTGAAGTAGTGCTTTAGGTAGTAGTTGACGCCCTTGCCTGGCAAACGATCTTTTGCGTTTACGATGATCGCGTTGAGCGGAGGAATTCTTTTATTCCATCTCTTTTCGAGTTCTATCAACGCATTCCCGATTGCGCCCGCTGGGTATCCGTACTGCACCGCCATTACGTGATGACCAAGGCCATGCTTCACTATCTCGGCATCCAATTGCCCGTAGGTGATCGGCTGTCCTTGTTGAGCCCACCGCACGACGATGGGCAGCGCATTACGTGCGGTGATCGCAGTCCAGGTATCTCCGACTAGTGATTGTGGAATGGGCACTCAAAGTCCCCCTGATGCATAACGGATTCCGCCTCAGCCGCCAGCGCGCTTCTCAGCGCTGGTCAGCTGCAGGCGGCGAGTTAGGAAAATAAAAGGGGACCGGCTACTTTTCAATACTGTTTATCGTTGCCTGAGCCCCTTGAAAAGTAGCCGGTCCCCTTTTCCGGCTCAGGTCCACGAGGTCAATTACTAGGACAAGGCAAGAAGGCATAGGCTCAAAGCGTTTCTGAGAGCTACTTCCCTGGTTTGATTCCGAGCTCTGCTGCCTTTCCCAACGCATAATTCACAAACGCGGAACACGTAACAAGCATGAACTTTGCGTCAACAAAAGTTACAACCGCCTCATCAAGCATTGCGTGGCGAATACCATCCGCATCATTTGTATAGCCGTATAGGGATGAGAAAGATGCTTTGAGAGCTGGGTGAACAGCGCCGTTTTTTTCCAAAATAGAAATTGCTTGCCCCAACGTTGCCTTCGGGTCGCCAGTTAAATACTGGCATATACCTTCAACACTGCTGACGGCTTCCTTTATCGCGTTGCGGTAATCAGGGTTCGTTCGGTTGGACAAGTGTTCTAGGGATTGAAGGAGATGGGCCTTGATGCCTGACAGTCCTTGAACACTGATGACCGCTTCGTCAATCGCCTTAAGCTCTGTTTCCGACGAAATCGGAGCGATCATACCCCCGACAAAACGATAACCTGAGTTGTCACGGGTAAGAACCCTGTTACAGAACGACTCGAACTCCTTGGGTTGGACAAGTTTAGGGGCGATAAACTCGATGAAGTCGTAAACCTCAAACCACTCGCGTTCGAAGAAATGTTGCCTGACAACTTCGATTGCTTTACAGAGTTCGTGAGGAATAGTGTCGAGTGGGAGCTTGAAGTAATTGTGCCAAATTACATGAATCTGATCGACAATATTTGAACTATCAGTTGATTCATATTCCCGAATACCCGCATTGTCCCAGAGAAAAATTTTCACAGCGTCCCACAGGCCGGCACGCGTACCAGGATCTAGATTGTTCAGCTGAATAGCCTGCTCAGCAGTACGAAATCCCTGACGCTTGGAAAAAAGCATCTTAGTTCCTGAACATATGCCCGGTTCTAAGCAGGATACACCCGTAGACTTTTGATGGGTTTTCTAATACTTAACGAGTCTCAGCCCAATCTGTATGGCCGCGGCGGTTTACCGCGTGTCCGACACCGCGCGCTTCTTCTTGCTGTCTTTCAACGCCGCTTGCGCCGCAGCCAAGCGCGCAATGGGGACGCGGTACGGCGAGCAGCTCACGTAGTCGAGGCCGATGCGGTGACAGAACTCGACCGAGGAGGGTTCGCCGCCGTGCTCGCCGCAGATGCCGACCTTCAACTTCGGCCGCGTCGAGCGGCCCTTTTCCACACCCATCCGCATCAGGCTGCCGACGCCCTCCTGGTCGATCGCCACGAAGGGATCGCGGGGGAGGATGCCGTTGTCGACGTAGAAGGGCAGGAACTTCCCGGCGTCGTCGCGGGAGAGGCCGAACGTGGTCTGCGTGAGGTCGTTGGTGCCGAACGAGAAGAACTCCGCCTCCTTCGCGATCTCATCCGCCACGATCGCGGCGCGCGGCAGTTCGATCATGGTGCCGATCGTATAGGCGATCTTCTTGCCGTAGCGCGTCATCGTCTCATGTGCCACGCGGATCAGGAGTTCCTTCATCCGCGATAATTCCTTGACATGCGCGACCAGAGGAATCATGACTTCAGGTAACACTTTCACTTTTTGTTGAGCCAGTTCGCAGGCGGCTTCAAAGATCGCCCGCACCTGCATCTCGTAGATCTCGGGGTACGTAATGCCGAGCCGGCACCCCCGCCAGCCGAGCATCGGGTTGAATTCGTGCAGGCTCTTGTTCTTCGCGCGCAGAGCCTCCAGCGGCACACCCATGTCGGTCGCGAGGCCGGCGAGTTCCTCCTCGGTGTGCGGGAGAAATTCGTGCAACGGGGGATCCAAGAGACGGATCGTGACCGGCAGACCGGCCATTTCGCGGAAGATGCCGAGGAAGTCGCTCTTCTGCATCGGCAAGAGCTTGGCCAAGGCGCGCTTGCGCCCCTCGACGTCATCCGCCAGAATCATTTCCCTCACCGCTCGGATGCGCTCGACATCGAAGAACATGTGCTCGGTCCGGCAGAGGCCGATACCCTCGGCCCCGAAGCCGCGCGCCACCTTGGCGTCGTGCGGCGTGTCGGCGTTGGCGCGCACACCCAGGCGTCGCGCCTGGTCCGCCCAGCCCATCAGGACCTGAAACTCCTTGCTCAACTTCGGTTGGATCAAGGGCGCCTCGCCGAGGATGACCTCGCCGGTCGAGCCGTTGAGCGTGATCGCGTCGCCCTGACGGACGGTGACGCCGTTTGCGGTGAAGCGGGCTGCGGCCTCGTCGATGTGGACGGCGCTGCACCCCGCCACGCAGCACTTGCCCATGCCGCGCGCCACCACCGCGGCGTGGGACGTCATCCCGCCGCGGGCGGTCAGGATCCCCTGCGCCGCGTTCATCCCTCCGATGTCTTCCGGGGAGGTTTCGGTCCGCACGAGGATGACGTGCTCGTCCTTCGCGGCCGCCCGCTCCGCGTCCTCCGCGGTGAATACCACCTTGCCGACCGCGGCGCCCGGCGAGGCTGGCAGGCCCTTGGCGATCACCCGGACCTTCGCGGCGTGGTCGATCATCGGATGGAGTAGTTGGTCGAGCTGCTCGGGATCCACGCGGAGGATCGCGGTCTCACGGTCGATCAGCTTCTCCTTCGTCATCTCGGTGGCGATGCGGATCGCGGCCGCGGCGGTCCGCTTGCCGACCCGCGTCTGGAGCATGTACAGCGTGCCCTCCTGGATCGTGAACTCCAGGTCGAGCATGTCGCGGTAGTGGCGTTCGAGGATCTTGTACACCCGCATCAGCTCCCGATACGCGGCCGGAACCTTGTCGCGCAGCGCCTCGATCGGCAGCGGCGTGCGGATGCCGGCCACGACGTCCTCGCCCTGGGCGTTGAGCAGGCACTCAGCGAAGAACCGCCGCTCGCCGGTGGACGGATCGCGCGTGAATGCGACCCCGGTGCCGCTGGTTTCGCCCATGTTGCCGAAGACCATCGCCACCACGTTCACCGCCGTGCCCCACGTTTCCGGGATGTTGTTGAGCTTGCGGTACGTGACCGCGCGCGCGCCGTACCAGGAGTCGAAGACCGCCTTGATCGTCAGCGTCAACTGCTCCATTGGATCCTGGGGAAAGGGCTTGCCCGTCTCAGCCTTCACCAGCACCTGGAAGTCGGCGGTCACCGCCCGGAGGGCCCGTTCGTCGAGCTCGGTGTCGAGGTGCACGCCGCGCTCGGCCTTGGCGTTCTCCAGGAGCCGATCGAACTTCTCCCGCTTGATCCCCAGCACGATCGAGCCGAACATCGTGATGAACCGCCGGTAGGCGTCGTACGCGAAACGGCCGTTCCCCGTCTTCTTGATGAGACCCTGCAGCGTGCGCTCGTTCAAGCCGAGGTTGAGCACCGTGTCCATCATGCCGGGCATCGAGGCCTTCGCCCCCGAGCGGACCGCCACCAGCAGCGGGTTCGCGACGTCGCCGAAGCCCATCTTCATCGACCGCTCTACCTTGCGCAAGTCGACCAACGCCTGCTCCAGCATCCCCTTGGGGAATTGCTTCTTCAGCCGGAAATACTCGACGCACGCCTCGGTGGTGATGGTGAATCCCGGCGGGACGGGGATCTTGAGATTCGTCATCTCGGCGAGCCCGGCGCCCTTGCCGCCGAGCAGGTCCTTCATCCCGGACTTGCCCTCGGCCCGGCCGTTCCCGAAGTAGTACACCCATTTGCGCGCCGTCGATCGAGCCATCACATCCCCCTCAATTCCGATGACGAAATCCCCCCATCCCCCTTTTTCAAAGGGGGGGTCACAACGACGCCATGAAATCCCCCTTTAACAAAGGGGGGTGAGGGGGGATTTTCTGAGCCCGCCCCATTCTCATGTTCTGCCCTGCCCGTCCGTCGCCACCAGCCGGAAATCGGCGAACCGCGCGAGCAGGTCGTTGACCGATTTGAGCAGCGCGAGCCGCGTCTCGCGCACCGCCGGATCCTCCGCCATCACCATCACGTCGGTGAAGAACGCGTCGATCGCGGGCCGCAGCGATTCATAGGCGTCCAGCACCGCCTCGTCGCGTTCGTGTTCCTCCTCGCCCCGAACCAGGTGCGCGACCCGCTCCGCCTCGGCGTGCAGGCGGCGCTCCGCCTCCACGGTAAAGCGCGCGGGATCGACCGTGGTCGGACAGGTGGCGGGCAGGATGTTCATCACCCGCTTGCACGCGGTCATCAGGGAGTCGAACGCGGGGCGGCGCGAGAACGCGGTCAGCGCGCGCAGACGGCGAAAGGCCAGCGCGGGTTGATCGGCCGCGGCGGGCACCGCCAGCACCGCGTTGACGAGGTCGGCGCGATACCCCTCCGCCTTGGCCAGCGACTCGATCCGCTGGCAGAAGAACTCCATGATCGGCGCGGTATCGGTGCCGGCCAGCGCGGCGCGGCTCAGCAGGGCCAAGAGCGAGACGACCGGACGCTGCCGCAGGATGTGCACCACCCCGACGCCCTGACGCCGCAGCGCGTAGGGGTCCTGCGAGCCGCTGGGGATGAGCCCCGCCCCGAAACAGCGGGCGATCGTGTCGATCTTGTCCGCCACCGCGAGGAGTTGCGCCAGCGGGCGCGCCGGGATGTCGTCCCCCGCAAAGCGTGGGCGGTAGTGCTCGCCGATCGCGCCGGCCACCTCGTCCGGCTCCTGTTGCCGCCGCGCGTACTCGCGCCCCATCACGCCCTGCAGTTCCGGAAACTCGCGGACCATGCCGGTGGTCAAATCCGCCTTGCAGAGCCGGGCCGCCCGCTCGGCCGTCTCGCGCTCCACCTCGAAGAGCGGAGCCAGCCAGCCGCAGAGCGCGACGAGCCGCTCGACCTTCTCGTACACGGTGCCGAGCCGCTCCTGAAACACCACGCCCTTGAGCCGCTCGACGCGATCCGAGAGCTTCTCCCGCTGGTCCTGCTCGAAGTAGAATTTCGCGTCGTCCAGGCGGGCCCTCAGCACGCGCTCGTACCCCGCGCGGATTACCGCCGCCGCGCGGCCGGTCTTCTTGACGTTGCTCACCGCAATGAAGGCGGGCAGCGGCGCGCCGTGACGGTCCACCAGCGAAAAATAGCCCTGGTGCTCCCGCATGACCGTGACGATCACCTCGTGGGGCAGGGTCAGATACCTCCGGTCGAACGCGCCCGCCACCGCCCACGGCGACTCGGTGAGAAACGTCGCCTGCTCGACGAGCGCCTCGTCCTCGACCAAGCGCCCACCCGCCGCCTTTGCCGCCGTCGCCAACTGGGACTCGATGACCGCCCGCCGCCGCTCGTGATCGACAAGCACGCCGACCCGCTCAAGCGTCTTCGCGTAGCCCGCCCAGTCGCCGGGGACGCGAACCCAGCCCGGCGCCGTCAGCGCGTGACCGCGGGTCCTGGATCCCGACGCGATGCCGCTATACGAAAACGGGATGACCTTGCCGTCGTACAGCGCGACGATCCACCGGATCGGCCGGGCAAACCGCGCCCCGCTCGGCTCCCACCGCATCGAGCGCCCGAACGAGAGGCCGTCGATGATCCGGGGCAGCGCCTCCTTGAGCAGGATCGCTGCCGGACGGCACGGTTCGGCCTTGACCACGGCCGCGTAACGCCCGCGCTCGGTGGTCACGACGGTCAACTCCCCCACCGCAACGCCCTGCGACTTGGCGAATCCTTCGGCCGCCCGGGTCGGCCGCCCCTCGGCGTCGAACGCCGCCGACGCGGGCGGGCCGACGATCTGGGTGGTCATCTCGGCCGGGCGCCTCGCCACGCCCTCCGCGACCACCGCCAGCCGCCGCGGCGTGCCGGCGGCGCGCACGGCGCGCACCGAAAGACGATGGGTCTCCAGCGAGGCGCGGACCCCCGCCTCCACCTGCGCGATCGCATTCCGGATGACTGGGAAGGGCAACTCCTCGGTACCGATCTCGAAGAGAAGATCCGCGTCTGGACGTCGTGTTGCCAAGGCCCGTCCTAGCGTGCTCGCGCGGCCGTTTGCGGCGAGAGCAGGGGCCAGCCTTTTGTCTCGCGATGCCGCAGCCAGCTCTCGGCGCAGAGGCGCGCCAGGCCGCGCACGCGCCCGATGTAGGTGGCGCGCTCGGTGACGCTGATCGCGCCGCGCGCGTCGAGCACGTTGAAGCAGTGCGAGGTTTTGATGCACTGGTCGTACGCGGGCAGGACCAGGTCGTCGTCGAGCAGCCGCCTGGCCTCCTGCTCGTGGAGGTCAAAGACCTTGAGCAGCGTGTCGACGTGCGCGCGCTCGAAGTTGTAGCGCGAGAACTGCACCTCGGTTTCGTGATGGAGATCGCGATAGAGAATGTCGTCCGACCAGCGAAGGGCAAACACGTTGTCGACCTGCTGCAGGTACATGGCGATCCGCTCCAGACCGTACGTCAATTCGACCGAGATCGGGTCGAGCGCGACCCCGCCGATCTCCTGAAAGTACGTGAACTGGGTGATCTCCATCCCGTCGAGCCGCACCTCCCACCCGAGCCCCCACGCCCCGAGTGACGGCGATTCCCAGTCGTCCTGCACGAACCGCACGTCGTGGTCGGCGACCGTGAGCCCCAGCGCCCCCAGACTGTCGAGATACTGCAACTGAACGTCGGCCGGCGCGGGTTTCATGATGACCTGGAACTGGTAGTACTGCTGGAGGCGATTGGGATTTTCGCCGTAACGCCCATCGGTCGGACGCCGACACGGCTGGACGTACGCCGCCCGCCATGGCTCCGGGCCGAGGGCGCG
>Ga0210377_10003242_pt1 | contig 14008 bp, 11 predicted proteins | sample PLM4_65_b1redo_FD_155480 | JGI IMG/M metagenome (GOLD analysis project Ga0210377, IMG submission 155480) | Groundwater sediment microbial communities from an aquifer in East River, Colorado, USA - PLM4_65_b1 redo | ecosystem: Environmental > Terrestrial > Soil > Riparian zone | place: USA: East...
CAAGACTGAAGACAACCCGGTTGCCGTGGTTTGTCCAAAGGCGCTAATTAGATAGTCACTGTATAAGTCAAGCAGTTTGTCGTTTTTCATGCGACCAGTTTACCTAAAACTGCGTAAGGTGAGTTAAGTAAATTATGCGGCACTCTGTAAGCTGGTAATGGAGGCTTATGAAAATAGCCCTGTCCTTGTAACAGGGCTATCCCCAAACTCATCATGAAGATGATGATGAGCAAACGCCTCATCTTATCCTTTGACTGCTCCTACTGTCAGACCGCCTACGATCTGATCCTGAAGGATGAGGTAAATGGCCATGATCGGGATGGCGCCAAGCAATGCGCCAGCCGCAAAGACACCCCACTTTTGATCAAACTGACCCGAAGTGAAAATCTGCAATCCAACCATCAGGGTGTACTTGTTCACATCCGTGAGCAGGATTCGGGCAAGGATGAAGTCGCCATAGGTGCCGATAAAGGACAGGATACCAATGACAACCAGAATTGGGCGAAGAAGCGGCAGGATCAAATTCCAAAAGATCTGGAAATGTGTTGCTCCATCCACCATGCCTGATTCATCAATATCACGCGGGATGGTATCGAGATAACCCTTCATCAACCAGATGTTAATTCCCATGGAGCCACCCAGGTAGACCAGGATCAAGCCCATGTGTGTATTCAATCCAATCACCGGGATCAGCTCACCGAATTGGAAGATCAGCACATAGATCGCGACCAATGCCAGCAAATTGGGGAAGACCTGGATCAGCAGGATCCCTTTGAGCATGGTGACGCGTCCCTTGAACCGCATGCGTGAAAAGGCATAAGCCGCCATTGTGGTGATGCCGAGGCTTAGGATGGTTGAGATCGTGGCAATCTTCACGGAATTGAAGATCCATTTTTGGAACACCAGATCACCGAATTTGTAAGACGGGTCCAGTCCAAACAACCTTTGGTAATTAATTAAACTTGCACCTTTTGGAATCAGGGTTTGAGTGGACAGCGATTGTGTGCTGCTTAAAGAGGCTGAAATGATCCACAGCACCGGGAAGATCGAGAAGAAGATCAGGATCAACGCAACGATCAATCTGACCGTTAAGCTGAGGCGCCTCTGAAACTTTTGCGATGTGCGCAGGTTCTGGTAGGTTTGAGTTATGTTAGACATTTTCACTAACCTCCTCCCACATGTTGGTGAAACGATACTGGAACAATGTGATTGCACCAACGATAAAGAAGACAATAATGGATATGGCAGAAGCCAATCCATATTGGACGCCGCGTCCACCACTTTCAAAGGCGAGTTTGTAGACGTAACTGATCAGGATGTCTGTGGCTCCTGCCTGTGTGGCTGCGCCGGCAATTGGAGGACCACCTTGAATGAACAGATAGATCAGATTGAAGTTGTTGAAGTTATACACAAAGGATGCAATGAGCAGCGGTCCGACCGCCACCAGGAGCAGGGGTAGGGTGATGCGTCTGAATCTCTGCCAGCTTGTAGCTCCATCGATCATGGCGGCCTCGTAAATTTCGGTTGGGATGGATTGTAATGCCCCGCTCGTCACCAGCATAAAGTAGGGATAACCGAGCCACAGGTTTACGAGCAGGATGGCGACTTTCGCCCAGAATGCTTCCGTTGTCCAATGAGGTGCCACACCGATCAGACTCTTCAGCCACTGGTTAATCACACCGAATTCCGAGTTCAGCATACCACGCCACATGATGATGCTGATCAATCCTGGAATGGTATATGGAATGAGAAGGAGCGATCGGATCAGTTTTTTGAGGGGGAAATCCTTATCGTTGAACATGATCGCGATGGCAAGCCCCAATGCGAAAGTGGAGAGCACACTCACTGTTGGGAAAATGAAATTCCATGTAAGGATTTGTACGAGCGGTCCGCGCAATGCCGAGCTGGTGGCAAAATCTGCAAAGTGCTTATAACCAACCACAGTGCGATACCCTGGCTTTATGGTCTTTCCATCCCTGGTAGTGAAGGTGCCATTTACAGCATAGTAGACATCCCCGTTGGATTGGTCTATTACTGTGTCGGTGGCTTCATCATACTTGTAGAGAATCTCCAATTCGGCGGCTTCGCTTGGGGAGCGGACCTGAACCGCCTTTTCTCCTTCGAGCCCATATTTGATTTTGGTAAGTTCCTTGTTGGTGGCGGCTTCCAATGCGTTCAGGCGTTTATAGCCTTCAATGGTAGTCGGAATCCCTTTGCCATCCACTTCGCCGATCCCGGGGTCGCCGGGCTTGGCTGGAATGATTTTCTCTCCCGGTTTGGCAAGGAAGGTTTCACCATCCGGGTTGATCAACCAAAGAATATATTCACCGGATGACGATTTGAAAGCAGTCCAGGAATAGGATTTGCCCGTCTCTGGCAGGTATGTTGTTTTTTCGATGAGAGGGAGTGCCTGTTCCCTGGTGAGAAGATGACCATCTCCATAATTGGTGAAAGATACATAAATTGTAAAGATTATTGGGTAGATCGTGAAGAGGATCAGAAGGCTCAACCCAATTGCCAGCCAGCGATATGGATAGGCTTTGGGGATCAGGAAGATCAAGTTGAGCATGATGGCAATCACGCCGACAATGACAACCAATTGGTCAAAGCCTTTAACAAAGGCATTTTGGATGAACCAGGCCACTCCTCCATCGAACAGAAGTAATAAAAGGATTCGAATCAGTTTGGATAGAGGCGACTCTTCAGATATTCGTGAACCCTTCGACTTGGTGGCGGGTGTTGAGTTCATGCCCTACTTCTCCTTTCAAAGGTGGGTTCATCCAACAGTGATATATAAAAAAATGTTGGATAATTGCATTGAAGGCTAAGGAACAATTTGTTCCTTAGCCTTCTCAAATTTTGATGCTTTACTTGACAGTTATCTCAAGGATATTTGTTGCCGGGTCGTAAACAAATTCCACGGTGCCGTCAGCGGCTAAAGTGAACTTGTAGTTGTCGCCATTGGCTTTTCCATCAACGCCATAGTTGGTTGTCCAACCACCATCCAGAGCGACTTTGCCTTCAAAATCGCCAGCCTTTAGGGTGAATGGTCCACTGCGATACAAACCATCATCGCCCTTGACCATTGCTGTGGCTGCACAGTCGGGTGCCCAGTCAGCGGAACAGCCTGCCTGTGCCTGGTAGGAACCGGGGACATTGACCATTCCTGCCAACTTATTCGCAATGATATCTCGTATTTTTTGAGCGCCTTCCTTCATGGCGGTCTCAGGATCCTGCTTGGCGTCGCGGGCAAGAACAACAGAGTCATTCCAATTTCCCCACACAGAACCCATTTCAGGGATGGCAGGCATCATAGTGGCATTTTCGCCAGCGGTGGCCATAGCAACTAAATCCTTGTCATCAACTTTCGCAAGAGCAGGGAGATAGGCCGGAGCCCGCTGGCCAACTTCATACAGTTTCAGCATGGTCTCTTCATTTGCAACGAATTCGTTCAGGAAGGCCTGAGCCAGGAGAACGTTCTCGCTCTGTGCATTGATGAAGAAGCCTTGTGTGCCTGCAAAGGGGAAGCCGCCGCCGGGGAAGTTTGTAATGGCATAGTGCACTCCCGAGTCGCGGAAACGGCTCAGTGACCAGGGACCATCCATGATGAAGGGCGTCTTGCCAGATTCGAATAACGCCCGGTTGTTGCTGTTATCCCAGTCGGCTGGTAAGTTGCCATTGGCGACATTGTCAGCCACCCACTTGACACCCGCGATCATGCCTTCGCTGTCAACGCCGAGATCACCGGGGTTCCAGTTTCCATTGGCTTCCTTGCCAAAGATATAGCCGCCAAAGGATGTGAACAGAGGATACAGGTCATACGTGGTGCCGGTGACGGACATAATATAATCGACCTTGCCTTCAGCCTTCAACGCCTCACCCATTGAAACTACCTCATCCCAGGTGGTCGGAGGGGTTGGAACCAGGTCAGTGTTGTAGAAGAAAGCCAGGTTTTCTGTAGCGTATGGCAGGCAGTAGAGTTTGCCATCGAAGGTGCAGGCTTCCAATGCCTTGGGGGCAAAATCATCTTTCTTGTCGCCCAAATCCACCTCAGCCAGCAAGCCATTGGCTACGAGGGTGCCGGCCTGATCATGGGCGATCACGATGATATCAGGGCCCTCACCAAGCGGAGCGGCGACCTGGAAGTCTTCGCGAATGGATGCCTTTAATTCGACGAGGAGTTCGAGATTGTAGGCGGCAAGCACCTCATCAGCGAGATCTTGAAGAACGGGGGCGCGGGTTTCGTCAGCCCAAATGGTCAGGGTTCCAGCGGGTTCAACCGGAGCGGCTGTAGGAGCTTCGGTGGCTGGCGACTCCGTTGCAGGTGCTTGGGTCGCGGCGGGCGCTTCGGTCGGTGCGGCCCCACCACACGCAGAGAGCGCAAAGGCTGTAATCAGCAACAAGCTGAACAGCAGTTTAAATTTGGTTTTCATTACTTCTTCTCCTTGTAGTAATTTTAATTCGTTGAGATTCTATCACGGCATAAGTTGGGTGTTCCTTGATCCTGTTTTAAGGCATCACCTCCTTGTTGATTATTGATTTTCCCAAAACGCGATTGATTTCCATGGCTGCTTCTTTGGAAATGGAATTTTTATTTTCCGCGGCAATATGGATGGCTACATTGATCGCCTGTACGGTCGCACCGATCAACAAGGACCGGCGACCCAGCATCCCTGTGGTGATCCGTACACTTTGTTCTGATGCGCGCATGGCTCTCTCACGTACTGCCTGGCGAATGGGGGCTGTAAGGATATCACCGACTTGTGCGACGCCGCCGCCAATGATTACGATACTTGGGTTGAATAAGTTGATCAAACCTGCAATCGCAATCCCAATGAATGTACCTGAACGCCTCAGAATTTCCTGTGCGGGAAGGTCGCCGCGCCGGGCCGCTTCTGCTACAGCATGTGCGGTGATCTTTTCAAGCGGCAGGCTGGATAGTAATGTTCGTTTTCCTGACTGTACCAAAGCTTGTCCCTGTTTGGCAATCGCGTGACCGCCCGCGAAAGCCTCAAGACACCCGTGGTTTCCGCAATTGCAGAGCGGACCGTTTTCGTCAATGGTCAGGTGTCCGATCTCGCCCGCAGCTCCATTTGTTCCCCCATAGATTTGTCGATTAAGGATGAGTCCTGCTCCGATTCCACTTCCCACTTTGATATAAGCAATATTCTTTTCCCCCCGTCCGGCCCCATATGCCCATTCGCCCAGTGCTCCAAGTTCAGCGTCGTTGTTCAATGTGACCGGGCAACCCCACATCTCTTTTAGTATTGCGAGGATCGGGTATCGATCCCAGCCGGGCATGATCGGAGGCGCCACAACCATCCCTGATTCAGTGATGACCGGACCCGGTACTCCAACACCCACCGCTGAAAGTTTGGATAAGGTTAGACCCTGTGACTCCAACAATTTCAATAAATTTTGATTTGCCTGTTCAAGGCATACTTTGGGTCCGTCTTTAATATCAAATGGGAACTCAGTTTCCTGGAGTATGCGAGCGGTGAAATCTGCAAGGGCAATGCTCACGTGGGTAGCGCCCATATCAATTGCTCCGACCAGACCTCGCTCCGGGTTAATTTCAAGGACAACAGGAGGTCGTCCGCTTGGGGCAGAACGACTCTCAGCCTCCAGAATGATTTTGTTTTCCAATAGATCGTTTACGATCAAGCTGACTGCTGCGCGAGTTAAACCCATTTTGTCCGCAATATCTGTGCGCGATAAACCAGTTGCCGAAAATCGAATTAGATCCAGTGCGGCATGTTTGTTAAAACTCTTGACATTATATTCGGCAGGAAGCCAGTAAAATGTGCTCAAAGTCGCCTTTGTAGGGATTTATTTCAGGAAGTGATTTGTTGATATTAACATAGGTCATGTATTTTTTCAAGTGTTTTAACAAAATAACTGATTCTAAGATTTACCTGTCGAAAATAAAAAAGCAGCACATCGGGTGGATGTACTGCTTTTGGAAATTAAAGTGCGCAGTTTAGGTTAGCGGATTGCTTCCTCAGTTGCGGCATCAAAGATATGGACGGAATCCATGTCAAACGCGACAGATGCCTGTTGACCGACGCGCAGTTTCGAGCGTGGGTCGACGCGGGAGACAAACGTATTCTTTCCGCTTACGAGATAGAGGAAAATCTCGTTGCCCATCAATTCCGTCACGTCCACCTTGACAGCGACTTTCTCGGCATCGATGTTAGGTGGGATGAAATCTGCATCGTGGATGTTTTCAGGGCGAATTCCGAAGATTACATCCTTGCCGGCATGTGATTCATAAGGCTTGGTATGATTCGCCGGAATGGCAACTGAAAAGTCACCTGTTTCCACAACCAATTTGCTCCCATCCTTGCGGAGTTTTCCGGGGAAGAAGTTCATGGCAGGGGAACCAATGAATCCGGCTACAAAGAGGTTGTTCGGATGATCATACAGATTCTGAGGTGTATCGAGCTGTTGCAGAATGCCTTTGTTGATCACAGCGATACGGCTGGCCATCGTCATGGCTTCAATCTGATCGTGAGTCACGTAGATGAACGTGGTTTGCAGGCGCTGATGCAGTTTGCTGATCTCAGCGCGCATCGCCACGCGCAGTTTTGCATCCAGGTTTGAAAGCGGTTCATCGAACAGGAAGACCTTCGGTTCGCGGACGATCGCGCGCCCCACTGCCACGCGCTGACGTTGACCGCCGGAGAGTTGGCGCGGCTTGCGCTCGAGCAGATCCCTAATACCGAGGATGTCGGCGGCTTCGCTCACGCGTCGTTTGATCTCCTCTTTCGGCACCTTGCGAAGCTTGAGGCCAAACGCCATGTTGTCGTAAACAGAAAGGTGGGGGTAGAGCGCGTACGACTGAAAGACCATGGCGATATCACGGTCCTTCGGGGCGACATCGTTGACGACACGGTCGGCGATCTTAATTTCTCCGTCGGAAATCTCCTCCAGCCCGGCGAGACAACGCAAAGCGGTCGTCTTGCCGCAACCTGAGGGTCCAACCAGCACGAGAAATTCTTTGTCAGCGACTTGAATATTCAAATCGTTGACAGCAATCACGTCTCCAAATTTTTTGTAGACGTTTTGGAATGTTACACTAGCCATGGTACTTTCCTCCGTTTCGTGGGAATATGGTAATTTGATTATACTCCCACTCATTTAAATTTTGGGGTGGAAGATTGTCATGAATTCGATGAATGTACGCGCCGCATCAGACTCACCCGAAGTTGCCACCACCTAATATGCATTTCCTTTTCTGGATGATATGCATTCCGTCAACTCTTGTTCACCAGCCAAACGCCAAAGAGAATGACCGCGCCGCCCAATATGGAAGCTAGGGTAATTTGTTCGCCCAATACGATTGCAGCCACTACAATCGCGAAGAGCGGTTCCAAATAAAGGAATACGCCGGTTTGTGCGGTGGATAACACCTGTAACGCGTCGTACCAGGCGATATAAGCCAGACCCGAACAAAAGACTCCGAGAAAAGCGATACTACCCCAACCATTTTGTGAGAGGCTGAATATTTCACTGAACCCGGTCCCTGGAAGAATCAGGCTTGAAGTTAAAAACCAGATCGAAGTAAATACCCAGCCAAGTAACATTAAATAAAACATCATCAAACTCGCAGGGTGTGACTTCAATCCGCGTCGTGATAGTGCGGAAAACACTGCCCAATTGACCGCGCTGACGAGAATGAGAAAATCTCCCGGCGCCCCGAATTTCCCGATCGCGATCGTCGAAAGATTTCCTTTGGAAACAACGAGCATCACACCGGCAAATGCCAACAAAATGCCTGAAGTTTTCAACCACCCAAGCTTTTCCTTCAAAACCAGCCAGCCGAGGAGGGCCATGAATATCGGGGTCGTGGAGACGATCCAGGCTGTGGTGCTTGCCTCTGATGTTTTCAGTCCATTCGATTGAAGCCATTGGTGGAAAGTGATCCCAAGAAAACCAAGCAGGGCAAAATAGAGCCACTCCTTCCGGTCTGGCGGGGCAAGTTGCTTTCGCAGGAGGACGGCCAACCCAAGAACGACTACGCCAATCGTGAATCTCAGCCACACAATAGTTACCGGGGAAACTTCCTGTAACGCCACCTTGGTGGCAATGAAGGACGCGCCCCAGACCATGACTGCAAACAGGGCTTCAAGATAGGGGATGAGTTTTGTTTTGGACATCATTCTTCCTTAGGCAAAAGATGCCAAATTATAAAGCCCGTCTGCAAAAATACTTTTGACTTGAGGTCACGTTTGTTGTAAACTCTGATTATGAGTTTTTTAGTTTGATTGGAGGTATTCGCCATGGAAATTTCAGATATCCAAACTGCTTCTGAAAAACTGGTGCAATTAAAGTCGGAATATCGGGTGGAGCTTCTCCCGGATTGGGGGGAAAGTTCTGACGGGGCCTGGCAAAAAGGGAACTGGGTATATGATGAGCTGGATAAACTCCATCGTTTTATTGGACTGTTCGCGGGCGCAGTGGGTGGAAGCGCCAATTTCATAAAGAATATTGGCGGGGTTCAAGTCAAGAAGGCGGATATCGGTTCTCATGGTGGAGAAGCCTTATCTCATCGTGTCAGCCTCTCCACAAAAGGAACGTTTTCCGCGTGGACAGTTGTACACGAACTTGCCCATGCCTGGGATGCGAATCATGGCTGGCAATTATCTGTTGTTATGGAGAAATATACAGGCGGGCATACCAACATAGTGAGTTCGTTCATAAAAAGGCTTACCAGCGAACGTGATTCCGGATTTTGGAATCAGGAAGATCAGCCTGGCCGTCGCGGACGTCTCCCCGGTTGTAACGCCGCAGGTTATTTCTACGGTGACAAGCCCAGCGGATCGAACTGGAGCTTTAATCGCAAGGAGGATTTTGCCGAATCTGTGGCGATGTACGTTGGCTGGCATGGAAATAATGAGCTTTCCGCCCATGCCCATGGAAGGATCGAACGCTATCTGTTGCCAAACGGTATGAAGGATAAATTGTTTGGCATGGTGGATAATTGGACAAATTATGCCAAATATTTTTATCCGGAAAATGGGGATTACGCCAGGACCAGGCGCTGGCAGTTTGTCGATGACCTGGTCAGGGGAAGGATAAAATTAAACTGATTCTAAAATCACGAGCTCTTAACACCGTGTATAATACCCCTCGGAGGCTACACTTTCATGGAAATTACCTGGTACGGACATTCCTGCTTTCGTCTCACCGAACGCAATTACGCTACGGTAGTGACTGACCCATTTGACAACAAATCGATCGGCTATGACTCGCTCAAACTTAAAGCGGATATCGTTACCGTCAGTCATGACGCGCCCGGTCACAATAACACCGATGCCGTAAAAGGTACCTCACATGTGATTGACGGCGCAGGCGAATTCGAGATCGGTGGAGTATTCATCACCGGCGTTCAGACCGATGGCGGCTCTGGAAAGAAAAAAGCAAAAGACAATCCTTCACGTAATACGATTTATGTCTTCGATTATGATGGCATCACCGTGGCGCATTTGGGTGATCTCAAGGATACCCCCACACAATCGGAGGTCGAATCATTGGGCACGATCAATGTGGCGCTTGTCCCTGTGGGTGGCGGGGGAGGCCTGAACGCCGCCAAAGCCGCGGAGATCATTAGCATGTTGGAACCGAATTTGGTCATTCCCATGCACTATGCCACTCCCGCGGTCAAACTTTCCCTCGACTCCCTCAACAAATTCATCAAAGAGATGGGACTTTCAAAAGCTGAGACTCAGCCGTCCCTGAAGGTGACGCGCAGTGGCCTTCCCGATGAAACGCATGTCGTCGTGCTGGAGTATCAAACGGGTTAATCGATATGGCCGTCAAAATTTTGATGACATGGGATATTGCAGGTGAGCGCGACCAGGAATATTTCGAGTTCATCATTGGCGAATTTATTCCCGGCGTGCAGCGCCTCGGCTTGCAGCCTGCGGAAGCGTGGGCCACCATCTATGGGTCGTATCCACAGATCCAGGTTGGCCTGCTCGCAACAGATGCGCCCCAGGCCCGTCAGATCCTTGCATCGGGCGACTGGAGCCTGTTGCAGGACCGGCTCTTCAGTTACGTCAAAAACTTTTCATACAAAGTTGTCCCTGAGCGGGGAGGGTTTCAATTCTAGATAACGGCACGGAGCACAAAACTCCGTGTTTTTATTTACAGGACTTATGCCAAGACCCCAAAACTATCCGCTAATCTCCACGAATTTGCGCTAATCTCCAAAAAATTCGCGGGGATTAGCGTAGATTAGCGGATTAATATTTTTCGGCACAGGTCCCACCGCTTGTCTCATTAATAATTAAACTTTTTGAATGATTTTGCATGCTGAAATTCAAATTCCAAGTTTAGTTAATAATGCGGCACTCTGTAATTTATACAAATGCAACGATCCCATTCGTGGTTTTTTTATCTGTGTGCACTGGAAGGTGCGCTCGCGCTTTTTGCACTCCTCCTGGTTCCGTCAGAGGGCGGGAGTATTTCCCTCTCCCGACTAACCCTGATCGTTATCCTCCTCGGATTGTGTGGATTGTGGATCTATCTTGGCGTGCGTCCACCAGGGGAATTGAATAGACTGGCGCGTCCCGAATTCATCATTTCCTCTGCGCTTCTTTTCGTGACGTTTGGCCTGTCCCTCTTCTTCCTGCGTTATCTCAACCCTGAAAGACTCCTGCCCATTTACGAGCGGATGAGTCCACTACTATGGTATTTGCTCGTTCTTTCCATTCAAACTGTTTTCTTCCTGCTTTACCTCAGGAACGGATTCCACTTCGATTCTTTCCAACAACGCAAATCAATTTACCATTCCTCACTCCTGGCTTTCTGCCTTCTGTTTACTGTTTTTCTATTTGTCTCAATCACACGTCTTGGGGTTACGTCTGATCCGGCCTATTGGGCAGAGCCAGGTGTGGCGATCCTTGGCTGGCAATTTGCTTTGGCACTCCTGGGCGGAATCCTTGTCTTAAGCCTACCGCTCCGTGTAAGAGACAGCACGTTTGATATTCTTATTCCGCTCGCGATTTACATATTATCGATTTCACTTTGGCTGAGCGTCCCTCTGGATGTGCTCACGAATGGCTTCTACGTGAACATCAATCCGCCAACATTTCAACCATTCCCTTATTCGGATGCTGGTTATTACGACCAGATGGCGCACAGTCTCCTGGTCGGGCATCCATATCTTGGTGAGATTCCCACTCGTCCGCTCTTCATTGTATTTCTTGCCTTCCTGCACAAAATATTTGGGGAGAATTATCCAGGGATTATCCTCGGGCAATCCTTCCTGCTGGCTTTTATCCCTGTTGTACTTTATGCCCTCGGTAAAAAACTTCATAGTCGCACCGCAGGCGTAACGGTTGCCCTGTTCTTTATTTTTCGCGAATTAACCAGCCTTTTGATTACATCAAACACGCGCGTCACGAATTCCAAGTCACTGCTTGTTGATCTGCCTACGCTATTGCTGCTAGCCCTTTCCTGTTATTTTACGGCTCGCTGGCTCGATAGCAAAGACAAAACGAGCGCATTTGTTGCAGGTGGTATGTTCGGTTTGCTCCTGCTCCTGCGTACGCAATCGATGCTTGTGCTTCCATTCATTCTCCTTGCTGCCCTTCTGGTAATAGGTTGGCGGAGCAGGTTTTTCTATCAGCTTACATCCCTCTTCGTTCTTGGATTGATCGTTACGGTCGTGCCATGGTTGACTCATAACTATCTTCAGACCGGGCAGATCACGTTCGATTCGCCGTTTCAATATAATTTGATCGCCAGCCAGTATGCATATTCCGGCAACCTGGATATCTCCAACAATGACATTGAAGGGAAAGGACTTGGCCGCGTGTTGATCGAGTTTGCCATGAAAGACCCGAAATTTGTATTTGGCTTTATCGCAAATCATTTCCTCGCAACAGAAATTGGCGGAATGCTTGCCCTGCCTCTGATCAAACCTTACAATGGGATTCCTGGACCCGTCAACTTGTATTGGGTAACCTGGGATGGAAACCTTGAATGGTACAACGTCGTCCTGTTTATCCTTTACCTTGCTGTGATTTCCTTTGGCATCGGAGCGGCCTGGAAACGCGGACGATGGATCGGGTTGCTGCCCCTTGCATACAATATCGGTTACTCCCTTGCCACCGCGCTCAGTCGCTTCTCTGGCTGGCGTTATGACTTCCCTGCAGACTGGGTCCCTTATTTTTATTTTGGCATTGGTTTTGCAGAAATTATCTTACTCATTTCGTCAATATTTGGGGCAAAGGAAGAATTGGAACAGGAAAAGAACAAAATGCAACACAAGTTGTCTGCTTTGCCTGTCCTTGCCCTGATGTTCGCCTTTATAGGCGGGCTTCCCTGGATTGCAGAGAATATTGCATCACCGCGCTATTTAGACCAAACGATTGTTTCTCTTGAACAAAAAATCACATCGATTTCAAATGCTCCCCCATTGCAGGATATTCAGACGTTTACATCCCAATCCGGATCATTTCTTCAAACAGGACGCATTCTTTATCCCCGGTTTTTTATCCGCGATAAGGGATTAATATCTTCGAATCCGTGGCCTGCGTATGAGCCGCGTGACTATTCACGGCTCGGGTTTTTACTCCTCAACCAAAAAACCACTTTTGGCGTTTTCCCGTCAAAGAGAATCCCGGAACCTTTCCCGCATGCGGCAGATGCAATCGTCCTCGGATGCCAGCGTGAAGATTACGTGGAAGTAAGATTGGTTGCCTTCCCTGAATTGGATGTCATCCTCTTGAGCGCTCCGCTCACCGAGCCTTGTTCCCCTTAATATGCCTCGCATCTCTTCCAAGCTCTTAGGCTGGTACCGTCAACACGGGCGGACTCTGCCCTGGCGCGGTCACCCCGATCCATACGCTGTGTGGGTATCCGAGATCATGCTTCAACAGACGCGCGTGGAAACGGTCATCCCTTATTTTGAAAAATGGATGCGATTATTCCCAACCGTCAATGCCCTGGCAAATGCATCTGAACACGATGTGTTAAATGCATGGGAAGGACTTGGCTACTACAGCCGGGCACGTAATTTTCATAAAGCCGCAAAGAATGTTGTTGAAAAACATCACGGGCAGCTTCCGCGTGATCTGGATGAGTTGCGAAAGTTGCCCGGTGTTGGTCGTTATACCGTCGGCGCGCTTGCCTCGGTCGTATTCGGGATGGATGAACCTGCGCTCGACGGCAATTTGAAGCGCGTCTATGCCCGGTTGTTTGATGTGGGTGAGCCTGTTGATTCATCGGAGGGCGAAAAAATCCTATGGGGACTTGCCAGGGATAATTTGCCGAAAGGACGGGCTGGCGATTACAACCAGGCGCTGATGGATTTGGGGGCAACCATCTGTCTGCCAAGGAATCCACGATGTCTGATCTGCCCGTTGATGCAAGTTTGCAAAGCCCGCGAGAATGGAACCCAGGAACAACGCCCTGTGATGAAGCCGAAGAAGGATATACCGCATTATGTCCACGTGGCAGGGGTGTTCGTGGCGCAAATTGATAACTTGCGTTACAAAGTCTTGCTGGCACAACGCCCCTCGAAGGGATTGCTGGGTGGGATGTGGGAATTCCCAAATGGGCGCGTTGTCCCCAAAGGAGACGTTGACGGCGATCCGGCAAAGGAGCTGGTAAAGCTCTTGAAAACGGAATACAACCTCAGGCTTCGCGTGAAGCGGAGTCCGGGAGTCCGAAAAATCGAATCCATTGGAATTTTCCGTCACGCTTATACTCATTTCAAGGTCACGATCCATGCGTTTGAATGTGAGTTGCTTTCCATGTCAAAAAATGAAAACCTGAAATGGATTCCATTGAAAGACCTTGGGAATTACCCGATGGGGAAGGTGGACCGCCAGATTGCACAAAAAATTATGCAACGAAATCGCACTTGAGTGCCTGTAAAATATGACGTAGAATAAGCAGGACAAATTAGCGAGACAGGGTTGATATATTGATACATTATTCCCCAAAAAAATTTTCAAAGGCAAGTAAACAGTAATAGTTGGTAATGTAAATTCCG
>Ga0210377_10003243_pt1 | contig 14007 bp, 10 predicted proteins | sample PLM4_65_b1redo_FD_155480 | JGI IMG/M metagenome (GOLD analysis project Ga0210377, IMG submission 155480) | Groundwater sediment microbial communities from an aquifer in East River, Colorado, USA - PLM4_65_b1 redo | ecosystem: Environmental > Terrestrial > Soil > Riparian zone | place: USA: East...
TGCCTCCTCGTCGTCGTCACAGGCATCCTCCTGTTCAGCCTGGGCACGACCTCCATGAACTGGGTCAAGTACGTAAGCCTGCGCTCTACCTTCGCTTACGACCTCGGCTTCTACCACAATAGCGCCTTCAATTACGCTCGTGGGCGGACGATTACCTACATCCTGAATGAAGCCCACTTCTGGCGGGCGTCCGTGGCGGGCGGCCAAGGGGCATCCGGCCTGGCCCGACACTGGCACGATTACAATGGCCCCTCCGTCTTCCGCTCCGCCCTCTTCTCCCCGATGCAGGTCTTCCTCCTCCCGCAACTGTACCGGCTCTGGCCGTCCATCGTCACCCTGTTCTTCCTGCAGAGCCTCATCATCGGGTTGGGGGCCCTGCCGCTCCTCTGGTTCGGGACCGAGCGGACCGGGGCGCCCTGGGTCGGCCTCGTGCTCGCTCTCTCCTACCTCCTGCACCCGGCCGTCCTGCACATGGGGTTCAACGATTATCGTCCGATCCAGCTCGGGCTCTCCCTGGCCCTCTTCGCGCTGTACTTCCACGCGAGGCGACAGCCCATTCCCTTCGGCGTGGCCGCCCTCCTCATGCTCGCGTGCCGGCAGGAGTACGTCTTCCTCCTCGCGCTCTTCGGCCTGATCAACTGGCGCCTCGCCCCCTCGCGCGAGGGCCGCCTCCGCTGGGCGCTCGGGCCGCTCCTGCTCGCCCTCCTCTGGGCCGGGCTCACAAATGCCTACTACCTCTACTTCTACGACCGCCTGTGGCCGCTCCGGACCTACGCGGGGGCGAGCCGGCCGCTCGGGACCCTGCTCCTCTCGCTCCTGGAGCGCCTGCCCATCTTTCTGCGGATCATGCTCCTGCCCGCCGTCGGGGGCCTGCTCGTGCCGGAGGCCTTCGTCGCCGCGCTCCCGTTCGTGGCCGGTGCCAAGATCGTCCACTGGCCCGGCTTCCCCCACGACCACCTCCAGCACCTGAGCCCGGCGCTCGCCGCTGTCTTCTGGGCGTTCGCCGGGGGGCTCGTCCGCCTCTGGCCCTGGCTCGCGCAGAGGCGGGAGCGCGTCGCCTGGACGCGCGCGATCCTCCTCGCCGCCGCGCTTCTCAGCTTCGCCCAGTTCGGCTGGGGGGCGGCGCAGGCCTACCTGGTCGGCGGGGTCCCCCGCTACGCGGCGCTCGCCCGTCTCGACGCGAGCCTGCCCGCCGACGCGACGGTCATGGTCCCCAAAGACCTCCTCGCCCGGTTCAGCGCCCACACCCGGGTGTTCACGCACGAATCGTTGCCGTTGGGCATGAACGCTTCTCTCCCCTATTTGGAAATGAGAGCTATCCTTATTGAGTTGATCTCTATCTCCGACCTGGTTGCCACCCAGTATGGCCAGGAATGGCTCGACGCCCTGGTGATGGAATCGGGTCGCTACCTGCCTGTCCAGATCGTCCGCCAGTTCCACCTCTATCGGGCCAGGCTGGATGCCCCTCGGCCGCCCGATCCGGACGCCCGTCTGCAGGCGATCCTCCGCTGGGACCAGATGAGTGAGACGAAGCGACGGTGGGCCGATCTCCGGGTCGGACAGTGACGGGGAGCAGTCACCTCGGCACCTTTGACCCGCTGACCCCGACGGGTGACGCTGGAGGCAGCATCCCTGGGCGCGCGTACACGTAAATGGTAGGACCCGGCCTCGAGTATCGAAACAGGTGACGGTACGGAAGGTAGACTTGGTCAGCCTCAAACGGCAGCTCGCCGCCATCTCGGAGCGGGCTAAAAGTGATGCGGGCGAAGCCCTGGCGTTCCAGCGCGCCCATGAGGGCCCGTTCATCGGTTTCCAGGATCCCAGACACGTGTCCTATCTCAAAGCTGTTGAAAAGGTACAGGTCAGCTAGTGTCCCTGTCGGACGGAGAAGCGAGGGATCCGATCGCAGGCTCAGGAGACGGTGGCGCTTGCGGTTTACAGGTGGGGCAAACATAGATGGCTTCTGGACAACGATCGTGCTCCCGGTCGGCGCGACCCGGTCCAGGTATTCCTTCGTCACGATCCTCGTGTCGGGCCTATGGAGGATCAGATCGAGGTAGAGGCTCCGCGCGAAAGGCGAGGCAACCAGGAGTACCACGGCTCCACCAAGGACCACCGGCCGGCGCACCCATGGCGCCGGGTTGGCCTCGCGGAACGCGACGATCCCCCAGGCGCAGATGAGCGCGATGAACGGCGTGCAGGGAAGGAGGAACCGGGCGAAGAAGAGCGTCTGCAAAGCGTGATAAACGATGAGAGGTAGAACGACGCTCAAGGCAAGGATCGTCGCCTTCGCCCGTGCTCCCCCGCGCGCGAGACAGTACCCAGCGGCGAGCGGAAAGAGGAGGAGCAGCGGCCAGCCGAGCTCGACGACAAGGGCCTCAAGCTCAAGAAGCACAACGGGGAGTTGTTTCTGCCCCTCCCACATCATCTCCCGAAGTCCATACTGAGATCTGAAATGAGAAAGAAAGGCGGCGCTGTCAAGTGCGGCGTATGGGTTCCCGACCAGGAAGCCAGCCAGCCCTAGAACAAGTAGAATCAGCCAGTTTACGCCGACCCCGGCAACTCTCCTGAGTCCTATACCTCGTTCGCCTTCCGTACTCGTGAGCACACAGGCGACGAGGAGCGGGAGGAAGGCGATCCCACCGTTGTACTTGGTCGCCGTCGCCAGGCCTGCCGTGATCCCGCCAAAAACCAGGTCACGCGTGCGGCCTCCATCAAGGAGGCGAGCAGCGAAATGGAAGGCCAGGGTCACCAGGCAGACCATGGCGACATCGTTGACGGCAAAGTGGGCATCCCGGACCGAGAGATACGCCACCCCGTAAAAGAGGGCCGCCAGGCGTCCGGCTATCTCGCCTCCGAATCGCCTCCCGATCAGGAAGAGCAATAGACAGGTCATCGCGCCGGCGAGCGCGCTGAGGCCCCTGGCAATCGCGTGAGGGATCGTCCACGAAAGCGTGTGCGCGAATTGCGCCGTTGTCTTAACTGTTCCTTTCACGTATTCCACACCAAAGAACCCGTAGAGCACCAGCATAATCGCGTAGGTGTAAAGAGGGGGATTTTTGAAGTAGGCGGGGTTCAGCGTGCCATCGCGTATCATCATCACAGAGTTGTCGAGGAAATGGTGCTCATCGGGATGAAACCTGTAGGGCATGTCATAAAGATTGCCGGAGACGCGAAGCAGGAACGTGAAAATCAAGATGACCACGAGCAGCCAGTGGCGCATTCCAGCCGGGACGGCCTTCCACCAGGAGACGCCTAAGAGGTGATAGCGCATCAACTCACCAGGTCTAATCAGCCCGTGTTACCGACATGTGATCCACCTCCTTCCGACGCCATCTCGGGCACAACAGCCCAGTAAGGCATGCCGCGCTGAGGACTATTCCGGCTAGCCGATCCCAACGCGTCCGAGAGAAATGCAGCGTGAGCTCGCCGGTGTCGTCCGCCTTCAGCTCAACTCGCATGAGTCCATCCACAGTCTTGCCGACCTCAACCGCGTTCCGGCCGAGCCGCCCCTCCCACCCCGGAAACCACTGCTCCTTCACGACCAGCGTCCCGGCCTCTTCCGGCAGCATCACCCGGATGCGCTCCCCGGCCCGGGTAAACCCGAGGCCCTTGGCAGGCCCCCCGCCAGCCGGCGTGAATTCGGAGTAAGGGGTCGGGTTCAGAAGCTTGAGCGTGTTCTTTCCGAGGGTGAGACCCACGGCAACGCGCTCGAGGATGCGCCGGTCGTCTTCTTTTGACTTACGCTCGTCGATTAGCTCCCTGGCATCGCGGGTGAAATACTCGCCGTAGCGCCCTCGCAGGACTGATAGATCGATACTCGGGTCTGCCGGCGGCAAGGGGGAGCCGTTCCACTCGCAAAGGGAATGGACGCGGGACAGGTCTAGCTTCAGAGAGGATAAACACCCCCTCGTACGGCGGGCTTCACAACTGCGCTCCGCCATAAGGGAAAAAGTCGAGTGCCAGAATCGAGAACATGGCCCCCGGAATTATCCGCTCGACCCAGCGTCCGTGAGCAATCTCGAGCAACTCTAGTGTGGCAAAGCCTGCCAGCCCGCAGGCACCGAAGGTGGCAATCGCTAGAAACCGCCACGGGAACTGGAGCATGATCATCGGGGGGAACTTTGCGAACACGATGTCCAGCGGGGACAAGGTCAGCGCAAGGGTGCCCACGGTCATGGCCAGCAGTCCCTTCGGCGCCCGCTGGTGTCTCGCCAGTGGCAGCAGCCCGAGAAGGCTCAGCCCGAAATAAAAGGGCATTTTTCTCTTCTCATCTGGGAAGTCTCTCGTCTCCGGAACGCGCGATGCGCTCCACTCCCTCCGCTTGAGTACCTCATTAGGCTTCAGTCCATTCACGCAATATGAAGTCTAGCGCGTGCTCGAGTCGATGCTCGTATACCGATGTTCAACCGCTACCGGGAGAGCATAGTACGCTGCCAACCCAAGGCCCCAAAGCCCGAGGAGTCCGGCCAGGACCCAATCCCCCAGGGGCGAAAGCCGTTCCCCGAAGGCGCACCGCAGGCCGACCGCGGCCACGGCGGCCACCACCACCCAAGCCACCGGCTTCACCGCGACCTCCCCCTCGGAGGCCACCCACAAGAGCGGCAGCACCAGGGCCAACGGGACATAGCGCAGTGCCTCACGGAGCCTGAGGTGTCCGGTCATGCTCTCGGCTCAGAGAACAATCCGCAAAATGACCCATCCATCTCGCGTGATCTTCGACACCTGCGCGCTTTGCTGCAGCCGAGTCCAGAGGGCTCGCTCGATTTGACCAAGCCGCCAGAGTCTTCCCAGGAACCACAGTGTGCGCCCGGGATTGGCGTCCGCCACCCGCTGGAGATCTTCCGCATTGCCGATCCTGACCGCCCCGGTGTAGAGCTCTCGAACGACCTCTCCTGCCCTGTATGAATACCGCTCGTAGTTCTCAACGCGCGCCCAGTAGTCCACCCTGCCGCGGTAAAACGCGACGACGGTCGGCGCATCGGACAGCACGAGATCGTCCGGACTTGGGCCCAACGCCTGAAACTCTGCCAGCCACGAATGCGCAGGGGGCTCCTCCGGAGAAGGCGCAGCCCGCAGATCCCCTCGCAGCGACAGTCCAAAAACGAGGCTGAGCACGACCGCAGGTAGAGTTGCGGCAGTCGCAGGCCTAAGTCCCCACCGATCGCTGACGAGACGCGTGCCTGTGATGACTGACCAGGCCGCGATGATCGCGAACAACGGCAACAACATGATGGCGTACCGCTCCATGCTTTTGTAGAGGAGAAAACCCAGGGTTATGACCCCCACGGCCATTGTCATGTACAGAAAAAGCATTCCCGCTTTCGGAGACCGGACCACTAACGGGACCCCGAGCGCGGCGGCGACAAGCAGGAGCGGATACCCCCGGAGCAGGTTATGATAGTAAAAATGAAGGTTCGTAAGCGTCAATGAAGGCGCGATGTAGGTGGTGAATTCCGCAGTCGATCCCGCAATTGTCCCCATCCGCAGGAACAGCCCCATAGCAACAAACAGGGTCACACCGAGGCCGAATACGAAAAAGGCTGCAACGCTTCCCCGCTCTGCGAACCAACTATAATCCCGCCGGACCATTCGGATCACCAAGGAGGCGAACACCGCCATCGGGAGCAAGACCGCAAGCTCCTGGACGAAGAGGGCGATGACAAACCCGCAGGCGCCGGCCAGTTGCATTGAGGGTCGGTCCTCACCATAGCCGAGGTAGAGCAGATAAGCTGCTGCCACGAAGACGAGGACAAAGAGGGACGGCATCCAGGCCTTGCCGGACCACTTGATGAGATCGGGCTGGATAACGGCGAAGGCTGCGGCCCAAAGGCCTCCGGCAGTGCCTGCCACGGCGCGGCCGAGGACAAAGACAACCGGGATAAGTAGGGCGCCGACCACAGCACTGGGCAGCCTCGCCGCAAAGTCGTGAGGACCAAACATCCAGAGCGATGGCGCCATAAGATAGGCACTGAGCATGGCGCGCGTGTAGATTCGACCGGAGGGGACCTTGGGCAGGCCGCTGGCGAGCACCCCTTGAGCCGCCAAGGCCAGCCGGGACTCATCCGTCCCGAGATCGCCGTCAGCGCCCTTCAGCCCCTGCATCCGAATGAAGAACGCAACCGCGGTGAGCAGGAACACCGCCGCGAGAGGAAGTGATGTCCTGAACAATATCGGCTTCCTGGCAAGGCGCCGCGTCGAGTTTCCTCTACCATCCTGCTGCGGGAGCCGGTGACGCTTCATCTTTTCTTCTTCTTATCTTTGCCCGGCGGAACCCGCCGACTCCGACACCAGGCTCTTGTGGAGCAGGACTTGGGGAAATGTCGGAGACGGGATGTAGTTGTCCCGGATCCACGCATGAACCTCGCGTGGAAGGTAGGCGATATGGGTGCTCATGATGACGACCTTACAATCAAGCCTCTCGCAGCGTTCCGGGATGTCAAACTCAAGCTCTCCTCTGCGAATCCGAATGCGGGTGACCCTCATCAGGCTCCCGTAGTAAGAGGCCTGGGGTCGAAAGATATAGACGGAGTCAGCATCGAACACAGCATCTCGCGGACTGGTCACGCTCAGGACATACCGGATCACGTCGAGCTGCCCCGCATTCATCCGGCGGAATGGAGGGTACTTTGGCAGGATCGACCAGGCGGACCCGATGGCGATCCAGCTCACGACGACAGATAGGCAGGTCGCCCACATCACCGTGTTCGGCTTGGAGAGATGATGAGGGCACTCAGACCGAACAGACCTTTCGGCGAGAGGGCAAGGGCCAAGCCGAGGACAACCCCCGCCCCCAAGACGTCGCGTGACCGCGCGGATTCACACCCGCGGGCCAGGAGCCTGAGCGCAAATAGCTCACAGATGAGGGTGAGCGATTCGTGCCGAAGGTGTATCGTCTTGTCGTAGACGGTGAGGTTGACGCTCAGGAAAAGGGCGGCGAGCAGACCGGCGGTCCAGGACCCCTTCTTTGCGGCGAGCCAGGCCACGAGTCCGAAGAGGCCGAGGTTGATTGCCCAAGCCAGAAGGCGGACGGCCAGGAGAAGTGAAGAAGGATCCTCGTCATAGCGCGCGACCAGCGGCTGCAAGCCGTAGATGGTGAAAGGAGGTTTGTTGGTCCAGAAGTCGCGGTACGGGAGGTAGCCGTGGCCAACCATCCCGGCTTGGTGAAGAAGGTGAAATTCATCTACGTTGATCTTCGTGTTGACCGCCGCGCCGCCTCGGATTACCAGGCAGGCAAGAAGCAGGATCGCGACCCACCCGACAAGGCCCCTGTGAAGAGCGCTGGCCAGCCATGTCGATCTTGACGACGTGGAATCAACCTCGACGTCACGTGAACGCGTCGTTGTCGGCATCCTCATCGACCGTAAGGGGCGCTGCGACCCTCAGCGGAGGGCTCGCCATGCATTCCGGGCGCCGGCAAGCGTGGCACCGAAGGCCCGCCGGCAAGATGGAATACCATGATTGTGGGATTGTGGTACCCCAGAGGCCTGAACGGGACCCGAAATGCGGCCAGGGGAGTGTACTCCGCAAGGAGCGAACGATAGAACCGGGACATTTCAGGATTGAAGTCGGGGTGGTCGAGGTGCCGCTGATAGTTGAAGCTGCTCGCGAGGAGGTACGCGCGAGGGTCCAGGCTTGCGGTGAGAAGCTGGGGAACCGGGGGATCTTCATCGGCGGCAATCTCGTACGGAAAATCCTGCTGATGAAATGAGCCGGCAAACGGGGTATACCAGATTAGACCTGGAATGATGAGGCGAGCGCCATGGGGGATATTCCGCAAGATCCAGGCCCTGGCCTCATCGCGGGTATCAGGCCGCATCGCCTCGACCTGCTGAAACGTTCTGAAGCCGTTCACCCCTATCGTCATCGCGAACAACACGCCCAGGAGCGCCTTACGGGAAAGGCCACCGTCCAGGGCAAAGGCGAGGGCACCCCCCGCCAGCAGCGCGGCATACGGCAAGACGACCACCATATACCTGGCAGCGAACGGGGGCGGTTTGAGGGGCAGCGTTTCGAGCACCAAATAGAAGAGGCCAAGCCCTGAGGCCACGAGCCACCAGGCTCGGTCACGTCTGACCACGGCGATGAAAGTTCCGATCATCATCAAGAGAACGCCGGCGAACGAGATGCCAGGCGTCAAGCTGTGTCGTAAGTGGTAGGTCCATAAGGAGGAGAGAGGCGAGATGTGGAGAGGGTCCCTGGGCTGCTTCACCAGGAATCTGCCTTGGTTTTCCCAGGGTTCGAGGATTCCGTGACCAGAGATTGCGTGCTGACCTTCAAAAGAGACTCCTGCGAGGAACTCGCCCGGATACCGCAGGACGCTCGGAGTCGAGAGCAGGAACCCGACGATGGCGAGCGAGATTGCGATCGCCGACATCTTCCACCGGCCGGCCGGCGCCGGCCCGATCAACGCCGCGCCGACCAACAGGGGCACGGCCATGAGACCGGTGTACTTTGTCCCGACCGCGAAGCCAAGGGCAACAGCGGCCAGGAAAAGATCACGTGAGCGGGCGCCGCGGAGATATCTGACGAGAAAAAGGAGTTGGACTGTCAGCCAGAAGGCGAGGGGAACGTCCTCCTTGAAATCATGGGCCGCAACCACTGCAAGCGGGGCTGTGGCGTAGATGAGCGCGGCAACGAACCCCGCCAACCGTCCGGTCAACGATGTCCCGAGGACGAAGAGCAGGCAGGCCGTCGCCACACCCAGCGTGGCGACGGAGGCGCGGGCGGCCAGGATGGGATGAACGCCGAGGGCCTTCCCTACGTGAATGAACGGGACGCTGAAGAACAGCATAAAGTGGGGATGGTTGAACCTCGGGGGGATCCTGCCTCGGACGAGCTCCATCGCAGAGATGGCCTTAATCGGTTCGTCAGGATGGTAGTAGTACGGCAGGCCATAGGAGAGGTTCGTGAACATCGCGACCGCCGCCACGATGCCGCACCCGAGGAGGGGGAAGGCCGCTGCCTTAAGCGCGAACGGCCCCACAGAGGGCGGTCCCTTCTGGGGATCCTGGGCCTGAGCCTTCTCTCGTGCCAAGCCTGCCTTCCTCGCCATGATGCTATGCGATCCGATGGCCGGGCGTGTTCGCCGCGGTCGAGCCAGGCGCCGGCCGGGCCGGCGCCACAAAACGGTTCAGACCCGGCGCGCCGCCTGGGCCGCCGGACAGGGGCGGCAATGGCATTCCTGGACGGGCATAAATCACAATCGCGGGGCCGGGCCTGTCGTATCGAAACAGACCCCGATACGGCAGGTAGACCTGGTCATTCTCAAACGGAGGATCGCCGCCGTCGTGCAGCGGGCTAAACAAGATGCGGGCGAAGCCCAGCCCCTCCAGGCCCGCCATGAGGGACCGTTCCTCGGCCTCCAGAATCCCCGGCACTCGGCCGGTGATAAAACTACTGAACAGGTAATAGTCGGCTGACGTGGACGTAGGAAGGAGGAGGGATGGATCCGACGCCAGGTCGAGGAGGCGGTATCGAAGGGGGTCCAGGGGTGGGGTGTACGTAGGATAGTACCGGCTGCCCTCCAGTACGATCGCGCTCCCGGCGGGCGCGACCCGATCCAGATACGTCTTTGCCAGGATCCTCGTGTCGGGGCGCTGGAGGAGGCGATCGAGGTAGACACTGCGCGCCAGGGGGGAGGCGATGAGGAGCGCAAGGCCGGCCCCCAGGACGAGCGGCTGGCGCGCCCACGGGCGCCGGGTCCCCTCGCGGAGGGCGACGAGCCCCCAGGCGCCGATCAGCGCGATGAACGGGGTACACGGGAGCAGGAAGCGCGCGAAGAACAGGGCCTGCGCCGAGTGGTAGAGGACCAGGGGCACCACCACGCTGAGGGCGAGCCCCGTCGCCTTTGCCCTGGCGCCCCCGCGCAGGAGGCAGATGGCGGCGGCGAGTGGGAAACACAGGAGCAGGGGCCATCCCAGCTCGACGACGAGGCCTTGGAGGACCAGGAGCGGGACCGAGGCGGCGCTCTGGCCGCGCCACATCTGCCCGCGTAGCCCATACTGGGTCCCCAACCCGGCGAGGAAGGCGGGCGGGTCGAGGAGGGCATACGGGTTGCCGAGCAGGAAGCCGGCGAGCGCGAGGAGGAGCAGGGCGAGCCACTTCAGGGCGACCGCCCCCGCCCTCCCGGCGCTGGCCCTCCCTCCCCGTCGCGGCGCGCCCAGCAGACAGGCGAGCAGGAGCGGCAGGAGGGCGATCCCTCCGTTGTACTTCGTGGCTGCGGCCAGGCCCGCGGTGAGCCCCCCCAGCACCAGATCGCGGGGCTGGCCCTCTTCGAGGAGCCGGACCGCAAAGAGGACGGCCAGGGTCAGCAGGCTGACCATCGGGATGTCGTTGACGGCGAAGTGGGCGTCCCGGACCGAGAGGAACGCGACCGCGTAGAGGCCGGCCGCCAGGAGGCCCGCGAGCCCCCCTCCGTACCGCCTCCCGAGCAGGTAGAGCACGAGACAGGTCGCGGTGCCGGCCAGGGCCGACAGCCCCCGGGCGATCCTGAAGGCGAGGGTCACCGGAAGAGAGGATAAGAACTCGACCACACCTGTAACGTTCCCCATGGCGTACTTTGCGCCGAACAGCGCGTGAAGCGCAAGTAAGATGACATAATTGAAGAGAGGAGGGTTTCTGAATGAGGCGGGGCTCGACGTGCCTTTCCTCATCATCTCCACCGCATCGTCGAAATACTGGTACTCGTCGGGGTGAAACCCGTAGGGCATGTCATAGAGGTTCCCGGAGACTCGCAGAAAGAATGCCAACACAAGGATGAGGGCGAGCTGTCCGTGACGCGCTCCGGCCAGGGTCCTTTTCCACACTGGCGCGCGATGAGGGTCCTGATGCACGCGGTTACCGGGTGGGACCGACGCCGGTGGCAGTGGCCCTCCTAAACTCGCCAGACCGACCCTTGCCGGAGCCCAATGTAGGATCCAATTGGAGCGCCTTCCGGTGCGCTTCCGTCGCCTGCTCATGCAGCCCCATGGCGGTATAGGCCCTCGCCAGGCTGACGTGGAGCGAAGGATCGAGCGGGTCAACCTCCAGCCCGTTTCGATAGGCCATGACCGCCTCAGCAGCCCGGCCTTCCGTCATCCTTGCGTCCCCCGTCCTCCGAAACTCTTGGGCAGCCTTGGAGAGAAAGCGAGCGATCGGTTGATGAACTTCCTGGGCCCTCTCGAGGAGGCCCATAGCGAGATACGTGTGGGCAAGGCCGAGGCGGGCGGCGATGGAATCGGGTGAAATCGCCAGCGCCTTGCGAAATTGATCGACCGCTTCGTCGTACTTTCCCAATCGACGAAGGCAATCCCCGATGGCGATGTACTCAGTAGCGTAACCGGGCGTCAAGTCCTGAACCGCCTTGTATTCCCGAATCGCTTCTTCGTAGCGGCCCAGCGATTTGTACGCATCGCCCAATCGTTGATGGGCCCAATACGAGTGCGGGGCAGCCTGCGCGGCCTTCGTCCAGAGCGTCAGCTCATCCTTCCAGTCGCGGTTACGCAGGATCGTCCGTGCGCCAAGCAGAAGGAGCGCACAGACGGAGACGGCGGCGATGCCCCGCCCCGCGAGCGGGAGGGCGAGACCGCGCTCGATGAACAAGGACACCACGAGGCAGAAGCCAACTGACGGCATGTAAAGGAAGTGCTCCGCGACCAGCTCCTGATGGGGGATGATCTGGGAAATCGGGAGGAGGGTGAGGAAGAACCAGACGCCGCCGAAGGTGATCCAACGGTCAGCCCGAAGTCCGCGGAACAGTCCGTACCAGAGCCCGGTCAAGACGAAAAGGGCCAAGAGCCCCCGCGGGTCGGTGAAGGACCGCGTGACTTGGAAGGCCGCATAAGAATCGGCGTTGAGCGTCAAAGGGAAGATCATCTGTTTCAGGTAGTACGCGACAATCCGCGCGCTGGTCAACAGCGTCGGCCCCAAGCCACCGCCGTACAGCGTCCTCTGGTGGCTGGGATTGGCAGCGACGACGAAGTAGAAGAGCAAGAGGGCAAGGACCGTTCCCATGATGAGGTACAGCCATTTCGACCGCTCGAGAGCCACACGATAGCTGGTTCGCAGGGCCTTCCCGAATGGGGGGGCGATGCCACCGCCCGTGCCGGGGGCGAAATGGAGCAGATCATAGGCCAGGCAGAGGAGGGGGAGCGTAATGGCCATCTCCTTTGTGAAGAGGCCGAGGAGATAGGCGAGACCGGCGAGGCCCAGATACCCCGTCCGGGCTGTCGCGCGATACCGGACGTAGCCTAGAAACCCGAGGAGGTAAAAGATGGTGAACAGGACGTCCCGCTGCCCAGCGATGTAGGCGACCGACTCGGTCTGAACCGGGTGCACAATAAAGAGGACAGCGGCATACAGGGCGGGCCGTGCCCGGCCGATCAGGGCACGGAGAATGACGAAGACGAGCAACCCGTTCAGGGCATGCAGGAGGATGTTGACCGTCCGGTAGCCGACGGGATTGGAGCCGAAGAAATGGTACTCGGCTGCCAAGGCGGCGTTCCGGACCGGCCGATGGGAGACCCCCTCATCCGGAGAAGGGGAGACAGGCCTGCGTAGTTCCCACTCAAATGCCCTAAGAAATTGCGCGAGACTTGCAACCTCCCGCGCCTGCGTGATCAGCATGTTATCGTCAAAGACAAAGCTATTTTGTAAGGAGTTCCCGTAGACAAGAAAGGCGAGGACGGCTAAGAGCAGGGCGGCCTGGAGCTTCGTAGGCTGACCGGCTGACGTTGGCGCGGCCGCGCGGCCTACAAGTGCTGCCCCCTTACGTTTGACTGCCATCGCACTTATGGGCATTGCCTGAAGGGGCTGACTCACCGCGCCAAGCGTGCCCCTTCGCTCGGCTGCTCCGCCAGTCGCTGCCGCGCCAGGGCAAAGGACGGATCGAGTTCCAGCGCCCGCTGCCAGGCCTTGCGCGCCAGCGCGCGCTCGCCCCGCTGGGCGTGGAGAATCCCGATGGCATAATGGATGAGCGGGTTAGTGGGATCGAGCTTGAGCGCTTGTTGGAATTCCCGGGCCGCCCGTTCCAGATCCCCCTGGTTCCCATAAGCGCTACCCAGGTTGAAGTGGGCCCTGGCGGAGGCCGGCGCCTCCCGGACCTCCCGCTCCAGCGCGGTCAGCGAGGGCTCGGCGGGGCGATTCAGCGCAAGGTCAAGGTTCTGTTTGAACTCCGTCGAGCCGGGCTGCAGCGCGAGGGCGCGCCGGAATTCCGCCTCTGCCTCGGCCCGCCGGCCCAGCCGGTAATAGGCGATTCCGAGGTTGTTGCGGGCCTCGGCATAGTCGGGGTCGAGCCTGAGGGCTTCCAGAAATATCTGGGCTGCAAGCTGAGCTTGCCCTGTCTCCATATAGGCGGCACCAAGGTAGTTGCGAATGCTGGGGGACCCTGGCCTGAGCTTCAACGCCGCCCGGTACGCCTCGGGCGCCTTTTCATGTTGCCCTATGGCCGTGTAGGCTTTTCCGAGGGCGGTCTGGAGCTTGACATTGAGCGGATTCAGTTCAATTCCTTTACGATAGGCCTCAATGGCCTGGGCGTGAAGGGCGGCCGCATTGAAGGCATCCCCCAAGCGGCGGTAACTCTCCTCATCGTGAAACTGCGCCTGCACCACGCGGTTGGAGATCTCGGCCGCTTTGTCTGACTGCCCCAGCGCGACATAGGTCTGCGCCAGGCCTACGGCGGCGGCGGCCGAATCGGGCGAGAGTTCCAGCGCTTTCGTGAAATGCGCGACGGCGTCCGAGTAACTGCCCAACAGCCGATACGTGTCACCCATTCCGATCTCCCCCGATGGCGACTCAGGCCGGATCGCCGAATAGGCACGGAATTGCTCGATGGCCTCTTCATTGCGCCGATTTGACCTGAACGCCTGGGCGAGGTTGAGGTGAGCCCTGGCCGATTGGGGAGCGGTCCGGACCGTCTTCGTCCAAAGGGTCAACTCATCCTTCCAGTCACGGTTCCGGATCACCGTTCGAACACTATAGAGGAGCAGGATTGCCGCAAAGCCGGCCATGATCGGCTTCGCGAACCGA
>Ga0210377_10003244_pt1 | contig 14006 bp, 9 predicted proteins | sample PLM4_65_b1redo_FD_155480 | JGI IMG/M metagenome (GOLD analysis project Ga0210377, IMG submission 155480) | Groundwater sediment microbial communities from an aquifer in East River, Colorado, USA - PLM4_65_b1 redo | ecosystem: Environmental > Terrestrial > Soil > Riparian zone | place: USA: East...
GGGCTTCGATGCGGCTGCGGGCTTCATTCAATTCCTGGACACGTCCTGGAGAGATTTGCGCAACGCGCGTCGAGCTGCGAGGAGCGACCTCGACCCACTCCTCGGTGGCCAAGCGCTGAAGCGCATCTCGCACTGGCATCGGGCTCACGCCCAATTGTTCAGAGAGCTTGCGGACGGAAAGGGTGCTTCCTGGTGGTATGGTACCCCAGAGGATCTGCTCGCGCAGCCGCCGGTAGACAAGCTCGCTCAGGCTCTTGTACTGTCGACCGAGGGAACTATCCAGGGGCTGCGGCGGCTGCATTCGGAGGATCCCTCCTGTGTGCTGGTATCTGATATCACAGTTGCCCTGGCTCTTGTCAACAGGATTCGCACCGTCCGGAAAGATGAATGGAAACCAAAACAATCCACATCGCCGACGGGCGCCTGCGGGTGCTCCTTTGGGACATCGCGAAACGCATGGGCCGCTGCCGCCTAGGCGCATGCTATTCGGACCTCCGCGAGGCCGCCCCTCCGGGCATACATGAGGACTCTGCCTCCTCGTCCGTCCTCCTCGCCTGCCAGCTCATTCTGATCACCATTGGGCCCCCACATTCCGCAATTCCGCTTGACAGTCGCCTCTGGGGGGAGGCATGGTGTGTCCTTGTGCGGCCCACGCATTCTCAAGCCTTCGACGCGCTGGGACGCGAGGGCGAGTCGCGGCCTCTCCAACAGGGAAACTCGCATCAGCGTTTTGCGAGCACGAACGCCAGCTCACGAGGAGATGTGCCCATGACCGGGGCTGAGCTTTTTGTGTCAGAGTTGAAGACGCGAGGGGTTGAGTGGATGAGCACGCTGTGTGGGCACGGCTTGAGCCCGCTCTACGCGGCCTGCCAAAAGGCCGGACTGCGGTTGGTGGATACGCGGAACGAGCAGACCGCCGCGTACATGGCAGAATGCTGGGGGCGGCTGAGCCGCCAGGTGGGGGTCTGCGCGGTCAGCAGTGGCGTGGCACACGCCAACGCGATGACTGGCGTGGTGAACGCCCACTTCGACGGTGCGCCGATGTTGCTGATCACTGGTGCCGGCGCGTCTCGCACGCTCGGCATGGGACACTTCCAGGATCTCGATCAGGTGGGGCTCGCAAAGCCAGTCTGCAAGTATGCGCGGGTCATTGATGTACCGGAACGCATCCCACAGTTCGTGCACGAAGCCTTCGCCGCGGCGATCAGCGGCCGGCCGGGTCCGGTGCACCTGACGTTTCCCGTGGACGTCCAGGAAGCTGCGGTCCACACATCGAAGTGTGGTGGACGAGCGGGATCGCGCGTGGTTCAGGGGCGGAAGGTCGCGGACGAAGGCTTGATGGCCCAGGCCGCCGAACTGCTGGGGAAGTCACGCCGACCGTTGCTGATCGTGGGCACGGGCGCTTATTACGCCGGAGCGGAGCAAGCGGTGGCGGACTTCGCCGCGTCCCAAGCAGTTCCCGTCGTGGTGCCGATATGGGACCGGGGTGCCGTACCCAAGCCCATTCCGGAATTCATGGGCGTGCTCGGAGCGGCCAGCGGCGGACCGCGGTTGCTCGCTGACGCTGACCTCCTGCTGATGGTGGGCGCGGCGTTCGATTATCGGGTGGGGTATCTGTTGCCGCCGTCGGTTTCGGAGCAGGTCAAGATCATCCGAGTGGATGGGGACCCGGCCAGGTTGCACATGGGGATGGCTGCTGATCTGACCATCGAGGCCGACGCCTGTTCCGCGCTGGAACAATTGAAGCACGAGTGCACACGCCGGGGTCTTGCGCCTCATAGGGAGTGGCTGGCCGACGCACAAGAAAGGCGGGACGAATTCAAGGCGGAGATTCTGGCCAGCGCAAAACGGGGGAACGGCGTGCACGCTCTGGACATCATAGACGCATTGCAGGCGACCGTCACAGAGGAAACCGTACTCGTGGTCGACGGCGGAAACATCGGACAGTGGTTTCACCAGACATTCTGCGACCGGTACCCCAGCCGGTATCTCACGTGCGGAGCCAGCGCCGTGGTGGGCTTCGGCATCGCGGGCGCTATGGCCGCGAAGGTGGGCTTCCCGAACCGACCCGTGATCCTGCTGTCAGGCGACGGTTCCATGACGTTCACGATTGCCGAGCTCGAATGCGCAGCTCGGCAAGGGCTGCCGTTCGTGGTCATCGTCGCCGATGACGAAGCGTGGGGCATCACAGCGGCGGCACACGTGAAACAGTTCGGTCGCACCATCGCCAGCACCCTTGGTCCGATTCGGTTCGATCTCTTGGCTCAGAGCTTCGGTGCGCGTGGTGTCCCTGTTTCCCGTGCTGACGAGATTGCTTCCGCCATCCGCGAAGGACTGTCTGCCGACCGGCCGACAGTCATCCACGTCCCTATCGTTGGTGGGATGCCGGGAGAGTGACTTGCCCAGAACCACACTGTGTGCCGCGCGTTCCAGATGAATGCGGATCGATCGGCGCGATTCCCGCCAGAATGGGATCCTCAATCTCGCGTCATCTCATTGTGCAGTTTGCCGTCCGTCTGGACAAGCGAATGTCACTTCGGCACATCCAATCTGTGATGGCCTGATTTTTGATCTTGCCCTCCTCCTCGATTCGGACTATGTTTTTTTGGGTGTCTTCCTTCAGCACGGTGGTCGGTATGAGCAGAACCCTTCATCTCACCACAGGAAGGGGCACCCGTTCGTTTTTTTGAGCAGTATGGCTATCACCCAAGGTACGGAGGGCCACACCATGAAGAAGATCCTCAACCATCCCGAAGCGTTCGCCGACGAGACCATCGAAGGCGTCCTGCTGGCCCACCCCGGTCACCTGAAGCGCGCGCCGGGAACCCCTCGCGGTCTCGTCCGCGCGGACGCCCCCGTCGCGGGTCAGGTGGCCATTGCCACGGGCGGGGGGTCGGGACACATCCCCGTGTTCCTGGGCTACGTCGGGCCCGGCTTGCTCCACGGTGTCTCCATCGGCAACGTCTTCTCGTCCCCCTCCGTCGAGGCCATGGTCGCGGTGACCAAAGCCATTCATGCGGGCCCGGGCGTCCTGTACCTGTATGGCAACTACGGCGGCGACATCATGAACTTCGATATGGCGGCGGAACTGTGTGAGGCGGAGGGAGTTGAGGTCAAGTCGGTCCGGGTGCGGGATGACGTGGTCTCCGCCCCGAAGAGCGCCGCCGAGAAGCGCCGGGCCGTGGCCGGCCTGTTCTTCGCCTACAAGATTGCGGGGGCCAAGGCCGCGACCGGCGCGGACCTCGCGGCAGTGACGGCCACCGCCCAGCGGGTCGTCGAGAACACTTGCAGCATGGGGGTGGCGCTGTCCCCCTGCACCATCCCGGCAGTCGGGAAGCCGACCTTCACCATTGGTGAGGATGAGATGGAGCTGGGCATGGGCATCCACGGCGAGGCGGGCATCGAGCGGGGGAAACTGAAGACAGCGGATGAGATCGCCCAGGTCATGACCGAGCGGGTGCTGGCCGACCTGCCGTTTCACTCAGGCGACCGGGTGGCCGTCCTCGTGAACGGGCTCGGGGCGACGCCGCCGGAGGAGCTGTACCTGCTGTTCCGCAAAGCCCACCAGGTGATCGAGGGACGCGGGGTGAAGATCCAGCGAGTATTCATTGGCGAGTTCGCCACCTCCATGGAAATGGCCGGCGCCTCGATCAGCCTGCTGAAGCTGGATGAGGAACTCCTGCGTCTCCTGGACGCTCCGGCGTACTCACCCTTCCTCCCGCAGTTGCGGAGTGCCCGATGAAACAGCCCCTGACACGCGACGACGCGCTGCCATTGATTCAGAAGCTGGCGGCGGATCTTGAGGCCGCCAATGCGGCCATTACCGCCCTGGATGCCGAGGTCGGCGATGGGGACCTGGGGGTGACCTGCCACCTGGGCTTGAAGGCGGCGCTGGAGGTCATCCCTACCCTGGGAGAGGCCCCGCTGGGGGACCTCATCCTGAAGGCCGGCTTGGCCTTCAATTCCGCCGGGGCCTCCACCTTCGGGGCCTTGGTGGCGAGCGCAGCCATGCGCGCCGCGAAGTATACCCAGGATGCCGGCCTGGCCGCCTGGGATCTGCCGGCTCTCATCGGGGTGATGACAGCCGCCGCCAGGGGGATCGAGCATCGGGGCAAGGCCTCCCGAGGCGACAAGACGCTGCTGGACGCCCTGTGGCCGGCGATCGAGGCGCTCGAGGCAGCCCACAAGAACGGGAAGGATTTGGCCGGCGCCCTGGCCGATGCGGCCGCCGCCGCGGAGACGGGCGCCGAGGCGACACGACCTCTCCGATCCAAGTTCGGGCGCGCCGCCTGGATGCAGGACCGGACCGTCGGTGTCAGGGATGCCGGGGCGACTGTGGCAGCCATGGTCGTGCAATCGATAGCGGAATACGTGCAGACGTAATTCGGAAGGAATGCCGCGGGGGCAGAAGGTCACGGGGGGGCACACGAGCCGCGTGCTCTCGCGCTCACCCTGATTCCAGTGATCTGCCTCGGGAGCATTGCCGTTCCTGTGTGTCACAGGAGTTGCCCCCGCGGAGGCCTCTTCTGCCGGCTGTCAGGTGATGTTGAAGTACTTGGCTTCCGGGTGGTGGATGACGATGGCCGAGGTGGACTGCTCCGGGTCGAGCTGGAACTCCTCGCTCAGCTCGACCCCGATCCGCTCCGGCTCCAGCAGGTCGAACAGCTTGGCCTGGTCTTCGAGGTTGGGACACGCCGGATAGCCGAAGCTATAGCGCGACCCCCGGTAGCCCTGCCGGAAGATGCGCGTGAGGTCGGGCGAATCGTCGCCCGCGATCCCCAGCTCTTCCCGCATCCGCTTGTGCCACAGCTCCGCGAGCGCCTCCGCCCCCTCCACTGACAGGCCGTGGAGGTACAGGTAATCGGTGTAGTTGTGCTGCTCGAAAAGTTCTCTTGTGACCTCTGTGGCCCGGCGACCCACCGTCACGAGCATGCAGCCCAGGACATCCATCCGTCCCGAGTCCGTGGCGGCGAAGAAGTCCGCAATGCACAGGTGCCGGCCACTGGATTGGCGCGGGAACGTGAATCGTACCTTTGGCGTCCGCCCGTCCTCGGCGTATACGATCAGGTCGTTGCCCTCCGACTGGCAGGGGAAGTAGCCGTAGACGACCCGGGGCTGGAGGATCTGTTCTGCTTCGCACCGCGCCTTCAATCGCTCGTAGATTGGCCGCACGTGATTCTGGAGCAGCTCGTCGAACTTCTCCCGGGGGCCCTTCCCCCGGTGGAACTGCCACTGGGTGCGGAACAGGGCCACCTCGTTGACGAAGGCAAAGACGTCCCCGAGGGGCATCTCCGTTACCACCCGCGACCCGAGAAACGGCGCCGCCGGGATCGGCACATCCGCCCGCACGTCGCTCCGGATCCCCGGGGGCGCTTCCACCGCCTGGGGAGTGGGACGGGGCGTTCGGCGTGCGGGCCGCGGGCGAGGCGGCTCCGCCTCCTGGCCCGGGACCTCGGAGACATCCCTGGACACGATCTCCTCCATCAAGCGGAGCCCGTCGAAGGCATCCCCGGCGTAGAACACCTCCCCCTTGTAGATGGCCCGCAGATCCTCCTCGACGTAGCCCCGGGTGAGGGCGGCGCCGCCCAGGATCACCGGGAATCGCGACAGGTCCCGCGCGTTCAACTCCTCCAAGTTCTCTTTCATCACCAGGGTGGACTTGACCAACAGGCCGGAGAGGCCGATGGCGTCCACCTTGTGCCGCAAGGCGGCCTCGATGATGTTGTGGATGGGCTGCTTGATGCCGAGGTTGACGATCGTGTACCCGTTGTTGCTCAGGATGATGTCCACGAGGTTCTTGCCGATGTCGTGGACATCGCCCTTGACCGTGGCCAGCACGATCCTGCCCTTGCTTTGGTCCTCGGCCCGGACCATGAACCGCTCCAGGTACCCGACCGCGGCCTTCATCACCTCCGCCGACTGCAGGACGAAGGGCAGTTGCATCTGGCCGCTGCCGAATAGATCCCCGACCGTCTTCATGCCGTCGAGCAGGATCTCGTTGATGATGGTGAGCGCATCGTACTTGCCGAGCGCCTCGTCCAGGAGGCTCTCCAGGCCCGGCCGGTCGCCATCCACGATGCGCGCCTTCAGGCGCTCCTCCAGGCTGCGCGGCGCCTCCGCCACCAGCGCCTTCTTGCTGGCACCCGCCGACTCGAAGAGGCTCATGAACTCCGTGAGCGGATCGTAGCCGTCTCGCCGCTCGTCAAAGACGAGCTGGCGGGCCACCTCGAGCTGCCGCGGCTCGATCCGGTTCATCGGGAGGATCCGCAGCGCGTTCACGATGGCCGCATCCAGGCCCGCCTCGATGGCCAGATGCAGGAACACGCTGTTCAGAACCTGCCGGGCCGCCGGCTTCAGGCCGAACGAGATATTGCTCACGCCCAAGACAGTGAACACCCCCGGCAATTCGGCCTTGATTCGACGGATGGCCTCCAGCGTGGCGAGACCGTCCCTCCGGAGGTCCTCCTGCCCCGAGGTGAGGGGGAAGGTCAGAGCGTCGAAGATCAGGTCCGATGGCTCCAGCCCATACCGGTTGACGGCGAGATCGTGCAGACGGTGAGCCACCCGGAGCTTCCACTCCAGGGTCCGGGCCTGTCCCTCCTCATCGATCAGCAGGCAGACGACGCCCGCGCCGTAGCGCCTGGCCATGGGAAAGATCGTCGCGGGACGGCCCTGTTCTCCATCCTCCAGGTTGACCGAGTTGATGACCGCGCGTCCCCCGATGCGCTTCAGCGCCGCCTCGATCACCGGCGCCTCGGTGGAATCGATCACCAGCGGCAAGGTGCACTGGGTGACGAAGCGGCGAACGACCTCCGTGACGTCCGCGACCCCGTCGCGCGCGACGTAATCCACACACACATCCAGGACGTGGGCCCCCTCCCTGGCCTGCTCCTTGGCCATGGTCACCATGCCGTCGTAATCCCCGGCCAGGAGCAGGTCGCGGAACTGCCGGGAGCCGTTGGCGTTGGTCCGTTCGCCGACGATGAGAAAGCTCTGATCCTGCCGGAAGGGCACACTCACGTACAGGCTGGCAGCGGCCGGGACATGCTCGGCCCTCCGGGGGCGGGGAGCGCGCCGGCCGATCACCTCCACTACGCGCTTGAGGTGGGCCGGCGTCGTCCCGCAGCAGCCGCCCACGATGGCGACCTCGTGCTCTTCCACGAAGGTCTTGTGGAAGGCGGCCAACTCGTCCGGCGTGAGAAGATACTTGGCGCGGCCCCCTTCCATCTTGGGCAGACCGGCGTTGGGCAAGCAGGAGATTGCCTTGCGACAGTGCCGGCCCAGGTAGCGGATGTGCTCCGCCATCTCCTGCGGACCCGTGGCGCAGTTCAGCCCGATCACGTCCAGGTCATAGGCCTCCAGCGTGGTCAGCGCCGCCCCGATCTCCGTCCCCAGGAGCATGGTCCCCGTGCTCTCCATCGTCACCTGAACCATGAGGGGGAAGCGACATCCCGCAGCGCGCATGGCGTCCTGGCAGCCCACGATCGCCGCCTTGGCCTGCAGGATGTCCTGGCAGGTCTCGATCAGCAGGACGTCGACCCCGCCATCCATCAGGCCCCGCGCCTGTTCGGTGAACATGGCGGTGAGATCGTCGAAGCTGATCTGGCCCAGCGAGGGCAGACGCGTCCCCGGGCCGATGGCGCCCACGACGAAGCGCGGGTGCTCGGGCGTGGAGAAGTCGGCGGCCGCGTCCCGCGCCAATCGCGCTGCAGTGCGATTGATCTCGTAGGCCTTCGCCGCCAGGTCGTACTCGCCCAGGACCAGGCGGCAGGCGCCAAAGCTGTTGGTCTCGATGGCGTCGCAGCCGACCTCCAGGAAGCTGGCATGGATCTCGCGGATGACTTGCGGCTTCGTCAGGACGAGGATCTCGTTACACCCCTCCTTCCCGCCGAAATCGTCGGGGCCGAGGTTCCGCTCTTGAATAGAGGTCCCCATGGCCCCGTCGAAGATCAGGACCCGCTCACACAAGCTCTGTCGGAAATCTCTGGTCATGGTGTTCTCAAGAAAATACCTCGGACGAACGACCCAATATCTCTCCGCAGATTACCCAGATTGCGCAGATGTGACAAAGAAAATCGTACCGGAAAACTTTGTGTCATCTGCGAAATCTACGGCTGACGTTTTTCAAAGGCGATGGATCCTCGTCTCTGAGCTTCCGGAATGTCGTAGTACGCCAGCAAGACCGCGTCGCTGTCGGCAACCTCCCGGTACCCGTGCTTGCGGAGATGCGCCTGGGCCGCCAGGTTTCCCCGGTAGGTCCCGATGAGAATGCGGGTGCCGGCCCCTGCCATCCGTTCCAAGTGTTCGAGGAGCGCCTCGCCGATCCCGTGGCGCTGGCGATCCGGGCGGATGTAGCCGTGGCGGATGAGGGCCACGTCCCGAACCCGCTCCAGCCCCATCACCCCCAGGACTTCCCCGTGCGCATCCTCCGCCACGTAGAACTCAACCCGCTCGGCCTCTCGCTCGAACGCCTCCGGGGTCATGAGAGGCTCGTGGCACTCCTCGGGCGGGAGGAAGGCGTGATAACTCTTCGCCGCGGCATTGATCACGCCGAGTGCTACGGCAAGGTCCCGGCCCTCGTAGGGACGGATCGAAACCGACGGGGGTGGCGCCACCGATCAGGCCCGGGGCGGGAGGGCGCGCTGGGAGGCCTCGGTGCCCTGAATGACTCGATACAGGAGGTCGAGCTTGGGCACTGCCACCCCATGCTGCGTCGCCAGGTGCACCACATGGCCGATGACCTGATCCGCCTCGGTGGGCTTCCCCCGCTCAAGGTCCTGGAGCGTGGAGATCTTCACGTGGGTCATCCCCTGCGCTTGCATTGCGCGCCCGCGGGCGACGACCGACTCCACCGCTTCCTCGAATGGTGAATCGCATACTGTCTTCACGGCGAAGCCGCGAAGATCGGCCAGGGGGATCCCCAGGCGCTGAGCGATCTGGGCGACCTCACGGGACAACTCGACGAACAGGGTCGCCAGTCCCCGATCCAGGTAAAGCTGATGGATGCACAGGCGCGTCACACACGACAGGGCGGCCGCGGGCACCATCTGGTTCAGCTTGCACCAGATGGTAGTCCGAATGTCGGGGCGGACCTCGATGGGAAGATCGGCCTTCCGGAACAGGTCGGCGATGGCCTCGACCCGGGCCGACGGCTTCCCGTCGAATTCGCCGATCCACGTTCCACCATCGTTAGTGTGCAGGACATGTCCCGGCCCCGGCATGGATGCCCCGACGATGGTCGTGGCCCCGACGACCGCGTTCCATCCGAAGGCCTCCGCAAGATCCTCATCCTTCCGCCCACCGTTCTGCACCGAGATGGCCGCCCCGATCTTGCCGCGCAGGTGGCGGAGCGAGGCCAGGGCCTGCTGGTTATCCTGGCTCTTGACGCACATGATCAAGAGGTCGGCCGATTCGACCTCGGCCGGATCGACGACTGCCCGGAGGTTCCGGACGATCTGAGGCCCTCGCCGGCCATCGATCACAAGGCCTCGGGCCCGGATCGCCTCCACGTGGGGTTGCCTGGCGATGAGCGTGACATCCGTTCCGGCCTGCGCGAAATATCCCCCCAGCACACTGCCCAGCGCCCCCGCGCCTGAAATCACTGTCTTCACACGATCCCTCAGGTTCTGGCGCGTCAGTGGCCCAGGTGGCGTCCTGACGATGGCGCAGCGTATCCCTGGAACTGATAGTACTCTTCGATCTGCTCTTGACGAAGAATGGCTGCCGTCAAAAGGTGCGCGCGCAGGTGGGTCAGGCGGAGTTCCGCCTGCATCCGTGCGATGTCCTCGACCCGCCGGGCCATGTCTGCTTCGACAATGCGTCCCGTCCGGAAGCCCGCCTCCAGCGAAGCCTCCTGGGCAAGGATCTGTTGGCCGAGGGCCTGCGCCTTGGCCTTCGTGGCCGCGTGGATCCGCTCGATCGCCTCTCGCTGCTCTACATACAGGTCGATCTTTCCAGCGCGGGCAGCCACCAGGATGTGGGCTGGGCCCGGGTACCCGTTCAGTTCCGCCGCCCGCGCCAACCCGATCCCTTCACCTTCCTGGAGACCGCGGATCTCCTCGGGGGCGAGACTCCTGCTCGGGACTTGCACGGGCTCGAGGGCCAAGGCTGCCTCTGCGACTTGACCACCTGACCCCATGTTCCCCGATGCAAGTATGGCCAGGCTCAGCGCAGCCACCGATAGCCAGCCAAGATGACCGACTTTCATGTCTGACCCCCCTCCACTGTCTTCCAACACCACCCGCTCCCCGATCCACAGGACGGTGACGCGGAATGTAACATGCGGACCCTGACCGGTCAATTCGCGCGGTAATACCGTCTTGACTTGCAAGCTCCGGTCAGGTAGGAAGAGCCCAAGTGCTCGCGCTGGAAGGGAGCCCGCCCCATGGCAGCAACGGCTCGCCCTCACATCCTCATCGTGGACGACGACCCAGGGGTGCGCGAGTCCCTGGCGAGCGCCCTGGGTCCCACCTACACCATCAGCTCGGCCGCCACGGGCGCCGAGGCCCTGGCCTGTCTCGCGGAACGGCCGGTTCACGGCGTCATCCTGGACGTAAGTGGAGGTGCAAAAACAACTTGGCGGTGTCCGTCGCAATGGGGCGCCTCACCTCGATTCACGGAGCTAGAGACATTCGTGAATGCGCTTTAGCCTAGAACCTACCTACTATGCTATTACATACCACAGTCATTGGCCACCCAGGAGGAGATGATGCGTCACCGGGTTCCGTGGCTAATGGTCCTATCGCTCTGCCTCGTGGGCTGTGAGAATCCCGGAGCCCGTGCGGCACAGCCAGTTCCGCCGAGTCCCACCCAGAGCGTGCCCACCGCCTCGCAGGGGTCGGCGAGTCCCGACCTTTTGACGGGTCCGCCCGAAACCATGCGGCAGACGCTGGCGGCCGCGTACCGGTTGCGTCCCGACCACCGCGTTCTGTTGGCGGTCGGCGAGGTGCAGCTTCTGCTCACCGACCAGCCAAAAGAAATTGCCGACGCGGAGTTCCGAGACGGCCAGTGGCACGTGCACTACGGCGGCGCCGCCGTTGGGATCTTGCCCCGGTTTCCGGACTTTCCGGACGTGCTGGCGCTGCTCTCGGACTGGGCTCGGCGCCTGAAAGCCGAGGCACCTCACCGCGTTGCCCCTGGTGAACCGGCCCCTTCGCTGACCGAGCCCGAGGGCCGGATTGCCCGCTTGGCGGCCCCCGGCCTGCTGGCGGCCCTCCGCGACATGGACCGCGCCTGGCGCGGGGGGCGGCGCGACCCGGCCGTCTTTCTGCCGGCCACGCGCGCCCTCGTTCGCCTCTCCCTGCAGACGCTGGACCGGGTCGAGCTAGGGGATGCGCTGCCGGCGAAGGCGCTGGCGTGCCTGGTCCTCGCCAGGACCCTGACAGATCAGTCGGCCGTTCGCGAGGAGGGCCTGCTGGCCTGGCAGATGGGGTACACGAAACACGCTGCCACCGTTACGGCCGCGTTGCCGCCGGGCGATCCGATCCGGGCGTTCCTTGCACGCGACGACCCGCAACTCCAAAGGCTCGCGCAGGCCGAGGATGCCCCGGTCGAAGCCCGCTACTTGTGGATGCTCCGTCTCGCGGACCGGCGGGAGGCCACGGCACTCTTTGACTTCGGGCAGCGGGCCCTCCCTCAAGCGGACTTCCGTCTGGCCAGCGCAAAGGCCGGGCTAGAACTCCACGAGTTTGAACCCAACATCGCCCTCTCCACCGCACTGCCCGACGCCGTCCTGGGCGAGCTGGCGCGGGACTTGGGGAAGGCGGCCGTCGGCTGGCGGGAGAGCCTGGGACGGCGCCTCCCGCGCGTCATCGTGGGCGGGTTATATTTCGTGGACGGCCTCGTCCGCAGGGTCCTCCGATCCGACGATCCTGGCCCGTCGCCATTCGTCCGCGTCGTCGCAGCGCGGATTCTTGATCTCTTTGCCTGGGTGTTCGACCTACGGCTCTCGTCGGTGATGGATCGGTTCGAAGTGGAGGTCGAAGCCGCGGGCAAAATGTCCACGGGGCCGTTCCTCGATACCCAAACGTATCAGGCCTATTATCGGAGCTTCTTCTATTCTGGCCTGTTCATCCAGGGCCTGCATTATCTAGACGCACTCTCCTCCATCGATGCCGTGAGGGAATACGCCCAGCAGATGGAGAAGGCCGGGCGTGGGGTGGGGGCTGATTTCCAGCGGTGGTACCGCCATCTGGCGGACGCCAAGGCGGGCACTGCAAATGCCCCGCTCTTGCTCGATGACCTCGCGGGACTGCCACGCATCGGCGCCCCCCCGCTGCAACGGAGCCTCCATGAGCTGGAGCGACGCGTGAGCTTCGGGAGCCCGATGAGCTTTGCTGCCGCCAAACGACTGGCGGCCCGCATGGACACCCGCGTGCCCCACCGCGTGGCACTTGCTAGTGTGGCCTACAACGCCCTGCGCGATCTCGGACTGTACGAGACGCTGCATCGTAGCGCGCTCGCGGCCGCGCCCACGGGATGGCAAGCCGTCTGGTACGCGAATTTCACGGGGAATCGGCAGCGGCTGATCGAGCTGCTGCGCTCCCCCGACGTGGACCCGGACGCGCGGGTGAAGATTCTCGACCACCTCGAAAAGGAGGACGGCGTGCAGGCCGAATTCCTCCGGGCAGAGTACCGACGACTTGTAGACGAGAGACCCAAAAGCTGGGCGGTGCGGTCCCAGTACGCCATGTATCTGAAGCGAACCAAGGACACGCGGGGTGCGCGCGCCCTCATTGGCGAGTGGCTGGAGCAGCATGATGTGTCGGCGGGATTTGACTTCATCTTCGCGCGGACCATGCTGGCAGGACTCTTCGAGCAGGAGGGGCAGTACGAGGCTGGGTGGGAGGCAATTGCCCCGGTCGTGGACAGTTGGCAGGCCGGGGCCATGCAGCAGGCGGCCAGCTTGCTGGACAAGCTGGGACGGAGTGACGAGGCCGAGGACATGGGGCGCCGCGTGGTGTCGCGGTATCCCGATTCGGTGCCAGGTCGGGCCGCCCTGGCAGAGCTGTATTGGCGCCACCGGAAGCACGGCGCAGCGGCCGAGCTCTTGAACCGGCCCCCCCACCCCCCGGGGATTGTTGACTGGCAGTACATCGTGGGGCCACGATTCGCCGCGGTCTTCAAGGATCATCTGCCGGAGGGCCTGGCGGCCTTTGCGGCGCTGCTCGCCGCAAACGTCAGCCCCTTCGATCTCCAACGCCTGGCGGTCCCCGCAGCCAAAGCCGGCCAGCACGAGCTCGCCTTCCAGATGCTGTCCCAACTCCGGTGGCAGGGGATGGGCGAACTCGAATTCGTCCTCGCCGCCTACCAGCACCTCAAGGCCTGGAGAGGCCGGGCGGCGGCACTGGAGTGGCTGCGCCAGAGGGTCCCCCCGCCCATGCTGAATCCCTCGAGCATGATGATCTTTGCCGCCAGGGAGTTCGATCTGCTCTGGGATCTGATCGAGCAGCCGGAACAGGGCAGCCATGCGGACTACGTGTGGCTTCTGCGGGCCGCCGCGTCGGCTAGGTTGGGGCCGGGCAAGGATCCGCATCAGAACGATCTCCTCGCCTACTTCCGGGGCCGGGGGGAGCGGCACTATCATGTCATCGGTCGCTATCTTTTGGGGCTCGCGACGGACAGCGAGGTGCTGACGCTGGCCACGGATGCCCGGAAGCGGTGCGAGAGCGCCTACTACCTGGGATGGCGCGCACAGACAGAGGGTCGGTACGAAGACGCGTCCGATTGGTATCGCGTCACGATCGAAGTCGGAGAGGAGAAGTTCTTCGAATACCGCTGGGCCTATCAGACGCTCTACCGCTGGGAGGGCGAGGGAAAGGGCTTGGCACGGCTGGCCGCCGAAAGACTCTGAGCTCCCGCGCAGGACGAATAGGGGATGCGGCCAACTATGACAAGTGTGCTAGGGGGCTCCCGTCATGCCCCGCGGCGCGCGGCTCGATGCTCTCAGCCACCTCCACCACGGCATGCTGCGGGGGCTTGCTCGCCAGGGTCTCTTCACGCATGAC
>Ga0210377_10003245_pt1 | contig 14004 bp, 13 predicted proteins | sample PLM4_65_b1redo_FD_155480 | JGI IMG/M metagenome (GOLD analysis project Ga0210377, IMG submission 155480) | Groundwater sediment microbial communities from an aquifer in East River, Colorado, USA - PLM4_65_b1 redo | ecosystem: Environmental > Terrestrial > Soil > Riparian zone | place: USA: East...
ACGCCAGCAGCTCGGCGCGCACGTGGGCGCCGACGTCGGCCATGTCGACGGACGGCTCGCCCGGCATCCGGCCCACCTTGAAGCCCCCGCCCAGGTTGATCAGCCGGACGTCGGGCAGCTTGGTGGCGAGGTCGAGCGTCATCCGCGTGCAGCGCTTCCACACCTCGGGATCGGTGCCGGAGCCGACGTGGCTATGCAGGCGCGTGATCTTCAGATCGAAGCGCTCGGCGACCGTCTTCACGTCGCCGAGGTACTCGTGCCAGATCCCGAAGCTGGAGGCGGGGCCGCCGGTGTTGGTGCGGTTGGTGGCGCCGCTGCCGAGGCCGGGATTCATTCGCACCGAGATCTCGCGGCCGGGCGCGATCCGGCCGAAGGCCTCGAGCTGGTGGAGTGAGCAGGCGTTGTAGAGGACGCCGCGGGCGAGGTGCTCGGCCAGCCGCGGCGACGGCATCTGCGCGGTGAGCTGGATCGCCGCCGGCGCGAAGCCCGCCCGCAGCGCCCGCTCGACCTCGTGATCGCTGGAGGCGTCGACGTGCAGCCCGAGCTCGCGGAACAGCGTGAGGACACCGCGGCTGGGGTTGGCCTTCATCGCGTAGCGCAGCGTGAAGCCGAACGGCGCCGGGAACGCCAGCGCCCGGCGGGCGGCGCTCTCGAGACCGTCGCGGAGGTAGACGTAGCTCGGGGTGCCGAAGCGCTCGCGGACGTCGGCGGCCTGGTCAGGGGTGAGGGCCGGCATGTCGCAGAGAGTGGCAGACCGCGCCGCCGGATGCAACCGCGCCCCCCGCCGGGTGTTCGTTCGGACTCAGGCGCGGGCGGTGAACAGGCGTGCCTTGAGCCGGCGCGGCACCCACACGGCCAGCATCCGCGCCGCGCGCGCCAGCCGCTCCAGCGAGTCCGGCGATCCCGGCCAGTACTTGAGCACGAGGCCGCGGTCGACCCAGTTGAGGATGCCGTCCACGAGCAGGGCGGCCACCAGCAGATCGTCGAGGTAGCCGACGAGCGGGATGAAGTCCGGGATCAGGTCGATCGGACTCGCCAGGTACACCATGGCGGCGGCGAGCGCGATCTTGGCCGCGCGGGGCAGCAGCGGATCGCCCACCAGCTTGGCGATCAGGCGCACGAGGTCGGGCAAGGCCCGCAAGAGCTGGGTCACTCGAGACTCTCGGCGACCAGCTCGCTGACGTCCTTGACCGCCAGCCGCTCCTCCGCCTCCTTCACCTTGCGGCCGAGATCGACCATGGCCAGGCAGAAGGGGCACGCGGTGGCGACCACGCTGGCGCCGGTCTCCAGCAGCTCCTCGGTGCGAATGATGTTCACGCGCTTGTCCGACTTGACCTCCATCCACATGTGGCCGCCGCCGCCGCCGCAGCAGAGCCCGCGCTCGCGCGCGCGGGGCGGATCGATCACGCGCAGGCCCGGCACCGCGGCGGCGGCGCGGCGCGGCGCCTCCGTGATGCCGTTGTAGCGGCCGAGGTAGCAAGAGTCGTGGAACGCCACCGTGACGGCCATCGGCTTGATGGGCTTGATGCGGCCGCTCTGGATGAGCTCGTCGATGACCTGCGAGTGGTGGAGGACCTCGTAGGTCCCGCCGAACTGGGGGAACTCGTTCTTGATCGTGTTGAAGCAGTGCGGGCAGTGCGTGATGACCTTGCGGAACGTGTACCGGTTGATCGCCTCGACGTTCTCGGCCTGCAGGGTCTGGTAGAGATACTCCTCGCCGAGGCGCCGGGCCACCTCGCCGTGACAGCGCTCCTCCTGCATGACCGCGAACGACACGCCCGCCTTCTTCAAGATGGCGACGACCGAGCGGGCGATGGCCTGGTTGCGCCGATCGTAGGAGGCCGAGCAGCCGACCCAGTAGAGATACTCGACCTCCTTGCCCGCCTCCAGCACCGGCACGTCGAGCCCCTCCGCCCACGCCAGCCGCTCGCCGGCCGGCAGCCCCCACGGGTTGCCGGCGCGCTGGATGTTCTGCAGCGACTGGGGCGCCGTGGACGGCAGCGCGCCCTCGGATAGCGTCAGGTAGCGACGGAGGTCGATGATCGTGTCGACGATGTCGATGAAGGCCGGACACTCCTGCACGCACGCCATGCACGTCGTACACGCCCATAGCTCGTCGGCCTTGATCAGCTCGCCGTGGATCGGCCCCGGCAGCTCGCCGTGCATGTGGCGCTTGAGCTTGACGATGATCTGCTTGGGGCTGAGCGCGCTGCCGGCCAGGTAGGCCGGGCAGGCGGCCTGGCAGCGGCCGCACTCCACGCAGGCGTCGAAGTCGAGCCGGCGCTTCCACGAGAACTCCTCGAGCTTCGAGACGCCGAGGCTCTCGGCCTCCTCGATGTCGTCGATCTTCCGGATCTCGCCGCGCGGCGTGAGCTTGGAGAAGAAGATGTTGAGCGGCGTCGTGATCAGGTGCGCGAAGTACGACCGGGGGATGATGGCGATGAAGACCAGCGAGATCGCCGCGTGGAACAGCCACACCCCCAGGTGCGTCGCGCGCAGCGCCCCCTCGCCCATGCCCACGCCGAGCATCGCCTTGCCGAGCGCATAGCCCACCGGCGACCACGGCGCCCACCACGGCTGCACCACCGCCAGCCGGCACGCCTCCATGACGAAGCCGGTCAGGTTGATCACGAACAGCAGGGCCAGGACGTTGGCGAAGCGCGCGGTGGGATCGATGCGGGCCGGCCGCATCACGAATCGCCGCCACACCGCCATGCCGAGGCCGATCACGAAGAAGAGCCCGAAGAGGTCGAGCACCGTCTCGTAGACGAGGTAGAAGTCGCCCTTGAGGAGCTTGTAGCCGGCCAGCGGCAGCGTGACGTCGTAGTCGATCGTCGCCAGCACGGTGCCCATGAACAGGGCGAGGAACCCCCAGAACATGATCGCGTGCATCACCCCCGGGTAGGCCTGCGACAGCGTGCGCACCTGGCCGAGCGCGTGAGTGGCGACGAGCCCCACGCGCTGCGGGATCTGGTCGAGGCGGCCGCCCTCGGGGCCGCCGGCGCGCCAGAGCCGGATGCGCTGCCAGAGTCCCCACGCGAAGAGCGCCATGGCGACGAACCCGCCGGCGTAGAGCAGCACCTGCGCCCAGCCCGGAATGTTCCAGAAGGTGTCGCGGAACGGCATCGCCGCCGTCGTCATGAGGGCTCCAACGATACCATGGGCAACATTGCCGCCACCGCCGAGTAGGGATCGGTGGCGCCCGCCTCGACCTCGTCGAGCTTCGCGCGCAGGGCGCCCCCGGCCAGTCCCCGCGCCACGCGCCCGCGGAACTCCTCGATCAGCAGCGCCTCCAGCTCCGCGCGCCGCCGCCGGCGCCGACGCCCGTCGAGCGCGCCGCTCGCCTCCAGCGCGCCACGGTGGCGGCGGACCTCGGCCAGCAGCTCGACGATGCCGACGTCGGCCTGCGCCTGGCACGACAGCACGGGGATCTCCCAGTCGACGTCCTTCGGCGTGGTCGAGCTCGCGTAGTGCAGGTGCGCGGCGAACTTCAGCTCGGCCATGAGGGCGGGGGCGCCGGCGCGGTCGGCCTTGTTGACGGCGAAGACGTCGGCCGCCTCCATGAGTCCCGCCTTCATCGTCTGGATGGCGTCGCCGGATTCCGGCACCAGCACGACCACCGTCGTGTCGGCGAGCCTCATGATGTCGAGCTCGGTCTGGCCCACGCCGACGGTCTCGACCAGCACCCAGGCATGACCGAACGCGAGCAGGAGCTTCAGCACCTCGCCGGTGGCGCGCGCCAGGCCGCCGAGCGTGCCGCGCGTGGCCATGGACCGGATGAACACCCCGGCGTCGAGCGCGTGCGCCTGCATGCGAATGCGATCGCCGAGCACGGCGCCGCCCGTGAACGGACTGGACGGATCGACCGCCACGATCCCGACGGTCTCGCCCTCCGCGCGCAGATGCGCCGTCAGCCGATCGACCACCGTCGACTTCCCCGCCCCCGGCGGCCCCGTGATCCCCACGACGTACCCGCCCCGCGCGCGCCCGTGCACGGCCTTCATGATCGCCGGCACCGCCGCCGTGCGGTTCTCGACGTGCGTGATCAAGCGCGCCAGCGCCAGCCGATCACCCGCGAGCATCCGCTCGACAAGCGCCGCCGGATCAGTCCGTCGAGAAGTGGAATCACCAGCCATGTGAAGAAGCCAGCGGATTGTAGCACCCGGCCGACGAGCCCTGACCCGATCGAAGCTTCGAGGCCTCGCGCGTGTTTGGCCGAGACTCGCCCACTGTCACACCGGTTGGACTCGCCCACCGTCACACCTCGCGCGAATGGGGGGTTCAAAGGGGGGGCGCCTCCGGCGCCCCCCCTTTGCTCAATAGTCAAGGCCGTTCGGATCCATGAGACGCGCGAGCGCGGCTCCGAACGGCGGCGCCCCGCCGCCGTTCCCACGCAGAGTCGGAAGATGCGAGATGGAAACGGGCGGGGGCCGGATGGCCCCCGCCCGGACGACACTACGGCTTGATGAACGTCAGGTCCGTCTCGATCGCGATGTCGTTGGAGAGCTTGAGGATCAGCAGCTGCGGTACCTGCATGCCGTGGTCGGTGAACGTCGTGGCCAGCTTGGTGCGGACCTTGATGTTGTCGGAGGTGAAGCCGAAGCGCTTCTGGGCCTCCACCTGCTCCGGCGAGAGCTTGATGTAGGTGACCGTGCCGTCGGCGACGCGCTCGACGGGCTTCTGCTTGACGATCAGCATCCCGTGGATCTTGGCCGGCACCGGCTTGCCCGACTCCAGCGGACCGGCGATCTCGACGCTCTTGACGTCGAAGGTGACCCACCGGTTGGCGTCGACCTCGGTCTCCAGATACGGCTTGGCCCGCATGTCGGCGTCGCGCTTGTCGACGCCGGTGCGGACGGTGTTCATGTCGACCTTCACCGTGCCCTTGGCCGTCTGCGGCTTGGCGGGATCGACGCTGAGCTCGCCTTGCAGGCCGGCGTCGGCGGTGTGGCCGACCACGGTCTCGAGCGGCGCGTCGCTCTTGAACGTGGCGTACGAGTAGCGGGGCAGCAGCTTGAAGCTGATGGTCTGGGCGGCGGCCGCGACCGGCAGCGCCGCCAGGGCGGCGAGCGTCAGGCCCGCCAGGGTCATCGGTCGTCTCATGCAGACGCTCCTCGTCGTCATCGGTCTCGATCCGGCGCCTACTTCTTGATTTCCGGACCGCGGAAGGCGTTGTGGCAGGCTCCGCACGTCGTCTTGCCGAGATCCGCGATCGCCGCGTTCGTCGCCGGGGCGTTGCCGCCCTGCGCGGTGACGGCGAGCTGGGCTGCCTTCGACTCCAGCGTCTTGGCGTTGCCCTCGAACTCCGCCCACTTCTGCCAGATCTCGGGCTTCGCCCGCGAGGTGGCCGGGTTCAGGGAGCCCTGCGGGAACAGGGACGGGATCTGTCGCGCGGTCATGACCACCTTCTGCGCCTCCGCGGGGATGGCCTGCATCTGGCCGGCCTTCGCGGCGTCCCCGATCGCCTTCATCGCGGCACCTTGCTCCTTCATGAGCTTCTTTCTCGCCTCGATCGCCTCGTCCGCGGTCATCTTCTTGGCCATCCCGTCGCCGCTCGCACAGCCGGCCACGACGAGAGCGGTCAGGCTACCGATCAGCACGGTGGCACGCAGCATCGCTCGTGGATTCATACCGCCTCCTTGTGAGTACGCGGGGGCTCGGGCCGGCCCGCGGGGTGCGCTACTTGCCGATCTTGTTGCGGATCGGCGGAATCGTCTTGAGGTACTGGGCGATGGCCAACCGGTCAGCCTTGGCGAGGTCCTTGTAGCCGGCCAGGGTGCCGTCGATCACCTCGCCCATGAGCCCACCGGCGACGTCGCCGTCGGGCTTGTTGCCGCTGCCGAGATAATCGGCGATCTCCTCGACCGACCACTTGCCGATGCCCGTGTCCGGATCCGGCGTGATGTTGGGTATCGCCTGATCCTCGGGACCCTTGGGATTGCCGGCCAGGAACCGGCTGTTGTCGGTGGCCATCGTCATCGTGCGTGGCGTGTGGCACTCGCCGCAGTGGCCGACGGCCCGGACCAGGTACTCGCCCCGCGCCACGCCGGTGGTCGGCGCCTTCGGCGGCGGCGTCTCTCGCGGAGCGAAAGCGGCCAGCCAGGCCGGCAGGAAGACCGACTCGAACAGCGGGACGGCAATCTTCTTCGGCTGGTTAGCTCGCATCACGGGCGGGGTCGTTCGCAGGAAGGCCACGATCGCACGCAGGTCTTCTTCGGCCATCCCGTTGAAGACGGTGAAGGGATGCACCGGCAGCAGCCGCTCGCCGTTGGGTCGCCGTCCCAGGCGAATCGCGGCGATGACCTGCTCGTCCGTCCATGTCCCGATACCCGTCTGGCGGTCCGGCGTGATGTTCGTCGAGTACACCGTGCCGAACGGCCCGTCGTAGCGGCGCCCGCCGGCGTTGATCTGTCCCTTGGGCGCCGTGTGGCAGCCACAGCCGCCGGTGGCCCCGAACACGTAGCGACCGCGCGCGACCTCGGCGGTCGACGACGGCGTCCCCTGGGCGGCGGCCACGGGAATCCAGGCGATCCACAGACAGATGGCGAGTCCGGCGCCCAGGAGGTCGGACCGCATCGGCGGATTAACCCATCACCTGGCCGCCTGGTTCCCGGGTAACGTCGGCTCTGCGCTCAGGGCGATCTCCATGACCAGGGCATCCTCGCCGGTGTCGTAGTAGTACCCGTGACGGCGGCCGACCACCCGGAAGCCGAAGGATTCGTAGAGCGTGAAGGCGTGATGGTTGCTTGGTCGGACCTCGAGAACGACGACCTTGAACCTACGCCCGCGCCCGTCGTCCAGCACGCTGCGCAGCAGCGCCCGCGCCACGCCTTGCCGGCGGACGCTCGGACGAACGGCGACATTGGTGATGTGCAGCTCGTCCACGACCTCCCACAGGCAGAGATAGCCGGCCACGGGGCCGTCATCCAGCCGCCCGACCCAGCACCGGGCCACCCGGTTCTGCTGCATCTCATAGAGGAACGCACCACGGGACCACGGCATCGTGAACGATGCCCGCTCGATGGCGAGGACCTCGTCGAGGTCCTCCGGGCGCATCCGGTCAAGCGCCAGCGAGGACACGACGCTTCAGCTCCGCTTCGGATGGACGCAGATAGAGCGGGACCAGTGCTGCGGCGGTCACCGTCTTGCCGGCTCGCAAGCGCTCGAGGCCCAGCGCGCCGACGCAGGCCGGCGATGGCAGCCGCCGCGGGGGCGGCACGGCACGCGCGTGCGGTGAGTGGATGGCGGCCGCGCCGTCGCCCAGCACGATCACCGGCTCGGTCAGCCGCGCCGCCAGCGCGGCGGGCGCCAGCGCGAGGTACTCCCACTCCCGGCGCATCGCGCGGCCGTCCCAGCGGTAGCGCGAGGCGTACACCTCGCCCTTGCGGGCGTCGAGCACCGGACACACCGGTAGCGCCGCCCACGGCAGCGCGGCGGCCATGGCGTCCAGCGTCGGCACCGCGGCGATCGGCAGGCCGAGCGCCAGCGCCAGTCCCTTGACGGTGCTCACCGCGATCCTGAGACCGGTGAAGGAGCCGGGCCCCACCGCGACGGCGAGCCCGCTCAGCATGCGAGGGGTCCAGCGCGCGTCGGCGAGGACGTGATCCACCGCGGACATGAGGCGCTCGGAGTGCGTGACGCTCACGTCGAGCAGGTATTCGGCGACCAGTCGCTCGTCATCGAGCAGCGCCACCCCGCCGGCGAGCGAAGAGGTTTCCACCGCGAGGAGCCGCATACGGCGGGAGTCTAGCACGCGCCCGTGCGATAATGCCCCCCAGGAGGTCCGGATGAGCGCCGCCCCCCCCAGGAAGGATCCGGTCGCGGTCGAGGTTGAGGTCCGCGAAAAGATCCACCTCGAGATCCTCAAGCGAACGGGCGCCTATCACGCCAACGACCACGTCCTGTTGCCGTCCGGTCAGCACACCAGTGAGTACATCGAAAAGACCCTGGTCACCACCGAGCCCTCGTTCACCGAGGGGCTGGGTGGTGTCATCGCCAAGCACTTCGCGCCGTGGCCGGTGGACGTCGTGCTCTCGACCGGTCCCGGCGCCCTGATCCTCTCTCACTGCGTGGCGCGGGCCCATCCCTCCCGGCCCGTCGTCGTCTACGGCACCAAGGGCTTGTCCCGGGGCAAGCGGCGCGTGACGCTGCCGGTCGAGTTCCAGCGGCTGATCCGTCCCGCCACCCGGGTTCTGCTCGTGGAGGACCTGGTCTCCAGCGGCAGCACGATCAATCTACTGATCGAGCTGGTCGAGCAGCTCGGCGCCCAGGTCGTCGGCGTGGGCTGTCTGTGGCGCCGGACCTCCGTGGAAGTTGACGGCAAGCCGGTCTTCAGCCTCGTCAGCCGAGACTTCCCGACCTACGATCCCGCAGATTGTCCTCTGTGTCGAAAAGGCGTGCCCCTGAACGAGGAGTTCGTCCGTCGGGCTGGACATCGACGCCCGTCCTCGGTTCACGAGCCTAACGCCTCGTAATCGCAGCTCGATCTAACCCAGCCTCAACCTCGACGACGCGGCCTTATCAGCCTCGGTTCAATACCGGGCACAGCTCTTGCTACGTCAGAGTTCAGAAGGAGCCCCCCCATGCTCAAAGCGATGCTGGGAGCCCTGCTCCTGCTGCTCACGATCCTCGCCGGCCGCCCGGCTGCTGCCGATCCGATCACGGTCAAGTACACCGAAGGCGTGACGCTGGGGTTCCCAGTCCTGCGCTCCCTCACCGGTGAGAAGCTCGCCCAGGGTGAGCTGGCGCAGATCCCCCGCGGCGGCGATGTCGTGGAGAGCCGGCTGATCTTCCGGTTCAGGGACGGCTCGCTCTACGACGAGCGCGTGGTGTTCTCCCAGCGTGAGGTGTTTACCCTGCTCAGCTACCGCCTCGTACAGCGCGGCCCGTCGTTCCCGGAGACGCTGGAGGCCAGCATCGACCGGGCCACCGGCCGCTACGACGTCCGCTATCGTGGCGACGAGGACAGTCCCGAGGAGACGCTTCGGGGCGAGTTCGAGCTGCCGCTGGACGTGTACAACGGCCTGCTGTCGACGCTCATGAAGAACCTGCCGGTGGGCGGCTCGAGGGTGGTGCAGATCGTGGCGTTCACGCCGACGCCGCGCCTCGTGAAGGTGCTGCTGGCGCCGGCCGCCGAGGACCCGATGACGATGAACGACGCGGCGGTGATCGCCACGCGATTCCTGATTCGCCCCCAGCTTGGCCTGTTCGCCTCGCTGCTGGTGGCCGACATCCCGGACGTGAAGTGCTGGATCGCCGGCGGCGACGCCCCCGCCTTCCTGCGCTTCGAGGGCCCCCTCTACTTCATGGGCCCCATCTGGCGGATCGACTGGAGCTAGGGCCTCCGGTCTAGGCGGGTCTAGGCGGCCTCCCAGAGTCCTTCGGCCACGCCGGCGGATTTGTAGGCGTCGCGGATGCGGTCGAAGTTCTGGGTGACGAGCAGGCCGATCTTGGCGAAGGGCTCGAAGACGGGGCCCTGGCCGCCGGTCACGGGGAAGGCGACCTTGGGCAGCTTTTCCCACTGCACGTGCAGCGCCTCGCTCACCGACGCGAGGTGAGCGTAGAACTCTTCCTTGCCCTGCTCGGCGCGCTTGACGATCGGCGTGATGAGGCAGTCGATGGCCTCCCGGGCACGGGTCGTCGCACCTTCCACCGCCGCCTCGGCCAGGGGCACCACCGTCACGCCCAGCTCACCGAGGAACCGCTGCAGCAGCAGCCCGAGCTTGTCCTGAAGCAGCGCCGCCGGCAGGCCGACGGTCTTCACCGAGCGGCCGAGCGCGCCGGCCTCGCCGTAGAGCTGCTGGCGGAGCCAGTCGACGTAGGCGCGGTTCTCCTCGTCCTTCCACCACTCGCGGATCATCTTCTTGCCCCAGTAGCGGATCGTCGCGTAGTACAGGTCCCGTTTCAGGAGCTTCCGCATGATGCCCCGCCACGAATAGAACTTGGCCATGCCGTTGATGGCGGCCACCTGCAGCTCGTAGGGGCTCATGCGCCGCGGCTGGTGGACGGCGTGGTGGCCGTCGTAGAGCGTCCAGTTGCGGTTGATCACGTACTTGTTGCCCTTGTCGTAGAGCGAGTCCCAGTCGGGCGAGCCGGGGATGGGCGTGAGGATCATGAACTGCACGGAGTCGATGTCGTGCTTGAGCGCAAACTCGGCGGTGGCGTCGATCGTCTCGACGTCGTCCTCGTCGGAGCCGACCACGAACATGCCGTGGATGCGGATCTTGTGCTCGTGGAACCGCTCGATGGACCGCTCGATCTTGGCCAGGTCCTGCTTCTTCTGGAAGAGCTTGAGCGTACGCGGGTTGATCGACTCGAAGCCGACGTAGACGTTGAAGCAGTTGGAGTCACGCATCAGCTGCAGGAGCTCGGGGTCGTCCACCGTCTCCGTCCGCACCTGGGCCCCCCACTCCGGCGTCAGGTTGCGGTCGATCATCTTGCGCAGTAGCTCCTTCACGCGCTTCTTGTTCGCCGTGAAGATGTCGTCGGCGAAGAACGTGTACATGTTCCCCTTGTGCAGCTGCAGCTCCTCCAGCACGCGGTCGATCGAGTGGGTCCGGAAGGCGTGGCCGTACATGCCGGGCACCGAGCAGAACGTGCAGGAGAACGGGCAGCCCCGCGAGGTGGCCACCGAGACGATGCCGCCCGGCTTCCAGCCGCTGATCAGGTGGTAGTCGGGGATCGGGTTGACGTCGAGGTTGGGGATCTTGGGCCGCTCCGGGTTGCTGACGACGCGCCCCTCGTCGGTCCGGTAGGTCAGGTTCTGGATCTTGTCGAACCCGTCGCCGCGCTGGATGGCGTCGACCAGCTCCTGGAAGGCGAACTCGCCCTCGCCGCGCACGATGAAGTCGGCATGCTGCATGCCCTCGTCGGCCATGAAGCTCGTGTGGGTGCCGCCCATCACGACGACCTTGCCGGCCGCCCGCATCATGTCGGCGAGCTTGTACGACTGCGGCGCCGTTGACGTGATGGCCGACACGGCCACCAAGTCGGCCGAGTGCAGCTCGCTCATGTCGATCGCCTGGATGTCCTCGATGTAGACGCGCACGTCGTAGCCCTTGGCCCGCATGATCGTGCCGAGGAGGACGGAGCCGAGCCGCGGGATGCACACGCGGCTGTAGATGTGCAGGTGCGTGGACTTCGGTTCGACGAATACCAGTTTTCGCAGCGACCGCTTCATAGGCTCGGTCTCCTCGGTGTAAGAGCCCGCCCCTCGACGCTTTTCGACGGCGAGTGGTGGCGGTGAGGTTGCGAGCACACGCTACCGCGCGGGCCGCGGCAAGTCAACGATCCCCGACCCGCTCACCGTCCCCAACATTCTGGGCCCGGGGTGACCGTCCCCTACCACATGAGCGGCGCGTTCGCGGCCGCCGCCGGCGGGCGTCTACCTGGCTATGCGACCCACCTGAGCGCGCGGCTTGGCCGCCGGCGCCGGCTTGCTCTTGTCCTCCTTGAGCAGGCCCTTCACCTCGTCCATGAACTGGGCGATGTCCTTGAACTGGCGATACACCGACGCGAAGCGGACGTAGGCCACCTGGTCCAGGCGCTGCAGGTGCTCCATGACCATATCGCCGAGCTCCTGGCTGGAGATCTCCTTCTCGGCGCGCTCGTGGAGCTTGGCCTCGATGTCGCCGACGACGTTGTCGACCGCCTGGATGGCGATCGAGCGCTTCTCGCACGCCCGGAGCAGGGAGCCGCGGAGCTTCTGGCGGTCGAACGGCTCGCGCCGCCCGTCGCGCTTCACCACGTGGGGCAGGACGTCCTCGATGTACTCGTAGGTCGTGTAGCGGCGGTGGCACTTCAGACACTCGCGCCGGCGCCGGATGAACTCACCGTCGCGGCCGACCCGCGAGTCGACGACGCGATCCTCGGTGTGGCCGCAGAACGGGCATCTCATCGGCGCCCTCCTCCTGTGGCGGGACCGTTCACCTCACCCGTTCCGGGTAGAGCGGGAAACGGCCCGTGAGCTCTTGCACCTCGCCGCGCACCCGGGCCTCGACGGCGGAGGCGCCGAGGTTGGCGAGCACGCGGTCGATGAGCTCGGCGATCGTCGCCATCTCCGGCTCCTTCATCCCCCGCGTCGTCACCGCGGGGGTGCCCAGCCGGATGCCGCTCGTCACCATCGGACTCTTCGTCTCGAACGGGATGGTGTTCTTGTTGACCGTGATCCACGCCCGGTCGAGCGCCTCCTGCGCGTCCTTGCCGGTGATGCTCTTCGGCGACAGGTCCAGCAGCAGCAGGTGCGTGTCGGTGCCGCCCGTCACCAGCCGGTGGCCGCGGGCCAGCAGCGCGTCGGCCAGCGCCTTGGCGTTGCGGACGATCTGCTGCTGGTAGGCGCGCCACTCGGGCGTCAGCGCCTCCTTGAAGGCGACGGCCTTGGCGGCGATCACGTGCATGAGCGGGCCGCCCTGCACACCCGGCATGACGGTCTTGTCCAGCCCGGCGGCGTGCGCGGCCCGGCACATGACCATGCCGCCACGCGGCCCGCGCAGCGTCTTGTGCGTGGTCGTGGTGACGAAGTCGGCGATGCCGAGGGGCGAGGGATGCAGCCCGGCGGCGACGAGCCCGGCCGGATGCGCGATGTCGGCCATGAGCGTCGCGCCGACCTCGCGCGCGATGTCGCCGAACGGCGCGAAGTCGATGGCGCGCGGAAACGCCGAGCCGCCGGCGATGAGCAGCTTGGGCCGATGCTGCTTGGCGAGATCGCGCACCTGGTCGAGATCGATCCGCTCGGTGTCGCGCCGCACGCCGTAGGCGACGATCGAGTAGAACTTGCCCGAGTAGTTTACCGGGCTGCCCGCGGTGAGGTGGCCGCCGTGCGAGAGGCTGGGGCCGAGCACGACATCGCCCGGCTTGAGCAGCGTGAAATACACGGCCATGTTGGCCTGCGCGCCCGAGTGCGGCTGCACGTTGGCGTGCTCGCAGCCGAACAGCTCCTTGGCCCGCGCGATGGCGAGGTCCTCGACGATGTCGACGACCTCGCAGCCGCCGTAGTAGCGCCGGCCGGGATAACCCTCGGCGTACTTGTTGGTGAGGACCGAGCCCGTCGCTTCCAGCACCGCCTCGGAGACGAAGTTCTCGGAGGCGATCAGCTCGAGATTGCGGTGCTGGCGCCGGGCCTCCTCGTGGAGGGCCTTGGCGACCTCGGGATCGACGTCGGCGAGCCGCCGGACCATGCAGTGACCATACCGATTGTGGCCGTCCAGGTCAAGCCGACTACATAATGGGGGGGCCCCGATATGGCCCCCCCAGCCCCCCCCGGGAGGCTCGGGGCGCCCCGGCGGAGCCGTGGCACCCCTCGGTACCCTCTCCCGACTCGACGCGCGCGCCGGCGGAACTGTGGCATCCCTCTACGTTGCTGACCGTCCTCGGTGCGTCGCCGGGATCAGTGGGCGGCGGGGACGGGAGTGGGGAACTCGAAGGTTTCCAGGGTGGCGCCTTCGACGCCGGATTCGACCAGGCGGGGGACGTCCAGGCGCGACTCGGCGGCTTCGGCGTCGGCGACGGACATGCGGGTGAGGGGGTGCCGGGGGACGAACAGGGTGCAGCAATCGGCATCGGGTTCGATCGAGATCTCGAACGTACCCAATTGCTTGGCCTCGTGGATGATCTCGATCTTGTCGGTGCCGATGAGCGGGCGGAGCACGGGCCCGCCGGCGGCGGCGTCGATGGCGGTGATGTTCTCGAGCGTCTGCGAGGCCACCTGCCCCAGGCTCTCGCCGGTAGCGAGCGCCAGCGCCCCGGTCCGCCGGGCGATCGCCTCCGCGATACGGATCATGAGGCGCCGGTAGACGACGACGCGCGCCGGGCCCGGGACCGAGAGCACAACCTCGCGCTGGATCTCGCCAAACGGCACCTGGTACAGGCGTGAGGCGTACTGCCACTCGGTCAGCCGCTCGACGAGCGCGCGGGCCTTGGCCTGCGAGGTGGGCGGCAGGTACGGCACGCTGTGGAAGTGCACGAAGACGACGCGGCAGCCGCGCTTCATCATCCGCCAGGCCGCCA
>Ga0210377_10003246_pt1 | contig 14003 bp, 13 predicted proteins | sample PLM4_65_b1redo_FD_155480 | JGI IMG/M metagenome (GOLD analysis project Ga0210377, IMG submission 155480) | Groundwater sediment microbial communities from an aquifer in East River, Colorado, USA - PLM4_65_b1 redo | ecosystem: Environmental > Terrestrial > Soil > Riparian zone | place: USA: East...
ACAGCGCCGACCACCGGCGCAACGTGGCGCGCAATCGCGCTTACCCACAGCCGCGTATGTACCGGCTTCGTTCCAGTTCGTCAAGTGTTCTTTTCTAGATCGCCTGTGGAAATCCCGGCGTCCCGGACTCGCGCTCGACGCCGGTGGCGTTCACGACGAACGAAACCAGGTTATAGAAGCCGGCCAGCGAAACGATCTCGACAAGCTGCGCTTCGGTGAAGAGCGCGGCCGCCTCGGCCCGGAGCGCGCGCGGCTCGGCGACCGGCCGGCCGATCATGGCGGCGCTCGACCTGCTCGGCCGGCGCTGGTCGCTGCGCATCCTTTGGGAGCTGAGCGAGACGCCGCTCACCTTCCGCGCGCTGCAGGCGGCGTACGGCGGCCTGTCGCCGAGCGTGCTGCGACAGCGCCTGACCGAGCTCGCAGCCGCCCGCCTCGTCGCCCATGACGGCGCCGAGGGCTACGCGCTGGCGCCGCTCGCGCGCCGGCTCCTGCCGGCGCTCGCGGCGCTCGACGCCTGGGCCAAGGATTGGGCCGCGGCGCTGCGCCGCTCCTAGTGGAACCGCCGCTGCGCTCGGGGCGCGGCGTCTCCAACGGCCGCCTTTCCGCATTTCCGTGACCTTGCCCGCTGCATCTTGTTTCGCGCGCCTTGGCGCCGTCATGACTTCGCACGCCCGCTGTGCCAAATTCGACCGATGGGACGAGGGGATATTTCCGGCCCACGGCAATGGGTCGGCGGCATGGACGTACGTGAAGATGCGTTGAAGCCGGGCACGGTGCTCGAGGCGCGGCGCGCTGCTCCATCGACGTCGGAGGTAAAGCTGTCATGCGCGTGAAATCGTTGACTCTCGCCGCGTTCGCCGCCGTTTCCCTTGGAGCGGCGGCCCGCGCGGAATCGGCCGACCCTTACGCCGCCCTCGCCAACACGACCTGGCAGGCGACCGAAATCGCGGGCCGGCCGGTCGATATCGCAAAGCACCCGACCCTTTCGTTCGGCCCGAATCGCGAGATCAATGGCGCCGGGGCGTGCAATCAATATACGGCGCGCTACACGCCGGACGCGTCGGATCCGGCGGGCCGCCTCGTGACCATCCGCGTCCAAGGCTGGACCAAGATGGCGTGCCATGACGGGCGGGGGGAAATCGACAGCATGCTCGACAAGGCCCTCGAGCGAACCAAGCGCTTCGAGTCCGTGCCGGGCGGATTGATCGCCTATGACGGGGCCGGCGCCATCACGCTGCGCTTCGTGCCGGCCGACGCCCCGAAGCGATAGCCGCGCCGCCGGACGGCGCGCGAATCGGCGCTGGTCATCGCGCGCGGACTGCGATATCTGCCGCGAGGCGCTCGCGCGAGAAATGCCTTCGAGGGGAGCCTTGCCGCATGCCGCCGCACCGCATCGACGTGCATCATCACATCCTGCCGCCCGACTACGTGGCCGAAGTCGGCCACGACCGCATCGGGCCGATCAGCGTGGCGGGCAAGACTCCGGACTGGTCGCCCGCGAAATCGATCGAGGCGATGGACCGCAACGGCATCGCGACGGCCCTCACCTCGATCTCGGCGCCCGGATTCTGGTTCGGCGATGTCAAGGCGACGCAACGACTCTGCCGCCACGCCAACGATTATGCCGCCAAGCTCCGGCGCGACCACCCGCGGCGCTTCGGCGTGTTCGCGAGCCTGCCGCTGCCCGATGTCGATGCGAGCCTCGCCGAGATCCGCCATTCGCTCGACGAGCTCAAGGCCGACGGCATCGGATTGCTGACCAACTACGGCAGCAAATATCCCGGCGATCCGGCCTTTGCGCCGGTGTTCGACGAGCTCAACCGGCGCGGCGCGGTGGTCTACTTCCATCCGACCACCGCCACCTGCAACCAATGCCAGCCCGAATATCCGCCGGCGACGCTGGACTTCCCGTTCGACACCACGCGCGCGGTCACGAGCCTGCTCTATGGCGGCACGCTCGCGCGCTGCCGCAACATCAAATGGATTTTCTCGCATGCCGGCGGCGCGGTCCCGTTCATGGCCGAGCGCATCGCGCGCCTCGCCGCGCGGCCCGAATACAAGGAGAAGGTGCCGAACGGCGTGCTGCCCGAGCTCAGGCGCCTCTATTACGACACCGCGCTCTCGGCCAACTGGCTCGCCTTCCGCTCGCTGTTGGAATTGGTGGTGCCGGCCCAGGTGCTGTTCGGCAGCGACTACCCGTTCGCGCCCGAGGCGACGCTGGTGGCGACGGTGAAGGGCCTGGCCGACATGAACCTCGGCGCCGAGGTGCTCGCCGGCATCGAGCGCGGGAACGCGCTGAAGCTGTTTCCGCAGTTCGGATGACGACTAAACGACAAGAAGCCAGACGTGAAAGACGACGAGCTTTCACGCTGTCCAACCAGCAGATCCTTTCGGGCGAAAGCGACCCTCTCTGATTCGAGCCTGAGTCTTGCGCATTTGCTTGAGAAAGCTAAATATTAGGAGAATAAGGGTGGCCCATGACGAAGCTTGTGATTGTTAACTTGAACGCTAAAGCCGGACCAAAGCGCAGCTCAGGTCCTAGAAAGAAGGCCAAGACCAAGACCGCCGAGCGGCGGAAGACGCTGGGCGCATTCACGCCCACCCAAGCCGCGCGCATGATCGACGCGAGCAGCAAGACTTTCGGGACCGAACTCCAAAAGGCTTTCTTGCGGAACGTCCGTAAAGCTCGCCAGGATAACAGGCGCTTACTAGGCTATTTCGACGTTGCCCCCCGCAAAGTCTGAACGCCCGATTCTTTGGATCGTTGCCGGCCCGAACGGCTCCGGCAAGAGCAATTTGTACGAGAACGTCGGCATTCGGCATTTCGGACGTTTTGTCTGGATCATCAATCCGGACTTGCTTGCGGCGCGAATTCGCGACGTCGAACTGCTAGAATTGCCGTCGGCAAATCTCGAAGCCGTGAAGCGAATCGAAGTCTGGTTGAGGGCTTCGATCGAAGCTCATCAGACGATCGGTGTTGAAACCGTATTGTCGACGGAGAAGTATCGGCCTCTGGTTCTTCAAGCGAAGTCGCGGCAGTTTCAAATCAGGCTCATATACGTTCTGCTCGACTCGCCCGACCGCAACGTGGAACGCGTGCGAATGCGTGTTGCCAAAGGCGGCCATGGCGTGCCGGAAGACAAGATAAGGGAGCGACACGCCCGATCATTGTTGCAGTTGCCGTGGTTCTTGGATCAGGCGGACGAGGCGTGGATATTCGACAACTCATACGCCGCCGCCCGCCTTATCGGCGAAAAGAAAGATGGGACAATGTCGCTCGATCCCAAAGCATTGCCTGAGATCGTCATTGCCGCAAAGAAGGTGGCAGGATAGCGCTTCGTCCGTCTACCCCCGTCCCTTCTTCCCGCGCTCCTCGCCCTTCTTCGCGTAAGCCAGCGGCACCGCCGCGCGCGGTGTCAGCACGCGGAAGGTGAATCTTTCCTGGAGATAGAGGCGGACCATCTCGCGGTCGTGGTCGAGATAGCCGATCGAGATGTCCTGCCCCACGGTCAGCTCGAAATCGTCGCCGCGGGTCGAGAGCACCGCCGCGCCGTCGACCGCCGGCGCAAAGATGATCGGGCCGTCGAGCATCTGCCTCACGTGCTCGATGACTGGATAGCCGCCCTTGGTCGTCTCGGTGAGGCCGGTGTAGCAGTGCGAGCCGAGCGCTATCGCATAGGGGCCGTCGACGCCGGCCGCGCGGAGCCGGGTGAGCGCGCGCGCCACCGCCAGCGGATAGTCCTCGTAATTGTCGGTGAGCGGCAGCGGCCCGTCGGGCGCGCTTTCGCAGATGCCCTTGATGAGCGCCGCGGCGTAGCCGTGAAACACCGCGCGGTCCTCGGCGCGCGCGATGCGCTGCGCGGCGTCGATCACCGGGTCGAGATCGGCGTCCTTGGCGCCGCGGTCGAGCGCGTCGAGTTCGGCCCGCTCGATCTCGAACGGCACGCGGATTTCGACCAGCGGCTGCGATTCGCGCAATTGCGCATCGATCTTCGTGCCCGCGAGCGGCGCCACCGACTGGCGCCGGCCGGTGTCCACGGCCGAAACCGCGAGGCCCAGGGGCCCCTTGAAATCGACCAGCTTGCGCGCGGCCAAGCCGGCCTTGAGCGTGCGCTTGGCTTCCATCTCGATCTCCGCCCAGGCCGCGGCCGAGATCGGGGCGAGCTCGCGATACAGGCTATTCATTGACGCGCCCCATGGCGGCCGATTCGCCGCGCAAGCTGCCGATGCCGAGCGAGCCGTCGGCAGCCGGACCGCCGGGCGCGGCCTCTCCCCCGCCTTCGGCTGATTTCTCGATGCCGAAGATCGAGCCCTCGGTGAAGAGATAGGTCTTGAGGTGCTCGCTGAGCTTGGGATCGTGCCGGCGCAGCCATTCCAGGGTCATGGCCGCGTGCTCCTTCTCCTCGTCGCGGTTGTGCGCGAGCACCGCCCGCAGCTCGTCGTCGGTCGCCGCCTCGACGCGCTGGTCGTACCAGTCGATCGCCTCGAGCTCCTCCATCAGCGAGACGATCGCGCGATGGCGGTCGACGGTCTCGGGTTTGAGCTCGGATTCGTGCAGCGTCGCGCTCGATGCGCCCATTATCCCCCCGCAAATGTCGAGTTTCTTGGATGGACAGACTGACGGTCGATGGTGAACGTCGGGCGCCCAGCTTGGTTCCAGCGGATCACGCCGCGCGCTTGCCGCGTCAAGCCGCCCGTTTGCCGGCGCCGATCGCGTCTTTGACGAGGCCCGCCAGCTGGTTGAGGCTGTAGGGCTTGGGCAGGAACCAGATGTCGTCCCAGCTTCCGATCTTGTCGCGGAAGCTCTCCTCGGCGTAGCCCGAGATGCAGATGACCTTGATGGTCGGCCATTTCTCGCGCACCTTCTTGATCAGGCTCGGCCCGTCCATCTGCGGCATCATCACGTCGGTGACGATGAGGTCGATCGGCCGGTCGAGGCGCATCAGAACTTCGAGCGCCTCGAGCCCCGTGCGCGCCTCCATCACCGTGTAGCCTTTGTTGCGCAGCGCGCGCACCGAGAAGGTGCGCACCGGATCCTCGTCCTCGACGACGAGGACGGTGCCGGCGCCGGTCAAATCGCGCGTCGGCGAATCGGCGACGAGCGCGGCGACGGTCGTCTCCTCCGCCTCGCTCTGCGGGAAGTAGCGCGGGATGAGCACGGTGAAGGTCGAGCCCCGGCCCACCTCGCTCTCGACCAGCACGTGGCCGCCGGTCTGCTTGACGATGCCGTAGACGGTCGAGAGGCCGAGCCCGGTGCCGCGCCCCACCTCCTTGGTGGTGAAGAACGGCTCGAAGATGCGCTGCAGGTTCTCGGCGCTGATGCCGGTGCCCTCGTCGACGACGTCGATCTCGATGAACTCGCCGGCCGGAATGAGCTCGTGCCCGCGCTGCATCGGGCGCGCGAGCTTCAAGGGCTTGGTCTCGACCGTGATGTGCCCGCCCTCGGGCATGGCGTCGCGCGCGTTGACGACCAGGTTGACGATGACCTGCTGGAACTGGCCCTGGTCGACGCGCACATAGCCGAGGTCGCGGCTGTGCACGACGTTGAGCTTTATGTTGGTGCCGACCAGGCGCTGCAGCAGATGCGTCAGATCGGTGAGCACATCCGTGGCCTTCAGCACTTTGGGCTTGAGTGTCTGCTGGCGCGAGAAGGCCAAGAGCTGCTTGACGAGATCCGCCGCGCGATTGGCGTTCTGCTTGATCTGCATGATGTCGGCGAAGCTCTGCTCGCCCGGCCGGTGCCGCTGCAGCACCAGGTCGCAATAGCCGATCATCGCGGTCAGGAGATTGTTGAAGTCGTGGGCGATGCCGCCCGCCAATTGGCCGACCGCCTGCATCTTCTGCGCCTGATTGACCTGGCTTTGGAGGTGGCGCTGCTCGGTGGCGTCGAGTCCGTAGATGATGAAGAGCGGCTCGCCGTCCATGCCCATGCGCGAAATGTCGGCGGCGACGACGCGGTTGGGCCGGCGCCGCGGCATGAGGTCGACGGCGGTGACCTCGGCTTGGCCCGAGAGCGCGTGGCGCAACAGCTCGTAGAGGCGGTCGCGGCTCTCGTCGGTCAGCAGGTCGCCGATGCGGATGCCGCGCAATTCGTTGCCGTCGCCGCCGAAGAGCTCGCGGAACGGATCGTTGCAGCGGCGGATGAGGCCGGCCGAGTCGACCAGCGCGAGGCCGATCGGCGCGTCGTCGAACAGGCGCTGCAGGCGCTCGTCCGATTCGGCGAGGCTCTGGCGCCAGCGTCGCTCGGCGGAGAGATCGCGGACCACGGCTCGCGCGAGCAGGCCCGGCGGCCCGTCGCGCGCCACGCTCTGGACGATGTGGACCGCGGCGTCGCGGCCGTTGAAGCCGCGCAGGACGACTTGGCCGCTGCCCTCGCCGCTGCGGCCGCCGAACGGATCGTAGGGGGCGCCCGAGCGCGGAATTCCCGAGGCGAGCAGGCTGCCGAGCGGAACGCCGCGCGCCATCAGGTCCACGGGCGCCAGCCCGAGCCACTCGCCGAAGGTGGCGTTGCAGTAGGTGAGCCGGCCGTTGACGTCGATCTCGTAGTAGCCGAGCCCGATCGCATCGAGCAGCGCCACGAAGCGCTCGCGGTCGTCGGCTGCGAGATTGCGCTGATGCGGCACGTTCTGAATGCGGATGACGATGTGGCCAGGGTGATCGGGCACCGGCGTCGCGTGGATGCGGCGGATGCCGGGCCCGCCCTGCGCCACGGGCAGCGGGAAATTGGCCTGGCCCGCGAGCCCCATCTGGGCATCGGCGCAAAGCTTGGCGAAGGCGCGCAGCTGCTCGGTATCGGACCCGAACACGGCCGCGATCGCATCGTCGCCCTCGCCCGCCGAGTGGCGGAAGAGATTGACGAAGGCGGCATTGGCGTGGACGGTCTCGCCCGCCGGACCCAGGACGGCACGCGGCTCGTCGACGGCGTCGGCGGCCCGGCGCAGCAATTGGCTGCGGCCTTCGCTCCGCACCACAGCCAGGACGCCGCGCTGGCGCAACGCCAGGATGGCCAAGGTGGCCGCGGGTGCCAGGATCGCGAACAGGATCGCGAACTTCGCCCAGGCCTCCATCTCGACTGTCGCGGCGCCGATGAGCCCGGCGAGAACGCCGGCGCCGAGCACGGCGGCGACGAGCCAGATCGAGACGGGCGCGGGCGGGGCACGCGCCGGCTTGCCCGCTTCCGCGTCGTTCATTTCCGCTCGCGTTCCGTGCATCGTCCGCGTCGCCTCATGCCGCTCACAAACGGGCGGGGTCGGCGCCCCCGTTCGCCTCGTCGTTGTGCGGCCGCATGGTTAAGAAATCGTTACTACGCCGGACGCGGGGACGGCCGCCCGCCTCGCGCTCATGGCATTTGCGACAAGTCGAGCGAGATCGCGCCCATGGTGACCTTGTCGCCGGTCGCGACCGGCCGCGCCTGGAAAGCGACCACGACTTCGTCGTTGACCTTGGTCCCATAGGCCGAGTTCAAGTCCTCGATCTGGAGCCCGCCCCCGGGCGCGCGCGACAGCTTGGCGTGCCGGCGCGAGACGCTGGCATCGTTGATGATCTTGTCGGAAAGGCTGCTGCTGCGGCCGAGGATGACGCCGCGCTCGGGGCTCTCCATGGCTTTGTCGAGATCGGCCGGGGAGACCGACACGCGTAGCGTGTTGCCCTGGGTGTCGAAGCCCGACAGCACCCAGTCACCCGCGGCGGGCGTCGGCAGCGCGCCGGTATCGCCCTTGGTCTCCATGCGGCCGCGCGGCGACGGCATTCGGGTGCCGATCTCGGTGGGCTCGGAGGTGTGCACCTCTGTGGGGCGCGCCGCGGGCTTGACGCCGGCGGTGCGCGGCGTGCCGACATCGACGCCCTTCCTCCGCACCCAGGCGCTGTAGGACTCGACCACGCGCACGACCTCGCGCCGGCGCGACAGGGCCAGGATCACGCCCGCCATCGCCACCAGCGCGAACCCGCCCATTGCGCCATAGAGCCAGCCCGGAATCCCGGCGGCCTCGTCGGCGCAGTCGGCGGCGCTGCTGACGCGCAGATTGAGCCCCTTCAGCTCCATCGCGGATTTTGCCGCGTTGATGAGATTGCTGATGTGCGGCGACAGCGAGATGCCCGCGGCGGTGGCGCCGCTGGCGATACGGTTGCCCTTGTCGTCCTCCATCACTTCGAGGCGCGAAAGCGCCACGAAGGTGTTGACGCCGACCACGGAATTGCAATTGTCGAACAGCGGCCCGCCCGAATTTCCGGTGTTGATCGCGGCGTCGTGCTGGATCACGGGGCGCACGGTGCCGCCGACGCCGGCGCGCACGGTCTTGCCCACGACGCCCTGGGTCAGCGTCGAGATGTGACGGCTCTCCTCCTCGGATTGCAGCGCCTGATCGGAAATGGCCGGATAGCCGAACGCGAAGACCTTGGCGCCCTTGGCAGGATACTCCATCGGATTGGCGCCGGAGAGGATCAGCGGTTCACGCTTCAAGCCCTTCACCTTGATCACGGCAAGGTCGAGCTCCTTCGATTTCCAGATCACCTGCGCGCGCAGGTTCTCCTTGGCGCCCGGCTCGCGTATGGCGAAGTATTCCTGCCCGCCCGGCACCTTGGCGACTTGCTCCTCGATGTGGACGACGTGATAGTTGGTGGCGACGTACTCGCTGTCGACGACGAAACCGGTGCCGGTGGCGCCCGCGACGGGCTGCAGGCGCCCGTTCACCTCCTTCACGACGAAGGCGAGCACGCGCACCACGCTGGCGTCGGCGCGCTTGACGTCGAACGCGTGGGCGGGCGGCGATGCGGTCATCGCGCCGAGCGCGGCACCGAGACCCAGCGCCACCACGGCGCCGCGCGCCGCGCGCTTCAACCGCACCGCCCTCATCCTCGAACTCCTGGCTGACGTCACCTGTACTACCAACGGCCCTGCACGGAGACATGTCGGCAAAAAGGGGTCAGACCCCTTTTCGGTCTATCCGGCCAAGCCCGGTCCCAGCCGGCGAGGTTGAAAAGGGGTCTGACCCCTTTTGCCGGCGCGAGCCGCCGGGCCGGGCCGTTGGTGAAGCCGCGCCATTCCCGGGGTTCCGCGCGGCGGGGGCATGATCGTGCCGAGATTCCGCGAAAGCAAGGGCTTCGCACGGGATTTTCGCCACGGCCCGGGATTCAGCCGCGTCCGACCGCGAGCTTGACCTCGCCGATGCCGATCTTGTCGCCCGCGCGGATCGGTGCCGCCTCGCCGGCGCCGAGCGCCTTGCCGTTCACCTTGGTGCCATAGGCCGAGCCCATGTCCTCGATCATCAGCGCGCCCTCGGCGAGGAAGAGCTTGGCGTGCCGGCGCGAGACCGAGGGGTCGTCGACGACCTTGTCGGTGAGCGTGCGGCTGCGCCCCAGCACCAGCCCGCCCTCGCTGCTCTCCGCCCCGCGTTGCAGATCTGCGGCGCTGATCTCGACCCTGACGGTCTTGTCGCTGGACCGTCCGCTCAAGACCCATCTCTCCGACGCGGAGGCGGGTGCCTCTGCGGGCGCCCCCGCGGCGGACGCCGGCGGCGCGGTGCGCGAAGGCGCTTGCGAGCGCGCCGCCTTGCGATTGAGGATCGATGGCGGAGCGCCCTGGCGGCGAATGTAGGCGCTGTAGGACTCGACCACGCGCACGATCTCGCGCGTCGTGCCCTTGCGGAAGGCGACGACGGTCGAAGTCAGCGCCAGCAGCGTCACCAGGCCGATCATGCCGTAGACCCAGACCGGCAGGCCCTGCGGCGCGCTCGCCGGGGCGGCCGTGCTGCACGGGGTCGCGGACAGGCGCAGATTGATCGCCTTCAGCGCGGCCACGGTTTTCTGCGCCTCGACCAGGCTGACGATGTGCGGCGAGTAGAAGACGCCGGTATTGGCCATGCCGGCGGCGACGTCGCGGCCGCGCGAGTCGCGCGTGACGTCCAGCGTCGAGAGCGCGCCGAAAGTGTTGACGCCGATCACGGTGCCGCAATCGTCGAACAGCGGCCCGCCCGAATTGCCCCTGTTGATGCTGGCGTTGTGCTGGATCACGGGCCGCATCTTGTCGCGCCCGCTGGCGCGGCCCTGCACCACCTTGCTGACCACGCCTTGCGTGACCGTGGAATTGACGAAAGCCTCCTCGGATTGGATCGAGCGGTCGGCGATGGCGGGAAAGCCGATCGCCCAGACCAGTCCGCCTTTGCCGGGATAGTCGGCCGGCGGCAGCGTCGTGAGCGCCAGCGGCGACCGCTTCAAGCCGCGCACGCGTATCACCGCGAGGTCGAGCTCGATCGAGGACCAGACGACCTCGGCCTTGCGCATGTTCTGCTTCGAGCCGTCGACGACGACGTGCTCGGCGCTGGCGCCGTCTTTCTTGAAGTCGCTATCGTCGACCACGTGCTCGTTGGTGACCACGTATTCGTCGTCGACGACGAAGCCGGTGCCGAACGCCCAGTTGCCCGTGCGTCGGCCGTTCTTGATCTCGAAGACGATCACGCGGACGACGCTCTTATCGGCCTTGTTCGCATCGAAAGCGCGCGCGGGCGCCGCCAGCAGGACGAGCAGGGTCAAGCCGAGGAGGATCGCCGGGAGCTTCCCGCCGAAGTCGCGTTGCCGCCGCATTGTGCACCGTTGGTCCGAGGGCCCCGCCCGGCCGGGATTGTGCCGGCCCCGGGCGGGAAAACAAGTCCCCGGCGGGCGCGCCGAGGCGCGGTCAGGCGGCGCGCTCGAGCGTGAGCTTGGCGTCGCCGATTTCGATCACGTCGCCCGCCTTGAGCGAAGCACTTTGGAACGGCGTGAGGGCCTGGCCGTTGAGGCGCGTGCCGTAGGCCGAGTCGAGATCCTCGATCGAGAGCGAGCCGTCGGCGCGCACGGCGATCCGCGCGTGCCGGCGCGAGACGCCGGGCCCGTCGACGACGAAATCGGCCAGGCGCTCGATCCGGCCGATCAGAATCCCTTTTTCCCGGCCCGCGACGGCGCCGCCGAGGCGCTCGGCGCCGAGCACGAAGCGATATGACTTGCCCTCCGCGCCGGTGCCCGCCAGCACCCAGTCGCCGATCGACGCGGCCAGCGAGGCGAGACGCGTGGGCGGCATGGTGCGGTCGCCGAGGGCGCCCGTCCGCACGCCGCGCCGGCGCCGCCAGTGGCTGTAGGATTCGATCGCGCGCTTTCCGGCGCCGCGGCGCAGCGCCAGCAGCACGGCGCCCGCGGCGATGAGGATCGCGGCGCCGATGCCGACATAGAGCGCCGGCGGCGTCGCTTCTTCGCGGCACGGGTCGGCGGTCGTCACCATGCGCACGTCCTTGAGCGGGGGCGCGGCCTGCGCCGCCGCGAGCAGGCTCGCGATGTGCGGCGATGCGAACACGCCGGTGTTGGTGGTGCCGTAGGCCTTGTAGCCGCCGGTGGAATCCTGGCCGATTTCGAGGATCGTGATCGGCAGGAAGGTGTTGACGCCCACGACCACGCCGCAGCTGTCGAGCAGCGGTCCGCCGGAATTGCCCTTGTTGATGCTGGCATCGTGCTGGATCACCGCGCGGCGCTTGTGCTCCTCGCCGCCGGTCCCGATGCCGACCCGGCCGACCACGCCGCGGGTGACGGTGGCGCTGGCCTGCTCGTCCTTGTCCGACATGACGACGTCGCCGAGGCCGGGGAAGCCGATCGCCCATACCGCCATGCCCTTCGTGGGATAGTCGCGCGGCGGCGCGGTGGAGAGGACGAGCGGCACGCGCTGCATCCCCGGCACCTTGAGGACGGCGAGATCGAGCTCCTTGGAGGCCCAGACCAGCTCGGCCTTGTGCGTTTCGGCCGTGCCCGACCCGCGCACGGAGATGGTTATGGTGGTCCCGGGGACCTGGTCCGCGGCGCCGCCCAGCGTCACCACATGATTGTTGGTGAGGACGTGCTCCTCGGCGATGAAGAAGCCGGTGCCATGGCCGCTGCCGGCATCGGCGCCGTCGCGCGTCAGCGCCGCGACAACGCGCACCACGCTCTGCTCGAAGCGCTTGACGTCGAGCGATTGCGCGGCCGCGCACGACCAGGCGAGGACAACCCCGATCGCCGCCGCCAACGCCCAGCCCCTCCGCCTCGCGCCTGCCATGGCGCGCCCTCCGAATAGCCGCGGAGCGCGAATTGTGTTCCTCGACGGCCTCGGCGGCAAGCCGAAGCCTCAGGTTTCGGCCAGCTGCAGCTTGACGTCGCCGAACGCGACCGTGGCGCCGCTCGGGATCGGCACCGCCTTGTAGGGCTCGACGCGCTTGCCATTCACCGTAACCCCGAAGGACGAATTGAGATCCTCGATACCGAGCCCCTTGCCCATCGCGACGATGCGCGCGTGCCGGCGCGAGACGCTGCCGTCGGTGATGACCTTGGCGCAGAGCGCGTTGCTGCGGCCGATCACCAGCCCTTTGTCGGTGCCGAGGCTCGCATTCTCGAGCTCTTTGCGGCCGATCGCGATGGTGACCGGCTCGCCGCTGCTGTTCTTGCCGGACAGCATCCAGCCGCCGCCCGGGCCCAGCGACGCCGGCGGCGGCGTGTGCATGGGCGAGCCGCCGCGCCGGCGAATCCACTGGCTGTAGGACTCGATCACCTGCACCGTGCTGCGCTTGCGCGTCAGCGCCAGCAGCAACGACACGAGCGCCAGGACCGACACCGCGCCGATCGCGACGTACATCTCGTAGGGAATGCTCGAGGCGCTGGTGGTGCAGACCGCGCTGGTGCTCTCGAACTTGATCTTCTTGAGATCGTCGTGCGTGGTCAGGAAGCGCACCAGCGCGCTCACATGCGGCGAGTAATAAACGCCGGAGACCGCGGGCCCATGCGCCACGGTCTCGCCGCTGGTGCCCTTGGTGATCTTGAACGTCGATTGCGCGGCGAAGGTGTTGATCGCGACGACCTCGCCGCACTGGTTGAACAGCGGGCCGCCCGAATTGCCGGGATTGAGCGAGGCGGTGTGCTGGACGATGGCCTGCACGGCGCCGTCCTTGGTGCCGCGCGCGCGCTCGGTCTTGCTCACGTCGCCGCGCGTGAACGAGGTCTCGAGCGTGGCGCCGGTGGTGTCGCCGGCCTTGGGGAAGCCGAAGGCGAAGACCTGCGTGCCTTTTTCCAGCTTCTGCCACGGCGCCGCCGAGAGCATGACCGGAGGGCGCTTCAAGCCGGGCACATGGAGGATGGCGAGATCGAAGCTCGGATCGCTCCAGATCTTGGTGGCCTTGAGCCGGCGCCCCCAGTCGCCGTCGGGGATCACGATGCTGAGCGCGCGCACGCCGTCCGGCATCTTGCCGGTAACGTCAATCACGTGATGGTTCGTCACCACATAGCCATCGTCGTTGAGCACGAAGCCGGTGCCGTGCACGCCCAGGATCTCGCGGCCCTGATAGACGAAGATGTGCTGGACCCGGACCACGCTGCGGTCGAGCTTCTTCACGTCGAACGCGGCCACGTCCGCCGCGCCCGCGACCAGGGTCGCGGCCGCGACCAGCGTCGCGGCGCAGGCGGCAACGAAGCGGCGGAGGAGGAAAATCGACGGAGTCACGGCGCGAGGACGCTCACCCGGTTAGCCCCGTTTTTGCGCTAGCCCGCAATCGAGGCGGGATCATGTCAAAGCGCCCTGCGGCGCGCAACGCGGCGGCGGCCGGGCCTTTCGCCATGATCGAGGCGCGTCCGCAAGCCCGACCGTCGCGCCCTTATTGGCTGCCCGGGCTCGGCCTGGACCGCGCCCAGCTTGGCGGCGCCGCACCTTGGTTCGCGTTTTCGCCGCCCGGCTGCGGCGCCGGCTGCCCCGGCGGCTGGGCTTGCCCGGGCGGGGTCTGGCTCGGCGGCTGAGCCTGCTGTCCCGGCGGCGGGGAATCCCCCGGCGGCGGCGATTGCCCGGGCGGCTGAGTCTGCTGGCCCGGCGGCGGGGCCTGTCCCGGAGGCTGAGTCTGTTGCCCCGGCGGCGGCGTCCCCGGCGCGCCTTCGCGCGGCGAGGGCTGCTTGTCCTGCCCCGGCGGCGGCGGGCGATCGGGCCGGCTTTCGCGCTCCGGTTTCTCGGGGATTTTGGGCGGTTCGGC
>Ga0210377_10003247_pt1 | contig 14003 bp, 15 predicted proteins | sample PLM4_65_b1redo_FD_155480 | JGI IMG/M metagenome (GOLD analysis project Ga0210377, IMG submission 155480) | Groundwater sediment microbial communities from an aquifer in East River, Colorado, USA - PLM4_65_b1 redo | ecosystem: Environmental > Terrestrial > Soil > Riparian zone | place: USA: East...
GGGCCGCCGCGAGCCCGCCGAGCAGAAGAAGGTCCTGACGACCGAAAAGTCTCATTGGCAGATCCAGCTGAGCCTAGTCTTCGCCCCTCGCGCTGTCAACGCGAAGATAGGGTAGATTTATTGTCATGAATACCAAGGGTCAAATCGCTACAACCCTTATCGGCATCTCGGCCCTGGCCCTTGTCGCCTCGGTCGTAGTGTCGGCCTCGTCCGCCATGGCTTCGGCGAGACAGGCAGCGCCCAAGGCGGGCCAGGCCGCGGCCCCGGCAAAGTCGCCGGTGGTGCGCAAGACTGCACCTCCCCTCCCGGCCCTGGGCTACGCCCCGGTCCGACCGATCGACGTGGTACGGGCAACTTACGATTTTGCCGCCCAGCACCCCGAGGTGCTCCGGTTCGTGCCCTGTTATTGCGGGTGCGGGACCGAAGGCCACTCGAGTAACGAATCGTGTTTCATCGCGCGCCGCGATGCGAAGGGCAACGTCCTCGAGTGGGACACCCACGGTTTCGGCTGCACGATCTGCGTCGATGTCGCGCGTGAGGCGATGCAGCTCTACTCCTCGGGCGCCGACGTCCAGTCGATCCGCGCCGCAATCGAGAAGAAGTGGACGCCGGGCCACCCAGGCACGAAGACGCCGACACCGTTCCCACCGAAGAAATAGCGCGTGGACGAGCGCGCCACAGCGTTAGCTCGTTTGTTCGACTCCGTTCCCGAGGGCGTCTATGTCGGCACCCTCGGAGCGGCGGGTAGTTCCACGGTAGCCGCCAATCCCCGCCTCAGGGAAATTTTCGGCTACGCCCCCGACACAGCCGAAGATCTCGTGCGGCCCTTCGACGCCGCGCGCTTCGTCGATCCCCAGGCGCGCAACACCTTCATCACGCAGCTGCACGCGACCGGCGCCGTGGTGGACTACCTCGTGCGCCTGCGCCGTGCGGACGGCGCGCCGATGTGGATCGAGATCACCGCCAGCGGGACCTTTCTTCCCGACGCCGCCGCGATGCGGGTGGAGGCGTTGCTCCGCGATGTCAGCGAAAAGAAGAAGCAGGACGATCAGTCACGCGACGGACAGCATCAACTGGTCCAGGCCGAAAAGATGGCGGCGCTCGGCCAGACCATCTCCGGCGTCGCTCACGAGCTGAACAACCCGCTCGCCACGATTCTGTCGTGGGCCGAGCGTCTCGCCGAGGGTCAACAGGACGAAAAAACCAGGCGCGGGCTCGAGGTCATCCTCGGAGAATCTGAACGCGCGGCGCGCATCGTTCGCAACCTCCTGACCTTCGCCCGCAAACGCCAAACCACCCGTGCGATGGTCGACCTCAATCAAGTGGTCCGGGAAACGCTGGCGCTTCGCGCCTACGAACAGAGTGTCGCCAACGTCGAAGTGGCGGAGGTGCTGGCGACGAGCATCCCGCTCGTGTTCGCCGACGGTCATCAAATCAAACAGGTGCTGCTCAACTTGCTGATCAACGCCGAGCAGGCCACGGTCACGGCAAACGGCCGCGGCAACCTGGTGGTGCGCACCTGGCACGACACCGAACGCGGATCTGCGGTGCTCGAAGTGAATGACGATGGGCCGGGCATTCCGGAGGAGACGCAGGGGCGCATCTTCGATCCGTTCTTCACCACGAAAGAAGTTGGAAAGGGAACAGGACTCGGCCTCACCGTCGCATACGCGATCGTGCAGGAGCACGGCGGACGCATCTGGCTGCAGTCGCAGAAAGGCGCCGGTGCGTCGTTCTTTGTCGAACTGCCGGTCACGGCGCAGCAACTGCAAGCCCGCACCACGGCGGCACAACAACCGATTTCACTTGATGCGTTCAAGGGACTGCGCGTGTTGGTGGTGGAAGACGAGCCGGCCCTGGCGGTAGCGGTGGCCGAAGCCCTGGGCGACGCCGGCTTCGAGGTCGACCGGGCCGGAGACGGTGAGGAGGGACTGACCCGCCTCACCGAAAAATCCTACGATTTGATCGTGTGCGATCTCAAGATGCCGCGCATCGACGGCATGCAGTTTTATCGCGCCATGGCCGCGGCGACACCGGGGCTCGCGCGCCGTGTCATTTTCGTAACCGGCGACGTGGCAGGTACCGACGCTGAACGTTTCCTCGAAGAAACCGCCTGCCGGTGGTTGTCTAAACCCTTCAGGCTGGGCGATTTGCTCCGGGCCGCGCGCGACACCCTGTCGTAGGGCACGACGACCGCAGAATTGGCACGCTTCTGCGCCGCCAGCGGAACCCGCGTATCCGATTGGGGCCCGCCTACGCTCGCCTTCACTCCATGCGCAATCGTCGACGAGGCCTCGCTGTAGCGGCCCTGGGCCGCGAAGGCGGGTTGACGGATCTGCGCCTTGGCCATCTTCGGTTTCTCGAAAGCCAGGATCGCGCTGCGCAGCACCGCGGAGGCGGCCATCGGCGTGATCTCCGCGCCGAGCGCTTCTTTAAGCCGGCGAATCGCGCGCGCGTGCAGCTGCGACACGCGGGATTCGTTCACACCCAGTTCCGCGCCGATGTCCTTCATCGTGACTTCGCGGTAGTAGTAGAGCGCGATCACTTTCTGCTCACGCGGCGGCAGCGTCGCGATCGCGTTTCGTACGCGGTTCTTCACTTCGTCGCGCTCGTATTGCAGGTCGGGGCGTTCCGGTTCGGTGGGGACCATCACGGCCGGCAGCTGCGCTTCATCGACATTCTCGGCGCTCGAGAACGGCGACGTCGATTCGATCGTGTTGATGCGGACGATCGTCTTGCCCAGGCGCTTCTCATCGGATCCGATCTCGTGCGCGAGGTCGGCCAGCGACGGCTCGTGTCCGAGCGAGAGGCGCAACTTTTCGCGCGCCGCCTCGAGCTCTCGCCGCACGCGTCGCACGCCGCGCGGCCACGCATCTTTGCGGAGGGCATCGATCATCGCGCCGCGGATCCGCCGCTCCGCGAACGTCTCGAATTTGATGCCGCGTGAATCGTCGAAGCGGTGCGCCGCGTCGATCAATCCGATCACGCCGTCCTGTACCAGGTCACTCAAGTCGATCGAGTGCGGCATCGTTGCTGCCATGCGGCGAGCCAGCGCCTCCACAAAGGGCAGGCCGGCTTCAACGCGGGGGTTCGCCTTGTCGGTCGCAGTCATCAGCGGTTATCTCCGTTGCCTACCCCTAAGGCAACGACAATGCCATACGGCTGAGTCCACCGACCGAGCCAGCTTGTCTGTAGGGTAACGGTCTGGAAAGTCAGGTGTTTACGCGATATTTCGCAAGCTTGCCTGTTTCGGATTTGTCGCGATCAGATGCGTAATTACGTCAATTTGTTGTCATTTGGTGCCTGCCGAGGTCAAAATATTGGCGGGTCGATTACGTTTTTCGACGTCAATGACAGAAATTTGGTATTGCATTTTTGAGGAAAGGAACCGGGTCTGGGACCGAAACCCGGCTTCTGAGGACCTATTTTTCGACCGACTCGCGCAGCTCTCGAGATACCGCCATCGCCTGGAGCGCCGCGTTCACCACCTGCGAAGCGCGCGCGCGTTGCGCGTCATCTTGCGCCTTGTTCTCGAGCAACTCGGCGTGGGCCAGGATCACGCCGAGCTGGTTGTTTAGACGATGCAAGAGCGCACGTTGGTCGTCGCCGGTAGCCATAGGGCCATACGCAAGGTTAGACATCCACACATCCGCAATTCATGTGCGTTTGATCAGCGCCTACGCGGCGGCATTCGGGCTCGTCGGACGCGTGGTGCCATCCGGCTCGCGCCATAGCGTATCCACGTAAATCCGGATGCTGCCACCAGCTGTCCGGAGGTACTCCACCTTGCCGGCCGCGATCCAGTTGTAGATCGTGCGGCGACTCACACCAACCATCTCGCACGCCTTCATGATGCTCACTGTTTGCCGTTCCACGGGGGTTGCCTCCAAAGGGGAGTATCGGAGTCTGCCAGCGTGGGATTAGGCGTGCAGGGGTTGACAGCTCCGTGCAGGCGCGTCAATATCTTGACAAGTGGCCGATCTCCCAAGCTCGAAACCCCAGGCGTCCGCCCATCTCTTGTTAGTGGACGACGAAGAATCGTTAAGAAGTGTCGTCGCAGAACGCCTTGCAGAACAAGGGTTTACGGTCGTTCAGGCCGCGTCCGGCGAGGCGGCATTGGAGGCCCTGGACCGCTTTGCGTTTGACGTCATCGTCTCGGACTTGCGCCTGCCTGGTGTAGACGGGCGTCGAGTAATCGACGCGGCCCTGACCCGATATCCGGGCATCGTGGCGATCGTCGTTACCGGCTACGGCACGGTGAAAGACGCCGTGGAAGTGATCAAGCGCGGCGCCGCGGATTTCATCGCGAAGCCCTTTCAGTTCGACGAACTGATGCACGTGCTCACCTCCGCCCTCGAGCAGCGGCGGCTCAAGACCGAGAACGCCTACCTCCACCAACAACTCGACGAGCGGTTTGGATTGGGATCGATGGTGGGAAAGAGCGGCCCGATGCGCGCGCTCTTTCAATTGATCGAAACAGTGGCGCCGACGACCGCCACGATCCTGATAACGGGGGAGACCGGTACCGGGAAAGAAATGGTCGCGCGGGCCATTCATCAAACCGGGCCCCGGCATCGCGAGCGCTTTGTCGCGATCAACGTGAGCGCGATTCCCGAAACCCTGCTCGACGCAGAACTCTTCGGCCACGCGCGCGGCGCGTTCACGGGCGCGGTGGCCATGCGGCAGGGCCGGCTCGAGCAAGCCGACAAGGGCACGTTGTTCCTCGACGAAGTGGGCACGATGCCGATGGCGCTGCAGATGAAACTGTTGCGCGTCCTGCAGGAGCGCGAGTTCGAACGCATCGGCGAATCACGGACGATCAGGGTGGACGTCCGGGTCGTGGCTGCCACCAACGCGGATTTGTTGAAGATGGTGAAGGACGGATCGTTCCGCGAAGATCTCTACTATCGCCTGAACGTAATCTCGGTCCAGTTGACGCCGCTGCGCGAACGGCCGGAGGACATTCCCCTGCTCGTTCAGCGATTCCTCCAGAAATTCTCGCCCGCCGCCGCCGTCGTCGTTTCGCAGGACGCGATGAGGCGGCTGATGTCGTTTGCGTGGCCGGGCAACGTGCGACAGCTCGAGAACGCGATCGAACGCGCGGTGGCTTTGCTCGCCGGCCGGACTCAAATCGACCTGACCGATCTACCGCCAGACATCCAGGCCGCTGCGGAGCCTACGGCCCCATCGCTCGACCTGCCAATCGACGGCGTTGATTTGCCGGCGCTGGTGCTTAAGATTGAAAAAGAAATGATCGATCGCGCCCTCGCGCGCACGGGCAACAACAAAGGGGCGGCCGCTCGGTTGCTTTCTCTCAAGCGCACCACGCTCGTGGAGAAGTTGAAGCGCATGTAGTGTCTCGTGCGATTTCAAGGAGTTGCGGAAGACTGGGTGTCAATCTGTAAACATTCCGGGGCGCCCGGTTCCGGTTTACCGCGACAAATAACCGCCCGCGAGACGACTATATAGGGCGAAGCCGGCGGGAATTCGACGCCGCAACCTCAAGTAATTGACGTAGAAAGCCAAAACCATACTAATTTCTCCCTGATCGTGGGGCTCCACCGCGATGGCGTCGCCATTGCAGATAGGGCGGCGATTACCCACCGATGGTTACGAAAACCGATCGAGGGCTGGAATGGGGCAGAGGGTCATAAATGGCAGCGTGGGCTAGGGAGTGGTTGTTACGAATAGCGATGCTGGTGATATCGCTACTGGTCTCGTTAGTTCTAGTGGAAGTGCTGCTGACGGCCTTTGCCCCGCTCTACGGAGGAAGAGACAACGTCACCCTGGACGGCAAGCCGATCACGGACTGGTTCCCTCCAGACACCGTTTATCGGCAGCTGTCCAATGAGTACGATGCGCGCACCACGATCACGAGTAAGGGCCACCGCGTTCCAGGGACGAGCGGTAACCCGGACGTGGTGTTTCTCGGCGATTCGTTTACCTACGGTTTTGGCCTGCACGACGAAGAGACGTTCGCAAGCCTCTACTGCGCAGAGACGCGACGGTCCTGCGCCAACCTGGGGCTTCCAGGAAGTGGAATCGTCAAGCAGACCCTGCGACTCGAGCAGTTTCTCAACCAGTGGCAGTGGCGACCAAAAGAAGTAAAGCTTTTCTTCTTTGGCATGAGCGGCAGCTGGTCGGCCGGCAACGACTTCGTCGACAACTACAACTACGCTCGGCGCACGCAGCCGCCGCCCGCCGATGGCGCCAATGCACGCCGTGAACAACCCAGTCCGGGGCTGGCGGCACTGATCATCGGCTCACAGGAATTCCTTCTCGAACACTCGAACCTGGTGCGGCGGGTGAAGTATCACTGGGGGCCGATGCTCAAGACCCTCCTAATCGACGAGCCGGGCGAACAACGAATGCAGGATGCCCTGAGGTACACGAAGGAGGGCCTCGCGCAGTTCGATGAACTAAGCCGCAAGGCCGGATTTGAATACACTCTCTACCTCATCGTGCCGGTCCAGGACATCAAGCGAAACAGCTACGGCGAGACGTTGGCCGCGCTCAACAGCGTGTCGCCCAAGCCGGCCGTTCCAACCGCGCAGCTTTTTCTCGAGCGTCCCGAGTCGTACTACTACGCCTATGACGGCCACCTGAACCCCAAAGGCAGCCGGCGCGTCGCGGAATTCCTCGTCGCGTCCGACCGTACCAAGACGGGTTCATAGAGAGGGTTCCCCCCCGATGCCCACGACGCTACGTATCTTCATCGCCGTTACGATCGTCGTCGCTGGTGCCGCCCTCACGAACCCAACGCCACGACGGATCAAGTTTCCGGGTGGTAAGCAATTCGCATTCACGATCGTGGACGACACCGACCTGGCAACGCTCGAGCGGATACAGCCAGTTTACGCGGTACTCAGCAAGTACGGCATCCGGAGCACGAAGACCGTCTGGACCCTGGAATCGAACAGCACGAATCTCGACACGAACCACGGAGACACGTTGACGAATCCGGACTACCGGGCCTTCATAAAGAGCTTGAAGGACCGCGGATTTGAGATCGCGCTCCACGGGGTCCGCGGCGGCACCAGTCCCAGGGCAGACATCGTACGAGGTTTGGAAGAGTTCAAGCAGGACCTGGGCTTCGATCCGACGATGCAGGTGAATCACGCCCTTAACCAGGACAACCTGTACTGGGGTAGTAACCGATATTCATTGGGCCCCTATCGATGGACGGTCGGTCACCTCATGACCGGAGTGTCATCGGGAGAAGACCCCGCATCGCCGTATTTCTGGGGTGACCTGGCCAAGGAGCGCATTCGTTACGTGCGGCAATTCACGTTCACCGAAGTGAACCTTCTCAGAATCAATCCGTCCATGCCATACCGGCGGGCGGATACGCCCTATGTCAACTTCTGGTTTCAGACTTCGAACGGCGCGAATCTCGACGCGTTCTCGCAGTTGCTCGCACACAAGAAGCTGGATCAACTCGAGCGAGAGGGCGGTGTCTGTCTCGTCTACTCTCACCTGGGTGCCGGGAGCTTCACCAAGCCGGGCGGACTCGACCAGTTCGAGGACCGCATCAAGGATGTGGCGTCGCGAAACGGCTGGTTCGCGCCCGCATCCGAGATCCTCGACTATCTCGCCAAGCAACCCGGGTGGACGGGTCAGCTGGGTTTTTGGGAGCGGTTCCGGATGGAGACCCAGTTCACCGTTGGCCGTGCAATTAGCGGCGGGTCGTAGCGATTTCAGGTTCGGTGAATTACCTGGTCGGTGAACACCGTTACGTCCTTCACCTGCTGCAGCAACAGGTCGAGTGGCGTGAGGCGCTGCGAGCGGCTCATTGCGGCATACAGCACGGGCAGTTTTCGTGACCCGAGCATCACCAGCCAGATCTTCTTCGTTTGTGTCAGGAATGGAAGTGTGAGGGACAGCCGGCGCGGCGGCGGCTTGGGGGCATCTTCAACCCCGACCACGCGGAGGTCGTCATCGGTCAGCGCCTGATGGCCGGGAAACAACGAACACACGTGACCATCGTCCCCCACCCCGAGGATGGCGAGGTCGAGAACGCCGCCACGAAGCTCGTGGGCCAGGGTCTGATCGTAATGAAGCGCCGCTTCGGCGAGGTTTGGCAGGTCAGCTGGCATCCTGAAGGCGCGCGGCGCGTTGGCGCCAAGCGGCTGGAGCAGCAGGCGTGCCGCCACACCGTAATTCGACTCGGGATCTTCGGGCGGCACAGCGCGTTCGTCGCCCCAGAACAGGGTGATCCGCGACCAATCCACCCTGGCCGAGCGCAGAGCGCCGAGGAAGATAAGCGCGGTGGCGCCGCCCGATAGCGCGCACGAGCGGCGCTCGGAACCGGACGCCCACTCTTCGAACATCTCAGTGAGCTTCGGCCGAAGCAGATCGACGGGCGCAACGACCAGCTCCATGAAAGTTAGCAGTTAACAGTTAACAGTTCAGAGTTAAAGTGCCTAGTTGAACCTGGCAACTGGAACTTCCAACTGTAACTCTGAACGGTTAACTGTTAACTGCTAACTTTCCCCCATGCCTCCTCGATACGCGTATTGGACGATCCTGATCGGCGATGAGCCCACTGCCTTTCGCGCCAGCGCGATGGAAGACATCATGCCGACGTTCAATCGGCTCAAGGAAAAACAGCCCACCGCAGTGTTGAAGTGGTTTCAGAACGGCAGGCTTTGGACCTCGCGCATCGAGGCGCGGGAGGCCATGGCGCTTCGCGGTGACAAAGGGAGGCGCAGCGATCCTCGCCGCCAGCCTGGCGCCGCTGGAAGCGGTTGGACGGGCAAGCCGGCGATCGTCGATGGCAGCGCCAAGCCCGAATGGAAACCAAAGGGCGGCGCTCGTCCGATATGGAAGCCGAAGAGTGACGCCAGGCCGGAGTGGAAGCCTGAAGGGAGACCTTCCGCAATCGGTGGAAAGCAACCCTGGAAACCCAAGGGCAAGAGTCTTGCGAGCGGCGCCAGGCCGGAGTGGAAGCCCAAGGGCGAGGGATTCTCCCGGGCTCCAAAACCCGACGGGAAAACGCGTCCTCAAAGCGACAAACCGGCGTGGAGGGCCAAGGATAACGGTTTCTCGCGCGGCGCCCGGCCGGAGTGGCAACCCAAGGGCCGGTCGGAATGGAAGCCGAAGAGCGGGCCCCGGCCCGAATGGAAACCGAAGAACGCGCCCGGGCCCGAGTGGAAACCGAAGAACTCAGCGCGTCCGGCGGATGTCCCCACCGGCCGCCCCGAGTCGCGCGATAAGAAGTGGCGGCCCGGCGGCGATCACAAGGATCCCCGGCAGAAGTACAAGGACGCAAAGAAGGCCAAATGGACGCGCTTCAAGCAGGCCATCCGCGCGCGCACCGGCCACAAGAAGAAACGCGAAGACGAATAGCCGCGATGGTCAGCCACATCGTCCTGCTGAAGCCGAAGGCCTCGCTGTCCTCATCAGAGCGCGACGCATTGCTGGAGGCGATGCGAACAGCCTTCGACAGCATCGCGGAAATCCAGCGGGTGCGCGTCGGCAAGCGAAAGTTGATTGGCCGCGGTTATGAGTCGCAGATGGCGACGGACTACGAGTTCGTGTGCGTGATTGAGTTCGGCGATGAGCCGGCGCTCAGAAGGTACCTCGATCATCCCGCGCACGCCGAACTGGGCAGGCTCTTCTTCATGACCGCTGAATCCGCGCTCGTTTACGACTTCGACATGGTGGAGCCGGCGCGTCTTCGCGAGCTGATTTAGGTTTCGTGCCGCCCGATCATCTTCTTGATCGACTTGATGAGGCCCGGCGAATTCTTCCGATCATCGTATTGCTCGATCAGCGTCACCGCCTCGGAGATCGAGGTGACAGCTCGTACGCCAAGCCGCTTGGCGCCGGCCGGAGCGTTATTGAGGTGGCCGTGCCACACGAGGATTACCTTGGCCTTCGACTCCACCGCCACGTCAAGGCAGTTCTCGGGGCGATCGTCGACGACCACGTCGAGCTGGAGGGCGTCCGCAATTCGGCCGCGGGATCGCTGGACGACGTAGACGCTTGGGAACCGGAAGCCGTGTTTTTCAAGCCAGCGTTGCGACTGCATTTGCGTAAGCTCGCCTGCTGTTGATGGCCTCGTCGTCAGGAAGATTACCTCCCACCGGCGCTCGACGGCGGCCTTGCCGATTCTGGCGATGATTCCCGGTTCGAGTTCCGGAAGAGTCATCCAGAAGTTGGCGGTCTTTCTGACGTGCTCCCAGAGCTGCATCTGCTGGCGCGCAGTCAGGTGCAGTTCGTCCATCGGCAGATTCGCGGGAGGGCCCTCAGGGTTCGGGGTTTCTCCTTCCGCCACCGGCGGCGTGGGATCCTTCGGCACGGGCCGGGAAATTTGTTCCTTGCCAAATAGTTTCGCCGCTTCGCGGCGCAGCGCCGAGTACATGTCGGCGACCGTACCGTCGAGGTCAAACGCGACGCGAAGCGGCATCAGCGGGCCAACGCCCCTCGCGCTTCTGCGCGGTGTTCGAGAAACCAGGAATAGGTGCTTTCGATGCCTTCACCAAGCTCGGTGCGATGCCGCCAGCCGAGCGCATGAAGGCGCGACACGTCCAGCAGTTTTCGCGGCGCCCCGTCGGGTTTCGACTTGTCGAAGACGATGGTGGCGGCGGGGTGTACGACCCGCCTGATCATTTCCGCGAGTTCACCGATTGACAGATCGACGCCGGTGCCGACATTGATGTGCGAGGAATCGTCGTAGCGCTGCATCAAAAAAACGCAGGCGTCTGCGAGATCGTCCACGTGCAGGAACTCCCGCCGCGGCGAGCCGCTGCCCCAGATCGGCACTTCGTTTCGGCCTTCCAGGCGGGCATCGTGAAACTTGCGAATCAGGGCGGGGAGAACGTGCGAACTTGCGAGGTCGAAGTTGTCGTTGGGGCCGTACAGGTTGGTCGGCATCGCGGAGATAAAGTCGGCGCCATACTGCGTGCGGTAGGCCTGGCAAAGCTTGATGCCGGCGATCTTCGCGATGGCGTAGGCCTCGTTGGTCGGCTCGAGCACGCCGGTGAGCAGTGCGTCCTCGGACATGGGCTGTTTCGCATCACGAGGATAGATGCACGAGCTTCCGAGGTAGAGGAGCTTCTTGGCGCCGAATAGGTGCGCGGAGTGCACGACCGTGGCGTGGATCATCATGTTGTCGTAGATGAATTCCGCCGGGCGCGTGGAGTTGGCGAGGATACCGCCGACAGTGCCGGCCACGAGGAACACGAACTCAGGCCGATTGGCGCGGAACCAGTAGTTCACCGCCGCCTGGTCACGGAGATCCAGTTGATCTCGCGTCGCGGTGATCACATTGGTATAGCCGAGTTGATCGAGACGCCGGAGGACGGCCGATCCGACAAGGCCTCGGTGGCCGGCCACGAAGATCCTCGAGTTGGGGGTCATCTCGGACATAGAGTTCATCTTAACGGTGCTGCGCTCGTGTCGTATCAAGTTCTTGGTTGTCATACGATGCGCCAACCAAGGGAGTCTTTCTTATCTATCGGCTGCGGGTGGTCGGCGGTTAGACGTTGGATACGGAGCGGGGCTGGATGGCTGGTCTGGGGCAGAGCGATAGGGTGACGGCGCCGCTGCGTGGGGTGCGCAGCGGTCGCCGTGACAGCGAGCCGCGGGGGGCGGCTCCTGAGCCTGGGTACAAACTTCAGGCGGTGGGGGATTACTAGGCTGTGGAGAAGCTGTCCTGACTGCCTCGCCGTTCGCCGTTACGGCGTTCAGGGAAGTAGTTCGGAATCACGAGTTGTCGCCGATCTTCTGCACGTCGCGCGTTGAGGGCCCCATTGGACCGGCGCTCTTGAACCCTTCGATCGGGCGCGAAGTGCCGGTTCGCGGTTTTACGCCGCTCCTCGCGCCTGCGCTCCGGCCTGAATGACATCGCCTTGGTGGCCGGTCGTCGCGCTGAGGGCGTACCGATCGCCGCCAGGATCTGCCGTGGTTCAAGTGGCTTCACCAGGAACACGCCGCCGAATCGGCGCGCTTCAGCTTCGAGGACCACGTCTGCGAAAGCACACGTGATCACCGCATTGACATCAGGCTTTTCTTCCCGGGCTTGCATCAGAAGCTGCAGCCCGTTGAATTGGCCAAGGCATATGTCCGCCACCAGGACGTGTGGTGACTCGGACACCCAAAGCCGTTTGGCGTCCGCAAACGAGGTCGCTTCGAACGTCACGTACCCCTCGTGACGAAGGGCCATCGCGAGTTCGTGAACGCTTCGCGTGTCGGAGTCGACGATCAGAACTTTCGCTCCCCCTGTCCAGCTGCTGTGGCTGGGACCGCTCAGTCTCTGCAATTCCGCTGCTCCCGCTTCTAAACTGTCGTCACTTGTCGTTTGGCGCCCGTTCAAAAGTCCGCGCTTTGTCAGACTTTTGTTTGCTGGTTTTTCAGACAACGGGATTTCATCTGAAAACCCAGCCGACAGCTCACAGGACAGGCCCCAATCGTTACCTTCCGAAAAGTTCAATCAAATCAATGTGTTACAGTTGGAAGACTAAATTCTTCCAATCTTGGCGACGCGTTTGCAACTACCGGGACGTCTGAATACGGCTCCCGTTACTGAACTGTTACGCAGAGCTCGGGCCAGTTTTGGCCAAGATTAGTGAATGACACAGAAATGATTACAAGTTCGTTTCCGAAACTCGTCGGACAGAGCCCCCTACTCTTCGAAATCAAAGAAGAGGTTGCTCGGATTGCGCGTTCCGAGGCGAAAGTCCTTGTCACTGGAGAGAGCGGGGTTGGCAAGGAGCTGGTTGCCGAGGCGCTTCATGAGGGTAGCGCCCGATGCAATAAGCCGTTTGTCGCCGTCAACTGCGCCGGGCTGCCTGAGACCCTTCTGGAGTCCGAGCTGTTCGGCTACGTGAAGGGCAGCTTCACCGGTGCGTTTGGCGACAAGCCCGGGAAACTCGAAGTGGCGCACGGCGGGACCGTGTTTCTGGATGAAATCGGCGAAATGACGTTGCGGATGCAGGGCCTCTTGCTCCGGTTTCTCGAGACGGGTGAGCTGCAGAAGGTCGGGGCGTTTGGCGAAAGCAAGTCCGTCAACGTGAGGGTGATTACCGCTACCAACAAGAGCCTGCGCGACCTGGTTACCCAGGGCCTGTTTCGCGAAGATCTGTTTTACCGAATCAACGTGATTCAGCTCGTCGTTCCGCCGCTGCGCGAGCGCAAGGAAGACATCCCGCTGCTGGTCGATCATTTCATGCGGACTTCGGCGGCCAACGGGAACGGCAACGGCAACGGGCGAGCGGCGCTGGAGTTTACGCCTGAGGCGATGGCGGCGTTGCAGGACTACGCGTGGCCAGGCAACGTGCGTGAGCTCCGCAACGTAGTCGAGCGCCTGGTGGTCAACGGGCGATCTGGCGTGGTCGTGCTCGAAGAGTTGCCCTCCGAGATCCGCTCGCGCCAGAGCATGTTGGCGCGGCCATTGCGCGAGCGGCGGCGAACCGTCGGTGACGAGCTGTTCAAGCGCCTGGTAACCGACGGCGAGAATTTCTGGTCAACGGTCTATCCCTTGTTCATGCAGCGCGAGATCACCCGGACCAATGTCCGGGAGCTGATCAGAAAAGGGCTCGAGGACGCGCGCGGCAACTACAAGATCGTGGTCCGCATGTTCAACATGCCGCCGGAGGACTACAAGAAGTTTCTCAACTTCCTCCGCAAGCACGATTGCCAGCTCTCGTTCAAAGAGTACCGCTAGCTGCTAGACCGTCGTCACCGAATCGCGTGGGACGTCCCGCTTCGGCCCGCGCCCGGCAGGAGTTGGCAGCCCCCTGAATTCGTGAATCGACAAGTGCGAGTGGTGCTTGCGCAGAAAATTCAGGAAGCGCTTGTAGTCTTCCGGCGGCATGTTGAACATCTGCAGCAGCGCCTTGTAGCTGCCCCTGGTCGCCGTCAATCCGTAGCGCACCAAGGTCCGCAGGTCGTCGCGTGTGATGTCCCTCGCCATGAAGGGTCCGTGAACCACGAACCAGAAGCTCTCGTGGTGTCGGGTCATCGCATCGAACATGATCTCCGGGCGCGACGGCGCGGCT
>Ga0210377_10003248_pt1 | contig 14000 bp, 11 predicted proteins | sample PLM4_65_b1redo_FD_155480 | JGI IMG/M metagenome (GOLD analysis project Ga0210377, IMG submission 155480) | Groundwater sediment microbial communities from an aquifer in East River, Colorado, USA - PLM4_65_b1 redo | ecosystem: Environmental > Terrestrial > Soil > Riparian zone | place: USA: East...
CCGCCGGCGGGGTCCGCTACTACGAGCTGCTGCGCTCCTCGGCCGACGGCGCCGCTTCCGCGGGGGGGAACGGCGAGGACCCGGCGGCGAAGCTCGCCGTCCGCCGGTTCAAGGACTACGTCCGCGACGAGTACCGCAAGATCGCGTCGCTGCCCGACGAGCCGCCCGTCCCCGCGGAGCGAAGCGGCGGGAAGAAGTCCGCCGCCCGGTAGGTACCACAAGGGGGGCACTCCCTGATCGGTGGAGTGTCCCCCGCTCTTTGGCTTTTTCCGATAAAACAGGTGAAAAGCCCCCCCGCCGGTCTTACAATCAAACGTTGACGATCGAACGGTGAACACCAGGGGGTCTTATGTCGGAAGTCGGCGAAAAGGTGGCGCAGGCGACCCGCCAGCGCGCGGCGGTCTACGCGCACCTGTTCCTCGTGCTGCGCAAGCGGCTCGGGGAGCGGGAGGCGGTCGACCTGATGAGCGAGGCGATCTACAACTACGGCAGGGAGAAGTCGACGCGCAACTACTCTTCGATGGCGCGCTCCGGCGACCTCGAGCAGGCCGCCCGGGAGTTCGCGTCTCCGGATCCGGTGAAGCAGCACCAGTTCGCCCCGCGGGTCGTCTCCCTCACCCCCGGCGAGGCGGTACTGGCGATGTCGAAGTGCCCCCTGGTCGACGAGTGGCGGGCGATGGGGCTGCCGGACAAGGATGTGGAAACGCTCTGCCATGTCGCCCACGCCGTCGATTTCGGGACGTGGGAAGGGGCGTTGCGCTTCGCGCTCTGTTTCGAGGGAACCCGCGGGGAGGGGAAGGACGAATGCGTCCTCCGCGTGAAGAAGGCGCGGGGCTGACGCGATGCGCGGGATCCGGGCGAGGGACTTCCAGTTTCTGCTCGTCGTGGTCGCGGTCGTAGGCCTGCTCACCGTCCTTTCCATGACGGGGAAGGAGCGGTTCATCCCGCGGACCGAGGCGCACCTGGCCGTCGGGCCGATCCAGGACACCGCGCAGGCGGACGCGGTGTGCTGGTCGTGCCACGACGGGGCGAAGCCGGCTTCCGCGGAGGTGAAGAAAGGTCCCCCGATGCCGGAGAACCACCCGCTGCGGAAGAAAAACTGCCGCCAGTGCCACCGTCTGGAGCGGAAGAAGCCGTGACCCGGAAAGGGCCCCCGCTGGGGGCGCACGTCTCCGTCGCGGGCGGGGTCCACACCGCGCCGGAGCGGGGGAAAAGGATCGGCGCCGACGTCGTCCAGATCTTCTCCAAGCAGAACACGCGCTGGGAGGGGAAGGCGCTCGAGGAAGGGGACGCCCTGGCGCTCCGCGAAGAGAGCGCGCGCACCGGCGTGCGCGTCTCCGCCATCCATTGCGCCTATCTCATCAATTTGGGCTCCGCGAACGAGACGGTCCGCACCCGTTCCCTCTACGCGCTGGAGGACGAGGCGTCCCGCGCCGCCATGCTCGGCGTGCCGTACCTCGTGATGCACCCCGGCTCGTGCGGCGACGATCCTGTGGAGCAGGGGGTCTCCCGCATCGCGTCGGCGATCCGCTCGTTCGGCGCGTTCCCGAAAGGGGTGACGCTGCTCCTCGAAAACACGGCCGGGCAGGGAAACTCGATCGGCCGCACGATGGGCCAGATTCGGGAGCTGCTCGACGCCGCGGGGAACCCCGCGGACGTCGCGGTGTGCCTGGACAGCGCCCACCTGTTCGAGTCCGGCTACGACATCGGGACGGCGGCGGGGTGGGACGCCCTCCTCGCGGAGATGAAGGAGAAGAAGATCCTTCCTCTCGTCCGGATGTGGCACCTGAACGACTCGAAGACACCGACGGGCAGCCGCGTCGACCGGCATCAGCATATCGGCGAGGGGCAAATCGACGTTTCCGCCTTTCGCCGGATCCTGAACCACAAGGGGTTCTCGACGCTGCCGATGGTGCTCGAGACGCCGAAGGGCGAGGACGACGAGTTCACGATGGACCTGCGCAACCTGGCGGCGCTGCGCAAGCTCATCGATTAGCCGGGGGGAGAAGGCGAGGCGATGGACTTCGAGGCGATCAGGGAGCTGGCCAAGCACCACAAGCAGAGTTTCGGACGCATCCTCAAGTGCGAGATGTACAAGATCGAGGACGGCCGCCTGCTGACGATCACGCGCCTTCACGACGATTTCCACGACATGAACCTGGCGATCCTCCTTTCCGATTCCTACCGGATCGAGGAGATCGCGGGGAAGATGGACCGCATCCCGCAGCCCTGCTGCGAGACGAAGCCCCTCGAGATGCTCTCGTCCCTGAAGGGAATCGCCGTCCTGGAGCGGGGGGGACTGAGAAAGGTGAAGGAGCGGATCCCCCGGAACATGAGCTGCACCCACATCTACGAGATGCTGGAGTCCACGTTCCGATCCATTTTCGTCGGGAGCTACAGCATCATCGGCCAGAAGTGGGACGAAGTGCTCGCCCTCGAGATGGAGGAGAACCGCCAGCTCGGGATCCAGTCCCCGGTGCTGGCCGACACCTGCTACGCCTTCAACCTGGAGTCGGCCGACCCCGTCGTCCTTGAGCGCGCCCGGAAGAAGGTCGAGGAGGCCCACCGGAAGATGGCGGCGATCGAGGCGGTCAAGCGGGGCGAGTGACCCCGACACAGCAGCGGAAAGGGAGATCCATGGGCTCTGAGCGGCAGGTACGGCGGCTGGCGGAAACGCTGGTCCGCCATTCGGTGAAGGCGAAGAAAGGGGAGATCGTCCGGATCTCCACGGGCGAGCTCGGCCGTCCCCTCGCGCTGGAGGTCTACCGGGAGGTGTTGCGGGCGGGAGCGCACCCGCTCCTCTCCGTGGGGTTCGAGGAGGCGAACGCGATCTTCTACGAGGAGGCGTCCGGGGAGCAGATCGCCCACATGCCGCCCACGAAGATGCGCGAGGCGAAGACGATCGACGCCGACATCATCATCCTCGCTCCCGGCAACACCCGGCACCTCTCCCACATCCCCCCGCGGAAGATGGCGGACCGCCGCAAGGCGATCAAGCCGATCTCCGAGGTGCTGCTGCGCCGCGTCCGGTGGGTCCTCACGAACTATCCGACGGAGGCGCTCGCGCAGGAGACGGACCGGTCCCTGCCCGAGTACGAGAAGCTGTATTACCGGGCCGTGGAGCAGGACTGGGCGGCGATGTCGCGATCGTTCGCCCGGGCGAAGAAGGTGCTCGAGAAGGCCGACCGGGTGCGGATCGTGGGGAAGGAGACCGACCTCTCCTTCTCGATCAAGGGGCGCACCGCGATCCCGTGCGCTGGCGACTACAACATGCCCGACGGGGAGATCTTCACCGCGCCGGTCGAGACGTCCACGGAGGGGAAGATCTTCTTCGAGTTCCCCGCGATCGCCGGGGGGCGCGAGGTGGCGGGGATCCGCCTGGCGTTCCGCAAGGGGAGGGTGGTGGAGGCCTCGGCGGAGAAGAACGAGGGGTACCTGAAGGAGATGCTCGCCGCCGACCGCGGGGCGTCCGTTCTGGGCGAGTTCGGCATCGGGGCGAACGCCGGGGTGACCTCCTTCACCCGCGACATCCTTCTCGACGAGAAGATGGGCGGGACGATCCACCTGGCGGTCGGCCGCTCGTATCCCGAATCGGGGGGGAGGAACGACTCCGCCGTTCACTGGGACATGATCAAGGACCTGCGCGCGCAGGGCGATCTCTACCTCGACGGGAAGCCGGTCCTGCGGACGGGCGTCCTGTTCGGGAAGCCGCCGAAGGGGATGCGCAAGGCCCGTACGTGACGTGCGGCGGGCGGAGACCGAAGGGACATGCCATCGTGACATTCGGTCCGCGGATCCTCCTCGCCGCCGTGTTGATCCATCTTGCCCTCATCCCGTCCCCGGCGGTCGCCGTGAGCGCGAAGGTCCGGCAGGGGGAGAAGCAAGTGGCGTCCCGCCAGTACGCGAAGGCCCTGAAAAGTTTCCGTGACGCCCTCAGGAAAGATCCGAACGACGCGGAGGCGATGCGGCGGATCGGGGATCTCCACGCGTCGGGGCAGGGCGTTCCCCGCAGCGACGAGGAGGCCGTGAGGTGGTACGCGAAGGCGGCGCCCCTCGGGGACGCCGCGGCGCGCTTCGCCCTGGCCGCCCGGTACGCGAGCGGTCGCGGCGTCGGGGAGGACCCGGCGGCGGCGGCGAAATGGTGCCGCCTCGCGGCGGACCAGGGCCACCCGGGCGCGCAATCCCTCCTCGGGTTCCTGTACGAACGGGGGACGGGCGTCCCGCGGGACGAGGCGGAATCCCTCGCGTGGTACCGGAAGTCCGCCGGGGGCGGGGACGCCGCGGCGCAGAAGTTGCTCGCGTGGCGGCACCTCGCGGGGAACGGGGTTCCGAAAGATGCCGCGGAGGCCGCGATGTGGACCCGGAAGGCGGCGGACACCGGCGATCCCGACGCCCAGGCGCGGCTTGCGGGGATGTACCGGGACGGGATCGGGGTGCCGAAGGAGCCGATCGAAGCGGCGGCGTGGTACCGGAAGGCCGCGGAGAGGGGAAACGCCGAGGCGTTCGCGGGGTACGGACGGGCGCTTCTCTACGGCCGCGGCGTGCCACAGGACATCCCGGCGGCAGCGGGCTGGATCCGGAAGGCGGCGGAGGTCGGCGTACCGGAGGGGATCTTCCTCCGGGGCGTTCTCTATGCCTACGGGCGGGGCGAGCCGAAGGACGATGCCGAGGCGCTTGACGAATACCGGCGGTCGGCGGAGGAAGGGTACATCGACGGGCAGCTCCAGATCGCCGGGATGTATCTCACCGGGCGCGGAGCGACGCAGAGCGACAACACGGCCGCCGCCTGGTACTTGCGCGCGGCGGAAGCGGGGAGTCCGGACGCCCAGGCGATGCTCGGGTGGATGCACGAGGTCGGCCGGGGCGTTCCGAAGGACCTCGGCGAATCGGTCCGCTGGTTCCGGCTCGCGGCGGCCCAGGGAAACGCCGTCGCCCGCGACCACCTCAAGTACCTCGAGACACCGCGCCGACCGCTTCTTTCCCCAGCAGCACCACCGTCGTCCTTGGATTGACGAGATACCGGTCCGCGGGATCAAGCAGCGCTTCCGTGCCGTCCTCCGCGAAATCCTCTCCCGCCGGGAGGCTCGTATCGATCGCGCGCCGCCACCGGAATCCCGGCGGGAGGGGCGGCACCATCACATCGCGCGGCCGGTAGTCCCCGTTCAGGACGAGGTAGAGGAAGTACGGCCCCGCCTCCGACGGCTCCTCGCACCCGTCGAGGAGACAGCACAGCACCCGCGCCTCCGGGTCGTCCCAGCGGGGAGGGCCGAGGTCCTCGCCGAACCATTGGATGTCGGGGACTCCGTCCTGATCCGTGTCCGTGCCGGTGAAGAACTTGCGCCGCTGGAGGATCGTGTATTTCTTAGTGAACGCGATCGCCTTCCGGAAGAAGGCGACCATGTCCGCGTTCCGCGCGGCCTCCTCCCAGTCGAACCAGGAGATCGGGTTGTCCTGGCAATAGGCGTTGTTGTTCCCCCCCTGCGTCCGGAGGAATTCGTCGCCTCCGAGGATCATCGGGGTCCCCGAGGAGAAGAGCAGCAGGCAGGCGTGGTTCTTGGCAAGCCGCCGCCGCAGCCGCGCGATCTCCGGGTCGTCCGTCTCCCCTTCCGCGCCGCAGTTCCAGGAGTTGTTGTCGTCCGTGCCGTCCCGGTTCCCCTCGAGGTTCGCCTCGTTATGCTTCCCATTGTACGAGACCAGGTCGCGCAAGGTGAACCCGTCGTGGCAGGTGACGAAGTTGAAGCTGTTGTAGGCGGAGCGCCCGTCGTCGGCGTACAGGTCGGCGGACCCCGTCAGCCGGAACCCGAGGTCCCGAAGCTGCCCGCCGTCCCCCTTCACGAAACGGCGCACCGTGTCGCGGAACCGGCCGTTCCACTCCGACCAGTCCACGGGGAAGTTCCCGACCTCGTACGACCCCAGGTCCCACGGCTCGGCGATGAGCTTGGTCTTCTGCAGCACCGGGTCCTGGGAGACGGCGTCGAAGAAGGAGGCGGCCCGCTGGTACCTCCCGTCCTCGCGCCCGAGCACGGAGGCGAGATCGAACCGGAACCCGTCGACGTGCATCGCCTCGACCCAGTACCGCAACGAATCCATCACCAGCCGGATCGCGGGGGGAGTCGACAGGTTGAAGGAATTGCCGCAACCCGTCCAGTTCATGTAGTAGCGCGCCGGATCGTGGGGCCCCCCGGTCAGCACGTAGTACGACGGGTTGTCGATCCCCTTGAAGGAGAAGGTGGGGCCCAGCTCGTTCCCCTCTCCCGTGTGGTTGTACACCACGTCGAGGATCACCTCGATCCCCGCGCGGTGGAGTTCCCGCACCAGCGTCTTGAACTCCTCCACCTGGCACCCGGGCCGGAGTCCGGTGCCGAAGGAGATTTCCGGAGCGAAGAAGGCGGCCGTGTTGTACCCCCAGTAGTTCGTAAGCCCCTTCCCGCGAAGGAAGTCGTCGACGTAGAACTCGTGCACGGGGAGCAGCTCTACGGCGTTCACGCCGAGGGACTGAAGGTGCGGGATCTTCTCGATGAAGCCCAGGTACGTCCCCGGGTGCGCCACCTTCGAGGAGGGATGGGCGGTGAATCCCTTCAGGTGGGTCTCGTAGATCACCATCCGTTCGAGCGGGATGGACGGCGGCGCGTCCCCCCTCCAGTCGAACCGGTCGTCCACCACGATCGCCTTCGGGACGACGGCCCCGTTTTCCCGGCGGTCCAGGGAGAGGTCCCGCGCCGGGTCGCCCGGGTCGTACGCCAGCAACAGGTTGTCCACGTTGACGACCTTGCCGGTGAGCGCCTTCGCGTACGGGTCGATCAGCAGCTTCCGGTCGTTGAACCGGAGGCCCCGGGCCGGGTCGAAGGGACCCCGGACCTTGTACCCGTAGAGCTGGCCGGCGCCGGCGCCGTGGACGAAGACGTGCCAGGCGAACCGGTCCCGGTCCCGGACGCGGATGACGTCGGTCGGGTCGCCGTCGGGACGGTCGAAGAGGAGGAGCCACACCTCTTCCGCGGCCGCCGAGTAGAGGGAGAAGTTGACCCCTCCCAACCCCAGGGTGGCGCCGAGGGGATAGTGCCATCCCGGCGAGAGCTTCCGGTTCGTGCGGTGCGACTGGTCGTTCGGCACGGTTCCTCCTCCCCTGGAATCCGGGGCGCCTGCGGCACTCCTCTCACCGCGCGCGGTCTTTCCCCGTATGATACCGGATATCGAAAGGGAATTTGGCCTCGCGTCGCGTTCCTTAAAGAGCCGGCCCGAATTGCCGATAAGTATCCTTAAGCGTGGACAATCCGTCTGCGTCCGGGACGGTGTTTTCATGGGGGGGTGGAAATGCTTGACAATATGAAGATCGGATCACGGCTGTTCATCGGCTTCGGGATCGTGCTTTTCCTCACGACCGGCACCACGTTTTTCGCGATCTACAACATGAGCAGGATCCAGGGCAATCTGGACCACATGGCAAAAGCGAACGTCGTCCAGGCCACGCCTGCGGATGCCAAGTCCGATGAGGCAAAGGCCGGACCGACGGAAGCCCTTTACGCCGAGTCCGTCAAAATGTACAAAAACGCGCGAATGCTCATGTTCATACTGACCGGCGTCGTTGTCGCGCTCGCGGCGTTGCTCGCGACATATCTCACTCGCGGTATCGTTCGTCCGCTGCGTCACGCGCTGCAGATCGCCGACGCCCTTGCGGTCGGCAACCTGAACAAACAGGTTGAGGTAAAGAGTACGGACGAAATAGGAAGGCTGCTTGCGTCCATGCAGACCATGGTTACCAAACTGAGAGGGGTCATCACAAGCGTCAAGATCGTTTCCGATAACGTGGGGATCGGGAGTCATCAACTCTCGGATTCCTCAGATGATCTCAGCAAGGGTTCGAAGGAGCTTTCCCAACATATCGACCAGATCGTGACCGCGATAACCGAGGTCTCCCAGACCATCATGGATGTGGCCAAAAACGCGTCCGATGCCGCTACCGCAAGTCTGAAGGCATCCGAAACGGCCACCAGGGGAAGAAAATTCGTGGATACGACGGCCAACGACATGAGTCAAATCGCAAAGGTGACCGGGGAGGCGGCCAAGACGATCGAGGAGCTTGGCAAGAGCTCCAAGCAGATCGGCGAGATCGTTGCCGTCATCAACGATATCGCCGACCAGACCAACCTGTTGGCGCTGAATGCGGCCATTGAAGCCTCCCGCGCCGGAGAGCATGGGAAGGGCTTCGCCGTCGTCGCGGACGAAATAAGGAAACTGGCGGAGAGGACGAGCCAGGCGACCAAGGACATCGCCAGAAGGGTCAGCTCCATTCAGCACGCCTCGGGAGAGTCGGTCGCTGCCATAAAGCGGGCGAGCGGCGAGGTCGAGAGCGGCGTGGGGCTCGCAAGAGAGGCGAGTTCGTCCATGGATTCCATTGTCGAGGCGTCCACCGGGGCCGGAGACATGGTACAGAGGATTGCGGCGGCGACCGAGGAGCAATCGATGGCGACGGAGGAAGTGACGCGGAGCATGGGGGATATATCCGAGATTACAAAAAAGTCCGCGGCGTCTTCGCAGAATATCAAGGTGTCGGCCGACAAGCTTGCCAAGCTCACCGTGGAACTGAGGGAAAACATATCGTTCTTCAAGGGGACGACGGCAGAGGCGGAGGCCCTTGTGAAGAAAGCCATTGCCCACATGAAGAAAAACGGACGGGAAAAGGCCTTTGCGGAGATCAATAACAAAGGTGGAATGTTTACGAACAGAGACCTGTATGCATTTGTCTACGACATGAACGGAAAGGTGGTTGCGCATGGACAGAATACGAGCCTGATCGGCCAAGACCTGATAAATGCGCAGGATCCGGATAAAAAATACTATGTTAAAGAGCGTGTCGAAATAGCGAGGACGAACGGCAACGGGTGGCAGGACTATAAGTTTACCAATCCGAACACGAAGGCTGTTGAAGACAAAATGGCGTACATCGAAAAATGTGACGATCTTATCGTAGGGGCAGGCGCTTACAGGTAATCATCTCAAGCTTCGACAGCATCGGAATACCCGACAGGAATTCGGCCTCGCGCCGAATTCCCTCCGCTCGATCATCGAAACCTGTCGCCCGGCGCGATTCGCGCGATTGCAGTTCCCCGGCGGGGCGCTCGTCCAGCCGTGCTATCGTACTTTCCGGAGGAGAACGAATGAACGAACCCGGAACGAGCGCGGCAGCCGGGGAGGCGATCCCCGACGTCCCGACGCGGATCCGCACGGGCCTGTCGGCGGGGTTCGGCACTTCCATCAAGATCATCAAGGTGTCGGTCCCGCTCTACGTTGCGGTCACGCTCCTGAAAGGCACCCCTCTCCTCGATCTTCTTGGGAAGGTCTTCGCGCCGGTGATGGGGATCTTCGGCCTTCCGGGGGAGGCCGCCTTCGCCTTCGTCGCCGCCTTCCTCCTGAACCTGTACGCCGCCATCGCCGTGATCGCGCCGCTGCACCTCACCCCATTCCAGGTGACGCAGTGCGGCCTCATGATGGGAATAGCCCACAACCTCGTCGTCGAGGGCGGGGTGCTCTCCACCACGGGGGCGCGCGGCGGCGTCCTCACCGCGTGCCGGCTGGTCATCGCCTGCGCGGCCGGCCTGCTGCTGCGGGGTCTCTGGAGCCTCTGGGAAACCGCCGCTTCCTGGGCGACGGCGCTGCCGGGGCTTTCGTGATGGAGGTGCTCCTCCCCGCCCTTCTCGGGGCGCTGAAACTTTCCGCCAAGCTCATCCTCATCATCGTCCCGCTGGTGACGCTCTTCGAGGTGCTGCGGTATCTCCCCGTCTTCCGCCGGGCGGGAAACGTCGTGGAGCCGATGATGCGGGGGGTGGGGCTCACGCGGGACGCGGCGATCCCCCTCTTCACCGGGATCTTTCTGGGCATCGCCTACGGGGCGGGGATCATCATCCGCGTGGCGCAGCAAAAGGGGCTCCCCGCCCGGGAGCTCTTCCTCATGGGGCTCTTCCTCGCCACCTGCCACTCCGTGATCGAGGACATCCTCATCTTCATCGTCATCGGAGGGAACGGCCTCGCGATCCTCGTCGTCCGGCTGGGCCTGGCGGTCTTCCTGACCGGGCTGATGGCCCGGGTCTGGAAGCCGGCGTGAACCGTGGGACCCTTCCGGATCATCCATTGGGGGTAATCCAAAAGGGATCGCCGGGGAGCGAAGGATGAAGAGACGGAATCGGACGCACTGGCTGCAAGCGCGGCGATACGCTGCACTCGGCGCTGCCCTGTTCGCAATGATCGCGGGGGGACCGACTCCCTCCGCCGGGGAGGAAGTCTTGGTCGAAAAATACGTGCTCGGCAACGGGCTGACGGTCGTGGTCCGGCCGAACCCGTCGTCGCCGGTCGTGGCGGTGCAGGCGTGGGTCAAGGCGGGCAGCACCACGGAGGTCGAAGCCCGCGCGGGAATGTCCCACATCCTCGAGCATATGGCCTTCAAGGGGACGAAGCGCAGGGGGCCCGGGGAGATCGCCCGGGAGGTCGAGGCGGTGGGAGGCGAGATCAACGCCTACACGAGCTTCGACCAGACCGTCTACCACATCACCCTCTCGGGGCGGTTCCTCGAGAACGCGCTCGACATCCTCGCCGACACGCTCGGGAACTCGGTCTTCGACCCCGCGGAGCTTTCGCGGGAACTGGAGGTGATCCTCGAGGAGGTCCGGATGAACGAGGACGACCCGGGGCGGGTCGCCTCCAAGGCGCTCTTCCGCGAGGCGTACAAGGTCCACCCGTACGGTCGCCCCGTCATCGGCTTCGTCGAAACGATCCGGAAGACCACGCGCGAAGACCTGCTGACCTACTTCCACGCGAACTACGTTCCCGGGAACATGGTGCTCGTCGTCGCGGGGGCGGTGGACCCGAAAATGTCCCGGCCGCTGATCGAGAGGACGTTCGGGCAACTTCCCCCCGGTTCCGCGCCGGAAAGACCGAGGCCGGTCGAGCCGTCGCAGGGAGAGACCCGGGTCGTCGTCAAGGAGAAGGACGCGCGGCGCGCCTACCTCGACATGGGGTTCCACGGCCCCTCGATGAAGGACCCGGACGTCTACGCCTGGGACCTGCTGTCGATGATCCTCGGCAGCGGGGAGACGTCGCGGCTCTATCGCGGCGTCAAGGACGGGAAAGGGCTGGTCGACTCGGTGAGCGCCTCCTCGTATACCCCGAGGGACCCGGGGCTCCTGTTCGTCGGCGGGACCTTGTCGCCCGAGAAGGCGCGGGAGGCGCTCAAGGAGATCCTCCTCGAGACGTTCCGCATGGCCGCCGCCCCTCCGGAGGGGCAGGAGCTCGCGCGGGCCAAGACGGCCACGGAGACCGACTTCCTCTTCTCCCTCGAGTCGCAATCGGCGCTGGCCCGCCACGTCGGCTTCTACGAGACGACGTTGAACGACGCGGCGTTCGAGCAGACGTACCTGCGGAAGATCCGCGCGGTCACCGCCGACGACGTCCAGGCGGTCGCGAAGAAGTACCTGTCGCCCGGGAACCTGACCGTTTCGGCCGTCCTCCCCGCGGGGAAGGGGGGGATCCTTTCCGGGGAGGAGGTCCGTGCCGTAGCGCGCCGGGCGTTCGCGGAGGCGACCGCGCCGGCCGGTGCAACCGAAAAAAAACGGACCGTGGCGAAGGAGGTGCTCGCCAACGGGATCCGGGTGATCGTTCGGGAGAACCGCGCCGTGCCGGTGGTGGCGGTGCAGGGAGGGTTCCTCGCGGGGGTGCGGGGCGAACCGAAGGAAAAGGGCGGCGTCGCGGGCATCACCGCGGGGATGCTCGTCAAGGGGACGACGCGGCATACGGCCCGGGAGATCGCCGAGGCGGTGGAGGACATGGGGGCGGACCTTTCCGGCTACTCGGGTCGCAACTCCTTCGGGCTGCAGGGGAAGTTCCTCCAGCGCGACTTCGAAAAAGGGTTCCGCCTGTTCGCCGAATCGCTGCTCGAGCCGACGTTCCCGGCGGAAGAGCTCGAAAAGAAGCGGATCGAGACATTGGGGGCCTTGAAGCAGCAGAAGGACCAGCTCACGCAGGCGACCTTCCTCCTGTTCCTCGAAGCGCACTACGGCGACCATCCGTACGGCCGGAATCCCCTCGGCACGGAGAACTCGGTCCGCGCGATGACCCCCCCGGATCTGAAAACGTATTACGAGCGGTGGGCGGACCCGCGGAACATGGTGATCGCGATCTCCGGGGACATCGATGCCGGGGAGGCGATCGCGGCGGTCCGCAAGGCGTTCGGGGCGATGCCGCCGCGGCCGGGGTATGCGGCGCTGGGGGCGCTGCCGGTCCCGTCGCACGATGCGGTGAAGAAGGTGGAAGAGCGGCGCGACAAGCAGCAGGCCCACTTCGTCATCGGCTATCCGGGGGCGCGGTTCACCGACCCGGACCGGTACGCGCTCGACGTCCTGGGCTCGGCGCTCGCCGGGATGGGAGGCCGTCTCTTCGTGAACCTGCGGGACAAGAAGTCGCTGGCCTACTCGGTCACCTCGTTCTCCTCGGAGCAGGTGGACCCGGGCTTCTTCGCGTTCTACATGGGGACGAGCGCGGACAAGCTGGACGGCGCGATCGCCGACACGCTCGCCGAGATCGCCGACGTGAAGAAGGGGGGCGTGACGCGGGAGGAGTTCGAGCGGGCGAAGAAGTGGATGATCGGCACCTACGAGATCGGCCTGCAGAGCAACGGCGCCTACGCCGACAAGATGGTCTACAACGAGCTGTACGGGACGGGGTACGAGGAGACGTTCGCGGCTCCGGAAAAGATCGCGGCGGTCGGCATGTCGGACGTGAACCGCCTCGCCGCCTCCGTCCTCGACCCCGAAGCGTACACGATGGCCGTCCTCCGGGGGAAATAGCCGCGGCTCCAAGCCGCGGTTCGCACACGAATCCGTAACCCTCCCCCCCGGTGCGGGGGGCGCATCCCGCCTCCATCACCGGAATGCCGCCTGCGTCGGTTCCGAACGGCGTTTGGGACCTTGCGCCCTTTCCCTGTATACAGTATACAGGAATCATTATTGGTATGATTGTTGCTCGTATTCTGTCCTATTCGCCCCCAACCGACGTCACCGTCCTCTGCACCGGGGACAAATTGTTTTTGGATTATGCAATTTTATTCAATGTTTGTGTCGTTTTTCCGCGGAAAACACCGGAAAGGAGAGGAGCGATGAAAATTACGTTATCGAAATTCTTTCCTGCGAAATGGGAATACGACGACCCGGCGACCGATGGGTTCCGGCCCCCGGTTCTTCCATCGACAAGCGGTTTGCCGGGGAAAGAAAAAAATCTGGTTTGGATAAACGGAGGTGGTCGATGAGCCGGGAAAAAATCGTAGACGGAAGGAGTGGAAGCATGAATAACGGTATCGGAACTCGTCATGGAAAAGCAGGAATCGTCGTTTTTTTTCTCTTGGCATGCGCGGCGTTCGCGTTGTGGGCGCCGAACGCGGGCGCGCAACCACAATATTACGTGGATAGGGGCTGCTCAGGGTGTCATGGTGCAACTCCGACGACCTGCAACGGGTGTCACGAACATGGGGTGAATGGACGGACTGGGAGCCCTCAGAGCGCGACAGTGAACAAAACAACCTTCGCGCCCGGTGAAAACGTCATCGTGACGCTTAGCGGAGGGAGAACCTCCAGCGCCACCAACGGCACAGGAGGGTGGGTCCGCGGCATCCTCTACCGGGATAACGTGGAAATCGCCAGAAGCGCGGGCACGGTGGCCCCGGGCAACATCGGCCCCAGCGGTGGAAGTGGATTACCGATCCCGTTTACCACGGCTGCGCCGACCACACCCGGAACCTACACCTACGCCGCGGCCTGGTTTGGAAACACAGCGAATAACGGTAGTACCCACGGGGAAGTGAGAGCCCCCGCCATCACCATTACGGTATCGGGGGCGTCCGTGGCCGGCCCGATGACGGTGACTCCCGCCGGGGGCCTGACCTCGTCGGGGACGGCCGGCGGTCCGTTCTCCCCGTCGAGCCTCTCATACACATTGACGAACACGGGCACCGCCCCGAT